>Ga0209290_1000017_pt1 | contig 192972 bp, 164 predicted proteins | sample EN1Hudsemesocosm_2_FD_184632 | JGI IMG/M metagenome (GOLD analysis project Ga0209290, IMG submission 184632) | Methane-oxidizing microbial communities from mesocosms in the Hudson Canyon - EN10B Hudson Canyon (SPAdes) (version 2) | ecosystem: Environmental > Aquatic > Marine > Cold seeps...
TTAGCCCAGGTTGAAACTTATAGCCTTGTCCATAGTGTTTATCAGGGTATAAACCCTCGGTGATAATTAACCCGAATCCCCCTTGAGCGAATGATTGATAGTAGTCTTTCATTAACGGTCCTGCGGTGCCATCCTCATGAGCGCTCACCCGTGTCATTGGTGCCACAGCTAACCTGTTTTTAAGGGTAAGTTTCCCAATGGTCTGATGTGAAAAAAGATTTGTTCTATTGTTTGTCATTGTGTTGATCCTACTTCATGTGTAATTAAGTAGCAGTATTTTTACACTAATGAATAACAATGATAATATGCGTTTAAATTGAATCATTGTTAACTTTTTATTGAATATGTCAAAAATAAATCAGTTAGAAAGTCTAAAGGTTTTGAAAGCGGTTGTTGAAGGTGGAAGTTTTACTGCTGCGGGGAAACGCCTTAACTTATCCGTCGCTAGAATCTCCAAATCCATTGAGCGTCTGGAAGAGGAATTAAATGCAAAACTGTTTATACGCAGCACAAGACATATGCAGCTCACAGATAGCGGCGAGCGTTGCTATGGCTATGCACTTAAGTTACTTGAACAATGGCGTGGACTCACTGATGAATTAGTCGATACTCAATCAAAGCCAAAAGGTAAGATAAAAATAAGTGTACCCATGAGTTGGGGGCTATGTGTATTTTCAACAGTATTGGCAAAATTTATGACCAAGTATCCTTTGATTTCTGTTGATGTCCACATGAGTGATATGCATGTCAACGTTATTGAAGGAGAATTTGATTTAGTACTTAGACTGACAAACAAGCTAGAAGATAGCGCCTTACTCTGCAAGAAGCTCAAAACTTACCAATTCACAGCTTGTGCATCGCCAGAATATTTAGAAAAGTTCGGCCTGCCGATACTTCCTGAAGAACTTAAAGGCCACCGTTGTTTAGTGTACTCGCAACAAGGAAGCAGACGAAAGTGGCAGTTCATAAAAAATCAAAAAGTAATCGATGTTTACATCGATACACACTTACATTCCAATAACAGTTCGTTATTTACAGAAACGCTATTGGCTCACCAAGGGATTGCATTGATCCCTAGCTTTGTCGTCGAGAATGAAATTTTATCAGGAAACCTAATCCCTATTTTAACGGATTACTCGACGCATGAGTTGAATCTTTATTCATTAAGACCAGCTGATCACATGCTCCCAATGCGACTCAAACTTTTTACTGACTTTCTTTACAATGAATTAGCGTGATTTATCACCTCTAAACCAATACCACAATTAATTGTATACCTAATTCAACCTCAGTCGTAAATAATTATGACTCCCACTTAGTAGGTGATCAAATTCACCATACCACTTCCATATTCGCCAGAAATTCCAAAAACGACAAGGTTGGTACCAGAGGGAAAGCCAGCTTCCTTAGCTCCCTTTCCATAGCGATGCTCCGACAATTCGGAATAACGGGATTGAGAAATAGGGAGACGTTGTCAACAGTATGTTGGCAATAATTCAATGAAATAGCAGTTTATCTCTAGATTGTAAACATAGACAATTGTTCCATCAACTCATCACTGAACGGAAGAGTAGAAAAATGAAAACCACACTGAAAATGAGCATCGCAGCCCTAGCCATCTCCCAACTAATGTCTGCAGGCACGGTAAGCGCCAATGAAGTGGCCACTACTTCGGTAGCAAGTACTGCAATAATCGAAGCATCGCAGGTTCACTACAACACGGCGAAAATCGAAGGCTTGGATATCTTCTACCGTGAAGCGGGGCCTCGAAGTAATCCAACCTTGTTGCTGTTGCACGGTTTTCCAACATCTTCGCATATGTTTCGCGACGTCATACCTCTGCTCTCACAAAACTACCACGTGATCGCGCCTGGCTACCCGGGTTATGGCAACTCGTCCATGCCCACCGTTGATTAATTTGAATACACCTTCGACCATATGGCAGGCATTGTTTAGCAGCTCTTGGTGAAGAAGTCCATCAACAAATACAGCATGTACGTTATGGACTACGGCGCCCCCTTTGGATTCAGAATTGCCAGTGCAAACCCGGAGAAAATCCAATCTCTGATCATTCAAAATGGTAATGCCTACACAGAAGGACTGGACAATAACTTTTGGGAGCCCATCAAGGAATACTGGAAAGACAGAAAAGCGGTCAACAAAGGTTTAGACAACGCTTGGTGGAAAAACATTAAGGCGGCCTACAAGCAGCCGGAAATGACCAACGAAGATGCTCTGCGCTTCTTGCTCACCAAGGGTGCCACCAACTGGCAGTATACTAACGGTGTTCGAGATACTTCAAAGATCAGCCTGGATGCAATTAATGAAGATCAGCGCCTATTAGACCGCGAGAACAATGAGGCTATCCAGCTGAAAATGTTCTACGATTATGGAAGCAATGTGCCTTTATACCCTGCATGGCAGGCGTATTTCCGCAAGCACCAACCCGCCACATTGATTGTGTGGGGAGACAAGGATGAAATATTTCCTTCAGCGGGTGCCCACCCTTACAAACGCGATTTGAAAAATATTGAGACACATTTTCTAAATACAGGTCACTTTGCTCTTGAAGAAGACGGTGTTGAGATTGCAAACTATATCACTACGTTTATGAACAAAAACGTAAGCAAAAAGTAAAGACTAATAAGCGATGAAGTTAGACAAAGGGTGAGATTGCGCAAGCATCTCGCCCTTTTTTATTTTAGCCCGTTACCTTATTCAGGGTGGTCGAATTTAGTTTTCCATTTCAGATTAGGGCTTAGGGCATAGGGAAACAATGATGACGCCGATAATTTCTTCTTTCTGGATAGGTCCCGCCTAGAGGCGTTTTACAAAACGTTGGCGAAACTGCTTTGGAGTAAGCCCTAAAATTCTAACAAATACTTTCCGGCAGGCACTACTGTCTTCATAACCCACCTCTGTCGCGATCAAGTCAAAGCTCTTCTTTGTTTGTTCCAAAAGTTCACAAGCCTTTTGAGTGCGCAACCTTTGTATGTATTCAGAAGGTTTAAAGCCGGTAGATTGGTGAAAATGGCGTAAGAAAGTACGCTCACTCATATGACATAACCCTGACAGTTTAGACATCTTAATTTTATTGGGGTAATGGCTGTCTAAAAATACCTGTGCTTGTAAAATTGCTTGGTCACCGTGATTCCGCTTAGGAACAAATCGCTGGTAATAACTCTGAGCTCGATATCCGGTATCGACTACCAGGTTCCTACCTAATTGAAGCATGACCCTAGGCCCCAAGTGTTGCGCGACAATTTCCAGGCCTAAATCTAGCCATGACATCATTCCCCCTGCCGTAATGATGGCCCCCTCATTTATTAATATATGGTGGCAGTCCAACACAACTTGTGGAAAGGATTTCTGAAATTCATCCGCTAACCCCCAATGGGTGGTAACCTTTCTGCCCTCCAGCAAACCACTTTTGGCTAAGATAAAAGCTCCAGCTCAAACAGAACAGAGAGTAGCTTTCTGATTATGCTGGCTCCTCAACCAATCTAGAAATTCTTCACTAGGATCGAGGTAGTACTCACCTTTTACTGCTGGCGGCACAATTACCATGACATAGCATTCTGAGTTTTTTAGCTGACCTAAGGTCAGTATATTACAATCAAACTGATGAGCAGTCTCACAAAGGCTATTCGCCATTTCGAATAGCTCGTACAGCCCATAAACTTAAGACTTTAAGGAGTTTGGGTAGTTTACGATAGCGAGTTTCATTTTGTCTTCTTTAAACTGGTTTATGTCAATAAAGCCACTTATATAATTTTCACAACCGATTAAACTACCTCTCAGAGAAGTATAATTTTATTTTTTAGGAGCTAAGACATATCATCCCTGTTTAAAGTAGAAACGCAGATACCTTATCTCGAAGAGCTATTTGCGCCATGGAAAACCAACAACATCACAAAATTTAATTACTGATTCGTACTGCGCTTTCTCTATTTCAGTCGCTTCTTTTAACCTCTTTTTTTTGTGGTCATTCAAATCATGGGATTTTACATACGCCTTGGTATATCTAACTGTTGAGCCTTTATACCAATCAACAGTCATGTTGTTTGCATACAAATAAGGCTTCTGACTTTTTCCGATAGTTAGTGTTGATAAGCCTCGTAAATATGAAACTTCACATCCAGCACGGACCGATAAATTTCGAGTTACATCAATGTGCGTCAACACCGATCCATTTGTTATTAACTCAACTTTCTTACCGTCTTCACCTTGTCGATACTCGGCAATCGTTGCTTTAGTGAATGGCGGCAAACCGAGTGTTATCAAAATATGATTGTAAATAGAAATGCAGTATTCAATTGAATTAAAACCGAATAGGTTCTCCGCCCTATTCCATCGGCTTGGATTTCCCTCTATGCAAACCCTTGTTCCGTTGCAACGAATTCTTAAAGAAGAAGAAAATGAGCCTTCAGACCCAATGGTCGGAAGTTCATTTTCATGATCCTGATACATATTTAATTTATCAATAAACCACATATTCCGTTCTCGAATTTAATGCCTAATTGTGCGGAAGTCCGCAGTTAGTTTGGATGTAATATTATTTAGCAGAATCATTATATCTAGGCATCAATATTGAACAAAAGGGGGGATTAGAACCTGCCCACTAGATCGTGAAGAGTCCACAAAAATATAACTTAGTTGATTTTTTGATTTGTTTGGTTAGAATGCCGTTATGAATTCGAGAGCGTTTTTTCATTATATATTATCTCTCACGGTGCTATTTGCATCGAGCTTTGCTGTGTTTCATGGCAGCGAACATATTGCTATTGGAAAGACTGACTCTGTTATAGCAAGTTATACTGCAGCAAGTAGCGACTATGTTCATTCTGAGTCTGAACACCATAATTTAGGAGAGCCTGACTCTTCCGGGAAAAAACATAGCACTGAATCTCTTTGTGAAGCGTGTTTGGTGTTGTTGAACCTTACTGCATATGGTCTAGGTTATACCTATCTAGATGTTTCAACTGAAAAAACGAATCGCAGACTCTCCAATCTAGCCCACTCTAAAAGACAGCCTTTTCAAACATACCTTTCCCGAGCCCCACCCAGTAACGCGTAGTTTCATTTTTTTTAAATCGTTACTTTTTCTGGTGCAAATTTGCACCGTCTTTGCGTGGAGTTTTATATGAATAATTATCTTGTTCGGTATCTAGTTGTATTTTTGTTTTTTAACCTTTCTGTGCGTACTGTCTTTGCGTTTGAAGATGAGCACGAAGCCCATGAGCATGGGCATGCCACTCTAATGCTAGTACAAGAAAAAGATGAGCTGCAACTAGTATTTAAATCACCTGCCATGAATATTATTGGCTTTGAACATCAAGCCAATTCACCTGAACAACATGCAAAAATTGAATGGGCTAAACAGTCCTTAAGCGATGCAGCTCATTTGTTTATGATTAGTCAAAATGCGCAATGTGTATTGGAGCACGTAGACATTAAGTCATCATTACTTGAGGTGGATGATCATAGTGATGAGCACGAGAGTCATCACGAAGATGAACACAATGATCATACTGAAGACATTAACTCTCACAGTGAGTTTGAAGCTGAATATCATTTTGAATGCGCAAGCATCAGCAAGTTAAAGGAGATCAAGGTTGCGTTATTTGAGACCTTTACATCGTTAGAAGAAATTGAGGCGCATATCATCTCCAACTCAGGACAGGCATTGCGCGAGCTTGATCGTAGAAACGTGAGCATCAAGTTTTGAATACAAATACACCACTAATATACGTGGGAAATTTACGATTCCGTTGGCCTTTGGACCAGCGGGATGTCATGGATATACCTGAGTTATCTATTCAGAAAGGAGAGCGGGTTTTCATCAAAGGTGTAAGTGGCTCAGGAAAGACGACGCTTCTGAGTCTTATCGGAGGCATAAATTTGCCTAACTCTGGTTGCATCAATATTCTTGGAACAGATATTGGCCAACTAAAACAGAGCCGTCGTGATCAATTTAGAGCGGATCATATCGGTTTTATTTTTCAGCTTTTCAATCTAATCCCTTACTTATCTGTCATTGAGAACATCACCTTGGCGTGTGCGTTTTCTAGCCGACGTAAAGCCAATGCACTGACAAAGTCGAAAACCCTAGAAGATGAAGCCTATCGTTTGCTCTCTCATCTGCAACTGCAGGATCGTCGCTTACTAACTAAACCCGTGTCAGATCTTAGTGTCGGTCAGCAGCAGCGTGTCGCTGCTGCACGAGCTTTAATTGGTTCGCCTGAATTAATTATCGCGGATGAGCCAACATCAGCTTTAGATGCAGATACTCGCGAGCATTTTTTAAGTCTGCTACTGAGTGAGTGTAAACTCAGCGGCTCAACGGTTCTGTTTGTTAGTCATGATCAAGCCTTGGAAAATTGCTTTGACAGAAGTATTCATTTAAACAAGCTCAATATAGCCAAAGTCAGTAGTCAAAAAGAACAGAATGAGGGCATGTCATGAATCTATCATTGCTCCTTAAGCTTACGTATAAAAGTATATTAAACCGCCGATTTACAAGCTATCTGACCTTATTTAGTATTTGCATTAGTGTCTTTCTTTTATTGGGAGTTGATACGGTTCGTAAGGAGGCTAAGCATAGTTTTACCAATACGATTTCAGGGACAGATCTACTGGTCGGTGCAAGAAGTGGTTCTGTTCAACTATTACTTTACTCTGTATTTCGCATTGGCAATGCCACGAACAATATTGGCTGGGAAAGTTACGAGAAGATCTCTTCTCATCCTTCTGTTGCGTGGTCTATTCCCATATCGCTAGGCGACTCTCATAAAGGCTTTCGAGTAATGGGCACTACTCAAACTTATTTCGAGCACTATCGGTTTGCCGATGATCAACCTTTGATGTTTAAAATAGGCGTAAAGTTTTCAGGGGTGTATGACACTGTTATCGGTGCTGACGTAGCCGAAAATCTGGGTTATCAATTGGGGGATGAATTGACACTGGCACATGGTATATACGATACCGACTTCGCGCGTCATGAAGACAAACCATTTGTGCTTACCGGAATATTAACGCGCACAGGGACACCGGTTGACCGCACTATCCATATCAGTTTGCAAGGAATAGAGGCACTTCACATTGACTGGAAAACAGGTACAAGATCAAGAGAAACAGTAAGTGCACAACAGGCTTTGGAACAGAAGTTACAGCCGACGCAGATTACAGCGTTTATGCTAGGTCTGAACTCCAAGATGGATATTTTTCGTGTGCAACGCGCTATTAATAATTACAAGAAAGAACCTATGTTAGCTGTTTTGCCAGGTCTTGCATTAGGTGAATTGTGGCAGCTAATTGATGTAGCGGAAAAAGCTTTGTTAATAATTGCGGTGTTTGTCTTACTTAATAGTTTTGTTGGTTTGCTCACAGTTATTCTTACTAGTCTGAATGAGCGACGTCGTGAAATCGCAATTCTTCGTTCTTTAGGATGTCGACCCATTCAGATATTTATACTCCTAGCCTCCGAGTCTTTATTGTTTGCCATCGTCGGCTGTTTTTTAGGGGCGCTTTTATTCCTAATCGCAACCGTCTTAAGTCACTCGATACTTCAGGAGTATGGCTTACATATACCTCTCTCCAGTTTTGGTTCTGAGCAATTAGTACTTATTGCCGCAGTGATCGGTGTAAGTTTTCTAATCGGGAGCATTCCAGGCTATAGAGCCTATAAACAATCTTTAGCCGATGGCATGTCGATTAAACTCTAGGAGACAAAAATGAACTACTTAAGAACAATTATAATACTCATACTCGTTATTTCACCGTTTGCTTATTCAAATGAATACAAAGAAGTCAGCTGGGATGACTTAATGCCAACTGACTGGGTGCCAAACGTACCGGAAGATCAGGCGTTTTTCGAAGGTGAAACACTAGATGGGACTATTATAGAGCTACCGAAAACAGACTTCGCGCCGATCGTAAAAACATTGGATACACAAAAACTCAAACTGCCAGGTTATATGATTCCAATCAAATTCAATGCTTCATCTGTTTCTGAGTTTCTATTAGTTCCCTATGTTGGTGCTTGCGTGCACACGCCAGCTCCCCCAGAAAATCAAATAGTTTATGTAAGTTTAAAGAAGCCTTTGGTGACACAGGATCTATGGGCGCCCGTTTGGGTTAGCGGGATCATGAAGGCTCAACTTTCGATGACGAAGCATGCGACGGCGGGTTATTATATGACGGAAGCGCTTTCGGAAGTCTATGACTACTAGATGCGGCTGGGCAGCAAATTTTTTCCGCGCTAGGTACTGTCCTATAGGAGAAGACCTGGCATATAAATTATAAACGTGATCAACCCTTTCTGGGTCATACCGTTCGGTTAGTGACTGCTTTGTGCTAATACTTGTCATTGTTTGAGATTATATTTCCGGCCTGCTAATAATCACAAACCTAATAGGTAGAATGAAAACTTTACTCTAAAGTCAGCTATTTATCGTTACCCAAAAGGAGTATCGCTTTTTGTTCTAAGCCACCAGTTTATCGAAATTCAAAAGTGTATCGCTTTAACGCCTTAGACTCCTCTAAGCTAATTATCTAAACCTAGAAAATTTGGCCAAGCTCTCTATAGCGCTAACTGTGAGTTATTAATGATGCCTCTTAGAAGGTCAGAAATCGCGAATAAATAGCACTAAGGGATCCTTTGAACCTTTATAAGGCAAACAACTAAGGCAGTTATAGTGAGCAGTAAAGAATTAAGCGCTTTCATTTAATGTACTACGAATAGCGTTAGCAAGCTCTGATTGGTTGTATGGTTTGTGCAAACGGTTTAGCGCCAGCTTTTGCAAGTATTCGTTTTCAACACCCATTAATTTCTCTCGATTTTTTGTAAAGCCACTTGCAAGCAATATTTTAAATCGCGGATGCTCCTTATGAACAACATCAGCTAATTGATAGCCATCCATACCTCCCGGCATAATGACGTCAGAAAATACCAGATCGATATTATTGTGATCTTCAATTACGCTTAAAGCCTGCTTGGCATCAAATGCTATTAACACCGAATAACCAAGATAATTGAGGTATTCAGTAGCGACATCTACCAGAGCCTCTTCATCTTCGACGATTAGAATAGTTTCCGTGCCTCGTGGTAAATCTGTGAATAAATTTTTCATCTGAAAATTAGGTTGAACATCCTCCTGTGTTCTAGGAAGGAACAGGTGGAAAGTTGTTCCTTCTCCCAATTCTGTATATATTTTTATATGTCCGCCCAGCCTATTAACAAAGCCATAAACCATACTCAAGCCCAAGCCAGTTCCCTTACCTTGCGCTTTCGTAGTAAAGAATGGTTCTAAGACACGTTCCCGGAGATCTTCAGACATACCTGTTCCGTTATCACTGACCGATATCATGACAAACTCACCACTGCTGCTACCCGGGTTGTATTTTACGTAGCTGTCGTCAAGCACCTTGTTTGACGTTTCGATTATCAGCGAACCACCTTCAGGCATGGCGTCTTTGGCGTTAAGTGATAAGTTCAGAATGGCATCTTCAATATCTCCTGGGTCAACATTTATAGACCATAATTCATCCGCAAAGTGAGTTTGAACATCAATGAATACCGTGAGTGACTTAGCAATGAGCTCGTCCATACCGCCAATAACATTGTTTACGTTGATTGGTTTACTCTCTTGTGTTTTGTCTCTAGAAAATCTGAGCAGCCGACGGGTGATATCTGCTCCACGTACAGCGCCTTTAAGCGCTTTTTTTATACGGTCCAGCGCTTTTTCATTGCCGACAAGAGTCAATTCTAAAAGTTGAAGATTGCCAATAACGATACCTAAAATATTATTAAAATCATGAGCAATACCGCCCGTAAGTTGACCAATCGCGTCCATTTTTTGTGCGCGACGCAAGGCCATTTCATTGGTGATTTTTTCAGTTATGTCATCCAGTCGAATCACAGCACCTTCCACCCCATTAGCAATCAATGGGTAAATGGTCATTTCTTCATATTGTGTTACCCCATCTTGCTCATATCGTCGTTTAAGGTCAGACTGTTTTTGACGGAGTTTTATTGCGCTCTTCACGCATTGCATATCATCAGAAAGTCGTGAAAAGGGTTCGAAAAAGGGCTGCCCTAGCGCCTCTTTCATACTGACACCAGTTGCCTGTTCAGCCCTATGATTCCACTGAGTCACGTTACCGTCGAGGTCTACACCAATTAGCACCGACGGCATAGAATCGATGATATTAGCGAGATAACTACGTACCTTATGGAGATTTTCTTCGGCTAAAATACGTTCACCCAGCAACTTCTTAAGTTCTACTGACTGCTCTAGAGCTTCATTTTTATTCTTCAGTTCTTCCGCATGATGCTTTCTAGCAGAGACATATCGACGAACGAGATTAAGCATGTAAGTCAAAATAAACTTGAGAATCACAACCTCTATCACGGTGGTTATCAGCACCGCCCAGAAAGCGATAAGAGCGTTATCCTGTGCGGACTTGAAGGTTTTTTCGCTGATTTTTAACTGGTAAGCATTGTAGGCGACAATTGCATCCGTCACTTTATTATATGCAACTTTTTCATAAATCGTCACGCTGATAAATTCTGCTATCCGAACCCCTTCATTTACATAACCCTTGGTATCATCAACGGCCATAGAATAACCGTCCCATGCCGCTTGAATAATTCCAAATAGTTCTTTAGCTTCAGGTTCAGAAAATTTTATCCCATTGCCATTATTCAGACTAAACTGGATTTTCTTTTGAAGTTCAACTATCTGAATTTCTAATTGGTCTCGCAGAGTTTTATTAGGTGCCATCACCAGGCTCATGGAAAGCTGACGTAGTTCAGAAATGGGTAAGGAGATATCAGAAGAAGTTACACTAACTTGGTTAACTGAGTTATATACTTTAGTGATGGAATCATTGACACCATCCAGACTGTAAATATTGTAAATCCCCTGCAATATCAACACAGTAGTTGTAAAGATGAAAAGCGGTAAAATGCTCTTTGACAGTCCTTTTTCAGACTCAATATCCATGCTATCCAGCTCCCAGTTTACTGTTTGTGATCTGAACAGGAATTTTTAGCTCAACGGGGTAATCGCCCTTTCTGACTGACCAATGATTATCACTTACTTCAATTTCCCATAATGGAATAAAGGCCGATGGTCTTGGTTGGTAATAAACCTCTTTATTTAGTGCCAGAACTTTATTCGGGCTCGGTAGAAAAATCATATATGACTGGTGGTACACATATTCAATAATCGTCTTCATTAATGGAATATATTCAGGTTCGTCTATTGCCGTCTGAAACAATAACGAAATATAATTCTCCAATCTGGAATCTGGTCCAATCGTAGACCAGATGCTACTTGGACGGTAAACAAAGAGTGCTGTCCAAGGGTGCCTGATCCAATCATAATTCCCCCATATCAAGAAGTCGTATTTGGTTTTGTTTAAGCCATCTCTGGTGCTGAGTAGTTGACTGAATATATTTTTTTCTTCTGCCACAATTTCAAGTTCTAGCTCGATATGGATTTGATCGAGAAAATATTTAATATCTTTAATTAAGAACAAAAAGCTCTCCTGCACAAGAAATTTTAGTTGCAGTTTCTTTTCAGGATCCATATCATATTTAACCTGATATTTTTTGATCGTATTAATGAGTTTATTTCTGACGATTGATGACAAAGGGCTCTCAATAAGCGAATAAGGTTGCAAATGGCTACTCGCTTGTCTAACGCCATAAAAATTAGGCGACACCATGGTCGGTGAGTACTCCCCCTCCCCATTCATTGACAGCATCAATAGTGCTTCCTGATCAATCGCTTTATTGATGGCTTCTCTGACCTCTCTCTCTCTTAAGAGAGCATTACCGTTGATCATATTGATATGAACAGAGTAATTATTGGTGGATGGGCCTCGAACCAGCTTTGCATACTCTGATAATACAGTAGGTAACTCATAGGAGAAGGGAATCGGCATCACGTCGACTTTACCTTCAGACTCAAGTAAATCAGAGACCGCCGCATCAGTCTTGAGGTCTAGATATAGGGTGATTTTTTCAACTTTTGGATAACGCGGATCCCAATAATATTTATTCGCCACTAACTCGACAACAGACGAATTCCTATTACCTTCTACATAACCCTTGGTTAGAGTATAAGGACCAAGTGAATAAGGTCCGGGTGCCGCAAGATTGGGAGCGGTAGGTTTACCATTCCAACCATATTTTTCGAGGTAGGTTTTGGTGTAAAAGTGTATCCACATGGCATCGTATAAAAATAATCCGTATTTTTCTTTAAGATAAAAGCGAACCCTGTATTCAGATATTTTTTCAGCTCTATCGTATACTCGATCAATGGCAGTATAGGTGTACGGCTGCTTCTTGAAATAGGCCATATTTAGCAGTACTGCATCAGCATTAAAAGGACTGCCATCCTGAAATTTTACGCCTTGGCGAAGCTCAAATTCATAGACCTTTTCACTGATTCTTGAATGCGAAACCGCCATATTATACTCCCAGCCACGCTCATTATTAGCGGGCCGTACCAATCCTGCATTAATTGAATGGGATATGGCAAGATAAGGCAGGTAGGGTAAAAAAACTTTGACATGAGAGCCCGGTTTTCTGCTCCCGTCCATGCTTGTACGGCTTGTATCGGCTCTTAAACCTAAGTGATTGACTTCTAGTGCTTGAACATAATCAGAAAATACGGATAAATATATCAGCACTAAAACACAGAGCCCCCCCCCTAAATCAACATTTCGATTCACCTCAAGCCTCCTACTCTAACCGGTTCATTTCAAAATTAATTTTAGTACAAAAATTAGTCACTAACATACTTTTTTGTATTTGCCGTGATGATTTAAGATACTAAATCCCACAGAGGTATAATAATAAAATCTATGCCAATCTAGCGAGTACTCTCATCATCTTAATAATTATTAGTCAGAATGAGCATTACCTAAGTATCAACAGTTGATTAGTTATAGACTTAAAAAGGGAATACTTTTGTACTTCACCATCAACTTCTCACCAATCCAAAGGGAGTGATTTTGCTCTTAAGCTAGCTGTCTCTAGACAGTATAGAAAGGTAGCATATTTTGCCCGTAGCTAGTCATTTCCGATGTATACAAAAGGTATCGCTTTTGTAGTTTTGCCATCAGATTCTCACGAACTCAAAAGGTAGTGCTTTGGCTATGAAACTCATGAGATTTTGACTGACAAAATAGTATCGCTAACGATCACGGACCTATACATTCTGGATTGAAACAGTGGCAAGCCCTCTATAGTGCACACTGTGAGTTGTTATTTCAATTTGTCGACGCGACAATCACTGAGTTTAAAAAACTGAGAAAAATTAGCCTACCGAGCATATATGGGAAGGTATTTGTACCATAAAAAGTGATCCTTTTTATGGTACTATAAACGCTTACAATACTAAGGTCTTGCCATTCATAAGCGATCCGGAACACCTAAATAAAATGGAATCGCTGAGGCAAAAACAATTAGGGTCAGTGGAAAAAATAGACTGGGTATTGGGGAGAGTGAAAAACCTGTTTGACCGGAACTAGGCTGACATTTAGCTTAAGACTTTATACTCTGACACTTATGTCCAATGCATTTATCTGCCGCCCTCAGTTGCATTAGCTCAGGTATTTAAAATATTCAAACAGAAGAGTCCATTGCCAATAGGATGGCTGTTACTAGCTCTTGTTGGGTATACGGCTTTTTTAAAATGCTGCCGGCAAGAGGCTTAACTAGTCCACTGTTTCCAAACCAGTCCAGTTTAGGTTCTTTGGAGAATCCACTTGTTAATAAAATTTTTAACGATGGGATGCTGTTTTTGGCTTCTGCTGCCAGCTGATAGCCATCTGCGCCTCCAGGCATAATAATATCGCTAAATAGCAGATCCACTTTTTTGTCACTTCTCAGTATATCCATTGCTTGCTTGGCATCAGTTGCAGATAAAGTGTTATAGCCAATATTTTCCAAGTTAATACAGGCAAGTTCACATAAGTCATACTCATCGTCCACAACTAAAATAGTTCCCTTTCCTGTTTGCGAGTTTGCTTTGTATTCCTCAGATTCGTGGGGAGTAGATGACCTTCTTTGCACTCTCGGCAAGAGAATCTGTACAGATGTTCCTTGACCAAGTTTAGAGCTAATATTTATGTACCCATTTGACCTTTGTACAAAGGCATAGACCATACTAAGACCCAGACCGGTCCCCTTTCCTTGCTCTTTAGTCGTAAAAAATGGGTGAAGTGCTTGGTCTATAACCTCGTCAGACATTCCCGTTCCTGTATCACATACTGAAAACATAACAAACTCACCTGTTTTACATTCCGAATGTGATTTTACATAATCATCATTAATAACTTTATTCTCTGTTTTTATGGTTAAGGTTCCGCCATCAGGCATCGAATCACGCGCATTAAGAGATAAATTAAGAATTGCGTCTTCTAGGTCTCCCGGATTTATTTCAACCTGCCATAATTCTTCACATAAGTTCGTGCGAACGCTGATAGAGGCTGTTAATGATTTAGATATCAGGTCTTCGATATCACAGATAAAGTCATTGATCAAAATCTGACTTACACTTCCAGTCTCCTTTCTAGCAAATTGGAGTAACCTTTTCGTCAATTCTGCTGCACGGTTACTAGCTTTCAAGGCATTGCCAACCCGCCTTTGAATATTTGTATCACCCGAATAGTTTATCTTAAGTAACTCCAGATTCCCGATGATGATTCCAAGAATATTGTTGAAATCATGGGCAATTCCACCGGTGAGTTGCCCTATGGCTTCCATCTTTTGAGCACGTCTTAGCTTATCCTCAGCTTTTCTAAGTTCAGAAATATCATCTTTAAATACTAAGAAATTCGTAATATTTTGATCAGCCCCAATAATTGATGAAGCTGATACTGCTTCCCAAAGTAGCGAACCGTCTTTGCGCTTAGTGCGTAGTTCACCTCGCCATTTTTCACCCGACGAAATAGCTCGCCATATTTCTTGATAGGTTTCTTGTGTGTTTTCACCAAAACTTAATGAATCTGACTTTATCCCTAGTACTTCGTCTTTTTTAAATCCTGTGGAATGTTCGAATTTCGGGTTCACATACTCAATATTCCCCTCAACACTTAAGATCACTATTGACGCCGAGCTTTGCTCTACTGATTGTGATAGTTTCTTTACCTCGCGTTCTGTTTGATCTCTTTCATTAGCCTCTTCAATCAGGTTACGTTTCATCTGATTCATTGCTTGAGTAATTTGATCTAACTCATCAATTCGTGTGCCTTTTTTTCGGTTAAGTATCAGAAATTTATCTTCTTCATTAATATCAAGTTCGCTAGCAAAAGCAGATATCGAACTCAAATGGCGGGTAACTAAATAATGAATAATGAATAGGATAAAAATTGAAACGAAAAATGTTTTCAGTGCTTGAGATATTAAGATCACCCAGAATTTCTCTCCCAAGCGCTGAACCACCCCTTCCAAATTTGACTCAATACTCAAGTAACCAATTTGAATATCTTGGCTTTCCGTCCTGCGTAAGATATTTACTTTATAATGACGGAGACTCACGTTTTGCCTTCGTTCACCCGAATGATATTCATTCCCACTTTCCAGTTTGACACTGACGTAATGAATATCCTCAAATTTGGTGATACCCGCCAGAATACTTTCAACTTGCCGGACATTAAAAAACCATATCGCATTGGCTAGACTCTTATGATAACTATGTTCCAATTCAACCATTTTCTGGTCAACTAGCCCCGCTTGTTCCTGATAGTCAGAGTAGAGCTGGAAAGACGTCACTAAAAGCGTGGCAAAGGAGCTAAAAAGTAGAATATATAATAAAATTTTACGCGCGATCAAAGCTTCGCCATCAGCAAATATTTTTTTTGAGGATGAAAAAAAGTTATGATTTGTCATTTTTGAGCCTTTAAATGGTCAACGCTATCCATGAAATTTGCGCTTGTAATCTGAATATTGAGGTGAGCCACCTTTCGCCTTATATTTATTCGCTTAAAACTGAATGGGTGTTTAAGTTTGCAACTTAAACAATTTAGTTATTCGGGGGAAAGTGGTTTTAAATATTTATCACGTATGAGCTCCAATTTATGCTTTTGTTTTAAGTCTATAAATTTAAGTTTAAGTTTCTCTTCTGAAATTCGATCAGCACTTTTTCTTGAAATTTGGACCCATGGTGTTCGCTCTGATACAACGAAGGGATCATCAAAAATATACCGGTCGTGAACCACACTTTTTGCAGCGCTAAGAATTGGTTCTAATGGGCCGATAATTCCGTCAACACGTCGAGCCAGTAATATGTTTATTCCTTGTATAAAATCATCCGTAACTACGGAAAATATTTCAGGATTGTTGTCTACCCTGTCACTAAACTTAGCGCCTCTTAAATAAGCCAATTTTTTACCCTTCAAGCTATCAAAGGAATCGAAAATCGTTCCTTTTAGACCAATGACTACATTTTTTAAAGTTGCTAATGGGGCTATGTAAACAACATACGGCTCAAGCTCTTTATATTTAAACATAATTGTCATGTCAGTCTGACCACTTTTGAGTTCGTTTATGATTCTCGCGTAGGGGTAAATAAGATTGTTCACTTGGTAGCCAGTTTCTTTTGCAAGAAGGTTAGCTGTATCGTAGTAAATCCCGCTAAAGCCTGCATTGTTTTGGATTCCATACGGCGGAATTCCAATCGTTCTGATTTCAATTTTTTGATCCGCTTGAACCATTGTGGCGCCAAGAGTAATACACCAAACAGAAATAATTAAAATACTTCTGTTAAATAAAAGGTTCAAGATGGCCATCATACTTATCTCTCTCTCTGAGAAATATTGAGCTCTCGTAGTTGGAGTGTCGAATTCAACAAATGTATAAGTTTAAGAGTAAGCATCACTAAAAGGCACTCTAATAAATGGGGATATTTTCTTCCCGTCTAAACTGGATTGTTGTCTGCTTTTTTAAGTTAAATCTTGGCTGATTTTTTATGATAATACTGAAATAATAACCCTGAGTATAAAAGCTCTTTCTCTAAGAATCCAGAGTTATGACTTAGTTAACTAGATGAATATCACCATGTATTTTCGCTTATAAATTACTCATTCAACTACTTTATCCACACGTATTGACCAGTTTTTGGATAACCCTGCATGCAGATTGACGGGATTCAAATATTCTGTGAATATACTTGAACTCACGTCCTGGTAAGTTATTCATATAATTGAATTTTGATTTGAAAATTAGATCATTCTTAGGCAAGTTATTAATGCAGGAAATCCGCCAGAATCAATCACTAAACAATGTTTCTCCGTTAATTGGTAGTTAATCTCGCTGTCGCTACATCGTCAAATGACTATAAATAAAGGATGAGTTCTCCGAACAATGTTTTTTTGACAGAGGATATTTCAACCGAATTATCTTGTGAAGATTTGACCTAGTCAGTCTAGAGTGTTTTTTAGACCTGCGACATAAACCGGTTGCAGGTTGCCATAAAAACCAGAACAAGCAATTGTGTCATAATATATACTATCAACAGAATATATCTCGTTTAGATCTTGAACATATATCGCGTCAAATCTGTCTATCATTAACATGTCTATCAATCTCGATGATAAGTCTGAACCAACAACTTCGAAACTATTAGGGTTTCTATTGTATTTATTTAAAACACTCACTAGCTTTGTTCCGCCTGGAAAGCCTATACGCAAATTTTTCCACAAGTGGGTTGCGCTGAGGAAAGGAATAAAGTTTTCCTTTTTAAAACACAGCCCAGGAATTTCATAAGTAATTGGTCTTCCTATAGGCTGTAACTCACCTATTTCATAAATAGGAAAGGCCAATTGGATAATCCCTTTATCCAACAAGAATTTTAATCTTTTTCTTGGTATGTCAATCAGTTTTAGTTTGTTAAATTTTACTGACTCCGTAAAGTGTTGTGGCCACGATTCTGTAATGTCTCCATTATTTGATATCTTAATATAAGGACGATAATCGTAGACACCCATGACCATCTTTTGATCCATAACGACCGTTGCCTCAGAGTCATTTTGTTCAAGTATAGTTTTATTCATGACGAAGCTTACCCCTCCGCCTAATTGATTCAGCTCAAAATTCTGCATCTTGAACCCAGCTATATTAATATCTGTCCATTTAGAATATGGTTTGTTTTGATTGAGGATATTATCTTTTGGTGCTCCATGGCAGTTAAGACACTTCTTTTCATGGTAGAGAGGGTACATATAGCGTACTTCATCTTGAACGATTTCAAAGTGAGCTTTGCCCTTTTCCCAGGTAGAGTTCACTATTTTCTCTAATATCGACTGTTCCCATTTGTCTGGTTTATTTAGCTCATTATAAAGTTTCCCTTCAAATCCAGAAAACTTTATTTTCATCGGCAAATACGAATTTGAAAATCGTTGTGATAGTTGAAATGCAAAAATTGCAGGAATAAATCCTTTTACTTTTATCTTCTTGTCCAAAATAAGAGCTTTGTTTGTATCCATAATAATTTTCATGGACAGCAGCATTTCCTTAGTTACAATATTATCTGATTTTGGGAATTCATTTTTGAAAGTAATGACATAGGTTGCCTTAACTTCTTCTATAAAATTATCCCCGAACAGGTGTGACTTGTCGGCATCTATAGAGTTGATAATGGCTTGGTTTTCGAAAATAGTTTTCATAGCTGCAACATAAATTTGTGTCGTTTGTTTAGCGACTTCTTTCACTTTTTTTTGTGTTGCAGCTTCAGAATTTAAGCAACAGATGAGTATCACTAGAAAAGCAATTTTATTCACGTCTATCTCCGTTCATAAATTATGAATATATCAAGTTGATCCTGTCGATTTGAAACTGTCTATTAAAGTGCAGTTTAACAAACCAAGCATTCAAAAAACCTACCAAAGATTATAGCTTACAGCGCCGCACTTTTGCGCTGGATTGATATCAACGGAATTCAGTCCAATAACAGCTTTCGACTTCATCCTGCAGGTTGTGTTTTCAGCGCCAGTACAAAGGAATTACATCTGCAGAATGATCTGTTATCGGATTTACAATACCAATTTGTATCCACTTACTGCTCAGATAGAAATGCTAATCAACTTCAATTAACAAATTAATGTGTGCTACTGAGACATTTTATGAATTAAATTTAAAGACGTATCAACATTTTATATATGTTAAAGGGGCACCTATTAGGCCTCCTCTGAAATATAGTAAATGTGCTTACCATACAGTAGCAGACCTACTCTTAATAAATGAAAATGGCGCGTTGCGGTGACTACTTGAAATTACGCTCATTCCTCGCGTTTTATCTTTACCCCTCAAGTTACGCTTTAACTACGTAATAAGCTATTTCCAGCTGGTTCAAAAATGTCAATTTTGTGCTTTTTGTCATCATTTCACTAACGACATAAAAGGGAGTGTTTTTGCTGGTGCTACTGAGTGACATAATTCCATTGCTTACCCTCAGCGAAGTAATCTTGGTTTTACTCACTAGAGTATTAATGATAGAAACATTACGCAGCACAAAGTCACTAGAGACCGATTTCGGTGGCGCTGGGAGCTGAAACACATTAAATAGCAGTAATAACAAAAGGGTGATACAGACAGAAAAGCCAACTAATAAACCTTTAACTACTTTCATCCCCCTCCCTAAAGAAGACCTAAGTTGATAATTAGTATAATCTCTTCATAATCGTCTTATCAGTCTGTTTATATTTTCTTGATGGCTGCTTCAGATATGATTCTTTTGTGGACAAAGACATCATGTGATTCAATTTTTATGATAAATGTTTCGACTTTGAGTCGTTCTTAATTTATATAAGGTTACGCCCACCATCTATTGCTAAAGTTCGACCTGTTATGTAGTCGCTGTCAAGTAAATAACGTATAGCTTTGACGCCTTCTTGTTCGCCAGGAGCAACTTGCATTAAGGATTTTTTTAATGCTTTTTCTTTGTAATCGTCGCTGTCTTGCTCGTTGAACATGAGCAATGCGGGCGCGATTGCATTTACCTTAATTGATGGTGCAAACTGCGCTGAAAACGATAAGGTCAAATTATGCAAAGCTGCTTTACTGGCCGCATACGCAATGTGTTTTTTCGATCCTTTTTCAACGATAAAATCTGTCATATGAATGATGTCGGCTGTTGAATTATCCGATGAATCTGCGAAGTTCTTTAGTAGCGTGCTCAACTGTGAGTTCAACAGATAGGGTACTTTCGCATGGATGTGCATCATTTTATCGAAAATCATGTCTGGTTCTGTGACGCCTGATTTAGACTCACTAAGCCATTCTGATGCATTATGAATAATTGCCCTTAATGAGCTGTATTGCTTTTTTAGCGTATGAGCAAAGTCTAAAACGGCTTCGGTTGTTGTAAAATCGGCATATAATGTTTGCACACCATGCGATTGAAGTTTGGCTAGGTTACGCGTGTTGTTTCGGTAAGTTATTACAACAGGGGTCTCTTTACTATGAAGCGCCAGAGCAGCAGCTAACCCCAATCGTTGGCCTCCACCTGTAATGATGATAGGCGCAACAGTTGGATGATTCGACTCTAACGTCACTATAATGTTCGCTCCGCAGCAAGGGAGACCGATACAGAGTCTGCAAAACGCAAAGCATGGGGTTTTTCAACGCGCACTAGTGTTTTCAGTACCTGAAGGTTATCCATAATAATTGCGACGATATCGGCATTCAACTTTTCAACCAAACGAAATTTTCCATTTTCAACATGTTTAATGATCGCTTTAGTAATGACTTTGTAGTCTAGCGTATCTATTTCGTCGTCTGAGATGCTGGGTTTTGTTGCATCAAATTCGATCAGTGCATTGATTACAATATCCTGTTGTTTTACCAGTTCATCAGGGTTAAAACCAATAAAGGTTCGAAGGCGTAAGTTTTCGATATTAATCGTCGCATTACTCATAACAAAAGGATTATCATTTTTCTTAATGTTTCTTAACGCTGTCGATCCCGTGGCTAAGTGATTTGGCATAAAAACGTTCCTGTTCTCTGGTATCTAGTTCGTGAATCGGACATATGGAATCAATTCAGTTTTAATTTTTTTATGAAAAGTTTTAGTTTGTGTTCAACACAAAATTAAGTGTTAAACACAAACTAATTAACAATAGATCACTATTACTTACAAGAATACTAATATTAGTTAGATTAAAGAATAAATAAAAGCAGGCTCTAATAAAAATATCACAATGTAGATATGGTTTTATTTCAACTTTGTAATTTATTGCTTTTGCTAGCCAGTGTAAAAACTCTGACTCTGCATACCATATCTCGCAAGTTGATCTACGTATTTCTTTATACATGTACTGTCACAAAATACTCAAACCTTAAGCATTAGATTGATCAAAATAGAGCTATAGCGGAACTAGTTTGAGCTTTAAAACAGACAGACTCCTTAGCCTGCTTGTTTGAAACAAAAAGTATCGAGATAATTAGACAAATTTAATTAGTTTAGACGTCTAGTAATCCAACGAAAATAATCCAATTATATACTCAAATATTTTTTTATTTAAAGTCTGTAATTGCCCGAGATTTCCAACTAACCAGGCGACAGTGTGATACACAATAGTGCTATTATCAGTGATTAGATAAATTAATTTATAACGTCATAAATCGTGAATTATGGGACTGATTAATCTTAAAACTAAGAGGCTGATTAGGTAGCTATAGCTCTTATGTAAAAGTATCAATTTCCTATAAAGGCATATTTCAAATGAAAGGCCGGCCACAATTTTTTATAGTTAAGCTTTTTGAATGATAAAGTAACTCATAGCTGACTTTTAATAGCCGAAAGTTGCTTAACTTAGTGCTATTTGGAATTTTGCCTTTAAAATTAAGTTTCAAATCACTATGCAAACATTGTATTTCTATGCTATATGTAAGATGATTTTACTGCTAAGTTAATTATTTTTACAGCCTTTTTTCGGGGTGGGTAAATGGATATAAAGTCCTCTTTTTATTTCTTTCTCTCGCTATTCATATGCATTGCTTTTATTTTTTGCTTAACTGGTTTCAATGAAAAGGCATACTCTTCTGAAAAAATCGTTTTCTACTTAGAAGACGAGCCAATTTATACATCCAGCAATCGCATTTCTCCAGGTTTTTTGCTGGAGGTTGTGAAGGAAATGACAAAATACATTGGTGTTACACCTAATATTGAATTTCTTCCCTGGAAAAGGGCCCAACTAATGACAATAAATACTCCTAATGCTGTTATTTTTCCCTTAACGAGAAGTCAATCTAGAGAAAAAAATTACCGTTGGCTGTGTAAAATATTAGAAGTGCCTGTAATGTTTATTAATAAAGAGGGTGATGCGCCCATTAATACAATTGAGCAAGCGAAAGATATAAGAGGTATAGGTGTCATTCGTGGTACACCTCAGGAAGAGTTTTTAATTAAAAATGGTGTACCCCATATTACTATGACAGGTAAAGAAATCTACTCTAAGCTTGCAGCAAACCGAATAACTGCAGTTTTTACAGCTAAACCAGAAGCGATATTCGGATGGAAAAATGGTAATTATAAAGAAATACTTCAATTTTGGCCCGGATTTCAAACACTACCATTGTGGATTGCAACAAGTAAATTATCAGACCAGGTAAATACTCATAAATGGAATGAAGCATTCATACAGGTTATAGATTCAGGTTTTTTTGACAGCATGCAAATGAAGTATTTTGGAAGTCAAAAATAATTGTTATTGTGCTCCCTATTGGCTTAAATATTATGCGCCTAATTAAATGAATTATACTTATATGCCTTCTACCAGTTCTAGTTCGTAAGACTAGACGAAAGTTAATAAGACACTTCCTTAAATTATTACTAATTCCGTATTAAAGAACAGACTAAGAATAGTCATCAATATTTATTAGCATACAATGATACGACGTCATAATAAGCCTCAAGAACTCCCAGAAAACCGTCTAAGTGCCAATAACTGCCATCGATATACTATATTCCAGACATTCCAAAGCAATTTTGCGAACTCCCCCCCCCTAAAAAATAGATTATTGTTAGCAATCAAGCGCTTTACTTTCCTGTGATCGAGGTCAATTCTGTGAGTATTTAACAAAGTCTTTCAAAGCCAAGGCTAATTCCACCGTTGCTTCACGTGCCCTTGAACTTACACGACCGACTGTTGGAAAAGCGTGCATGCAGTCGTGTAAATGTTCATGAACAACATCAATATTTTCTCCGCGCAATTTATTAACAAAGTCAAAACCACTATCTCTTAAGGGATCATATTCAACAGTCAGTACGTAAGTTTTAGGGCTTGATGATAAAACATTTGATAGTACAAGACTGGCTAACGAATCATTAACTTGCTCTGGAGCCGTTAAGTAATGTTTTACAAAGTAGTCCATAAGTTTATTAGTTAAAATCAAACCACTACCGAATTCACTATAGGAATTTGCACTACCACGTAAGTCAACCATGGGATAAATGAGAAACTGGAAATCTGGCAAGCGAACCGCCTGCACGGCTAGTTTGTTTTGCTCTTCGCGAAGACTAATAATGGCAGCAAGGTACGCCCCTGCGCTATCTCCAGCCACACCCAAACTCGATAGACCTATATTTAGGTCTTCATTGGATACAATCCAATTCCAGGCATCAATCGCATCGTTTATTGGGTCTGGGAACTTAGCTTCTGGCGCGAGCCGGTATTCGACCGAAATGATATTTACACCGCTATAGTGGGCCAAATAGCGAATAAGCCGATCATGTGTGTCCAAACCTCCTACCACACACCCTCCCCCATGATAATACACTAACGTTCCACCTGATATTTTTTGAGGCTGATATAAACGAGCATTAATGCTTTGATCACAAGTCGATAGTGGTATGCGCAAGGACGTTATAGACTTCATACTGACCTTGGGCAAACCAGACAGCCGCTCAACGACTCTAGCGACTTTACGAAATACCGATGGCGGCAAAGTGAGAAGTCCTGGAAGGCTATCGAGCAACTTTGCGGCAAGTCTTTGTTTTACTTCTAATCCTTTTAAATTACACATTCAACTCGCTCAATGATAATGTTTTTCAACTCATACTCGAATCAGATGGGTCCTTAGGCAACTTTTTTCTGATCAACGCTGCTAAGTTTTTCCAAATGCATGTCTTGAAATTGTGGTTCTTTCATTTCTTGCACCCAACGGTTCCATGTATAGGGCCAAAGTACAGGATCACCATCAGAATCTAAATACCAACTTTTACATCCTCCGACCCATGCTGTCTTTTTCAAACCTGCTTTGACGTACACCGAAAAGTCATTGACCGCTTCAACCTTCGCTTCAACTTCGTCATAGCGTCCCTTACGCCACTCATCAACAATCTTAATGATGTAATCTGCCTGGACTTCGCTCATCGCGATAACTGAAAAGTTTCCAATCGGCGTATAAGGACCTAACATCAAGAAAAAGTTCGGATACTTCGGTAGCATCAAAGAACGATAAGCTAAAATATGGTCAGACCACGCGTCTTCTATATGTAGTTCATCCCTGCCAACTAAGTTCATAGGCCGCATAAAGTTAAAGGGATGAAATCCGGTTGATAGAACTAACACATCCAATTTATGTAACTTACCGTCTTTCGTTAAGACACCTTTCTCGGTAATTTTATCAATGCCTTCTGTGGTTAGATGAGCATTAGCCTTTTGGATACCTTCGTAGAACGTTTTGTTGATGACAACGCGCTTGCAACCCACTTGATAATTAGGACGTAACTTTGTTCTCAACACTTTGTCTTTCACAGCAAAATACAAATTTGCCTTACAACAAATTTCAAGAAATTTCTTTTGTAAAAAGTGCCCTGTAACAGCCTTTGTAAATAAGTGCTGCATGACAAATACGGAAAACTTATTTGTTAGTTTCGGCAGCAAAGGAAACTTATTCATTAACTTTTTAGTCGTGTTTGAATAGGAAAAGTTTTTAACGGGTAGAATCCATTGCGGGGTACGTTGAAAAACGGTTACATCCGCCCCGGTTTTAATCAGCTCTGGAATAGCTTGTGCAGCCGTAGAGCCAGTACCAATAACCCCAACGCTCTTCCCTTCTTCTATTATCACATCATGATTCCACTGGGCTGTATGAAACATTTCACCCTTGAAATCATTAATTCCATCTATATCGGGAAAAGCTGGGTGATGTAAAATACCTGTTGCACTAACAACAAAATCGGCTTCATAGGTCTTATCTTTACTTGAGGTGACCAGCCACTTGCCATCTTTATAGCGGGCGTCTGTGACCGCCTCGCTGAAATGTATACTACGCTTCACATCATACTTTTCTACCACATGTTCGAAGTACTTTTGAATTTCATCGCCATGTGCAAAGAAATGACTCCAGTTTGGGTTAGGTTCAAATGAAAACGTATACATATGTGCAGGTACGTCGCACGCAACACCTGGGTATGTATTCTCTCGCCAAGTTCCGCCAATTTTCTCTTTTTTCTCAAGCACCGTGATATTGGAGATGCCTGCTTTACGAAGTTTGATAACCATCGAAATGCCTGTCATACCAGCACCGATAATAACAACGGAAGGGTCGCGTGGGTTAGATACCATAATTCAACCTGTAATTTGTTAAGTGTCAAAACAGTTTAGAAAAGTATCCTTGGTTGAACCATGCTCTAATCAGACCTATACTTGTGATTTTAAGACAACCCTATATACAAGTGTGTCATGGCGAAAAGAGATATTAATAGTGTGCAACTTATTTGCAGCTATGGTTTGGAACACGGTCTAAGCCAGTCTACACTGCTCGAAGGCAGTAGTGTGGGAGTGCTACAATTATCCGATGCGAATGTAGAGATCGACGCCCAGCAAGAGTTAAAGGTCATAAAAAATTTGTTGCAGCACTTAGGGCAACCCTTTCGCTTAGGCGTGGAATTGGGTAGCCGATACCAGCTAACAACTTATGGCATTATGGGCTATGCCTTGTTAGCAAGCCAAACGATGCGCGAAGCTATCGCATTAAGCCAGCGGTATCTAGCGCTGACTTACGCGTTCTGCAATGTCGAATACTTTGAAGATGATGAAGGTTTCTCTATAATCTTTACACCACCAGTTCTTAACGAATTAGGTCTACTAATACTGGTCCGCGACCTATGGGCAGCCGCCGTTATTCAAAAAGAGCTGTTCGCAGGGAAACACATCCCCTACACGTTACATCTTCAATGCGACTTTCCTGAGGAATATAAAGGCAGCGGGATAGAAGCGCTAGAAAATACATTAGGTGGCAAGATTGAATTTAATGCACGCCATAATGCCTTTAAAGGTCCTATCGTAGAGCTCGATCGCCCCTTAGCCAAAGCGAATGAAATGACCGCGCGCTTATGCGAAGAACAATGCCGTGAATTACTAATCAAAAAACAAGATTGGCCAAAAGTTTCAGAACAAATCAGAGATATTTTGTTAAACGAGGGCTTGGGCACCTCAATGATACGCGTCGCCCAGCGAATGGCCCGTACAGAACGAACCCTACATAGGCAATTAAAAGAAGAAAGCACCACATGGCGTAAAGTAAGAGATAATGTTCGTATAGGATTGGCCGAGGAGCTACTGCAACAACCTCTTTTGCTTGACGAGATCGCTGAAAGATTAGGTTATAGCGACGCTACAAATTTTAGCCACAGTTTTAAACGATGCAGAGGCTGTTCACCTGGCCAGTATCGCAAACAGAACAAAGTATTAATAGCACTTCCTTGAATATAGAGCGTAATCCATTACTAACCAGCTAACTCAAATATTGAGATACAGGCCAACACCTAATCATCGACATAGCTAAAACTCATCTAATCCTACGATCCAGATGTAAAATGAGCCGCCGACTGAATTATTCTCTTGGATCAGATAATTCATCTGCCATCATCCATCCTTTCTCCCAATCATAGTATTTCCAATTGTTGATGGCGTATGGGTTATCGCTTTTTCTTTTTCCTTCAAGTCGATCATCCCAACCGTAATCTAAAATCGTATAATCTTCTTCAGCGATAGTGTCACGACGTAATTTCTTCATTTACTTAGTACTCCCTATGCCAATTATTCCGTAGTACGATATAAGTTATCGTGGTGTTTATTGGCCGTAATATTGGCGCGAAGCGTCGGAATGAAGGACCAAGACCGAAGAGGCTGATCACTGAACGCCTTGTATGGATAATAGCATGCGTGTTGAGCAATAGGCTTGAGCTTCAATTAATTATATCTAGAAACATTAAACGTAGTTTTTCTAAAGATAGCTTAACGCTAAATAGCAGATGACTTTCTTCATAACAACTATTAATGGCTGCACCCCTTTTTCACGCTCGATGTGTTTGCTATCGTGGTATTAATTATTAACTTAGAAATTGTGCTAAGCACTTAACTCTACTGTGGTGATATTTTTAAATCTCCACAAAAATAGATGAGGACCAGTTTGTATGATGGAAGATCGGAAACTCTGGAATACACGATTTAACAAACGACCGATGAAAAAACCCAATACACCCGAATTTATTGAAGAAAAGTTTGACCAACTCCTTCCGGGAACTGTACTTGATGTAGCGAGTGGTGATGGTGCTGCCACGCTCTATCTCGCCGGAAAAGGATTCAGCGTGACGGCCACCGACATATCCGATGTTGCACTGAAACGATTAACCTTCTTTGCTCAAGAACTGAATTTAGAGGTAGCTACTTGTTTAGTAGATTTGGACCAACCGGCGGCTCTAACCCAATTAGGTACGTTTGATAACATTGTAATTGCGCACTTTAAACCTGATACAATTCACTGGCCGCTGTTGGTGTCGCTACTTCGCCCTGGCGGACAATTGCTTATTAGCACCTTTAACTTAAAACACCATCTTGAAAATAATTTTTCTCGGCGCTTTTGTTTAGAAGAAAATGAACTTGTTAAAGTTAGCGATAAGTTAGTTATTAAGCACTACGCATCTGCCAACAGAAACGGTAGTTATATGGATGACTACCTCTTTCGAAGAGTGTAATGTCATCGCGCAAACTCTTTAGTATTTCATGTACAAGATGCGCCTACCCTCTATGTTTGCGTCATAGTGCCATTAGTTGACAATAAGCGTTCCTATCCTTGCTTTTTATTGTGGTAGTGTGGAAAACATTTCTAATATAAAATATTACAATAACACTCTAAAAGGTTCTTCCTATGCCTGCCTATGAAAAAATAAGTGAACAATTTAAACGTTTTATATTGGCCGATGCCGATACTAGCATGGCCTTGGGTGACGAGACGTACACTGGTGATTTGGGAGACCCTAGCCTTGGGCATATGCTACTACGTACTCAGCAAGCAAAGGAATTATTAATCCAATTACAAGCAATCAAGGGTGAAACATTTGATGAGCAACTAGACTTGGAGTTAATGGCTCGCCATTTACAGCAAGATATCTTTTTTACCCAACTACAACAGCATGGCCGTCCCCAGCGTTGCAGCCAACCAAACGGCGTAGACGGTATCAGCGCTGGTATCTTTCAGCTTTTTGTAAACGATGAGCGCAAACCCGAGTTTCGATTAAACGATGTATTAACCCGTTTACAGCAAGCACCCAGCTACCTTACCACCGAGATAGAGGTAATAGCCGAACCTATTAGCCGTTGGCGTGATATAGAGATAGAACAAGGAGAAGGATTGCCAGACCTTTTTCAATCCATTCTGGAGTGGGCGAATCAGGAAAACTACCATCAGTTGGGTAGTTTAAAAACCGCGATCACCCAATGTAATACTGCCCTGGCCAACTACTTGAGTGATTTAAAAAATAAAAAAACTCACACCAATTTTGCCATTGGCCTAGATAAAGTGAATGAATTACTAGCCATTCGCCAGATTCCTCACTCCCCGGCCGAGTTAACTAAAATGGCACGAGACTTTATGGGGGAAACTCAAACATTACTGTGTTCACTACAAATAAAACTGTGTGAAAAGTATGGACTATCAAATGACACGAAAGAAAGTGATTTACATGAATATTTAAACAAGCGTTTTGCAGCAACCTTAAAAGACGGAAAATTAACGTCAATTTTGGATTATTATTACAATCAAATTGATTCCATCCATGACTTTGTAAGTGACAAAAAGCTATTTGCCTTGCCAGCAGAACAAGACATGAAAATCATGCAAACACCTGGCTTTTTGGAGCCTGTAATTCCCGCCGGTGCTATGTGGCCACCATTGGCATTAAGGGAAGGTAAAAAAACTAGCTTAGTTTACTTGACCCTAAAAGAAGACCAACTGGCCGAGCACACAGAACTTGGCATTCCGGTGATGATGATTCACGAGGGGATTCCCGGCCACCACCTACAATTTGCCACAGCCGCCCAACACCCTTCGTTTATACGTCGCATCTTCAGTGCCAATGAACACGCCGAAGGTTGGACTACCATGTTAGAAGATTACATGCTGGATGTGGGATATATAGATAAAGAGTTAGTTGATGAAGTGCGCTTCATTGCCAAACGCGAAATGTCACGATTGGTAGCGCGCGTGGGCATAGACCTATACTTCATGACCAGCAACAAAGACTACCTGAACGTGGGACTGGATCTTAACTACGATAGTGACGACGTATTTGTCAATGCCGCCACACTATTAAAAGCCGCCACTGGCTTTACCGATGGCCGCGTGCAGGCTGAATTAAACTGGTACAGCACCGAGCAAAGCTATCCCTTAAGTTACCTAACCGGCAATAGGATGGTATGGCAACTTAAAGAAGACATTCAAAAAGCCAACAAAAAAGCATTAGGAAAATTGGCACTAGACCAAGCCTTTCATGAGATATACCTAACTTCTGGCTGCATGCCTGTGGAAAGTTTGCGTAGTGTATTTATTAACCTTGGCTTCCTATGACGTAGGCTGAAGAACCAATGTATAATGAGACCACGACCAATAGTGCAATTAGTTTATAGTGGATTAATAAATTTAATCGAGCAAGTGTGTTGTATCTATGATCAGGCCTTTGAATATTAACTGGAATACATCATTTAAACCTTTAACAAACTCGAAACACTACTAACCGACAATGAAAACGGAAGCCTCTTATGGTTACTCTTTCAGGGGGTAGCAGCTGAAGAATAAGTAGGTGCTTTAGTATTTCAAAAGCACCCCACGAATAAACTCTAAGACTTTACTACGATTGATATTTTTTAGCGTTACATTCTATTCTTTTACTTCAGTTTGAAATTAATCCACTTAGCTCTACGTGTTGTGTAGAACACAAAAAATAGGATAGACATTAATTTTTACATCCTGTATCAAGTCGCTCTGTTACTACATAGTCGCGTCAAGCCAACTTCATGACTAAGTTCAAACTCCGTATTTATTTAGAGCTACCATCGCGATTTTTTCGCTAAGTAGAGTGTATCTTCCATTTTTGATTAATTGATTGATTCTCCTGCTGATCCTTTCTGTCTTGTAATGCATGTTGGTTTATTTGGTTTTCAGATGATGTAAAAGAACTTTCATCTCCAGCCAGTTGAAACTTATCCACTTGCCCACGCACGCTATCAGCAAGGCGAGACACCTCAACAACCGTCGCTGTAATTTCCTCCGAGGCGGAAGCATTGTTCTCTGCAACGCGTTTCATAGAATCTACATTGCTGTTAATTTCTTGAGTCGATGCGCTTTGCTGCTCCATGGCGGAAGCAACCCGGCGCAGCATATCGTTAATCTCTCCAGAGGATCCAAGAATAGCGTCCATGTCTTCTCGCACTTCTTCTGCTGTATCGACTGCATCACCTGCATTCTTTACGGCTTGATCCACTAAGGCAGTGATCTCTTGGGCGGAGCTTGCCGAGTGTTCTGCTAGCTTACGAACTTCCTCTGCCACCACCGCAAAACCCGCGCCATGCTCTCCGGCGCGAGCCGCTTCAATGGCAGCATTTAACGACAACATATTGGTCTGATTGGCAATCGCACCGATGACTTCAGTAATTTTGTTGATCTTGGTACTGTTCTGGGCAATGACATTTACCACCTCAACCATCTGGGCTACTTTCTCCTGACCACCGGTAACAAGTCGAACCGATTCTTGAGCACCGGCACTGGCCTGCTCCGTATTTTTTGCAACATCATTGATCGCATGACTTGCCTGAACGACTGCGGTTGAAATCTGTGACATGGCTATCAGTTGGTTCTGTGCCCCATCCGAGATCTGGCCGATGGCATTTGAGGTTTCAGAAGAGGCTGCGGCTACTTGGTTGGTATTAACAGCAATCTGCGACATCGAATGCCCCAGAAGTTCAACTGACTGGTTGATTGACTGCTTCAATGTGCTCAGATCACCTTTAAGTTCAACAGCAATATGGTCAGAAAGATTATTGTTCGCTACCTGGGTCATCACTCTATTAATTTCGTTCATTGCCCGTGCTAACTCATCCATAGCATTATTGACATTCTTCTGAATATGCTGAAAATCTCCTTTGAAGGATCCATTCATTCGCTGATCGAAATCACCCTCAGCAAGTGCAGTTACCACATCACCCAAAGCAGTCATGGTGGTATCAAAACTCTCAATAGAACAGTTAACAGCCTTTTTTAACATATCCAGTTCACCATTTAATTCTGTGGTAACTCGTCCACTGAAATTACCTTCAGCCAATCCACTCATAGTTATATTAATATCACCAATAGCTTCTCGTAAGGTTAGCGTCATCTCTCGCATAGCTAAATAAACACCCGTTTCCTTTCCCGTATCTGTAAATTCTATAGACAGGTCACCGTCAGCTATTTTAAGGGCAATAGCGCTAAGTTCAGCAGGCTCTCCGCCGAGTGGTTGTAAGACAAAGCGTCGAAGCCCCCAAGCGAACGCTATAGTAGCGACCCACAATGTACTGACTATGATGATTAGGAAGTTAAATAACGTGGAGTTGGTATCTATTTTTTGTTCAACCTTGGCTTTAGTTCGGTCATCAAGGAGACCGAGAAAGTCATTAATCGGAGCCATGATTTTGGCTTTCTCCTGATGATAGGCTGTATTGTGCATAAGGTCGCGGGCTAAAGGTAAATCTGAGGCACCTTGGCTGATATAATTGCCGGTACCATCATCAAATAACCCTTTTACGGCATTCATAGCAATGGTTTCGGTATTTACTAAACCATCTGAATTATTCTTGGCGTCTTCCAGCTTTTCAAACTCTCCTTGTGTAAAACCCGCCTCCTTCATCAAGGTGGCCAAAGCAATGGTTTTGTCACTGGGGCGAGGCTCTAAATTACCCGCCGCTACGAAATCCCAATAAATCCTTTCGTAGTGTTGGGGGCGGGCTTTTTCTCCATTTCGAATCGCTAAGATATCCCAGTACTGCTTTTCATAACTATCATCACCAGTAAGTACATAAGTACGTGCTAAACGAGTTAAGTCGTCAGAACTTTGCCTAAGTTCGTCCGCTAGGAGAAAGGAATCGTATCGGTTTTTCTGGCTTTTAAGGAGCTCATGCTGGTTCTTATACATCAGATAAACCAGCATCGCTAAGATCAATGAGAAGCTCACTAATATGACAACAGCGATGCTAGTTAGTTTTTTAATTGATAAAGTTGATTTCATTTTTTCATCCTAAATAATGATTCACTAATACCCAAGGCCATACTTTCAGACCATCCCTATACATTAATCAAACTTATGGCTTTTTATACTACTTTGGAAAATAAGGTTTACTGTAGTTTCCAATTCTACTAACCCAGTAACTCTTTGGCGCGAATAATCCCATAACAACCTTTTAGCAACTTATTCCGCAACACGCATACTGGGACTCATCATGAAAAAACAGATTTCATGTACAAAGAACTGCGTGACAAGGCTAAGCACAAAATATGTGCTTAGCCGATAACGAAGATAACTCAAGCATATGGCAAGGTAAGATCAGAGAATCCATTTTCGTAAAAATAAACTTCAACTTAGATATCACCATCTCATTAAATAATAACCCTAAACACCCGGCCATATTTTGATTCGGTCGATACACCAACCCAACATGATTCTGATTAGATACTGCAGATTCATGGATAGGATAAGTTATGGCCGCTTCGCTCATAACACTACCTATAGCAGATCGAATGAATCTATTGGTGATGTTAAAATGGATCTAACCCTTCGGGGCTTCTTGATATTGTTTGGTGCTGCACACATCCAGTGTTCTCCTTTGCAATCCTTGTCCCTAACACCATTCAATAATTGAAAAGAGGGAAAACTTAAAAAGAAAATTTTAAAACTTTTATTCCAACAAAGCAGTTTTAATTGCTTTAAAAAAGCTTAATCTACTACTGTGAATAAACAAGCCTCAATATATACTGAATTATTATAAGCAAGCCTCTGGCTATTACAGTTTCGCACTAAATTGAAGCGTCAGCACTACTTCAAAGCGCTTAAATGGTGCATTTGCATGCAATGGTTATTATATTCTTAAAGCGTCAATTTATTATTAATAATCAGTATATTGCGTAGACTATCTGAACATAATTTTGCATTCTATAATTCCTAACCATTATAGGATGGCACTAAAATGTTGCGATTATTACGTGCAAGCACTAATGTAATGCAGGTATTGTTTATTGAATTATAAATTGCATTTATTTCTCAAATGCAATTTATTCTATGAATTAGACGGTGCCAAATATATCCCTTGTTTACAGAAATAAAGGATATAAGCATGCGTACTCTAGAATTTGTTGACCAGGTTAACTAATAATAAAATGTCGTGTGGGATGCCCTACTCCCCTATATTTATTCTTAAATTTATATACATTAGTCTTATTACTGTGAGTTGGATTACCGACGAAATTTTTCTTTTCAGGCTATAAATTTCATGTATTATTTATAGCAATTAATATGCAAGTTCTTAGTGACTAAAAATCTAAACACTGGGATTTGTTGGCTGACTGAATGAGTGAATATCAACTATAATTAAATTCGAAATACTGAAATGGTAATGGTGCCTTCGCTATATAGCGTGCTTTAGGCTTATTCGTTTTCGGTCGCTTATCGGGTTGCGGTACGATGGAATTATTCCTTAAGAATCGAATCAGCCGCCTTCAGATATTCGATACAAGTACACTCCAGCTTCCGTTATGTATAAAAAATGGAATTTTGGAAGCCTTGGTTCTAAATAGCTTTAGACCTTCTGTACTTAGCGGAAGTAGTAGAGGGTATCAAACAGATTACCGTGCGACTTTATTGGTAGACGGCTCCCCAATAGATGTCACCAGCGATCGATATTTAGATGAAGGCGAGTACCTGCATATACGAACGTCTACTGACGGTACTTTAGTCGCTTTTAATGCAAGGGCACGACAAAGTGCGGATTTAAATTCTCCTTTAACTCTAATTCATCAGGGTTTAAGAAAATTTTTGCCACTACAACAATCTTTTTTTCATTTGTATCTAATTTTAAAAGTAATTTCAGAACTCCCTGCTCATGTGAGAATTTCACCGGATATTAAATCAGGCGCACAAAATATAATCCAAAATATTCCAACTTTAGAAAAAGCAATAAACAATGAATCGTTTAAAGAATTGATTTTAAATAGCGGAAGTTTTTTAGAAAGTAAGTTAGCTTATGCCAGTCAACAAGTTGCACCGCACACAAAGCAAAAAGCAGCTGATTTTTTCGTTTTTGACAAAGACTTTAAAGTAGAACTTTTGAAATTAATAAATATACTTCAAAGAAATGGTTTCGATACAAGCGCGTCCCCCCCCCTAAAAAAAGCACCAAGAATTAATGACCCCCTTATTTATACATCTTCGCTGCAATCTTTATATGTAAAACCTAAAGCTCAGCAGAAGTCTAAAACTGAACCATTAGCCAACCTTTTACTTACTAAACTAAGTAAGCTTTTAATCGCCACCTTAGCAAAGATACAGGTTAATCAGTTAGTTAGCCTAGAGCATCAATGTCAATCATGCGGTGAAACAGATGCTCCTGTAAATAGCTGGGTATTGGATTTACCTATTTTACATGAAGGTAAAGTAGAGGTTATTAATATACAGATCGAGCAACACCCCAAGGATAATGAATGTGGGAAATTGTGTTTCTTATGGACGACACGGCTTAATTTTGATTTTAATGAGCAGGGGCATATGTTGTTCGAGCTGCAGTTACTAGAAGGCACTGTGTCTGCAAATATATGGGCGGAATCTGAATCAACCCACAAAGAAGTACTAAATTTTAAGGACGGATTAGCGGAACAGTTCCGTAAAACAGGCGCGAACATAGGAGACATCCACTGTCATTTAGGGCTTTCTGAAAATAACAGCCCTTCTTTATCACATCGTCTTGTGGATATTCACTCATGAGTAAACATAAAAAGAAAAAAGCAGTTGCTCTACATTATGATCAGGTGCATGCACCTACGGTTTCTGCCAAAGGGGCAGACGCTATCGCAGACCAAATAATCGAACTTGCCAAAAAGCATGAAATCCCCATATTCGAGAATAAAGAGATGCTGGAATTATTGTCAGAAATAAGTCTCAATAAGGAAATACCGCAATCACTCTACTTATGTATCTCTGCGGTAATTACCGTAGCATATAAAATAAAAGGTAAAACTCCTGCTGGTTGGAATTCAGAAGGTGACGAAGATTCAAATGGATAATAGGAACGAGAAAGCATTTTAATTACAAAATAACGGTCACTGTCAGACTACTAAAACTTCATATACAACAATGAGTGTTAAGTTTCATATTTAGATTCAAGTTATTTTCTAACCTCTGTATGTATATGAGGCATGAAATTTATTTGCGAACAGACAATACAGTTTTGTTTTAAATATTCGAAGAATTTAGAAAATAACAACATCAAGTGCGAAGTTAGATGAAACCATAAATAGAGACACCGAGGAATCGTCATGGTTTAGCCAAGAAAAAGAAAACGTTACTAACGAGTCATTTTCTTCACAAAAACAACCACAAATAAAGCTAACGTAAAACTGCCAATAAATGCCTCGACCGCAGCAAAAACTCTCGTCCATCCAGCTGGAGCAAGGTCACCATAACCTAATGTAGTAAACGTAACGACACTGAAATAGAGCGAGTTGAATAAATTATTTAGATTTTCCAACCTGCTATATGCCAATGAAAAACCTATACTCGTCGAGCCATCGGTAATTCCAAAAAAGAAGTATAGAAAAGCAAAACTGAAAATAGTTAATAAGGAAAAGATGACAACACGTGATGGATCTTCTCCATACCCACAAAATAAATCAACTAACTTCGACAATATCCGCTTTGAATCATAAAGTGGTAATTGATAACGACGCATAACCATTTCTCGCTGAAAGAAATGACCAGATAATTCAAATAGACCTTGTGATTCAGTTACTCGCCTGAGATTTCGATAAATTTCTTCTGATTGTTCAAAAAGATCCAACTTTTTACTTTTTTCCAGGCACTGGTCTGCTTGTGTTTCTTGAAGTATCTTATGACCCCAGTCAATATTATCCATCTTTGTATTTTGTAACTGAGTACCTAATAAATTAACATCTTTCAAGGTAGCACAATTCAAACTTGCGTGGTCTAAATTAGCCTTCATTAATGAGCTTCCACTAAAATCTATATGAAAAATATGTGCTTCACGCAGATCACAATGATAGAGGTCGGAATGAATAAGTTGATACCCATTTTTTTTGCTATGGTTGACCAAATCAATACCACGTAGACAACAGCCTTGTAGGCAAAACCCTACCATCGCCTTACCTGTCCGAGCACGTTTTTCTAAACGCGCTATCAAATCCGGTTCATTCTTTTTTTTGCTACGATCATGCCAGTAACATAAACCCTCTATTTCATGTTCATGATGGCAGTGCTCTCCATTTGGTCCTTCGTAGTGACATAGCTGGTTTGTCATTTCAGTTTCCAAATTTATTAATACCTATACATAGAATAGTTCAAATTTTGAACAAATTGTTTTAACTCCTTAGATAACGCTCTATATATGATTAAAACTTGGATAATACAGTCAGATTACAACTCACTCTATGCAGTTGAAGTAAGTATAAAGAAACTCTAATTTTATAGAGAGGTTGAGATAAATACATCCCCATGCGAAACATGGGAATGATTTTAAGTAAAATGAAGGTTACTCTAATGCTTGTATTTGTTTACGTTGTTCTTCATTCGTGCCATTTTTTTCTCAATATGGTCGGCTAATTTTTCTTTCTGCTCTGTCGTTAGTATTTTATATACTTCCTGCCTTATTTTAGCCATGTGCAGAATCTTGTTTTTTACTTCTGCGGCAATGGCTTCAGCCTGCTCTTCAGCAATACTAAGATAGGTAGTATCATCTGGGTTGTTTTCAATAATTTGTTTGAAAAAACGATGTCGAATTTCACTCATATTTTTCGTGTATTCTCGGGCATTGTCCAAAATAACTTTGGCTTCCTCTTCTTGATCATCACTTAAGTCTACATGATCAATCATTCTTTCAATTACCTTCATCATGCCGCCCTCTCGATGATGCCCGCCGCCAAAGAGTCCACCGGCATAGGCTGATGATGTTGCTAAAGCGATTGTAATGAGTACCGCAGGGATAATTCTACGCAAATTTAACTTTCTATGATTCATATTTTCACCTTTTAGTTGTGCCCATAAATTGGCATTAAAAATAAACCTCCATCTAACGTTGTGCAGGCTGATGAGGTATGAATCCAGTTTAATGATTGGCTTGTAAAGGTGGGTATTCATGAAGTAAATAGTCTGTAAAGAGAGTGTAAACGTGAGCTTATCGCTTTAAACCTTGTGCTAAACTTAAAGTCAATCAAGCTACTACTGAGTTAGAACGAAAACCAATGAAAGCAAACGTCCTTCTAATTGAAGATGATCAGGAAATCAGTGAGCTTTTAAGCACTCTTCTGACAAAAGAGGGTTTCACTATAACAACAGCATTTGAGGGTGAAACTGGACTAAGTCTCGCACTTTCTAAATCATTTGATATTGTTATTCTCGATATTATGTTACCCGGAAAAGATGGCCTAGATGTACTAAGTGAATTAAGAGCACAAAGGACTACACCGGTATTAATGCTAACCGCCCGCGGTGAGGAAATTGACAGAATAATAGGTTTCGAAATGGGGGCTGATGACTACTTACCTAAACCTTTTAACCCTCGCGAATTGGTAGCCCGTATTAAAGCATTAATCCGGCGCGTGCATCTTGACAGTCAAACCAGTAACGTAGCCTCCATTCTCGTGCTTGAGGGGATCACGCTCGAACCAAAGCGTCGTGAAGTAAGTATCAATAAGCAGTTATTAGAACTTACGGCCGCGGAATATAATATTTTGTATGAACTGATGATCAGACCCGGAGAAGTGATCTCAAAATCAGTATTAACAGAAAAGGCACTGGGCCGAAAATTTAGTTTATATGACCGTGCGATTGATATGCATTTAAGTAACTTACGAAAAAAAATGGGCCACGAAAACACTTCTGGTCCGATAAAAACAGTTCGGGGTATCGGCTACTTATTTCAGGTCGGTAGTTAAAGCCTATCTTTAAAGTAATCGGTATTCAATCAAAGCACTCCTATGAATAAATCAAAACGAAATCTATTCAAGCGACAACTTTTCTGGAAAATTCTAGGTGTTTTCTGGCTCACGACTCTATTAACTGTTTTTGCCAACATCTACATTACCAAACAAATCGCTGATATTGAGCAACGCTATGAGCGCATACAAACTAAGCTTCAAGATATGGCTCACGATGCGGTGATAGTTTATGAAAGCTCTGGGGAACAAGCGGTTCAGCAATGGTATAACAGCCAATACACCAGACATCAAATTCGCGTTGTTTTATTTGACAAAAAGGGTCACCCCATTGGCAAACCTATTAATAAAAAACAAGAACCTATTGCCGAGTTTATCCCCCATATCTGGCGACAAAAATGGTCTTCTTTAGTTAAGCAACCCGTGTTAACGTCCTCGGGTGAAAAATACATTTTAAAGGTGCTGCCCTCACCTTTCATTTACCATACAACGGCCTCTTTTCATGACTATAAGCTCTATCGTTTGTTGGTTTCTTTTATCATTATTGCTTTAGGGTCATTTTGGTTAAGCCGCTCTGTCGTACGCCCTATTAAACGCCTAACAGAAGCCAGTGAACAAATGGCGGAGGGTGATCTTAGCATTAGGGTTAAAGACAAAATAGGTGACCGTAGTGATGAACTAGGTGAACTTGCCAATGCGTTTAATCATATGGCAGAAAGAACCGAAGCATTACTCTCTAACCAGCAACAGTTGCTTAGAGATATTTCTCACGAAATAAGAACCCCACTAACAAGACAGAAAATAGCCATTGAATTGGCTAAATCCGATTGTGCGGACAAATCTTTACTTGTAAAAATTGAACAGCAAAATACTAAGCTGGATGAGCTTATCGACTGTCTTCTTACTTTCTCTCGTTTAAACAATGGTTCAAAAACAGTGCCGCTAGAAACGATTGAATCCACGCCTTTGATTCAAAGTATTTGCGAAGTCTCAGAACTCGAAGCCCATAACAAAGACATTAAGATTGAGCAAAAAATATTCGCAATAAAAAGCTTTCAAGGTAACTTAATGCTAGCCACTCGGGCAATTGACAATATTTTGGGCAATGCTTTGAAGTACAGCCCCGTACATTCAATTATATCGGTTTCAAGCAATGTAGAAAATGGTTATCTTATCATCCAAATTAAAGACCAAGGGCACGGCATCAATGAAGAGCATATCCCTCATGTTTTTGAACCTTTTTATAGGGTAGATGAATCAAGAAATTCAGGTACAGGTGGTTATGGTTTAGGCCTGGCTATTGTTGATCAGATTATGAAGCAGCATAAAGGTCGTATTGAACTGGGAAGCAACTTACCCAATGGCTTAGTTGTTTCTTTATTTTTCCCGTTGGAATTTAAGCAACAATAATTGAAATGTGGTCTTAAAATTTATAAGGTCTTACGAGCCCTATAAAACTTTTTTATTTACACCTTTATCCATTCATGTCCTATTTTCACAGTATGACATCGAGTCCATGATGACACTTTAATGTTTGACCGTTATCGTTTCTCATTTTAGATTTTTTTCATTAAATTTTAACTAACTCTAATTTTTGAGCTTAGTACCTGAATACCGAACAAAGATAATCCTGTTAATATCAATGATGTTGTACCTATAAAGGCAGTTAATGAAAAGCCTACTAATGAAATCCCTATGATCAATTCCACCCACTCAACCACATTTACAGTTGCTTGAAACCATCCCATTACAAGGAATAAGATCATTGTAATTTCGGGTAAATCACCTTTAAGTGAAAATTTCACTTTTGCTAACCCAATACAAAAACCTGTTGTTACCATTAAGAAAGCAATAATCACTTCAACCATATTTCTTTACCTATCCTATAATATATTTTTGCTGTTTTTTTTCCTGTTACTCCTGCGAGTAAATTATGGATAACCACTAATATTTATCGCTCTCTATCTAGAGTGTTTAGATTTGGCACACACCCGACAGTCATTTAATCTAAATATTGTTGGATTATGTCTCAACCTATAATTGAAAAGGTTAGATCATTTTATGATGTGTACAGATAATAGCTTATTTTATTAGATGTCTGAATTCTTTAGTTCTTTATTTAACAGTTTAATGCAGGCGTATACTGTTTCTATAATCGGTGCAGGAGTCTTGGTCAGAGAAGCTAGCTCAAGAATTGAGCCAATCAAGGCATCTATTTCCAATTCCCTTTTTGCTTCAACATCTTGCAACATCGAAGTTTTATGGGGCCCGACTCTTTCAGCGCCGGCAATTCGTTTGGCAATACTATGACGAAACACAATGCCTAGTTTATTGGCAATAGTTTGCGCTTCGAGCATCATATTTTCCGCCAGCCTTCTTGTATCAGAAAAGTGGCAGATGTCCTCCATTGTGGCTCGAGTCAGGGCGCTAATGGTATTAAATGAGAGGCTACCCCAGGCCTTTAACCAAATTTCTGCACGGATGTCCTCAACAACATAGGACTTGAACCCCGCTTTAATCAACATGGCGGAAATTAAATTACAACGTTCGCTCTTTTCACCGCTTAGCTCACCGATGGTAAAACGGTTTCCTTCAATATGGTCAACAATACCAGGCGAGCCAACAGATGCAGCCGCGTAAGCAACGCAACCAATAATACGCTCAGCGTCAATATTTGCAGTAATGCTTCCTGTAGGGTCCAGAGAGTTCAAGGTGTGGTTATTCAGTTCACCTTTATGTTTCTGAAAATACCACCATGGCAGTCCATTTTGTACGGTCATTACTACGGTATCAGTGCTCATTAATGCCCCTAAGTGCTCGGCGACAAATCCAATTTGATGCGCCTTTAAGGCTAGAATAACCAAGTCCTGTTGACCTAAATCACGACAATTATCACTGGCATTCAGTTTATCGATAACAGATATCGAGCCGTCAGCCATTTTCAGGGTCAGTCCATTAGATTTAATGGCGGCCAACTGTTTGCCACGGTCTATAAAGGATACGTCTTGACCTGATTGTACCAATTTGACACCGAGCAAGCTGCCGATTGCTCCTGCTCCCACTATACAAATTCTCATTGTTTTTCCCTGCCGAGTATTTTGGTCTATAAACGATTATAATGTTTTAACTAGTTTGTTAAATTCATTTGTTCAGGGTAGCTATTTTTTTGAATTACTACTGATTAGTCAAGGCTGCGATCCTTTAGAATAAACTGTTTACGTGCTCCTTTTCCTAAAGATATACACAAGCATAATTTATAGAATTTAGCGTTGAGTTTTGATTTAAATTTAATCGAAGGTGAATTGGTATATTCAGAGATGCTGTAAAAGGTTTTTCTGCCTGTTGATTTGAGAGCTTGATAACACTCATAGCGCATAAACGGTGCTAGCCCTTTGCCTCTGAATTCGGGTAAGGTAAACGCATCATAGAGGTAGGCTTCATGACCTTTTAGCGAGAATGGGTAGGGTTTATGGTTACACTCTTTTAAGTCGGTCCATGTGTAAGCTGCAATTTTATTATTGAATTTTAGTGCCAGGCAAAGGTGTCCTTGGCTTAGTCTCTCATGAAGTTTTTCAAGTGTTGTCCAAGGGTGGGTTCTAGCTACCTCATCAAGATCTGGAGGTTCCAGAAACGAGATTTCGTATTCCGAAAACTCGTTATTCCATTGAGGTTCACCGTTGTAATCACCTTCTAAAACGATATAAAACAGTTCAACTTTAACACCAATTTTAGCTAAACGTGCCAGAATGACATTAAATACTAGACCGTACTGCATTGCGTGAAAAATCGTATTGAGTTTCATATTGGGTGCTTCCATTCTGATTATTTTAAATAAATCATTGAACAGCCTAAAAAGTATAATATTTATCTGCTTTGAGTTAGGATTAAATTAATTTATCATCGCAGACTATGATCATTACCAGCAGTTGATCAATCTTCTATCGTACTGCGCGTAGCTGCTAAGTTTTTGATCCGTAAACTTAACACTTAGGTAATGCGTCGCATTAAGCCGCAAATAGCTTGAATTTAGACAACCCGAATTTTCAACAAAATAGAATCATCACCTTTCACGTGCCCTCAATAAGGTATTGATTAGAATGTATTGATAAGCTCCGGTTTTACTCTCACCCGATTATTGATGTTGCGGCTTTGGCAAATTAGTTCATTGCTAGCAATGGAGTATCCTGATTTAGCTAATCGATCATAAAGCACGACGTTTACCGCCATTGCTACATTAAGACACCCAATGGTTGGAATATAGACCACAGAATCTGCACTATCAATCATTTCTTGACTCAAGGTTCCATCTTCTGGACCGAATATATAAAAGGCATTATTGGGATGATCATATTCAGGTAGTGGTATAGCGCCCTCTACTAACTCAACACATACTACTTTAGCGTCTTTAGGGACGTTTTCTAGTAGGCAGTTTACCTCAGTCAATGAGGTAGTACTGACAGTATCTTGCGTGTCTGTATAAAAACGTAATGCTCGGTCATAACGCTCACCTGTGTAAAAAACAGCATTAGCTTGAAAACAGTTAGCAGCGCGAATGACAACGCCAACATTTGTAGGAGTTTTAGGATTACTTAAGCCTATATTTATTTCTATTTCACTCATCAAATCAATCCGCTATTCAAATGTTACTGATAATGTTTACTTTATTTTTAACACTATCTTCTCTCATTATTTTCTATCTATAAAATCAATCAAGTCATCATCGATTTACTACTCTAAGCATTATCAAACTTTAGTAATTTGTCTAGACTCTGTGTTTGGTTTTCAATCTGCTTAAGTGCACGTTTATAGCTACTTTTTAAATATTTCTTTAGATGTCGAGTTGCTTCAGAAGTAGGGATTTGTTTTAGTCGGCAATACAATGCGAGAGAAAAAATCACTTCATCTTCAGATAAAGTCGCTTGTCGATTAGATTGTCTATTATAGCAACTACCACACCCTCCCCTAAATGTATAGGCAGAGTTAGCCAGCATGACACCGAACCCCATAAAAATAGCCAACACCTCAGTGCCCTCCGCGAAGTAATCGGGCCCACCGGGAGGAAGCTGCTGAGATTGGAAGACTAAATTCTGAGCCAAAATATGAGCAAATGAGGAAGATAAATCTTCTGGCTTTAATGTTTGCTGGGGATTGTAGCTAATATAAAGCGGAGCTTCACTTCTTATGACAGGTAGATTTCTATTGACAGAATCTCGTTCTAAATCAAATAAAGCTAATTGAGGAGATTGAATAGCTTGGTAATGTTCAGGCTTTTGTAACTGAAACGGCCAATGAACTAAGCCCGAATAATTGAGCGTGTGGCGAAAAATATTCTCTGCTTTATTGTGTACACTATCAACATTACCCGCAAAAAATTCATTGGTTGGTTGTATTAAACGGCTGCGTTTAAAAAACTCATAATGATCATAATAACTGAGTGCCCATTCAAAAGTTTCAAATATCCAACCAGCACTAGTCTGTTCTAAAAGAGGCTGGTGTTTAAAAAGACCAATCATTAATATTTTCCTGAAAGTGTGACACGGTATAAACCATCACTAACCTGATGGCTTTATTTTGATTCATATGAAGTTGGATATACCACAGAACTATCTTTCAAACAGACCAAAATATCGCCAAATAAAACATACTATCAGTTGGATAGCATCAAAACATAAATAATTTTTTATTAAGAAAACTTTGTATTTTGAGTCTGACCTTTTACTCTCTGTATCACTTATATGTGCAAATAACGGTCATCAGGGTTAGATGATTAAAAAACAACTTCAAGAGCTAGGCTATGCTAAAGCAAACTTTATTACGACCTTCATTTTTTGCCACATAGAGTGCTTTATCGGCTTTGTTAAGTAGCTTCTCTGTTGAGCTTTCATGACGAACCTCTTCTATCGCAACACCAACACTTACAGTGACATAATCGACAGACTCTAATTCTGTCTTTTGATGCCGTATGTTCAGCCTAGAAACTTCTTGTCGTACTTTTTCAGCAATTTTTTTTGCATGAGCATCAGTTGTGTCAGAAAAACAAATAACAAACTCTTCACCACCATAACGAGCAATAATATCACCGGGCCGTTCAGATAAGTGCATCGTTTGAAGGAGTTGTCCTAGCTGCTTCAGGCATTCATCACCTAACTGGTGCCCATAAAAATCGTTGTATGCTTTAAAAAAATCTACATCAAATATTATGATGGCTAACTGCTTTTTTTCTCGTAAGCAGCGCCGCCATTCGTTTTTAAAATGTTCATCAAAATGACGGCGATTGTATAAACCCGTTAACCCATCAGTAATTGCCAATTCTCTAAGTTCCGAATTCGCTTTTGATAATAGTCGTTTGGCAACTTCTAAGTCCAAATTACGTTCTATGACACGTACTTCTAATCCATCAAAAGCTTCTTTTAGCTTCATGTCATTTGCCCTAACCATACGTTTTATCAACCTCGCTAAAAAAAAACCTAACACGCACACCAAGACTGCAACAGCGAGTAGTGTATTACGCATGTTGTAGTAAGTAATCAAGGCTTCTTCTAGGTCAACCTCCGTGGTAAGGCCAAATCCATAGTCTTTTTCCCAAAGCCAAGCACCTACTACGTTCACTCCGCGATAATCACGATAACCTTTTATATTTAAGCCATTTTGACCAGATATAGCAATTTTTGCCATTAGAGTAAGTGGCAGAATCATCTTTTTATCGAATGAGCGATAGCCGGTCATCAGATTCTCGCCGGGGTCGGTAATTCTAATATTGAGAATTGAATTCTGATCTGTTTCAATTAATCCTGCAAGCCGTAGATCTCGATCAAAGCGACTATTGGTTATTAATATTCCACGCTCATCAAAGGCATAAGTTTCACCGCTATTACTAAATCGACCAAGTTGTGTGATACGGGTGAAGTGTTTAGCTGGGTCAATGCGAATAGCCAATACAGCAATTACATTGCCCTGAAATTTTACTGGCGTTGTTATAAATATCGTCGGTGGGTAATGCTCAGAATTAGAACTATCGGAAAGTTGCACATCAGAAATAATAGTTGGAATAAATACTGTTTTCCCTTGAAAACTTTGATCTAACAAGCGTTTTTTTTGTTTATGGATTAAGTTAGGTGTATTGATATTGATATCACGCATTGAGCCTATACTTTTGTAATCAGGAGATATTAAGAAAAATCCTTGATCTCCGTTTATGTCCAAATACCTTGTAACTATAGCTCGAAAATCCTCCAGCAATTGACTGCCAACAATCTCATCTCCACTATTATGTTTGTCAATAAGCTGCTTTGTCAGAAAAACTACGCTCGGTCTCGATGCGTATTCACTTGAATCTTTTCGGCGCTGATCAATCCATAGGCGTTGTGCGCCTTGGACTGTTGTCAGCACGGTTGATAATGATTCGCCGATTTGGTTTAAACCTAGCTGCTTAATATGGCCAAGCGTGAAGTACATAAGGGTAGAAATTAGTACGACAAATATTGCTATGAAAAAGTACCCACTGTAAGTTAGCTTTTTTACATAACGCATCGGATATGCCTTTAAGTACTGATGTATTCCAAGTATAGATTAAATAGCTCAAATGACAGATTAACGATATCCCTTTTGTGAAATAGCGTAAGGAAAAAGTATTGTTTTAACGTCTAAAATAAAACTTTAATGATTAATAAGTCTAAGTCATAGCAATCTGACCAAGTATACCCGGACCTTCAACGACAGTTTATGACTAATAGGTCTTTGTTTAACAACACCTTAAATTCATGGATTGGTACTGGCTTACTGAAGAAATAACCCTGTGCATAATCGCAATTATTTTTCTGTAGAAACGTTAAGTGATCAGCTTGCTCGACCCCTTCAGCAATGACCGTAAGGCCTAATCCATGCGCCATTGCAATAGTTGCTGTTACTAAAGCCTGGTCTTCTATGTTGTCAGTTAAATCCATTATGAACGATCGATCAATCTTCAGAATATCAAATGGATATTGCCTTAGATAATTAAGTGAAGAATAACCAGTACCAAAATCGTCCATTGAAATATTCACTCCTAGCATTTTGACATTTTCTAGCTGTTCTACTGTGTTTCCAAATGATCCTAGGAACAAGCCTTCTGTAACCTCAATATCTAAATTTTTTGCTGGAAAATTTGTATCTTTAAATATTGACGCCAAATCATCTACAAACGTCAAATTTCTGAACTGAAGTGGAGAAGCGTTAACCGCTATACGAAAGTTTTTGTTCACTTGCTGGCGAATGTGTTCACCGATACAACAAGCTTCGTGCAATACCCATAAACCTATCGGCACAATTAGCCCCGTTTGTTCGGCGATAGGAATAAACTCGTCGGGGTAAACCTCGCCGAGTGTATCGTTATGCCAACGAAGCAGTACTTCTGCACCGATAATTTTATTTTTCTTTATATCAATAACAGGTTGATAATGTAATGTAAATTCACTTTGATCTAGTGCAAGGAGCATATGGCGCTCAAGATCAAGCTTCCTAATAGCTGCTTTGTTTATTGATGCGTTAAAGAACTGTGCTGTATTTCGCCCTCCTTCTTTTGCTCGATACATCGCTGCATCGGCATGTCTTAAGAGCATGGTGGCGTTTTCGCCGTCTTGAGGGGATACCGCAACACCAATACTAGTTGTTACAATCATGCTAACGCCCTGAAGGTCAAACGGTATTTGGAACTCACTTATGATTTTTCCTGTTACAGTTTCGACAACTACAGGATCTTCAATGCCTTCAAGTACGACTATAAACTCATCACCTCCTTGGCGAGCAACTGTATCATGTTCACGAACACACTTTTTAAGTCGATTCGCGGCGGATTTTAACAACATATCCCCCATTTCGTGGCCTTGGGTATCGTTTATTTTTTTAAAGTCATCTAGATCAATAAACAGCAATGCTGTTTTCAAGTTTTGCCTTTTCGCACCCGTGATCGCTTGATTTAGCCTGTCGGTCGCCAACAACCTATTCGGTAAGTTCGTCAATGCATCGTACTTAGCTTGGTATATAATTTGTGCTTCTTGTTTTTTCCTCTCAGTAATATTTTCCTTGATGATTAGAATATTAGTAACGGTATTGTCATCCCCTATGATTGGAGAAATGCTCACTTGCTCCCAATGTTTTTCTTGTGCCTGACTATATTCTAGTCGCTCACCACGCCATGCCTTTCCTTCATTAATGGCCTCTTTAAATGGCTCTTTTTCTCCTTTTTCCAATGTCTTCGATTGCGTATCTAGGTACATTGAGCCAAGTATCGATTTTTCAACAACACTTGTTAGACTTAAATAGGAGGAGTTAACATACTCAATTAGGCCGTTAGCATCCGTTATCACGATGGCATTCGGAGACTGTTCTGCAGCAAGTGAAAGAAGTTTTAGTCTTTGAAGATTCTGTTTTCTTTGCTCAAATAATTCTGCATTTTCTAAGGATATTGAAGCTTGAGCAAGCAAGGCTCCCAAAATCATTAAATGGCTTTCTGTAAACGCATTTTCTAACAACTTATTTTCAAGATATAACACCCCAATGACGTGTTCTTGTCTAACTAATGGTAAACTGATGATCGATCTGATCCCATTTTCAGTAATATAACGATCGTCCTTAAAACGCCCTTCTTTTAAAGCGTTATCCAATAATAGTGGCTTAGCGCTTCGGTAAACATAACGCACAATTCCTTCTGCGACTTTATTACACTCCGAAATAGGCATAGCCTTCTGCTTTGTAAAAATTTTATCTTCACCGTCTGCTGACACAAGAACTTTCAAACGACCCTCCACCTCAAGAATTAGATGGCCATTATCAGCACCTGCAACCGCAATAACAATACTCATTAATTTGTTGAGTATTTGATCAATTTCGATCTCTTTAGACAAAACTTGTGATGCATTAATAATGGCACCTAAGTCAAGTGAAGGCGCGCTCATGATATCGACTTCTTTGTCCTTGCTATCTCTATCTAACCCTTGACTAGACTGTTCACCAAAACGACCTATGAGCCGTTCAGCTTTCGCATTTGCTCCCCACTGACTGTAAAGTTCAAACGCACGCTGAAAATAGATAGAGGCAGCACGAGCCATATCATTTGACTGATAAAATTCAGCGGCTAGTTCGTTTGCTAATGTAGATATAAAATAATATCCTCTGGATTCTGCAACTCGAATGGCGTCATCATATTGCTTTATGGTTTTTTGAGAAAATCTTTGACCGCTTTCTTCTGCCTGACAAAGCAATTCTAAAGATTCAAATTCATCAGGATTATGCCGAGCAATTATTTTCAAACTCCAGCGAGCTTGATAATAACGCAAATTATAAATACGCTTGGCGCTGACCGAATTTTGTCTAGAATAGCGAAGCACGGTAAGCGAATACAAAAAGTAAATTGGCGCAATAATAAGGTTGCCAATAGTATCCCCGACAAGAACAATTGCCTTATCACCATGGTGCATCGCGAGATTGTAATCTTCAAACAAAAAAGCACGATACATTTCGTATAAGTAGTAATACGCCCGAATAAGTCCGTTACCAGGTTGTGTCATCTCTTCATGATATGACTTCACGTCAAATGCTCTGACATGTGGAGGCAACTCAGTTTCACCTTTAAGCCAATAACAAAAACTTAGTAAATGTGTTTGTTGTATTAATACTTCACGATCGTTATGAGACTGTAAAAACGTGTAAACCTGCTCGTTTTTATCAATCACTGTATCTAAGGTATCTTGATTAAATAAAACACTCTGTGGTCGCCCAAATACAACCGAATAATACGCCCAATGCATACTACCCGTTTCGCTACTACATTGGGATGCAATTTCCACCATGGGCAGATGCTTTTCAATGGGGTTTATCCAGTGCCAGGTGAACACAGACATCATCATATGTATCCGTCCACGTACGGCTTTATCGGGATACTTTTTGTTGAGCTCTATTGTCATTTTAGAAAACTCATCCGCTAAGCGATACTCCTTAGTGACCCCCGCCAGTACGGAAGCGAGCATCGCATATGCATACGGAGCATAAATTGAATGACCATGTTTAATACATATATTTGCCATGATCAGGCTAAAGTAAGCCATTGTTTCAGGAGCAACCATATAGCTGGATTCAACAGAATCATAAAGAACACGACAAATATTCAATAAGTGTTCATCATTTATTTGTTTAAGTTCCAATAAGGCAACAGGTTTTCTTCTTTTTAAAGCCAGTCGAAACTTCGAAAGTTCAAAAAGGACATTTAACTTGCCAATATTATTGGGAACAACAATTCCCAATTTAGTTAAACCTCGCCGTGAGTTTTCAATACCTTCTTCATGACGATTCATCTGAAATAAAATACGTGAATACAAGGCGTGCATGTCTACATGCATTTTTTCAGTTTTCGCATAAGAGAGACAAGTTAGAACAGTTTTCTCAGCAGCTTCAGAAAAGCCGGTAGCGTATTCACAAGCAGCTCGATTTTTATACAACCGCCAACTCAGGTCAAAATGGCTGTGCCAGCTATCTTCAGGCAATAGTTTGTCTATTGCACCCTCCGTATAGGGCAATGCAGCTTCCCATGCAGCAGAGTGAATCGCTTTATCTGAAGCTTTAAGTAAACAATTTGAAACTAAAAGTCGCTCTTCTACACTACCTAATAAATCAACAGCATGAATATAATGACTTGCAATATCGAATAGCATTTTCTGTTGTGTTTTAGAGCCGAGTTTTGCAAGCAATAACCTCCCGATATTCAAGTGCATTTGCGCTCGCATATCCAAGGGTATTGTTAGGTATGCAGCTTCTTGAACTCGGTCATGCATAAAACGAAAGCCTTCAGGTATGGATACGAATAGCCCTCCGTTTACGGCGGGTTGAATCGCTTTTAGTACCTCCATTTTATTATTGTCAGATATGATACAAAGCAAGTTTAAATCAAACTGATTACCTAGCATCGCAGCTAGCTGCATGATTTTTTTTGTGCTTGAATCAAATCGATGAATTCTATTAGTAATCAGTTCAACGACATTGTTTGTTACATTCCGTGCATGGATTTGTTCCACGTCCCAAGACCAATTTCTATTTTCTGAGCGCCAAATAAGTAGCTTTTCGTCATAAAGTGAGGTCAAAAAACGCCCTACAAAAAAAGCATTTCCAAGTGTTTTTTGCGAGACCAGTTCCGCCAAGCCCTCTACTTCGCTAGTACCACAACCCAAACAATCACAGATCATCTGGTTAATATGGTTACGTTCAAGTGCGTTCATCGCTAGGCTAGATATATCAACTGGGGATTTATTCAAGTTCTGAAAAAAAGTATTCGAATATTGTTGCGCCTGAATTTCGTCATCGCGGTAGGCACAAATAAGTAGAAAGTGCTTAATGTTTTCATCGTTTACCAAAGACTCCAACAACTCAAGCGAAGCAATATCCGCCCACTGGAGATCATCTAGAAACATAATCATAGGATGTAATTCACTAGCGAATACATTTAAAAACTGGCTAAATACTTTAATAAAATAAAATTTGGCTTCTTCGGGTTGAAGTTTTTTAGTGCTTGGTTGTTCACCAATAATAAGTGTAAGGTCTGGAACGATATCGGAAATTATGCTGCCATCATTACCCAATGAGTTGCAGAATTTAGCGCGCCATACTTCAAGTTCTTTGTCACCTAGCGAAAGTAGTTCACGCATTTGCCCCTGAAAAGCATTCCCTATGGCACTATAAGCAATCCCTCTCGATAACTGATCAAACTTCCCATGAACAAAAACAGATGAACTTTTTAAATTTTGACTTGTAAATGCATTAACTAAGGCTGTTTTACCCGTACCACCTAGACCGGAAAGCAGTAAAACCTGTTTATTTCCCGCACAACATTGTAAGTATAATTCTTTAAGCGTTTCAAGTTCGGGCTCCCGCCCGTATAACTTATCCGGTATTCGTAGAATTTCAAAATGATCTTCTTGACCTAATTCATAATCGATAAACGGTTTATTTTCTATAATCATTTCACGACATTTTTCCAAGTCTCTAAGTAACCCATGTGCCGCTTTGTAACGTTCATCTGCAGATTTACTCAATAGCCTGTCAATAATCCTAGCCAATACGTCTGGAATATCAGAATTGATACCCTTTAATAAAGGAGGTCTTTTAGCAATATGGCAATGAACTAAAGAAATTGCATCTTTTTCCGGAAAAGGCAATTGACCACTCACTAACTCGTAAAATACGACTCCTAAAGAATAAAAGTCACTTCTATAATCAACCACCCTATTCATACGTCCAGTTTGTTCTGGTGACATGTAAGGTAAATGTTGAACGATATCAGGGTGGTCCAGACGTTCCATGATAGCTTCGTCATGGCTCTGGTTATCAGCGTCGATCAACAGTAATGTCGGCGGCTTAGTTTCGTCGATGGCGCTAAAAAGATGAGAGTTATTTACACGCCGGTGAATTAGTCCTGTCTGATGCTTAACCATTAGCTGTTCTGCTAACTGACAAGCTAAGTTTATAAATATATTTAAATTAAACCCCGTTTTAGGAATAACTAGGGGTAACAATTTAATTTGCTTGTTATTCACTCTATCTCGCTCAGCGCCATTTGGCATATAAAATGTCAGGACACTATATGTAGTACTTATTTATAGGATAGATCATGGAAATAGAGCCTTATCATTGCTCAAAAAATCAAGTGAGTTTATTAAAAATAGGTGAATAAACGAATAGAGTCAAACAAAGAGAGCCATAACGTATCAGTAACGTGACACCTACTTCTTTAACCCATAAAAATCATTCTTTATTTACTGAACAACGAATAAAAATCAGGGTAAAGAAACTATCGTAGATGGAGCTGATATCAAACTTATTAAGGGATAGAAATACTAAAAAAATTAGTAAAGAGGAGTTGTAATGTACATCTATGATCTGCACGATAATATGAGTATCTACTGAAATAACCAGATGCCTCTTAAAAGAGACAATTTATAGTACTTTTTAATCTTTGTTGTAAAATTATTAATTGAAAATTATCGCACAACTTAATGTTTAAAGATGTGCTTAAGATTAATTTTGTTATTGAATATGAAATACATCAACTGATGTATTCAAAAGCTTTATATTTTTATAAATTCAACATAGAAATGGTTAGCCATTTGTTTAAAGTATGTCGTTCATTTCGGCTACGACCCGTTCGCGCGCGCGAGAAATACGTGACTTTATCGTTCCAGGTGGACTCCCTACAATTTTAGCGATTTCCTCATATTTAAACCCTTCTACCTCTTTTAAAAGTAATGCGGTTTTTAACTCTATAGGAAGCCCATTTAAAATTTTATTTAAATGTTTTGTTAAGCTTTTAGAATATGCAGATGTCACAGGATCATCATTTGACACTTGATGTTCATTTAAATCCATTTGTTCAATATTATTAATTGAAATAGTATTATGCTTTCGTTGTGTATTTTTAATTTGATTAATCGCTGTATTAATCGCTATACGGTGAATCCATGTATAAAAAGTACTATCACTTCTAAAGCTTCCTAACCCTCGGTAAGCCTTAATAAAAGTATCTTGCACAACATCTAAAATAATACTTCTATCACGTATATAGTTTGAAACCACTCTTGCAACACTTGACTGGTATTTTATCACGAGTAAATCAAAAGCTTTTTGATTTCCACGTTTAGCATGCTCAACTAGCATTTCAGCAGTAGCCCTCTCTCCAAAATCTTTATTCATATGAGTTGGTACTTCAATCAGATAAGGTTTTTTTACGCGTGAAGTCGATCTTGAATCAACAACGTAACTAGTTGAGGGGCTATTCATATACATCTCCATAGCAAAAGAAATTGTAACGCTACAAAGACTTAATACAATTAATATGCCAACGTAAACAAATTAATAAAAATAGCTTAAATACAATCACTTAGACATAAAGATAGAAATATTATTCTTTTCTTATTACAAATAAATCACGACATTTCACGGTTTATTCTCGATATCTCGTGAAAAAAATTATCCCTCACGCTAAAAAAATGTGATAGTTGCTTTTTTTAGGTAATCATTTCAATTATTGGAACTAGCAGACTAAAATCAAAGTTATTATTTCTTTTACTTTATTAGCAAATACAAGTTCACTGATTGAATTGATTACACGCACACTTTCCAGAGGCAAAGAATGCTTTCAGAAGAAGAAGCAATAAATATAATCTTACAAGGTACTGTTAGCGATACAGGGCAAGCATTCTTTGATGCTTTAGCCAAAACGATGTCAACAGCACTAGGTTACAGCCATACCTGGATCACTGAAATTGTTGACTCACATAAGTTACATACCTTGGCATTATTTGTAGATGGAGAGCTTGAAGAAAATATCACTTATGATATGCGAGGAACTCCTTGCGAAACAGTTATTGTAGATAAAGTCGTCGAACACCACGCAGATGATGTACAGGCTTGCTACCCTCAGGACAAACAACTATCTAAACTTAATATTCGCAGTTATTTTGGCGTACCAATGATTGGTAATAAAGGGAATGTTGTGGGCCACCTTGCCTTATTAGGCAGCAAACCTTCTTCAAGCGAGCCAAATGGACTTGCCGTACTCAAGACATTTGCAAGTCGAGCCGGTGCAGAATTAGAGCGAATTCACATTGAAAGGCAGCTAAAAAAGCAACAAGAAGAAACCCAAAAAATATTAGATACAGCAATGGACTGTATTATTACACTGGATACTGACCTAAGCATACTCACTGTCAATCAATCAGTATTAAATCAGTTTGAGGAGTCAAAAATAGCAATAGAGAAGCAGAATTTTTCCTCTTTTATGGATGTGAATTCAGCCAAACAACTTAACAATGCCTTAAAGCTATTGCTCTCACATGAAAATGATGAACAGCGTATTTGGTTGCCTGATAGCCTTAAGCTTATTAAGCAGGCAGATCAACACATTATTGCTGACGCGACTGTGTCATTAATCGAAAAAGAGCACAGCCCTGTTATCGTATTGTCCTTTAGAAACGTGAATGACCGTATTGAAGGACTTAAACGCATTGAGTCTCTTGATCAGGAGCGTCAATATTTAAAGGCAGAACTAAAAAGAATATCCGAGAACAATCAGATTATTGGTTCTAGCCCTGCTATGTTGACTGTATTAGAAGAAATTGAACAAGTAGCCCAAACTGATGCCTCAGTCCTAATTTGCGGAGAAACAGGCACCGGAAAAGAGCTAGTCGCGAATGCACTCCACCAAAATAGTAAACGTAAAGACAAGGCCTACGTAAAAGTTAACTGTGGCGCATTACAAGCAAATTTGATTGAAAGTGAGTTTTTTGGTCACGAGAAAGGTGCATTTTCAGGCGCGGTCGGTCGAAGAGTAGGTCGTTTTCAACTAGCCGACGGTGGCACTATTTTTCTAGATGAAGTGGGTGATATTCCTGCGGATTTACAAGTCAAACTGTTACGCGTATTACAAGAGGGTGAATTTGAATCAGTCGGTAGTTCAACAACTCAAAAGGTAAATGTACGGGTTATTGCCGCGACACATAAAGATTTATTGCAAGCTGTTCAGGACGGCGAGTTCCGAGAAGACCTATACTATCGATTAAATGTTTTTCCTATTATGGTACCGGCATTACGAGAAAGAGGAAATGACATTACCGTAATCGCTCAAACTTTTAAGGATCATTTTTGTCAACAAATCGGACGCACTATTGATGACTTTAGTACCTTACAAATTCAACAATTAAAAAGTCACTACTGGCCTGGAAACATTCGCGAGCTTCGTAATGTTATTGAGAGAGCCGTCATTACTTCAAAACATGGCACGCTTAATTTAGCTCGCGCACTCCCTTCCTCAAACATTGATAAAACTGAAGATAGCAGCGGCCAAACTTTGTTACAGAATACACCGCCTCCAGCTGAGCAACCTTCAATTTCGGAAGCCGTTGTATTTAAGAATGCTAGAACTACAAAAAAGGAAGCTGAAAATATAGTCATTTTAAATGAAATTCAACTTAAAGAGATAGAAAAAAATAATATTATTCGGGCAATAACGCAATGCAACGGTAAGATCTCAGGTGAAAAAGGTGCGGCAAAATTATTAGGGCTGAAACCTTCGACCCTAAGCTCACGAATGAAGACTTATGAAATCGATTACGACAACTCGTGAAGATTCACGAGATTTCGTGCATTAACACGAAAATAACTAAACACCAGGTTATTGAAATTGCTAAGTTATTGTAATAATTACATAAAATAACTTGGCACTAATTCTGCTTTTACCCTGTCAACTACATAGAGGTATTATCATGGAATTAGAACTAGTTAATAATTTTATTACTGTATTATCATCCCTTTTTGTTTTTGTAATCGGCATAGGCTTACTCGCCTTGTTGATTATATACATATTGGATGTTACTCAAACCAAACAAGCCATAAGACGCAATTTTCCTGTAATAGGTAGGTTTCGGTATTGGTTTGAACATATGGGTGAGTTTTTCCGTCAGTACTTCTTTTCAGGGGACAGAGAAGAACGTCCATTCAATAGAGCAGAACGGTCATGGGTTTATCGCGCAGCAAAAGGCGTTGATAGCACTGTTGCCTTTGGGTCAACCCGTGACCTAAGCCCTACCGGTAGTATCCTATTTGTTAATTGCCCTTATCCAACTTTAGCTGAAGACGCTAAGCCTATTCCACCGATTGTAGTGGGACCAAATTGTAAGTCACCCTACTCTACAACTTCCGTTTTTAATATTTCGGGTATGAGTTATGGCGCTATTTCAAAGCCAGCTGTTTTAGCGCTATCAAACGGGGCAAGAATGGCAGGTGTTTGGATGAATACTGGCGAGGGCGGTTTGTCTCCCCATCACCTGAAAGGCGGCGCTGATATCGTATTCCAAATTGGCACTGCAAAGTATGGCGTACGGGATGAAAATGGTCAGTTATCAACGGACAGATTAAAAGAAGTTGCGGCGCATGAACAAGTTAAAATGTTCGAAATTAAACTTTCGCAAGGCGCAAAACCTGGTAAAGGGGGAATACTACCTGGGCTTAAAGTTACACCGGAAATATCTAAAATTCGAGTTATCAATGTAGGTGAAGACTCAATCAGTCCTAACCGACACCCTGACATTGATAATGAATCGGACTTGTTAAACATGATTAAAAAAGTCCGTAATGCGACAGGAAAACCCGTTGGATTTAAATCAGTCATTGGCGCTTATGGATGGCTTGAAAAACTATGTGAAGAAATACAGCGGCGTGGGATTGATAGCGCACCTGACTTCATCACCATTGATAGTGCAGACGGTGGTACCGGTGCAGCGCCGCAAAGCCTGATTGATTATATGGGTCTACCTATAAAAGAAAGCTTACCTTTGGTTGTTGATATTCTTAATCGTTATGGTTTGAAAGACCGAATTAAAATTATCGCCAGTGGCAAACTAATCACACCCGCCGAAGCGGCCTGGGCGCTTTGTGTCGGGGCCGACTTTATCGTTTCGGCAAGAGGATTTATGTTTGCATTAGGTTGCATTCAAGCACTCCAATGTAATAAAAACACCTGTCCAACAGGTATCACAACTCACAATAAACGTCTGCAAAAAGGTTTAGACCCTAAAGACAAAGCCGAACGCGTAAAGCGCTTCGCCGAACAAATGCATTATGACTTAAACGTTATAGCTCATTCATGTGGAGTACCTGAACCTAGAAGGCTGAAGCGCTACCATTGTCGCATCGTGACGGAAAACGGACGATCAGTACCATTAGACAAACTCTACCCTGAAGAAAAGTCATCACTCTTAACTGAAAGTTAAACCAATCATCGATAGGATAATGAACATGAAAGCTGCTGAATTATTTGTTAAATCTTTAGAAGCCGAAGGAATTGAATACATCTTTGGCGTACCCGGTGAAGAAAATGCTGATTTTATGATGGCACTACAACAGTCCGACCAAATCAAATTTGTATTAACCCGCCATGAACAAGGCGCCGCGTTTATGGCTGAAATATATGGCCGTCTAACCGGGCAGCCCGCTTGTTGCCTTGGTACGCTAGGTCCCGGTGCAACTAACTTAATAACCGGTGTGGCTGATGCAAATATGGATCGAGCTCCGATGTTAGTGTTAACCGGTCAAGGGTCTACGGATCGATTACATAAAGAATCACACCAAATAATGGATGTAGTTCAAATGTTTCGTCCAGTGACAAAATGGGCCACGACTATATACAATGGTGAAACCATTCCTGAAATTGTACGCAAAGCGGTTCGCATTGCACGTACAGAAAAGCCTGGCGCGGTGCACCTTGAATTACCAGAAGACATCGCGAAACAAGAGTGTAAGGCTACGCCATTAACACCAAAACGCTATCGTCGCCCTGTTGCCGATGACACAATAATTGATCAAGCATTTAATTGCCTTACCAAAGCAAAAAAACCAGTCATCATCGCTGGGAACGGTGCTATTCGTAAGCGTGCTTCTAAACAACTGAAACACTTCTGCGAACAAACAGGCATTGGAGTATTAACAACATTTATGGCTAAAGGTGCAGTCGATATGGATGCTGATTATTGCCTTTATACTATCGGTTTAGGCAGTAAAGACATTCCAACTCTTGCCATTGATGAAGCTGACCTAGTCATTGCGATTGGGGTTGATATGGTAGAATACCACCCTCGTTTATGGAACCCAAAACGTGATAAACGGATTATACACCTTGATTTTCTACCGGCTGAAATTGATGAATATTATGACCCAACTTCAGAAGTAGTTGGAGACCTAGCTCATAGCTTATGGATGCTAAACCAACGACTAGAACAAGCAGAACCTCTCGTATTTGATCTTGCGTCTCAAAAAGAACTTCGACATAAAATGAGTTTAGAGTTGATTGAGCACGCAAATGATGACACAAAAGATATCATCAAACCTCAAAAAATACTCGCAGATGTACGGGCCGTAATGAACCCTGAAGATATATTACTGTCAGATGTAGGGGCTCATAAAATGTGGATTGCCAGACACTATCAATGCAATGAACCCAATACCTGTTTAATTCCCAATGGCTTTTGTTCTATGGGCTTTGCTTTGCCCGGAGCCATAGCTGCCAGCCTTGTTTACCCTGACCGAAATATATTGGGTATTGCCGGTGATGCAGGTTTTTTAATGAACGTGCAAGAAATGGAAACTGCAAGGAGGCTTAACGTTAATTGCACAATGCTCGTTTGGGAGGATCATGAATACGGTCTTATTGCTTGGAAGCAACAAGCAGAGTTCGGCACCCATACAGACTTGTCTTTTGGAAACCCAAATTGGCTGCAACTTGCGGAGTGTTTTGGATGGAATGGCCATCGCGTAGACCACAGCATAGATTTTTCTGAAGTACTTAAGGGTGCGCTAAATGAAAAAGGCCCGAGCCTAATTGTTGTGCCAATAGATTATAGAGAAAACATGTTATTAACTGCACGCTTAGGTGAACTTACACAGCCTGGCTTAGCAGGTGGATAGCTATTAGCCTGCATTTTTCAATACTTAATCGTTCAACCAATAATTCGTTTTAATAGGTTAATACTATGAGTACTTCTCTTTTAAAAATACACTCGCCCTACAACCAAGATAATCTAGGCTCCGTAAATACATTGGACTGGCCAACCTTGTCAGAAAAATTAGACCAAGCACTCGCAGTCTTCCAAAAACGTCAAAAGTGGCTTCCCGTACATGAACGGGTCGGTATTTTAGAACGAACAACCCGACTGATGATGAAACATCACGCAAAATTAGCCATGCAAATTTCTAAGGAAGGAGGAAAACCTTTAAAAGATGCGCTAGTAGAAACCACTAGAGCTATTGACGGTGTAAGATTAGCCATCGAAACTATTCGTACCGAAGCAGGTCATGTCGTGCCGATGAGTAGCACCGTGGCAGCAGCAAATAAAATGGCAATGACACAATTAGAACCTATTGGCGTGGTGGTCGCTGTGAGTGCTTTTAATCACCCGCTAAACCTGATTGTGCATCAGGTCGCTTCTGCGGTTGCGGCAGGTTGTCCTGTATTAGTGAAACCAGCTAACGATACACCCTTGTCATGTCAGAACTTTGTTGAGTTATTGATAGAAGCAGGTTTGCCCGAAGTGTGGTGCCAGTGTGTAATCACTAAAGACCGAAGCGTTGCAGAAGCCCTTGTGACTGACCCCAGAGTCTCGTTTTTTAGCTTTATTGGAAGTCCCGGCGTTGGCTGGAGTTTAAGGTCTAAACTTGCACCAGGAACCCGTTGTTCGCTCGAACACGGTGGAGCGGCACCGGTTATATTAAACGACACATCTAACCTACAAGCTACTGTAGACGCCATCACCAAGGGTGGGTTTTATCATGCTGGCCAAGTCTGTGTATCGGTTCAAAGAGTGTACGTACATGAAGCAATCGCGAAAGACTTCCTAGAAGTATTTAAAGAAACAGTCAGTCAATTGAAAGTGGGTGACCCAATGCTAATGGAAACGGATGTTGGACCACTCATTCGTGCTGCCGAAGTTACAAGAGTTGATAACTGGATAAAAGAAGCTATCGAACAAGGAGCAGACTTAATTTGTGGCGGGGCAACGATTGGTGAACAATGCTACGCGCCTACCATTTTATTAAATCCAGCTACTCAATCAACTGTTTCTCAGCAAGAAATTTTTGGCCCAGTCGTCTGTGTTTATACCTACAAGTCAATCGACGATGCCATTGAACAAGCTAACGCCCTTCCCTTTGCTTTTCAAGCGGCTGTATTTACAACCGAATTAGCAACAGCCATGTATTGCTACAAGCACTTGAATGCATCGGCCGTAATGGTGAATGACCATTCTGCTTTTAGAGTCGATAACATGCCTTTTGCAGGTTTGAAACAATCGGGATTAGGTGTGGGAGGCATTCAACACACGATTCGTGATATGCAAATCGAAAAGATGCTGGTCTTGTCCATGTAAGCCTAGTTAATGAATATCACGCACATAGCACGATAGGTTACCTTACGTTAAGGCAAGGATATTAGTTCATGATTTGGGTAGTACTGCTTACATTAGCTTTTATTCTGGGCTTCATCGCAAACCGTACAACACTTTGTGCGGTTAAAGCGGTGGATGAAATTCTATTCAAGCGCCAAGCTAAAGTATTAACCAGTTTTGGTAAAATTATATTATGGGCCTTTGGCATTACCATAATTCTGGAATGGGTTTTCGGTATTGTACCCTCAGAAATTATAAAATATCCTCTGAACCTACAAACACTTTTAGGTGGATTAATCCTTGGAACTGGCGCCGTACTCAATGGCGGCTGTGCACTACATACCCTGATTCGTTTAGGTCGTGGAAATCTGGGGATGCTAATTTCACTCGTCGGTATGACGACAAGTGTATTCATATTAAAATGTATCCATTTATTCATATTACCAATAACTATTACCAACACTACTTCATCATTTAGCATTAATTCTTCTAATAAACTCATCTTATCAATATTAGTACTAGTATGTATGGTCGTTGAATTATGCCGTTTGATTCGTTATTTTAAACTTTCAGAATGGCGAACGCGCCTACTAGCAGAGTGTTATCAATTATCCACGGCTGCGGCAATACTTGGATTATGCAACGGTATTTTGTTTGCTGTTGTTGGCAGTTGGGCCTACACCCATACATTACTAACAAGTGTGACAGCCGCAACGTCATCACTTAGTAATCAAGCGAATACTGTTCCTTTATTATTATGGGGTCTAACAATCACATTGTTAGTTGGGATTGCTGTTTCATCTTACATTACGGGGCAGTTTTCGATACTCTTTAAGCCCAAGATAAGATGGCTACAGTACTTTCTCGGCGGACTTCTCATGGGATTAGGTGCATTACTCATACCTGGTGGAAATGATGTGCTACTTTTAAGTGCTATTCCTGGTGGCTCACCCCACGCCATTCCCGCGTATTTATGCATGCTAATTGGTATTGGTATTTCACTTTTAATTAAGGCTTGGTATAGCAAATAACCGTCTATAGATTTACCACTCACGCTCATTTAATTTCATAGTTTATCAATGACCCTCCTAAATATTTTTATTAGTAGGTTTCAATATCCAGTTTAACTATTCTTTTCATTTTTTCATCAGTTTATTCATGCGCCCCATTACATATTTAGAACAAAATAAACGCTCTCTTTAATCATCATTAATCAAATAGGTAGTATGATTTATGAAAAATAAATATCTTGTAGCAGCGTTTTCAAGCCTCATGGCATATGAAGCTTCAGCTTTGCCTATTTCAGATCTATATAATACCGGGGCAAATTCCACAACAGGCGGTATTGACTCAAATTATTCACTAAGTTATTCGGGCGGAGAATCTTCTGGTTTTGGGTCTCATGGGTACGAAGGAACAGGTTGGCCTATAAATGGACCTTGGATTAAAAATAATGCAACTTCTCAGTGGATTACTCCCGGCGCTAATGCTGGCACTTCATTTGATAGTTTAGCAGAAGGTAATGGCACATATACATGGAGCCTGATATTCGATTTAACTGGTTATGAAGCATTGAGCGCAAGTTTTGATGGCCGTTGGGCAACAGATAATGCCGGTACAATAAAGCTCAATGGTAGTACATTAAATAACCCTTCTTCAACATTTACTCAATGGTCATCTTTTTCTAGCTTGGGCGGTAGTTTTTCTGAAGGCTTGAATACTTTAGAGTTTACAGTAGTAAACTCTGCTCAGAATAATGGAAATCCTACTGGACTTCGTGTTGAATTTCTAAATTCAAACGCTGATGTAACTTCAGTTCCTGAACCAGCTTCACTCTCGTTACTTGGACTAGGATTGGCTGCACTAGGCTTTTCAAGGAGAAATAAAAAAGCTTAATTTGTACGTAAGGCCTCGGTTTATACGAGGCTTTTCATCTATATCGTGTTAGGTCTAATAAAAGGTTGTCATTTTTTTTGGCGTGTTTTAGGGTGATATATAAAACTACTTCTGAAAAAGGCGCAGGTTTGTTGAAGGGCTAAATTTTGGTATTCAGCCCAACAATCATACGATAAATATAGCTACTGCCAAGCTTACTCGAAATACTTTGCAGTCAAACCTTGCAGCTTTTCTTCTCGAAGTGTTGCTACAGCATCCCATATTTGTTCGGCTATTTCAGGGTTTTCCGCTTTAAACTGATTGGAGATCATCAAATAATATGGTTTTGTTTTTATTGGGGGGTGGACTTTATCTAATTCTTTGAACGTATTGTTAACACTTAAAAAATAATCACCCGTGACTTCTTGTAGAGCGACAGCGGATACTCTTCCTGCAAGCAGTTTTTTTAAATTAGCCTCTGTTGTATTTGCTTCTTGAACCTTAAGTCCTAATTTCTTTAAATCACCAACAATCGAATACCCACGTGGCGCACCAATTATTTTCCCACCACCTGACACCTTATGCCCATCCCAAGAGAATTCGGAGTCTTTCCTTTTATAAAAGTTATAGCCTATTGTTGTAAGTCTTCGGTTTGTATCGACGGCGCCATCTTTCCAAGGATAAGCACCAAATTTCAATCTTTTATCTTTAAATGAAGCATTAAAAGCGCCATTTACATTTCCTTGCTCTAACTCACTTAAGCAACGTTTCCATGGGTATCTTTTGAATTCAACTCTCACACCTGGAACTTTGCTTTCTATCAGCTTAACAAGCTCAACCGCAGCGCCAGGTTTATTCGGCAGAGGTGTTGATGACTCGCCCATATAATAGGGGAATTGGACTTTATTTTCATACGCCACAGTAAATACTGTTTCGGCTTGAGAAACGGAAGAAATAGAGAATAAAATAAATAGAAGTACAGCACGAATATTCATAGTTAGCCTTTTAAATTCATGTGATCTTTAGAAATGGATTAATCTATTTATTAATATAGTCCCCCCCTGATAGATAGCAATTTCCTAAAGAACTATTTTCAGAGTGTTTTAAAAAAATTGTTTGAATAACTGTCCAATGTTAATAAGTTTAAAGTTGGTTCGAGGTCATAAAAAAACCTACACCTTTTTGAGGTGTAGGTTTCAATCGAGTCTAATCTATTGCTTACTAAGATAGTGTAAATTCTTTTTTTCAAATTCATAGATCATAATTGAACTCAATCAAGAGCTCATACGATTGATTAGTTCAACTTTCGTTTGCATCTAACTCGACTGGCTTGAGCCCCTGATCGCAATTTGTAAAACAAACACCCTGTTTCTTAAAACTTTTTCTTTGAATCAATGCATATATACTGGGTGTAAACCAGAGAGAAAGCATAATAGAGAAACCGACACCGCCGGCAATAACCACTGCTAAAGGTGGCCAAAACTCACCTCCCACAAATAAAATGAGAGGAATAAAGCCTGCAATGGTGGTTAATGTTGTACTCATAATGTGTCGGGTGCTGGATAGTGTTACTTCAGCAATAGCATTAATATCTCCGGCTTTAGCTTTTTCATCGGCTTGTATACCCGCTAATATGACGATAGAACCATTGATGGCAACTCCAATCAAGCCTGTCACACCGAGTAAAGGATTAAACCCTAAAGCATAACCACTAATCCATAATGATAAAAGCCCGAAGCCGGCAGATAAGACAGCGACTAAACCAATAATGCCTGCAAGTTTTCCACTTTTAAATGCCAGTACTAAAGATGTTACCATTAAAAGAATAAGCACAGGCAAGTGTGCAGCTAATGATGCGTTTGCTTGACCACTCTCTTCTGCATCACCTCCTACTTCCCAGCGATACCCCTCAGGTAATTGCCAGTTTTCTGCTTTGATAGCCGCTATGACCTTGTGTGTCAGATCTAAGGGTGTGATGTCAGGTGTGATATAAGCTTGAACGATATTCACTCGCTCGCCATTTTGACGCGTAATGGATGTACTGTCAGGTTCGATTACAAATTCACCAAAGGCACTTGCAGGAGCCCAGTCACCCGAAGGTAATACAATGGGAAATGTGCGTAAATCAGACAATTCGTTTCTTTCTATATTTGCATATTTTATTTTGACTGGCAGCTCGACGATATCTTCTAAAATACTCCCAGCCACAACGCCTTCATAGGCCGCACTTAATTGACCGGCTACATCACTCAAACGTAAGCCTACTTGGTTTAGTGCGCTTTCGTCGGCATCAAACCATACTTTAGCCAAACCAGGCGACACACTTGCTCGGGTATGCAAGGTTTCTGGTTGTTTTGCAATTATGCCACGTAATTCCTCCCCTAGTTCACGAAGCGTCTTAGTCTCCGGACCAAACAAGCGAAACTCTATGGGCGATTCAACAGGCGGACCCTGCGCAAATGCTTTAGCCACAATTTGTAGATTGGGAAATTTTTTATCTAATTCTCGCTGCAATTGGTTAATCATCTTGCTGGATTCATTAGAATCTGTGACTGAAACAACCACTTCTGAATAAAAAGGAGAATTGGCGTTATTCATGATCTGGTTGTAATAAAAAGATGGGATACTATCACCGATTGACCAGACAGTTTGTGTGACACTCTGATTATCTAATATATGCTGATCTATTTTTTTAACCCATTCCGACGCTACTGGAACAGTCACATTATTGGGAAACCATACCCGTATTTCAAACATATCGCGGTCAGCTGCCGGGAAAAAAACTTTCGGGAGAGAGCCAACCAACACAACACCGACAATACTAACCATCGACGCAGTAACAATTGCAATGAATGGCCGTTTCAAACTCGTCAGCAAAAAATTTCTGAAGCGTGATGAGTAAGCGGGCCCTTGAATGCCAACCTTCCACCATTGTTGTCCTCCAGTACCTGATAAACGTTTTGATTCCAGCCAAGCGCTCAAGGCAGGAATAATTGTCATAGAAATAATAAACGAGAAAATAAGTGCAAGAATCACGCTTACAGAAATAGAGCCAATAAAGTCTCCGGCGCCACCATCTAACAATAAGATAGGCATGAAGGCTAAAATAGTTGTTAAGGTAGAAGCAAGAAGTGGAGCGAAAAGATGTTTCACTGAATGTTCAATTGCCTTAACAGGCCTATAACCTTTTTCTAGCCTTGTTCTCACTTCGTCAGTCATTACGATGGCATTATCAATCAACAACCCTATTGCGATAATCATTCCAAAGATAGACATCTGCTGAAGCTGCATACCAAGAACCTGTAGAGAAAACAACACACATGCTGCTGAAAGCGGTAGTGATGTTGCGACAATAATTCCAGAGCGCCAACCCATAAAAAACAATACAACAAATAGAACTGCCCCGACCCCTGCAAACAGGTTTTGTCCTAAGGTTGCTAAGCGACCTTCGGTATAATTTGCCTGTTCAAAAGCGATATTAAAATTCACCAGATGACCAGTTTCTCGCTCGATCTTAACTAACTCTGCCTTAACCAACTCTGTCCAAGGTCTGATTTGATTTTGTACTTCAATTCTTGCCGCTACTAATATAACTTGCTTACCATTAAAGAAAGTCATGACTTCTTCTGGTTGAACTTGTGACTTATATACCGAAGCAATATCACTCAAACGGGTGTCTGCAGTATTCGTACGGATAGGCAAAGCTTTAATCCGCTCAAGAGAATTAAATTCACCTCGAACTTCAATAGGTGATGACGCATCAGGGCGAAGTAATCTGCCGGCAACTTGTTTACTGTCAGATGCATCGACTAGCCGAGCAAGTTGATTAATTGTCATCCCCATATCTGCAAGTTCCGACGGTGAAACTTCAACTAAAATTTCTTCGGTAGGTTCGCCGTGAATACTAACGTATTCTGTTCCTGAGACGGCCTCTAGGCGATCCTTCAGTGTTTCTGCGACTCGGTTCATCAAGCTCAACTGAGGTTCACCCTCGCCATTCCAACTAAGCGCAGTAATTAAGGTATAGGCAGAAGCAATGCTTTCTTCTTCCTTAATTGAGGGGGCCTTTGCACCCTCGGGTAACTTAGGAGTAACATCTTTTATCCTGTCTCGAATTCGTGCAATGATTTGACGATTTTTTTCCCGTGTTACATTATCTTTAAGCTCAATCGCTACGATAGACACGTTTGCTCGTGAGGTTGAATCAACCGTCTTAATTTCTGAAATACTTGCAATACTTGATTCAACCAGCTCAGTGATAGATGACTCAACCAATCTTGCAGACGCACCCGGAAATTCAGTTACGACAGAAATATTACGCTGAGTTATACGTGGGTCTTCTATTTTTGGAAGAGAGTTCCACGCTGAAAAGCCTGCCGCCACTATCACGATCAAGGACATAACTAACAAATGCAAGTTTCGATAGTACGCTGATGACCAATGAAATACTTTTGCTACATTTTTATTGTTTGATGAATCCTTTGAAGGTGTTTTTGAATTGAGATCACTCATGTTTATATCTCCGCTGAAATGAAGATAGTTGAACTGAGCTGGACCTTCTGTCCTGCCACGACTCTATGAGTAGACGATTTAACGACATAAGGGATTGTCTCCTTTGATACGCCGCCTTTTACTTGGGCAAACTCACCCTGGATCTGAATAACTTCTACGATTGTTCGCTCAACAATAGCAGACGTCATGTTAGTTTCTTGTGGTTTTGCAAGGTAAACTGACCAAAGTCCTCTACCGTATTCAGTCAAAGAACTAAGTGGCAACCAAATACCTTGATCCAAGGCCAGATTCTTCTCTAATACAACATTGACTAATTCACCAGAAATCAACATTTGATCTTCATAGTCATGGGGTAACAGGTATATTTCGGAAACTCGAGACGTTGATAGCGCCAAGTTTATTCTCTCGACCACGGCATTAAAGGTATGCTCATCTTTCTCTACTTTAAGTAATTCGCCCACAGATAGTTGACGAGCCTCTTTAAGTGGCAAACCCACCCTGATTTCAGTCTTTCCTAGCTCTTCAAGTAATAGTACGGGTACGCCGGGGTTTGTCGCTCGCCCTTCGTCTGTCATTCTGTCGATCACAATGCCATCGAAAGGGGCAGTCAATTTTGATTTTCTTAGTTCAACTTCAACACTTGCTTGCTGAGCCATTACTAACTCATATTCAGCTTCTGCCGAATTCTTCTTCTGTAGTGCTTCATCTAGCGCTTGCTCCGAGATATTACGTGAAGTTTTTAATCTTTGAGCTCTAAGCAATGATGACTTAGCAAGCTTTTTAGCTGCATTTGCACGCCTTATACCTGCATCTAACTCCTTCAATTTGGCTATCAGGCGTTCCGTATTCAGTGTTGCTAGTGTTTCACCTTTAATAAAGGTGTCTCCTTCACTCTTGAGTACTGATGTAATAACACCAGAAATATCAAAACCAACTTCTGTTCTTTGACCCGCCTCAATGCGACCTACGTAGCGATCACCATTGACCAAACCATGAATAGGATCAATACCTAGAGTTTCAACAAGCAAGGGTAAATTTTGATCTGAGACAGCCGACTCGTCAGATTGGCTGTAACGGCTAAAGCTTAAGGCAATTACAAGTACGGTAAAAAAACAAGCGAGAATGAAGATAGGAGAATGAACAATTTTTTCTCTAATAGACATAAATGAACCTTTAATACGCGAGCGACAGTAAATCCAAAGCAAGGATAAACAGTTTAAGGTACATATTCTGACTAGTTTACGCACATAATTCTAATATATTTTCTTATAATTACTTTCCCATATACGCAACAATAGAATATTTCGCTTACACTTAGTATCAAAATCAGCAACAATCTATTATCAACCTTCAGATTAATTCTCAGCATAAAATACAAAACAGACAATATATTTACGTTAAAAATATTGGATTATGGCAAAAAAATGGGAGGGTTAGTGCAAATACTTGCCATTAAAGGGTAAGGTTAACTTTGTCTGATTATAAGAATTCCACTAGCTTCTAAAGCGCTGCTTAAGGTTTTAATACGCTCATTCTTTAAGTAAGTTTTTATTACTTTATTAGATGGGCCTTAGATTTCAGCACTACACCTGGCTGTGGCATTTGAGGGATGAGATGATTTATTTGCTATTTTGCATTACTGGATCAACATTAAGGTCTACTGTAATAAAAGTAAATCTATTGCGCTGATGGCAGCAGTGCGATTAAAAATCGCTATATTAGTCATAGGCTCCGAGCACACCAAAAACATGCCGGAGCCTTGACCGATTACCTGTAATTGAGCCTTAAAATGCCACGTTCCATTTCTCCCAACTTCCAATCGAGCTACGATTGGCGTTTGCATCACCATTACTTTCTGCAACTAGGTATTTATTGTGTGCACTCTTCAAAGAAATGCTGTCACCACTGGCCAAACAGCCACTACCGTCAGAATGATTCACTAAAGTGAGCTGTTCCCATGACCCGACAACACTTGCCTTTGCATCCAAATCACCACCAGAAGTTGCTCTCAAGTAATGGCTGCCTTGAGTACTAACTGCAACCGTTGCACCATTCGTTATACAAGCTCCTGAGGACAACAACTCCATATTAAAGGTTTCCCAAGAACCAATGGCAGAACGATTTGCATTCACTTTGTCACCACCATTTCCTTCTGCTACTAGGTATTTATTATGAGAAGACCTAAATGCGACGTTATTTACCCTGTGCGTAACGGTGCTCATAGCAGTACAGCCACTAATTCTGGACGCCATATTACCGCTTCCGCAATCTAAGCCATTACTAATCGATTTATTACTAGGAGATCCTTTTCCACCATTACGCTCAGAATCATGATCTTCATCTAAACTAAAGGCGTTATAGGTACGCGGCGTACCTTTGTTGTTGTCATTACAATCATACGTAGCACTACCATAAGGAATACCTAGAATATCTTTATATGTTTTCAAATCATTCCAAAGGTTGCGCGTTGCTGAACCAGAACAGCTCATTTGTGACGCTAAGTTAATATATCCATCGTCGTCACCACCGAGCAATAATGAAGATGCCGCAGCAACTCCTGGGAATGTTGACCAACCACCAAGTACAAAGATTGGCGCACCTAAATTTGTACCAATTTGATTACGAACGGTGTACGAATCGGTTGTTTGCTGCCATTTAACTGAATCGTTACAGCCACCAAACGCAAGCTCACCAACAATGTATTCAATCCAACTTCCGTTACAAATGCGATCGGCACCTTCTGTACCGGTTATAGAGCCACCCATAGTGAATATTGCTTCGATACCCGTCATCGCAGATTCGAAGTCGACAGTAACACCGTTGCTAGACGAGTCGTATGCTGTGTTATAGCTTGGTGAGCCCGTGATAGCATTCCCTGCAATATACATCATCTCTGGGCCACCTTGGCTATGTGCAATGACAAAGAAGGTATCATCTGCTGCACATTGAGTTGCTGACTCCGCATGCGTATATCCATCACCACTACCTGTTTTAATCGATATTATCTGGCGCGCAATTTCACCCGCAGCTTCATTTCTCCAATATTCATTTCCTGCTCCATCCGAAGAATTATAATACGTTAATCCATAATTATCGCCGGATTGCAGCAAGTCATCCATGAAGTTATCACCGTTATATTCACTGAAGTTATTGTTACTCCAGTAGTTCTGTGCTTCTGAGGATGAACTGACGCCATGGCCATGAACCATCACAAAACACTTTGATGCGAGAGCTTGACCAGCACCTAACATCAATGAGAGAGATACGGCACACAAGGCCAGTAATTGTTTTTTCGATTGTCGCGTGGGTTTACTCATAATTTTTATTGTCATCATAAAACCTATTTGTTTATTTATTTTGTTTTTATTTTGCTTCCTGCGGCGAATACTGTTTTTCCGTAAAAAACGTTAGTGGATATATTTACTACCGCTTATTATTGTTTAGCTTATGCTTTTATTTCCATAACCTATTGAGCCACTTACATTACATTTCACGACACTTTTTAATACGTAACGAACACAAAGTCTTTCCTCCCGACTGTAAAATTCCATTCATTAAAAATGCGAATAGAAACAATAAAAAGATACGTCAAAATTTTTAATTAAAGATTAGGCAATTTTTATGGCGAACCTGAAACTTTGTAGTTTGTGTTTCTAAACTGGTCTACGTTATATCCCTGTGTATAGTACTCAGGATAAATAATAGGCGCTCTCTGCATAGGTAAAACAACTTTTGCAAGAGAGACACTTTTCAGTAAATAAGGCCCTGGTTCCTCGGCATCTCGCACCATCAAACCATCAAAGTCTAATGGAACCCAGTGACGACCAGGATACAGCTCTCCTGAAAATTGGGTAGAACCAATCGGATCGTTTGTACTGCTATAAAGTGCAGCCTGAAAGTAGAAACGGTGCTTCGCCGTCACCTCGACTTCAGCTTCTATTAACAAGTTTCCATTTGAAGTAATCGTGTCTTTATAATTCCCGGTAAGTTGCAGTTCCGGTTCTGACAAAATAAAGGTGACGCCATCGACCATTTCGTTCGCATCGTTAATAATAAGAACTTTATAGATGCCAGATAACAACGCTGTATTATTGACGGGATCTAACTTAAATCGATGTTCATAAATACCATCTTGGTCCGAATCAGAAAACTCAAACTGTTGCAGGTTTTGTGTCTCGTTATAAATCAGCTGACCTAAAAACTGAGTCGAAATACGTATACCTTTTGCATCTTGTAAAATGGCAGAAATTAAAACGTCCTCGCCTTGCAAGTAGTATTTCTTATCTGTCCATAACGTCAGACTTGCTTCACCATTTTCACTTTCTACTGTTCTTACATCTAATTCATATCGCCGTTCAATTGGGTCCTGTTCGAGCGTGGGTATTCTCTGATTGTAGGGCGGATATTTTTCTTGTTGTGCATTATCTTTAAGCAGGGCTGTATGAAATGAATTCTTATCCTCAATTCCTTTTAAACTATCAACATAACTTATAGGGGCGATTGGTTTTTGAACAACCGTATTTTTATGTGTACTCAACGGCACAATAAGTGATGAACTCGGTATTTGTTGTGGCTTGCCAGTATACTGGTCTTCCGCTGATGGTATTTGTTCAGCTGCGTTTATCATGGATAATTGATTACCCTCGCCCAACTGAAAAAACAATATAACGGAAACCGTTATCGCTCCAATAAGTGAGACTATTTTTTTATTCAACATACAATATATGACACCCTATAAGGTCAGAAAAAATACAATAAACTAATCCATCAAACAGACATTACCCAAAGAGTGAGCAATGTCTGATAATTTGAAATCAGATTCCTTAACTAGATATTAAGTGCAATCGCTGATTCTTGATGCCATATTTCCGCTACCGCAGCTTAGGCCATTCGGAATAGATTTATTGCTGGGGGAGTTTTTACCGCCATTACGCTCTGAATCATGGTCTTCATCAAGGCTAAATGCATTATAAGTACGTGGTGTTCCTTTATTTGAATCGCTGCATTTATAAGTAGCACTACCATATTTGATACCTAAGAAGTGCTTGTAAGTTTTCAGGTCATTATACAAATTTCGTGTTGCAGAACCAGAACAGCTCATTTGCGATGCAAGATTTATGTAACCATCATCGTCACCACTTAATAATAAAGAAGATGCAGATGCGACTCCGGGGAACTCATTCCAACCACCTAGCACCCAATATGGCACAGCCAAATTAGAACCTATTTGATTACGAACCGTATAAGCGTCACTAGTTTGTTGCCATTTAACTGAATCATTACACCCGCCAAAAGCAAGTTCGCCCACTAAGTATTCCACCCAACTACCATTACAGATACGGTCAGCACCTTCCGTTCCGGTAATTGAGCCGCCCATACTGAATATGGCTTCGATATTTTCCATCGCTGATTTAAAGTCGACTGTCACTGCATTGCCTGATGAATTATAGGCCGTGTTATAACTGGGTGATCCCGTAATCGCGTTCCCTGAGATATACATCATCTCAGGGCCACCTTGACTATGAGCTATAACGAAGAAGTTATCATCTGCAGCACATTGAGTACTTGACTCCGCATGCGTATAACCATCGCCTCCGCCTGTTTTGATCGAAGTTATTTGACGTGCGATTTCACCTGCAGCTTCATCTCTCCAATATTCATATCCGGCACCATCTGATGATTTGTAATACGTTAGCCCGTAGTTATCACCCGTTTGAAGCAAGTCATCCATGAAGTTATCACCGTTATACTCGCTGAAGTTATTATTACTCCAGTAATTCTGAGCCTCTGAGGAAGAGCTAACACCATGACCATGAACCATAATAAAGCACTTGTCTGCCATCGCCTGATTAGCACCAAGGATTAAAGAGAAAGATAAGGCGCACAAGATTATTAAGCCTTTTTTCGTTTGTTTTTTGGATTTAGTAAATTTTTTAAAAATAGTCATCATCAAGCCTATATATTTGTTTAATTTTTTTTATTTTGCGTCCTGCGATGAAGTACTGCTGCCTCTTCACTGGCCGATAAACGAATAGTTCACTTTGGCCGTCCTAGATGAAACAACTTATTATTAATACCCTCCCGTTATTTCACCATGACTATTTCTGTCACTAACAATACATTTCAAGCCATTTGCTTTTTGTTGTGAATCAAACACCTTTAATCTTGTAAGTCTTTAAATTGGTTAGGCGCTAAACCTACCCACTTTTTAAATGCGCGACTAAATGAAGAGGCGTCCTGATAACCAAGTTGTTCGGCCAATTGGTCTAAGGGAATGTTGTGATCTTGTATCTGCTGAATAGCTCTTTTTTTACGTTCTTCTTCTAATATAGCTTTATAGGAAATATTGCGAGCCTTTAAGTGACGACTCAAGGTTCTTGGAGACATACAAAGCTGATCTGCCAAAGTCTCTAGAGTTATTTTAAATGACTTATTTTTTCGAATAAGCATTTTTACTCGTTGCTTAATATCGACTTCATTCTCAATGCTACAAACTTTATCCTGACAAATTTCATCATTAATCATTGCTGTCTGTTTATCTGCAAAAACAAAAGGTTTATTCAGCACATCAAGTGGAACCAAAACCCGGTTTTCTTTACAAGAGAAACGGACTTCCCCGCCAAAAAAGTCGGTATACCGTTTAGCTGAGGTGGGATGTTCATAACTAAATTCGTAGGTAAGCTCCATTTTTTGACTACCTAGACAGAACTTACCAATTGAATAAATCGCAGCAAACGTATATTCAATAAAAAAAGGGAGGGAATTATTTAAGCGATAAGCGGGATGGACAGTAAAGACAGCTTGATCTTCGAACACTTCGAAGTTTAATTGGAAAAGAAGTGTCAGTAATGACTGGTAATCTTTTAGCAAATACATTGCTTGCATTGCATTGTCACTACTCATGATCCTGCATGCTAGCAGTCCATCATGGTTTACATAAAACTGTTCACCCAAGCTCAAACCAAAGCATGGGTCGGGCGCTAATAAGTAAGCATTATCTATAAGCTTTAGGTATTGTTCATAGTCTATCGACAAATCAAAAAGTGTTAAGTCCCTTAAAGATATATCGGTCCCTTCAAGTAACTCTTGTAACGCCACGCCTTCTGCAGCAAGCAATTTTATGAGGGGTTTCACTTTCCCTATAGATATTGTTAGCTGCTCGTACTTTGAATTAACATTCCTTGTAATCAAACTTGCAGCGCTTGGCTTAAGCTTCACAAGAGACATAATATTGGCAACTCCAACGAACGAGTTTGTATACAGTGTAAAGTTGTATTTGAATTAACTAATATAGAAAGCCCCGCTTATTAAAGCGAGTCAATTAAAGACAAAAGACAGGCTAAAGAAGACAAACTACCAATATTGCTAAATACCGCACAAAATATAATCAGCTTACTACCACTAGTTATTGTTTTAATTACAGCGTATTTTATTGGTTAAAAATTCGAGCACAATCCTGTCTTTAATATTGATAAGTTCAATAAAGGCTTACGATTGCCACCGTAAGTGTCAACTTAAAATGTACTAGTTTAGTAACTCATTCGTATACGTAGCACCATTTTATAAGCGCTTGAATACCATATAAAGATAGAATCTTAGGGTTCGTTAGCTAAAGTTTTTCTTGCGACTAACCTCTAACTTTTGAGTATTTTAAGGAGAAACCTCCTGAATAAACGGATTGGTTAAATTAAACGTTTTTCTATTTTTAATATTAAGTAATTTAAAGTGTGTTTTGTTGATTGTGTACTCATGAAACAAACGATCAAATGAACCATCAGCAATCGAAATGAGTAAGCCGCGTTCAACTCTGTCAGCCAGTAAGGTATTATTTTTGTGTACAAAAAAATAGATTGGCGCGGGGTATTTCAATAGTAAAGTTTCTTCCACCATTAATTCTTTTTCAGGATGAGCGTCTACTTCTGCCCAAGCTTCTGTGACGCCTCGGGGAGAATAGTCGAATCGTCCCAAACTTAACATGCTAAACAAGCTATCATAAATTGTTACAGCCATGACGTTATAGCCATTTTCTTTTAAAATTTTGATATCTGGCCAATCATGCCCCTGACCGGCTATCAGTGGCTTAAGTTCATTTGGCGTTTGTATTTGTGCGAATCTCTCCTTATCTTGTTGTCGGATAATAAATACTCTATGGCCTAGTAAGCCTTTTAACAAAGGAATACGAATAGGCTGTAATATATGTTCTCTGTCTTTTGAGGTCATCGTCCAGACAATGTCTAAGTAATATTTTTGAGCGACACTCAATATTGCCCTGGCCTGGGTCATTTTATCTTCATGCATCGCTAAACGAAATGGACCATCCTGTGATCGGGTTTTCTCAAGTGCTAAGCTTAATAAAGCAATAAAGTAGGTATGTCGCTGGTCTAACTTACCTTCAGGACTCACATGCCTCACAACAATTTCATCTTCAGCAAACGAAGTGTTTGTATAAGAAGTCAGTAGTGCAATAAAGAGAAATATAACCTTCATCCAGATTAACCTGATTGTACGAAATTAAATGAGTGGATGGCTGTATAAAGTATAGATCACTATTATTGTTATTGTACTTGTCTCGGCTCGGCTCGGCTCGGCTCGAAAAAGTATAGACTGCCCGTTAGAAAATTTCGATCAAGCAGTCCAAGAAGATTACCTTAATAGTATTTAATCAAGAAAAAAGGAACGATGAGATTTTACTATTTGTTTAATTTCACGCACCTAATTTTCTAATAAAAGCGTCTCTCTTTTTGAATTTACTAAGGCACGAGAATAACCTTCCCTATGTTTCTCCTTTGTTCAATATACTGATGCGCTTCTGCGGCTTGTGAAAATGAGAAAGTAGTGTCTACATGTGGGTTAATCCAGCCTTCTGCATGACCTTTTAATAATCCCTGCATCCAAATATTAATCTTCTTGTGTTCGTGCCACAAGTGCCCCATGTTCACTCCAAATACCCCTTTATTCTGATCCATCAAGCCGAATGGATGATAAAAAGGTGTTTGTGCAACCATTCTTAGCAGCTTTAATTTGCCTTTAATACCTGTTTCAGCCACAGAAGAAGCCCCAAATATACCTATACGTCCAGTATTGCTAAGAGCACGATAACTATTACGTACATTCTTACCCCCTAGCGGATCTGTAATTAAGTCTACCCCTCGGTTTTCTGTTAATGCTAACAGCTCTTTCTTCCAATCTTGTGTTCTGTAGTCAATAGCATGATTCAAGCCTTTTCCTTTTAGAAACTCATGCTTGCCGGCACTCGCCGTTCCAAAAGTTGTTGCACCAATATTATTTGCAATTTCAAGTGCAGCCAAACCTACACCGCCCCCGGCATTATGGATCAGAATAGTTTCATAGGAATGCAAACTTCCCATTGCCACAAGGAGCTGATAAGCCGTTAAATAATTTACAGGAATAGCCGCTGCGGCTTCAAATGACAAGGACTCAGGTTTTTCAAATACTTGATGTAAAGGCACGACTACTTGTTCTGCCTGGCCACCAAACCGAGTTAAAGCAAACACTTCTTTTCCTAGCCACGTGTCATCAATATTTGAACCTATTTCATCAATAACACCTGCAACTTCATATCCGACAGTACAAGGAAATTTTGGTGCGTCAGGGTATAAACCTTGTCTCGCCATAATATCTGCAAAATTCAGCCCTGCAGCTTCTACGGCAATACGTACTTCGTTTTCACTTGGTTCAAGCTCAGCACATTCCTGAACTTGTAGAACCTTGGGCTCACCCGCTTTGGTAATCACAATTTTTTTCATAGAAAACTTCCTTTTATTTTTATCTATATACACTTCAAATTACACTTATTACTTTAAAGCGCGATATATTGTTTTTACATATTTTAGATTTAGTCAACTAAAACTCTTAATATTAGTTTTAAGTACGTTAGATACAAAATTGTGGCGGCGCTTGAAATTGATACCCCGCATTCTCAAGTAACTTCCCAAAGCGAATCAAATGTTTTTCCGAGTAATGTGGACCGGCAAAAGATAAGCCTATTGGTAAACCTTCATAGTTCAATCCTGCTGGAACGGTAAGAACAGGTAATCGTGTAACGTTGTAAGGCATAACGAAACTAAAACAATAGTCGGTATAGTGAAGCGTATCACCATCAATTGGAATTGGTTTGTGATTTTGGTTGTGTTCAAACGCGGGTCCAGCGGATGTTGGGCTTAGCAAGAAGTCGTAATCTTCAAAAAGTTTTGTGAATTCAGCTGTTAGTTCTTGTTGTTCCAATTGGGCTGAAGAGAATTGTTTGAAATCCAAGCTTAACCCTTGGTGCAGCTCATGCCTGGCTTCTATCTTAGAGCCTCTTAAGTCTCGCTTGAATTTCAATTTGAGTAACTGCCGCATTGGCCAACTAAAATCTTGACCTATCACAAAACCAAATATTTTTGCCCAAAGTTTCAAAATTCGATCTAAGAGTTGTGAGTCTATTTTAATTTTTTCTACAGTAGCCCCAGCACTTTCTAGGGTTGAAATCATTCCCTCTAAAGCTTTTTTTGTATCGGCGCTACACTGTATACCTAGTATTTCATCAAACCATCCGATACGAAACTCACTTAGTGAGGTGTGTTCTGGAAATGGCCTAGCTATTGGTAGATAACTTAAATAATCCCACCGTGGTGCGTAACAAATATTGTAAGCAAGCTCTATATCTTCCATAGTTCTCGCTAATGGGCCAGTACTATTCAAGTCCAAGTAACCTACATTTCTACCTGGCAAAGGTGGGACATGACCATCAGTAGGATTACCGTTTTGTGTAGGTTTCAAGCCAAACAAACCACAATAATGGGCAGGGTTGCGTATAGATCCAGCAATGTCACTGCCTATTTCAAATGTTGTCATACCTGTCGCGACTGCTGCGGCACCACCACCAGTACTACCGCCTGTTGACCGGGTAAGATCATACGGGTTGTTAGCCGTCGGAAATAACGGACCAAAAGTTTGTGAATCAGCTAATAAGGTTGGAACATTGGTTTTTCCTAATAATATAGCGCCTGCATCTTTAAGCCTAGAAACTATAATTGAGTCTGCCATTGGTCGGTAGTTTTTTAAAGGCGGATAATTAACCGTTGTTTTGAAGCCTTTTACATTAAAACACTCTTTTACCGTAACTGGCACGCCATGAAGTGATCCTACAGATTTACCATTCAAAGTAAGTTGATCTAATTGTTTCGCTCTAAAGAGACAATATTCCTGATCTTGAGCAACGATGGCATTTACCGTTGGATTCAGCTTGTTTATTCTTGCTAAGTAGGACTTCGTGAGTTCTTCTGATCTCACGTCACCAGATTCGATGTTACAAGCGTGTTGTGTTGCGCTAGTATAAATCACGTTATTCACCTCTTTGTTATAAGTCGCCTCTCAGAGCTAACAGAGCACTATCGTAAAACCTTTTCTTGATCCATACTTTGCCTTAAGAGACAGGTTATAGACCGAAGTAGCCATAATCTAATTGATTCATTAAATGGAAAATATAATGAGAACAACATCTTCTTGGTGGTTGCTGAACATGGCCGAATACCTTCGGCGATTGAAGCTCCCCGTTAAAACACTGTTTGATGAAGCAGGCATTTCTTTTCAATCACTTATGTATTTAAATACTCGATACCCACAGGATGGCGTGACTAAACTTTGGGAGATTGTAGAACAACGAACTAAAAGCGAAGAAATTGGTTTTTTGATTGGCCGACAAATCAATGTGGCCGGCTTTCCCGTTCTTGGCTTTTCATTAATTTCCGCTGTTGACTTGAGGGATGGATTTGATCGTTTCTTACGTTACCAGCGCGTAATTGGTGAAAGCGCCAATATCAATTTAGTATTTAAGGGAGGAGAGGCTCACCTAACATTTAACTTTTTTGGTGATGATAAGCCTATTAGTAAACATACAAATGATATGGCCATCGCTGCAACCGTTTCTATGATTCGGCTTCTTGCTGGTGATGATTGGCAACCCAAAGAAGTACATTTTACACGTTCAAAACCTCGTAAAGAGAATGATTTTATCGCATTCTTTAGGTGCCCTATTTCATTCGAGAGAAACCTCAATATTATTGTTATGGAAGCAACGGACTTTGCTTCTGGTCAGCGTGAGGAAAGTCACTTTGATACGATTTTACTTGCAGCGGAATCAAAAGAAAGTAAACAGCCAACATCTGATTTAGTTACTATGTTTCTACAACAACATATTCAAGACCATGCACTAAGTCGTGACAAAGTGGCTGATGCACTTAATATGAGCCCTAGGTCATTACAGCGAAAGTTATCGATGGAAGACACGACCTATCAAGCGTTAATTGACCAAGTTAGAGAAGAAAAGTCTAGAGAGTATTTATCGGTTCCAAACTTATCCTTAACAGAAGTTGCCTTCTTATGCGGTTTTTCAGACCCAACAACCTTTAACAGAGCTTTTAAGCGTTGGTTAGGAATTTCGCCTGGAGAATACCGACGACGATTAGAGCGATAAAAAAAGTAAGTAACTGGACTCTATTGATTGAAACTTAAAATCAGAGCTAGAACTTAACGCCTAAAGGAACCGATGCTAACCTAATAGAGTTTCTTACGAAACTATATCAGCAAGGGTTTTCAAACTTAGTTGAGATAATTTTGATACGTACTTTAGCACTTAACAAAAGCGTTTTATCTTAAAATTAAATTGTATAAACGTGGCCAACTAAGCGTTAATAAACTTAATACGCGCTAATACAAAAAATATCATTTTTGGCATTAGTTCTGCTTTCGGCAAGATGTGAGTGATATCGGTGGTTTTCATTTTCTTTTGATAAAACATCTGATTAATTTTTATAACAGAGGATCTAACAATTAAAATATCAGAATTCAAAGATAAATACGTATATTTGGTAGGTGGTTCAATGGGCATAGGGTTGTCCATAGCCATAATATTGGTGTCATTTGGTGCGCATGTCATGCTCTTTACCATAAACGAAGACTCACTCAAGACGCAATCACAGAACTTGAAAAGGTGAGAATTAGCAATAACCAGATGTTTGTTTATCGCAATCTAGATATCACGGATAATGAAAAAACCCAGTCCTCCATGTCTGAAGCGGTAAAGAGTTTTGCTGTACCGGATGTTTTAATTAATTGTGCTGGGCGAGCAATTACCTTGAAGTTCGAAGATATTAGCTATCAGCAATTTGATGATACGCTAAAGGTTAATCTGTATGATTGTCGAAATATCATTGCTGCTTGTTATCACACATGAAAAAAAGGGAGGGTTGATTGTTAACACTTCATCCATCGCTGGCATAATAGGTATCTTTGGTTACTCTGACTATTCGGCTTCAAAGTTTGGCTTGATTGGATTTTCCGAAGCTTTAAGGGGCGAAGTCAAGCAATACAATATTAATGTAGCCGTTTTGTGCCCACCTGATACAGCAACGCCAGGTTTTCAGAACGAAAACCTGACTAAAGCCGCAGAAACACGTACGCTTTCTGAAGGCGCCAGTCTCATGACCTCGGATCAGGTTGCACAAGTATTATTTAAGGAATTACCACGTAAGAAATTTATGATCGTGCCTGGGGTTTCAGGTAAGTTCAGTGTAATAATGAAACGTCTTTTCCCTAGATTGGTAAGCGTAGTTATCGACAAACAAATCAAGACTGTTAGTCAAAAGCAACTATGATCATAGTTTTCAAATTATAAGTTTCCATTAAAAGTTGCTGCACTCATATATTATATCTATAGGTAAATGTAACAATTATGGTCTAACATTTGATTTATTCGGACGACAACGTCCTAGGTTAGACCAAACGTTACTAACTCAATGTAACCGTCAGTACAACAATAATGATTCTGAAATTTTATTACTTCAAACTACTTTGAATAATTAACAACACAAAAAAGTTTACGGTCTTATCTTTGACCTAATGCGATACTAAAACATTGATGTCTACATAATCTCAAAAAAAGAAGGACTAGCCCGATAGGCATGCCCTTCTAAATTTAAGCCTCTTAATTCAAACAGCTACTATATTCTCTGCTTGAGGACCTTTTTGTCCTTGAGTTACTGTAAACTCTACTTTTTGACCTTCTGCCAAAGTTTTGAAGCCATCACCAGAAATCGCGCTAAAGTGTGCGAATACATCTGGGCCTGATTCCTGCTCGATAAAGCCAAAACCTTTAGAGTCATTGAAAAATTTAACGGTTCCTTTTACTGTATTAGACATAACATCATCCTGAAATTAAATAAATAACGGTGCTTTCAATTGGTTCGAATAGCACAAAAACAGACTAAACAATTTTAATCCTTGCTCCAAGTAAGCATAAGCTATGCCTATCAAACAAATGCCCGATAATTCAATACGATAACAAATTCTTCGTTATATATAGTAGTACTGGGTTGTAAATAATACCGACATAACTTATGTTTAGATTTCTTACTATGCCGTCTACCAATATTATCTATGGATGTCAAACCGGAATGGAGTTGCGCAAAAGCTTTAGTACTTTTAATCGCGTTATTGTCACGATACAGCCAAGTTGGTTCTAAAATGAGCTCCCTTATAAAAGCAACCATACATTGTTGTAACGCGTCATCTTCGAAACTTAGCGGCGAATTTCAACTAGACCATTCTTGTTTCTGGATTACATAACTCACAATTCTTGAAAGCTACTTGCATAGAGTTCTAAATAAAATACACATTTAAAAATCTATGACTGCCGCCTCCAGACACCAACTCCACATAAAGCAATAAAAGTCGGGATAAGTAAGAGCATCACCGTAATCATTCGTCGTTGTTTACTCGTTAAATCTAACCGTTCAACCTGTACAACGTCTTGACCAACTATCGCTTGATAATCTAATTCTGATAACCAGTTGACGATATTCAACCCCATCTGCGCATTACTATATTGTTTGATATACGCATTGCTTAGAAAGTCAGCATCGGTAAAGACGATAATTCGTGTATCGGATAAGGCTGGGTCTACTTTTTCATCCAACACGACAAATGAAATAGGTACAGGGCCTGGTTTATCGATCCCCTCATCGAAACGTATTTCCTGAAAACGATTGGTCTCACCCCAGCTATTTTCTTTCGTTGCAGTTAGAACAATAGGCACTAACTTTATACTTGGGCGACGGTTTGCTAATACTGAAATTGAGCGAGGGCGAACATAAAAAGTATAGTCTAGCCCTTCAGTGATGGCTTTATGAGGAAGATAGTTTTTAGTCGCAGGACTACCGACATCAGATTGAATATGATTACTTAAATCAACCACGATATCACTTTCTACATGAATGCCCCATGGGTTAAGCAGGTTATTTAACGAAGGGTTTGAGCGCAGTTGTTTATCTGTCAGTTGAGTACCTGAAACGCCGACAACTGAGTGTTCAATCAAAAACAAAGCATCGCCCCCCTGGTCTAAATATTCACTAATCAAAGCGTTTTCTTGCTCTGTTAAAGCGTTACGAGGACCAGCAATAATGAGCACATCGCAGTCTTTTGGAATAGTGCTTTTAATTCCCAACATCAGCGGCTTGCTGATGATATTATTAATCTCCAGCAAGTTTGCAAAATAGCTTAATCCATGATTTTTCTCACTGAATAGTGCATATTCTTCATGACCGGTGAGAAAATATACTCGCCGTTTTTCCCGCGTGACGCGCACAATTGAATTACTTATTTGTTCTTCTGTTAAGGGTGTCTCTGTGAAATCAATATCTCGACGCTCACTTCCTGAACGCACGATCAGTTTTCGCTCTTTACCGTTAATCATATTTCCGAACTGCGCCGCATAACCAATTTGTTCTATAGGATCAATGATTTCGGTAATGATTTCACCCTTGGATACACGTTCATATTCATTCAATTGATCAACTAAGTACTTGGGTGGTAAACCTACATAGAATGCGGTGAGTTTTACTTCAACCTTTAAGCTTTTCATATACTCAACGGTGCTGTTTGCCAGCGTATGCTGTTTGTCCTGAGTGACATCCCAGCGATAAGGCAAAGAGAAAGCAATGTAATTGATCATTATGGTAAAACTAACCACGAGAATGAGAAAGCTCGTCATTATCCCAAGTTTTTTCCACCGCTTAGTATAAGATAGTGCTGGTGCTTTTATCTGGAACATTTTATCAACCGATTCATCACCTCGCTTAAAACTCAAACATAGTAAAATAAAACCTAATACAATAAGGAAAATCGATAAAGTACCTGTACTTTGCTCAATATAAAATGAAGCGCTACCCCATGAAAAGCAAATAAAGCCCAAAATAAATAAAATAGTAAGCTTCATTGGAACATCCTGTTTTCAATACTTAAACGTGTAAATACGATACAAATAAAGATACCACTTAGGTAATAAGCCAGGTCACTAGGTGTAATAACGCCAACTATGAAATGCTCCAAATGTGTTAACGTACTCATATACTGAATTATAGATTCGGCCGCCCCACTAAAGTATTTGGTAAAATTGATCAGAAAGTACAAAAAGAACAATATGACATAAGACATCATCGCCGCGACGATTTGATTGCGCGTCCATGATGAGGTCATCATGCCAACCGCAATAAAAAATGCACCTTCAAGCCAGACACCGCAATATCCACTAATTATGGTTACACGGTCGGGGGATCCAAAGAACTCTATGATTACAAAGTAAATAAGCGTAAGACTGATTAGTATACTGAAGAAGACTAAGACGCCTATATATTTTCCAAGCACAATAGCTGTATTCGTGACCGGCGCTGTCATCAAAAATTCCATCGTACCGCTGGCCTTCTCTTCCGAAAATAAACGCATCGTCATGATCGGTACTAAAAACAGAAACATAAATTCCATCACATGAAAAACATCTCTGAGTGACAACTCTCTATTCTGATCAATGATGAGAAAAAAGAACACATTGAAAACACTGATCGACAATACCAGGGAAATGTAGGCAACGGGGGATTTGAAATAGGTCAGTAATTCTTTTTTGGCAATAAAGTAGACTTTATCCATTTTCGTTCACCAACTTTGAGTCTATATTTTGAGTCTTTTGGTCGCTATGATGGTGAATAAAAATATCTTCTAAATTCATTGCCCTGCTTTGACCGCTACCTTCATCAAATGAATGAGATCTCATCAATGAGTCTAAGGGTTCATCAATAATGATTTTACCTGATTTAATCATTAATACCCGTTGCGCGATATGTTCAATTTCTGAAAGAGTATGGGTACTGATAATGACTGTTCTCTGATCTTTTAAGTTTTTAATTAGATTACGAATCTGAAGATTTTGAATCGGATCCAAACCGCTTGTCGGTTCATCAAGAATGAGCAGCTTTGGTTCATGAATTATAGCCTGAGCAATACCCACTCTCTGCTTATACCCTTTAGATAAGGTTGCGATGATTTTACCCGCCATATCTTCGAGCTGACATTCCGCCATAACGCTTTCAAATTGCCTACGCCTTTTTTTTGCTGGAATGCCCTTGATTTCTGCCGCGAATTTAAGATAGTCCTTTACGGTCATATTAAGATAGAGCGGAGGTGTTTCAGGTAAATAACCAATTTTTTGACGAGTAATTATTGAGTGTTTAGCGACATCATCACCATCAATTAAGACAGTGCCGGTTGAAGTGGGTAAAAAAGACGTTAATATCCGCATTAATGTGGTTTTTCCCGCACCATTTCGCCCTAAAAAACCAACAATTTCACCCTTATTAATTTCGAAGGATACATCCGACAAAGCCTGAAACGAACCAAAGTGTTTAGATATGTTTTTAGTAATGATCATACTTTATATATTTTTTTATCGTGTTGATGGCTGATGCCATAGTCCTTATTTACACTCATAGTTCCCGTTTGTAAGTCCAGTAAGAGTACTTTAGGTAATACTTGGGAATTTCTATTTCGCGCGTTCAAGTAATAAGTGCAATGAAAAAAGAAATGGGTAATAGGTTAATCTGTTAAATTACAGTGCACACTATATAGAAAATAGATGTATTAAGTCAGAATTTTCTATTCAATGAGATTATTGCTTTGACGAATGGTTTATCTAAACATTAGAATAAGTAAAGATGGTATGTTTATACTCAGGTATTGGAAAGTAAGTTGTTTAATCATTTGGCAGATTTTGAGCGCCATATCAATATATCAAATAATTCATTTTAGTGATTTTAAGGTCAGATATAAGTTTAGAAATTGCAACAAGTATGTTGAAAATAATAATGCACTTAACATACTAGCATTCACATAATTTTCTAGTTTTATTGAGAATTATTTAGACGTTTCTTCTCTGTTATTTTAGATGAGAGATAAATCAGTCGCTAAAAGCTAGATTAACTGTTTTGACGGTAATGGGGGATTTTGGGGTTCGAGCAGTTTGGTTTTATGTCTCGTAAAGCTCATGTCTTATAGACAAAAAAAGGGTGTGCCCGATAAGGCACGCCCTTTTTAATTTATTCGCTAAAGCTTAACCGTATTAAATAGCTACGATATTCTCAGCTTGAGGGCCTTTTTGACCTTGAGTTACAGTAAACTCAACTTTTTGACCTTCAGCTAAAGTTTTGAACCCGTCGCCAGAAATAGCGCTAAAGTGAGCAAATACGTCTGGACCAGACTCCTGCTCAATAAACCCAAAACCTTTAGAATCATTGAAAAACTTAACTGTACCTTTAACTGTAGACATAATAACATCCTGAAATTTAAAAATAATATGCCTTTAAGAGGCACGAATAGCGTAAAAATAGACTAAAACTTTGATACTTCAGGACGAGGGATTACGAATAACACGGCGTACATAAAAATATAAACAAAAGACTTTCTTTTAGCTGGTGCTTAATTTAAAAGAATGTGTGAGTGAAGTCAAACCGTTTTACAACTGTTTACATTGAACCGAATTTAAAACATCAGAGCAAGATTTATTATGGCGAAAATATAGCCTTATTAATCGATATTTGAATAATAAAAATATATACACTGACCTATATAAATTACGAAAAAGTCTGCTTCATACAAAGGTAAGCAGCGGTTAGCACTGTTTACTTAAATATTAAACTTGCACTTTTAACTAATTTTACAAAAATAGTATATATTTATGCCCTCAACCAAATCTAGCAAACTAGGCAATGACAATCAGGCCACTTGAGTACTAAACCTAAGTGACTCAGATTTACAGAAACAAGCCATTAGCAGGCATCTAAATAGATCGCTAACCTACAGTAAAGAATAGTTTATAAACGAGTCTAATCCCGATGATTTACGATTCTTCAGATAGTTTTTTAAGGCCTTCTATCTCTCGCTTCTGCTTTAACACCAAATCGTTAAGTTTTACTTTGTCCTTAGTCATATCTGAAACGGTTTGTGTTTTAACCTTCAGTTTTTTCTTATTATCATCAAGTTTTTTCTTAAGGCCAGCCGGATCCAATTTTTTAAATTCGGCATGTTCAGTCTTTATTTTCGAAGACTGATCCCTAAGTAAATCATATTTTTTCTTAAGCCCGACTAGCTCACTTTCAAGACCCGATATTTTATTCGTTAGGCCTAAAGTAATAGACTGATGCTTAGATTCTAGAATTGTTTCCGCGGATAGCTTGGCTTGACTCGCTGAAAGTTCTGTTACTTTCTGATCTAACTGTTGATTAGATAGTGTTAGTTGGTCAATTTCTGATTTATAACGGCTTTTAATTCGCTCTTCAATTTCTAATCCTAACTCCATTCTTAGAGCCATATCTTTCATAAGGGTTTTCGATTCCATAAAATCAAACTTCTTTTTAGTCATTAATAGGTAAAATTTCGAGTGGTATTTTAACAGAGTAATGCAATTATAGGGATATATCGTTTTGAAAATATTTTTTTTGCAGTAAGTCATTGATTTTTGTTTAGAAAGTTCTTTGCCACTTAACAAACTTATTACAAAATACCAGAAAATAACAAAATTATTCGCTCAAATTCCTTCACATAGATAGATTTATTCTAAGTAACAAGTCGGAGATATTATTTTAAATAATGAAAATAAATTGCAGATAGGAGATTCATGGAGAGCATTTTAGTGGCTTACTCTCTATCTTATTCAATGGAAAATTCTAGACACGGACACGCCTTGGCTTCATTACATTCAACGAGGAATTAAAGGTACAAGTAGAACTAATAAAAGCAACGGATTTATTTAAATCAAGAAAGGAGCAAAAATAAACATGAAACTCATCTCTAATATTATAATCTTTTTTGGTTTCGTGCTTCTACTCTGACTATGAGATGGTCAGTATAAAGATATTGCTGAGTTTGATAAAAAAGGCGGCTATGGGGCAACTTACTCAAGTTACAGCATCTCACCAGCTCTGAATTACAAAATGGATATTACCCCCGCGAGTTGGAGAAACAGGGGTGGGTCGTCAATATTTAGGTTATCGGGACGACTCGCAACTAGTTTTCATACATTCGCCTTCATCAAAAACTAGGGTGCATTCAGTGAGCGAGCACTAGCCGTACACAAGCCACGCGAAGCGTTAGAAGAATTAGAATTTAATCCTCGCTTTCAAAATGACCTTTTTTTAGTATGATTAGAGCATTCAATGGACGACACCCCTTCCCCCTGCCTAAGTGTGCGTCTGGCGGCTTGATCCACCAAACTAAATATCCCGTCGACTTTATCTTTCTCACTACTTGTCTTACGGCCTTTCACTTTGACTAATATGCAAGGCAAGCTATCGATTTGCTGATAAAGCTTCTGGTAAAGCTCTGTATTTTTTAGAGGTTTGTTGTTGCGTGATAAATAGTTCTTTTGTTCCAGTCGAGCACGTCGAGCTGGCAAACCAATGATATTTTGTGAATCGGTATAAATGGTTAGAACTACTTTTTCACCATGAGCTTCATGAATAGACCACTCTTCCACCGAATTTAACGCCCATAATAATGTTTGTAGCTCTAATTGAGTGGAACTGGTGTTTTAAATTGCTTTAGCTTTACCTTATCGCTATATGAGGTTGCCGGCGCATCAGTATCGTTTATCAGTAGAAATGCCCCTACCCCCTTTTTTGATTTCGTATTTACGCTTCCATCAGTAAAAAGATGTAAATGAGGCATGCTTGAACAATCCTTAATCGCGCTGACAAACTATCGCCAACCAGGGCTGTTCATTTCTTGGCTTTCCCTCTGGGCGGTAGTAATGATCGTAAATATTGAAACCTGCTTGCTCCAAATAGGTTTTACTTACTTCAAATTCCATATAATGACCATAACGCTCACCTTGCCAGCCTTCAGCAGCGCCTCGAGGGTTCGAGGTAAATAACACTCCACCCGTTCGTAATGCTCGGTGACAAGCAGCTAGTACCTGGGGAAGCTCTTGACTGGGTACGTGAAACATTGAGGCGTTGGCATAAATACCGTCAAAGCTACCGACCTCTAAATCAAGATTTAGAAATTGCTGATTTAATACGGGGCAACCGCTGTATTCATGCGCCATCTTGCAAAAAGACTCACTGCCATCCAAGCCTGTTGCATAGTGGCCAAGCTGCTTAAACTTGACTAAATCTCGCCCTGGCCCACAGCCAAAATCAAGAATATCTAACACTCTATCGCAAGGCAGTGCATGTAAAAAAGCACTGATATTTTGACTTACATCGTGATCACGGGTGCCCTGCCAAAAAGATTCAGCATTAGACTCATAATGGTTAATGGTGACCCGCTGAATTTCATCATGGGTGTTTTGAGAGCTGTTGTTTCGGCTGCAATTATTCGGCATTTACTTCCGGTAACCTTTTCCAAATCTACTTAATACATTTATTCTAACACGACCAGCTGGATACCTTTCGATAAGATAAAATGAATCAATCATCCAGCCAACCAAAGCAATTTATAAGGTTGCGACATCTCATAGTTGTTTAATCATCAAACGATGTGGCGGAAATATCTTCTGAAAAGTGATTGTTTTATCGGTGACAAAAAACCCGCAAATAAAACACTAAGCAGCCTTGCTTTATATAAGGATAAAACAGCCAATTTATGTATAGAGTGATTGATAAATATTAAACAAAAGCGATTTTTTAAATACTGGCTATGTTAAAAAGCGTTCTTTATATTGTCAGCAGACTCATAACCACAAATTAAGAAGTCATGCATATTACTTTGATCAAGTAAGGCGTGGGTTCTCACTTCTTCGGAATACGAAATCAAATACTACCAGACAACAACTAACAACCCTTTTTTTTCGAGAATTATAGAAAATATGCTGCTTTTGATCTGTTACAAACCTGTTTGGTACCATCAATATCAATGCACTTGCTAGGCTTCTTGCTTGCCAGGGTATGCTTCGAGCTTGTCAATCGCTGTGCTTTGTCGATCTAAAGTACCAATATCCAGTACTGGTGAAGCATCAATGTGTTGAGCATCCATCATTTGAGCCACGCGCTGAAGCGAAGATATAATCATGGTTTGCTCCCACTCTTGAAGGTCGCCAAACTGGCGAGTAAAGTGCTCTTGTAGGGGAATTGGCGCTTCTTTTAGTATCTCAGTTGCTTGATCATTTAGGTAGGCATGGACTTTTCGTTTGTCTTCTTTTGAGCGTACTCGATAAACAAGTTCACGTTTTTCAAGCCGATCTAGAATTGTGGTAACAGTTGCCTGACTGAGGCTTATTTCATTTGCAAGCTCACCAATAGTCACTTCACCTTTATCCCTAATAGTTTGCAGTAGCAAAATTTGAGGTGCAGTAAGCCCTGTGGTTTTTGCCAAGTGCTTGGAGTGCAAGTCAGTGGCTCTAATTACGCGTCTTAGTGCAACCAATACTTCTTGGATGTTATTCAAAGGAGCTTCTCTCGTTAGTGATCTGAATCAAGCATTATATCTTGGACTGTTTAGAAGACCAAAGAAATCGCCACAATTGATCATATAAATGGTTTTACATCGCATTTGTGACCAAGCCCTTGAGGCTGGTGGCTAAAAATTATTTAGTGTACAATATTTAGTGTTCAAAATAACTTTTTGGCTATTTGGTTTCAGTAAGACTCTTTCTCACCATCAAAGGCCAGAAGTTTTATTCATAATCGAAATATTATCCTTAGAGAACTAATTAATTCACCTGCTACGAGGTACTTTTTGCCTTCTTCTCAACATATTGAACTTAGAATACCCTTATTGGAAGACGGCATGTCCGTATTCCAGTTGATCCAACGCTGCCCTCCGCTCGATACCAATTCCAGCTACTGTAATATTCTCCAGTGTGGACATTTTTTCAACACTTCAGTAGCCGCGGACCTAGATGAAAAGCTAGTCGGTTTTATATCTGGATACCGGGTACCAGAACGCCCAGATACGTTATTTATCTGGCAAGTAGCCGTTGACGAACAAGCTCGCGGGCTTGGACTAGCTTCTAAGATGTTAGTAGACATTCTTAATCGCTCTTCTTGTCAGGGCGTTCGCTATCTAGAAACCACCATTACGCAAGAGAACCAACCTTCCTGGAGCCTATTTAAAAGCCTATCGAGACGTTTAAGTGCAGAGCTTCAGTCTTCCGAATGGCTGGACAAAAAAACTCATTTTGACGACCAGCATGATTCCGAAATACTGGTTCGTATCGGCCCTTTTAATTTAGAACAGCCAAGAGAATTATCATGAAAATTTTTGATGAAATAGAATCCGAAGTGCAAAGCTATGCCCGCGCATTCCCACGCGTTTTTAATCGTGCCAAAGGGGAGCTTATGTGGGATGAAGACGGCCAACAATATTTGGACTTTCTATCGGGTGCCGGAACCTTGAACTATGGCCATAACAATCCAATTTTTAAAGATATTCTCCTAAAATACATTGAAGATGACGGGATTACCCATGGCTTAGATATGCATACTAAAGCTAAGGGGCAATTTCTAAACGCCTTCAATGATAAAATTCTCAAGCCTCGGGGTATGGAATATATCGTGCAGTTCACTGGCCCAACGGGCACCAATGCTGTCGAAGCAGCCATGAAAATTGCGCGTAATGTAACTGGACAGCAGAACATCGTGACCTTTACGAATGGTTTTCATGGGGTTAGCTTGGGCTCTTTGGCGGCAACAGGGAATTCTCACCACAGAGATGCAGCCGGCGTCAGTTTAACCGGCACCCACCGTATGCCCTACGATGGGTACTTAGGTGAAAATATCGATACTACGGAATATCTTGATAAAGTGCTCTCTGATTCGAGCAGTGGCATCAACTCTCCTGCAGCAGTAATTGTAGAAACAGTACAGGGCGAAGGCGGTATCAACGCAGCCAGTATCGAATGGCTTCAAAACCTTCAGACTGTTTGTCGTAAGCACAAAATTTTGTTGATTATCGATGACATTCAAGCAGGTTGTGGTCGTACCGGTGACTATTTCAGTTTTGAAGAGGCTGGGATCGAGCCAGATATTATTACTTTATCAAAATCACTTGGCGGGTACGGCCTACCCTTTGCGGTAGTGTTGATGAAACCAGAGTTAGATCAATGGAAACCAGGCGAACACAACGGCACCTTTCGGGGTAATAACCTCGCCTTTGTTACGGCTAAAGCTGCGATCGACCATTATTGGAATGATGATAAATTTTCAAGCGAAATTAAACGTAAAGGGCAATATGTTTCAGATCGATTAGAAAATATTGTCAGCAAATACGGTGAGGGTAAATTTACAACTAAGGGTCGTGGCATGTTTCGGGGCATTAATTGTGTTAACGGAGAAATTGCCGGAAAAATCACCCGCAGTGCGTTTAAAAAAGGACTTCTTATTGAAACCAGCGGAGCAGATGATCAAGTAGTTAAATTTTTGTGCCCTCTTGTTATCTCTGATGAAAATCTCAAGAAAGGGATTGATATCGTTGAAGATGCTATTCGGGAAGTGAGCGCTTACGAAGATATTCCAGATGAAAACAAATATTTTGAAACCAATTAAGCTTTAATATCTAAGAAAGTAGTTATTTAGTCAGTAGCACTTGTTGTGCTATATGTATTTATCGAATAACCGTAGAAATTGCAAACTAAGGTAGTAGAATGATCGTACGAAACTTATCTGACGCCAACCAAACGAATCGCAGGATTGTGTCACCTGATGGTAATTGGGAGAGTACTCGCTTGCTTTTAAAGGAAGATCAAATGGGTTTTTCTTTTCATATCACTACTATCAACGAAGGAGCTGACTTCCAAATGCACTACCAAAATCATCTGGAGTCAGTTTATTGCATCTCCGGTGAAGGGGAAGTGGAAACGCTAGCAGATGGCAGGAAACACTCAATTAAACCAGGGTCAATTTATATTCTCGATAAACATGACAAACACATACTTCGCGCCTTTAAAGAAATGACCATGGCCTGTGTCTTTAACCCCCCCCTCAATGGTAAGGAGGTACATAATACAGAAGGTGCCTATGAGTTAGAATCCGAAGCTATTGATGATTAATAGGAAAACCTATTTGGATTCTATTTAGTATTGTCGCACCAAAAACATTAAGTTTAGCTTGATGATAATGAAATAGAATCCGCCCCCCTCTACACAACCACTAATATAGTAATAATTCATCCTATCTGTTCGTTCAGCTATTAATCAAACTAGCTGAATTTTCTTTAGTTATATAAGGTTGTCGCAAATCGTCTACGCTGGCGTTCAGTCATTTAGTAATTGATTTAAAGTATCTCAACTACGCACATATAATACGTTCATCGGACCTATTCTTTTCAGGATAATACAGTAACAGTGGCAACTGAGATTACTATCGAAAACTAGATCAACAATCACTTTTGATGTCGTAAGAGCAGTCTATGAGCATAAGCGAACCTTTCAATGTTCACAACATTGAACTAAATTAGCTTTACTGAATAAATAAAAAGGTATAAATAAGTTTTTCAAAGAACCTTTGGTTAGAAATAATAATATCGTCAGGATATGAAAATATAAAAAATATTTTATTAAGACGTCATTCAATGAGACGCTAAAAAACCACCTTATCGTGCGAGATATAAGAGAAGAAGTAAAAATACTACCGATAAAGTCACCTAAAATGGAGCTCTCTCATGCATGAATTAACGTTATTATCTGTCTTCTTTGTCGTTATTGGTTTTATAGGGCTTAATGTTTTAAGTTATTATGCAAATAAAAAGAATGTGTTTCCTGATGTTATTTGGGTGTTACTGGCAGGGCTGCTTTACGGATATTTATCACAGCAACCAAGCTTTGGTTTACCCGTGATAAAACTTAATGTGTCGCTTATTTTATATTTATTTGTTCCTATTTTGATTTTTGCTTCAAGCCAAAAACTGTGTTTATTCCATTTTAAAGATGTAATCTTACCAGCTGGATTAAATGCCAGTATAGGTGTGTTGATCAGCATGGTATTGATCGCCCTTCCTATTCATTTTCTCTTTTCAGTTCCGTTGTTATTGGCTCTGATGTTTGGTGTGATAGTTTCCGCTACAGATCCTCTTGCTATTGCCGCTTTATTGAGTCGCAATAAAAAGATCTCAGAATCTCGTAAATTATTATTTGAAGGCGAATCGATTTTTAATGATGGTTTTGTAGTGACCATATTTGGCGTGTTGTATGCAGTAATTTATGAATATAAGTCATTTGATATTGCTAGTAGTAGTTTTCATTTATTCACTAACATTGTAGGTGCCTTGGTTATTGGCGCTATTTTAGGCCGTTTAGCTCGGTGGCTAATAAAATTTTGGCAAGGAGACTACTTTACTTTACGTATGAATATGACGATAGCGCTAGCTTTTGGTAGCTTTTTACTTTCGGAATATTTTCATTTTTCAGGCATTCTCGGAGTTTTTGCCGCAGCCTTGGCTTACGGTTATAAACCAAATCATGACGACAAAAATATCAAATCACAACGCTCTGTTTGGGAGTATCTGGAATATCTCATGAATGCAGGGTTGTTTTTCTTGTTAGGCGCCAGTGTTAGTAGTCTTGCTATGTATGAAGGAATAGAGTTTACACATGTGATCGTCGCTATTTCATTGGTATTTTTGTCGCGCTTTTTTTCTTTACTCATGCTTTGGCCAATTACCTATATTAAACAGCAACGTCTAACAAAAGAAGAATTTTGGTTAATGAATTTTGCAGGAGCAAGAGGTGCTGTTTCTATTGCATTATTACTTTTATTACCTGACAACAGTGAATTTAAAGATTTCTTTTTATCCATCGCATTTATCATGATTATTTTTACATTGGTAATTTACCCGTTTTTAACTCAGAAAATATTAAACAAACGATCGTAATAGTTCATATGTATATAATCCAAATCATATTTAAGAGAGAGGGTTTATCGGTCATACCCTTAATCCAATATATATATACCAGATGTCGTACACTTTTATATAAAATCAATTCGGTTTAATCTTTATCTCTTTTTTTCAGCATTATTATCCTTGCAGTAACTCTAAAGCAAACAAGGATGTAGCCTAAGTTATTCGCTAGCAAGGAAGACTATGTTTATCCCTCCCCTTTTTCACTTCATAAGTTCTTCCCCATTCAAAGTCATGCTCTCTCTTAGTTGGTGCAAAGGAGCAATATTTATTACACGTACGAACGTGTTATTGCTGTTTTATCCGGCGACGACTTAATACCAAACCAGCAACTCCAAGTGCCATTAGCCCAATAGTCCCAGGTTCTGGTACGCCAACAGCATCAAGATTCTCAGTAGATAGCGCTATCCAGACGTTGCCGTTATCTGCACTAAACCTTCCTGATTGACCCCCATTACAGCAGTTTTCTGCCCAAAAAAGGTCTAGTGTATGAGTGCCTGAATCAAGGTCGCTAATAAATGCTCCGATTAATTCAGAACCCCTGTTCCAGCGATATCCCCACCATAGATTATCGTTGTTTCGTTCGACTAGATTTCCGTCAAAATATAACTCACCACCGAAGCCTGCATCAGGTGCAAATTGGAACCACCAGTTTTTCCCTGAATTATTTGCACTGACATCAAAGCTAAGACTTAAATGTGAATGCTGATTTCTGTTAGATCCATTTGCTCTAAGCCTATCAAAGCTTGAAATTTCTGTACTGTAAATACTGGTAGATTGATTATTCCAAGACGACTGATAGTCGTTTTTATTAACGCCTGAATTTGTTGCACGATTTTCGTAGTTAATTACTGAAGCTGAACTATTTGCCGCTGCAATTATGCCAAAACTGAGCGCTAATAAAGTTTTCTTCATATATCTGATTGCCCATTTAGATTAATAAAAGTTATTTTGAATTGAATTTATATGTAACTTTAGACTATGGCTGTTATGGGCGTAAATCTAAAAAGTGTAGTTTTCTGTATGCTTTATAAGGGCTTGAATGAGATTAGTGTAATTGATGTAAGCATATGTTATTTCGCTGTTTACTTTAATAATTTGAATGGTCAATTGTAAATAAAACGTCATAGCTTTTCGTTTTTATTGATACCTCTCCTTATGAGCAACTTTAGGATAAATTCTAAACGTTATTTTTAGATTTCGAGGAACAACAATCTTTATATTATTATCTGAGGTTCAGAGTAAAGTTACTATTCCCTAAAGGAATGATGCTACTTGCTTTCTAAGTTTGGGAAGAATATCTCTAGCGAACCAAGGATTATTTTTGAGCCAACGGTTATTGCGCGGGCTTGGGTGAGGCATTGGCAGAAGTGCGGGCCAATGATCTTCCCATTGGCTGACGGTTTCTGTAAGGGTGCGTTGTTTCTTGTTGCCAAGGTGCCAATCAAGTGCGTATTGGCCAATCACTAACGTTAATTCGATATTAGGCAATAGGTTTAGCAGCTCAGCTCTCCAATGCTCGGCGCATTGTGCTGGAGGAGGTAAATCACCACTTTTACCCGCTCCGGGATAACAGAAGGCCATCGGTAGAATAGCGATAATCGACTCATTATAAAATACATCTCGATCAATACCCATCCAGTCACGCAATCGATCACCTGACGGGTCATCAAAGGGTATTCCTTTGTGATGTGTTTTTCTTCCGGGCGCTTGCCCAGCAATGAGTATTTTTGCATCGGGATTTAATTGAAGAATAGGATTTGGGCCAAGCGCTAAATCCGTACAAAGTTTACATGCACGTACTGAGCTCAACACGGACGAAACATCAATAGTCTTAATTTTATCACGCATCATTATTTTAGCCTACTTTTGCAGCGATTTTGGAGTGAGTACGACGAAATTCGCCAGGCCTCACTCCATATTGTTTCTTATAAGCTTGGCTAAAGGCTGCTTCTGATTGATAGCCAACACTTTCGGCAACTGCTATTAAAGGTATCGATGTTTCTGTCAATAAATGACAGGCCTTTTGCAGTCGAACAAAAATAACGTACTGCAAAGGCGTCATTCTTGCTAATTCGGTGAAGAGATTCGAAAAAGATGAACGTGACATATTCACTAATTGGCCTAAACGCTCAACACTCCAATTATCTGCGGGGTTTGTGTGTATTGCGCTTAATACTTGATTAATACGTGAGTCAGTGAAAGCAGATAAAAAGGGAATATGCTCTTGAGTTTCATCTAATGTGGCACGTATGACTTGGATCAACATAATCTCGGATAAGCGGTCAATGATGGCGTGGGCGCCGGGCTCCAGCTTGGTAGCCTCATGGGCGATAAACCCTATTGCACTATCTAGCCATTGGGTGTTGTAACTGCTATCACCAGATACGTGGAGTTTTTTTGGAAGGTTTTCAAGTAACGGATGATTGCCCGAATCATCAAAAGAAAACTCCCCACAAACGAGACAACAGCCTGCACCATCACCACCGTATATCAATGGGCCTTCACCTACATAGGCGACTTCTTCTAATACGTCTGCCAGTGGTCGAGTAGTCGTTGTTGGTACATCAGCGAGCTTATGCGAAGCACCATGAGGAATAACGACTAGATCACCATTCGACATGAATATCCCTTCATCATCATTGACCTGCAACCAACATTGGCCGCGGATAACGATATGAAAACGCGCAACCGTCTTTTTAGGTGGCACTTCAACCCCCCAAGGTGAGGTCAGCTCTGTTCGAAAGTACAAGCTACTCGACAGGCGAAGTGTATTCAATATATCGGTGAGTGCATCCATGGATTCCAGCCTATTCGTATGTGAAATTATGTAGATATCACCCATAGCCTAACAAAGCCCCCCATGGAAATCATTGCTACATACAAAAGTAAATACGATTTAGTATTTATTAAACATGAATTAGTATCAACACTGTTAATTAATACGATTTAGTATGAAATATGTGGTTTTAATTATTTCTCGTCTTCATTTTCTCAGCGATCATAGCGTCCAAGAGAGTAACTGCTCTCTTTAGTTTAATTCATAAATTAATTCAGGAGATTTCTGATGAATATTAAGCAATTTTTAATCGCGATAGTTGCGATGTTAACATTTTCCTTCGGTGCTACAGCGGGTGAGTACACTCACAGTACACCAGCAGTGCAAGGTTATGATGTCGTTACGTATCAAGCCGCTAAACGCCCTGTGCGTGGTAACGGTAATTTTGTGTCCACGCATGAAGGCGCTACCTACCTATTTTCAAGTAAAGCCAATTTAGAGTCATTCGAAGACAATCCAGATAAGTATGTTCCTGCTTATGGAGGTTATTGTGCTTTTGGTGCTTCTGTTGGCAAGAAGTTTATTGGAGATCCAGAAGTTTGGCGTGTTGTAGATGGTACTTTATACCTTAATTTAGATACGGGAATACAAGCTGAATGGTTAAAAGATGTTCCTGGACGTATTAAAACTGCGGATACCAACTGGAAGAGAATCAAGAACAAATCACCCGCTTCTTTATAATTTTAAATCCGTTTGATTGTTCGATAAAGAGATTAGTGAATCTCTTTATCATTTAAATTTATTTTACAAAAGTAGGCGTTCAGTATGAATATGATTGATCATTTGAGTGTGGGTGTATCGTGTATTGATAAAGCAACCTCATTTTATGATGGCCTTTTAGCTACGCTAGGTTATCAATGTTTAGTTGCCAACGATGCATTCGCTGCTTATGGCAAAGACTCCGTCCAATTTCTAGTTATGAAACCAGAAAATTCCAAAGCCTCGTCTGCTGGAAACGGCATACATATATGCTTTGTAGCTCCGTCAAAAGAAGCCGTACAAAACTTTCATGATTACGCAAAACGCAATGGTGGTGAGTGTGCAGGCGTGCCAGGCCCTCGTGAAACCTACCCAATCCCGGATGTTTACACCACTTTTGCTCTTGACCCTTTTGGCAACAAAATCGAAGCCATTTTTAATGGTTTCAACGCATAATTATTTATCAATTAAGGAATTCCTTATGGAAACTGCATACTACTACCTAGGTTTAAGTGGAATTTTAACCGTTCTTCTTTGGACCCCTTATATCCTTGCACGAGCAATTACTTGGGGCATACCTACTTTTCTCAACAATTACCCAAAAGGGTTTCCGAAAGATCAGCCTGAGCCCCCACTTTGGGCACTGAGGTCTCAACGTGCGCATTTGAACATGGTTGAAACTTTACCTGCATTTGCTGCAGTTGTTTTTGCAGCTAACGCAATTGCACCCAGCGCTGCATATGGGAATATCGCTCAATGGGCGCAAGTCTTTTTTGTTGCTAGATTGGTTCACGCTATCGTGTATACGCTTGGTATACCTTATCTACGCACGCCTGTGTATTTAGTATCGTGGTTATCTGTACTAATGATTGGTACGACAATCATCTGACAGTTAGCTAATTAATACGCCACTGATCATTATTTAGTGGCGTATTCAATTAAAATCTAGATATAACTGACAATGACTAGTACCTCTTTGTATTAGCGCCATAGGAAGTCTCGCCCTAGAGGATCGATACCTGTATTTGCAAAAAAGTACACCCACACGGCAAAAGTACTCTTATATGTTAGCAAACATGAGGCTCTATTCTTTGATACTTAATACATCGCCTGAAATTAATGCCAATTTATAGTGGTTTGGTATAAAACTAAATGGTAGCTTAGGATCGGTTTTACCCCTCCCCTAATATTTAGAATTTTATTGAGCGTTTTGTGAACCTAGTCGTTCGAATTAAATCGATTTGAACAGGTTAAGCGTATAATGCGCCTCTTTAGTACCTATAAGAACCAAAAATGACCAAGAACATATTAATTGTAGATGCAAAGATTTCGAAGGACACAAATCCCTTTGGCCCTTTACCTGATGTAACTGTAACGTTTTCAAGTGGAGAGACGAGAAAACTTTTTTCATTTGACCCAGAGGAAGTAAGTTTTTATTCTGATGAGCTCGTCGGTCTGACTGAATCGGAAGTTGGATATTTACTTTTTGAAAAGGAAATGAGTAATTTAAAACGTACTAATTTGGAACTTGAAAAAATAATTATCTAAAACACAATCAGGAAATTGATAATGAGTAAAAACAAACGAAATCCCGTTGCAAAACACCTTAGAACTTTCAACAAGTCAGTCGTACACGTTGATTTTAAAAAAGAGGTAAAAAAAGGTTATAAGAAACATCGTCATCAGGGTGATGCTAAAGCGGCAGCTTAGAGTTGCTCCTTTAACAACATCTTGTACGTTGTAGTTTAGTGCACACCACTGTCATATTAAATTTAGGGGTAGGTTTCAGCTATTTTAGCTGTTCTGTGCCATAAGCGAATATATTGAAACAATTAAAAATGGTGTAGGTTAATTAGGAATTAAGTGACTTGCTTGTAAATTAATCAATTTACAAGCAAGAAGATATAAAAAAATTAAACATTAATACTTGGCTGTCGCCTTTTCCATAAAGACCGAATCTGTACGTACTTTCGCAATTTCCTTCCATATTTTTGATTGCTCGGTAGTAGAAATTTTACTTTTCTTAGAAAAAGGTAAGTAATACGACTTTGACTTAACAGGTTTTTTACTCACATAAAGCTTATTTTTATACGCATCTTTCAGGCTTAGCAATTCAATAATTTGGGGCAAAGTGACAACCGAACCTTTACCCAAACGAAGTAATTTTTGAATATTCTTTTCATCGCCCGATGCACCATCATCGACTTTAACACCTTGTTCCTTTAATCCATCTCCAACAGAATAACCTCTTGGAACACGAACAGGTTCAGGAATCGTACTGACATCACCACCGAACTCATATGCTTCTTCGGCTACTGTAACGACGCTATATTCAACTTGCATAACTCGTTCGATCGATTTTTTAGAAGTAGCGGCATCAGCTGGGAAATTTAAAAACTCAGCACGCTTATCTTTATATGAGGCAACGGCAATGGCATCAAATTTACCTTCTTTCGCGGAAGCAACGCAGCGCTTCCAGGGTAATGGTTTGTAATTTACTTCGTAACCTAAATCAGTGAGAGCCTTTGTTATTATATCTATATGCAATCCAGACGCTTTACCGGATTCTACAAAAGTAAATGGGTACCATAGATTCTTATCCATACAAATATTTAGCTTTTCTCCGGCAAAACTCAGGGTTGAAAATACTACAGCTAATAATACAATTGATTTTCTTAACACTATCTACTCCATTTTTTATTTTAATACATCATATCCCTAGCACTTACTTTCATAAGTGAAAATAAAGCTGGCGATATGTTCTTTTATACTCAGCAAACTTTGCTATTTAAACATAGCACAACTTATAGGGTTTACAATTGAATACTACCGTGAGCTTTAGTACCAATGTTGAATTACATTGATTGTTAAGTTTGAACTACTAATAGTGGTGTTACGGTAAGCATAAATCCCACACGCTTAAGGAATAAAGTAACGACCTTGTAGTATGTCAATGACAACCCATTTTAGTTTAAATGGCGCTGTCTTTTATATGAATAAATTAGCAAATACACAATCAATATCTATAATTAACAGTACTCTAATTAAAATAGGTTTCAGAGAGGATGGCTATTCTTAAAAAAAGCAAGATTCTAATTGTTGACGACGTCGCAAGCCAACGAAATGTTCTTGAACACATTCTCTCCCCTTTAGATATCACTATTATCCAAGCATCTTCAGGAAAAGACGCGCTCAGTAAAGTCCTTAAAAATGACTTCGCCGTCATTTTAATGGATATAGAAATGCCGGGTATGAAAGGCTACGAAGTCGTTAGCCTTATTCACAGTAATCAACAGTTTAAACATATTCCGATTGTGATGGTCACGAGCAATGATAATAATAGTGAGGCGCTGCATAAATCTTATGCCGCAGGAGCCGTTGATTTTGTTACGAAACCGGTTGACGACACGATACTGACTCATAAAGTCGCGCAGTTTATTGCCTTAGATGAACACCGCCGGATAGCTGAAGATTCTACTACACGGTTAAACATAATTCTTAATAGCGTGAGTGAAGGTATTTTAGGGATTGATTTAGATGGACAGATTACCTTTGCCAACCCAAAGGCTTCAGAGCTACTCGCTATCGATACTGAAAACATCTCAGGAAAACTTCAAGATTTTTTAGTGTTGTACAACCCTAGTACGACGAACTCTCATCACTTCCGTGATTCTAATCGAGAATTGGTTGAATTACTGTCATCAAATTTTTATAGCGCCTCTTGTTCAGGAAGAAAGAACTTAAAAGGCAGTGGGGGCTGGCAATCATTGACTGGCACTAAGTTTCATTCAGATTACTCCTGTGACCTCACTACAGATCTTAGTGGCGCTGTTAATGGTGCGGTCTTAACATTTAAAGACACCACGCAAGAAAAAGAAACTGAAGAAAAGTTACTGCACTTAGCCAACTTTGATTATTTAACAAATATTTCGAACCGCGCTTATTTTCATGATGCCTTAAAAAAATCAATCGCGCGTGTAAAAAGATCGAACACAACACTCGCTGTGATGTTTCTCGATATTGACCATTTTAAATTTATTAATGACCAATACGGGCACGACATTGGTGACCTTTTACTTCAAAATATCAGTCAGAAATTGTCAGGTATTTTAAGAGAGGATGACCTCATCTCACGCATGGGCGGCGATGAATTCGCTATTATACTACAAGACATACCAACAAGAATTAACGTTGTAAACGTCGCACAAAAAATTCTAAAGTCAGTATCCGACCCTCTTGAGCTTAATGGTATAAAAATAGAAGTCAGTACCAGTATTGGCATATCCTTCTACGACCCTCATTCAATGAATATGGACGACCTTTTAAAATCGGCTGATACAGCCATGTATGCGGCAAAGTCGGAAGGACGGAATAACTTTCAATTTTTTGCTAAACAAATGCAGGATAAAGCAGAGCAAAACCAGCGTGTTCAAAGACTTCTTTCCAAAGCAATTACAAATCATGAGCTAACTGTACTTTATCAGCCTAAAATTTCATTGTTACAGAAAAAAATGGTCGGTTGTGAGGCTTTAATACGCTGGTACCCTGAAGAGGGAGGTATGATCTCTCCAGATATATTTATACCGATTGCCGAACAGACAGGGCAAATCATAGAACTTGGGAATTGGATTTTAAACCAAGTTTGTCAACAAATTTCACATTGGCAAACATTGCCTTATTTTGACGGTATGGTGACCGCCATTAATGTATCAGTGCGCCAATTAGGGACAAGTGAATTTAGAGACAAACTCGTTGAAGCGATGAATGCACATAACATAAAGCCTGAGTTTGTAGAAATAGAAGTGACTGAAACCGCAACATTTGATGACCATAATGTGTTTTTCTCAGAGCTAGAAAAAATTCATGCACTTGGTGTCAAAATTTCAATTGATGATTTTGGTACCGGTCACTCTTCTCTCGATTACCTCAGAAAAATGCCAGTAGACATCATCAAAATTGATCGTAGTTTTATCAAAGATATAGGTATGGACGAACAAGATGAAGAGCTGATTCGAACTATTTTGGCAATATCAAAAACTATGTCGATCCAGGTCATTGCCGAAGGTGCAGAAACCGTAGAGCAACTAATTTTTTTAGAAAAGAATAAAGTTGATAACATACAAGGTTATTATTTTTCTAAACCTATTCAGGAACAAGCGATAAGTGATGCACTAAATAGTAAGGATAATATCTTTGCAGAACAGTTTGAGCGTTTTGAGAATCATAAGGCAGACGTCTTATGATATTAACCAAGAAAGATGTAAATGCGCTCTAATTACAGTTTACAATATTCGTCAAGTATTTATCACATTCTATCAAAATAATTTCATGAAAACGCTTTACCGAAGCCTAGTTTTAAGTAAACCAACTGCCTAAAAAAAAGACATTTTAACGCCATAACTAGTTCATAGAAAGCTAGCTGTATCTTGATAATTTGGCCAATTAAGCCCCCCTTAATGTCACGTAATGATACTAAACGATTTGTGAAGACCTAAAAATATTTATCAGTTTTTACCTGCTGTGAAATGGCTGGGAATACGTAGCATTCATAGTTTGTTGTCGATGTAGAGGCAATATCATGTCCAAACTTCCCACTATAAAATGGATTCTTGCTTCGTGTTAACACTTAGTCTGTAGATGATATTAAAGTAGACTCTGTTTCGAATAAAACCCTGATAATAGATCTTCAAACATTTTATCGTAAGAGCCATCTTCTCGAAGTGATTTTAGTCCGGCATTGAAGTTAGTTCGTAACTCTTCAGATCGTCCCGCTAATTTTGGAAATATTAAAAAACCACTATTGGACGCGATAGGAGTCGGGTGAAACGTTATTTGCTGCATAACGTGAGGGGCAAACCGGGATCTCAACAACTCTAAACCAACTACGTTATTAATTGGAAACAGATCAATTCGCTTTAGAAACAGGCGCTTAAAGTTCTGTTGGTCTTCGTTAACGACTTCGAAATGAGCTTTTCCTGTTTTTCGATACGCTTGGAGCTTATCAGCGTAATGATAACCACGTGTAAGGCCAATTCTATATCCCGCTAGGTCATCAAACTCAATCCAATTAAAATTAGGCGTTTGTGCTTTAAGGTAGAAAAAATAAGTAGTATTTTCTAAAAGTTTATCGCTAAAAAGAAAATCTTCGGCCCGTTGGTCATTGTGCACATACCAGCTTGCCGCATTGTAATCATCATTTTTTGTTTGGAGAATTGCTCGCTTCCAGGGTAGGAAGTCATATACTACTTTATAACCTTGACGGGCAAAGGCTTTTGATACGACATGATTCGCGAAGCCCTTATGCTTGGAAGTACTGGAACAAAAAGGGGCATACTCGCCTGTTGCAATATGAATGATTTTGCTTTTAGTTTCACTTTGAGCTGCCGCAGACAAGCAGAGCAATGTTAGACATAATATAAGACTTTTCAAAAGTTAGTCGCTCAGCTGTTTATATAAAGTAAAGTATAGCAGTATTAATAAATAATGAACCAACTCCCTTGTAGCGTTAGCCTGATAGTAGTTTATAAAATCAGATGACGAATTTGAAAAACATTGAGCAGGAGAAAATTCTTGCATTTATATGATTGTGACTCGATCAAATATCAATCTTTAATAAAAAACCGTTTCCCTAAAACAAGGCCTGCATACACTGCTTAGCTGATTTCTTAAGCTAGAAATGAGCTAAGCACTTTAATTCATAACCGTAATTAAATAATAGGCAAAATGACATTAAAACAAGTACCCTCACCTAAACGACTCTGAACATTTACACTCCCGCCATGTTGTTCTACAATATTTTTCACGATTGATAAGCCTAAACCGGTACCACCAAGATCTCTTGAACGAGCCTTATCTACACGATAGAAACGTTCGAATATACGTTTTTGATGTTGTGAGTTTATACCAATACCATTATCGTTAACGTCTAATACTACTTTTGATAGATCTAAATTGATATGCATTGAAATAGAAATATTCCCATTGTCGAGTGTATATTTCACGGCATTATCAAGCAAATTATCAACCAGCTGACTGATAGCTTGTTCGTCTGCATTAATTTGAACTCGATGTTCGCAAAGTTCGGATGACAACGTTATATTTTTATCTTGGCAGGCGGTCGCAATATCAGATAATGAATTTTCAACTATTTTCTTAAAATTTAATACTTGTAATGGCTTAGTTGTTTCGTCGGACTCTAATCTAGATATTGTCATAAGATCAGTTACTAATGATGACAAGCGCAGGCTTTGTGCATTTATTTTCTCAGTAAACCTTCGACTAATAGCTGGCTCCATACCCACATCATCAAGAATGGTTTCAGTTAAAGCCCGAATTGCCGTGATAGGTGTTTTAAGTTCATGCGAGGCATTTGCAACAAAGTCTCGTCGAATTCGTTCAAGTAATGCTATTTCAGAGATATCATTTAAAACAATGACAACCCCTATAGACCGACCACTTTCATTCAATATAGCTGCAACATAGATATTTATCACAGTATCTTTTGATTGCTCTGATAGTTGATCAAACTCTTTACAAAGTTGTGTTTTTACTACGTGGCCAGTATTAATCGCCTGCTCTACTGCAGTATTTATTTCTTCAATACGGACCTGTTCCCAAATAGGTTTATCAAGACAATTAATATTTGATAATGAAAGCATATTTAGCGCTGCTTGGTTAATATGTTGAATGAGTTGGTTTTCATCTACATAGATCACTCCTTCGACCATACCTGTTAAGATCCCAGCAAGTCGATTTCGGTCTTCAGTAATCTCTTTCATTCGTTGGGATGATGTTAATGCCATTCTATTTACGGCGCGAGCCAACATCCCCATTTCATCACGTTGATTAATCTCAATACGGCGGTTGTAATCTCCTTTTGAAATTGATTCAGCGACTTCAGTCATACGAACGATAGGCGATAGAAAATGTTTTACGAAAATAAAACCTAATATTAATGCAGAAAATGCCGCAATAGCCGCACCATAAATGACGTTTAACCTTAACAAACCGAGCTTTTGATCGATGTTATGTACTGGAAGCGAGACCCTTACAAACCCTAAAACGCTATCGCCATCATTCACTCTTTGAGCACGGTATACCATATTTTGTTGTAGCGTTTGGCTAAATCGGGAAACGGTTGAAAAGCCTTGATTTCGTGCATCAATGATTTCAGGTCTAAAATTATGATTATCCATATTTTTCGGTGTTTCTTGTGAGTCAGCAATCACTAAACCATCGCTATCTATTGCGGTGAGCCTGCTTTTAGTTTTTTGCCCCAATAAAACAATTTTTTCTTGTAACGGTTTTAAATAATCAGAACCTGATAAATATAAAAAAGTGTTGACCAAGGTTGGTTTTGCGACTTCAGCAAGCAACTCTGAACTTATCGCTAGAGAATGATTGATTTCTAGCATGTTATTTTCTTCTACTTGCTGACTAACTAGCGCTCCCACAATTAGTGTAGAAATTAGAATTATGACCACGTAACCAGCATAGAAACGCCAAAATAGTTGAGACCTAAACATTTCCTAATTCACTCCAGTACAAATGCATTTTTTCAATTATTTTATAAATTAAAAATCCAAAAAACGGTAACCGACGCCACGAATTGTTTCAATAAAGGAACGATCATCGCCGATTTTTTTTCTTATTGAGCGAATGTGAACGTCAATATTACGGTCAACGACAGCCACCTCTTCATTCGTGGTATGGTTAAGTAACTGTTCTCGCGAAAAAACCTGGCCAGGATGGCTCGCAAGGCAAAATAACAAACGAAACTCTGACGCCGTCAATTTAAGCATAGAGCCATCAATACTAACGTGATGCTTTCTCGAATCAATTTCTAAACCATTAATATGGATATGTTCTTTATTGATAGGCTGTTCGGCTTTTACACCACGTCTTAACACTGCTTTTACACGAGCAATTAGTTCTTTCGGGCTAAAAGGTTTAGGGATATAGTCATCAGCGCCTACCCCAAGACCCAGCACTACATCACTTTCTTCACCTTTGGCCGTTACCATAATAATAGGAACATGTTGTGTGCGTGAATTTGATTTTAATTTCCGACAGATTTCTAAGCCATCAATACCTGGCAACATAAGATCAAGAATCACAATATCAGGTACTTTCTGTTCGATTAAGGACAAGCCTTCACGACCATCTAATGATTCAAAAACTTGGTAGCCTTCTCGTTTTAAGTTGTAGCACAAAACCTCAAGAATATCGGGTTCATCTTCAACGACGACGATTTGTTTATTTTTCATAAATAATAATTTTTAGTTGTTAGGAGTGATAAGACTAGCGGATGATTATTAAGAGTTTATAAAGAATGACATATAATGCCAAAATCCATGAAACCCTTAAGGTATATAGGTTAACGGGCTACGGCATTTTTTGCATAAGTAAACTGCTTTTTGTTTTATTATTTTATTGTGTCTAATCACTGTTAGTTGATGATTTATGTCTATACAACCACAACTGTAGTCGAACATACGTCTAGTTTTAGAAAGTATTTCAAAGCGGTGAGTAACATCAGGTGCCTGCTGATATAAATTGGCCATAAGTGCTTTCCATTCGGCACCATGAGGTTTTATTTTCATACCAAACAAAGCATAAGCAACGAGGTGCGCACATTCATGCGGAACAACTTGGTCGATAAACGTCTCTTTATATTTTGCTAGCAGGTAGGGGTTAAATCTCAATATTGGTAAATTTTGTTCCGTTCGAAGAACTTTTTTATTCCCTTTAGAAGCATATCCATATCTAATCTGTCCTGCAGTTCGACCTCTAATGTCTATTTCAATCGATTGGTAACCAAAGTGTTGTCGAAATTTTAGCTCCGCTTTGCTCAAGCAATCTTTAACTTTTTGTTCTACTTTTCCCGTTAAACATAAATAGTCTTCATCAAAAACAGCACTATCCATATCGATTTCCAAGTAACCCCAGTGTACGAAAATTTTATTTAGGGTACCATGCGGCGACACCCTAGCATCATTTATTTTTACCTACATAATTGGCCGTTACATATGTATGAACTTAACCTATTCTTTATTTGCGTATTAATCACGACAGGGTTTCTTGCGGGAATAATCAATACCATGGCTGGTGGCGGTTCAAACCTTACGATTCCAGCACTAATGGTACTGGGCTTACCTGCCGACATCGCTAATGCGACCAATCGTGTTAGTGTTTTATTACAATCTTTAACTGCTGCAAAAGGGTTTAAGAAGCATGGTAAGCTCGATATACCTGACATGAAAATGATTATTATCACAACACTCGCTGGTGGTATTGCAGGGGCAATTCTTGCCTCATATTTGCCTAATGAGTTTTTAAAACCAACGCTGTTAATCGCCATGATAATTATGGCAGCTGTTATTTTATTTAAGCCTTCTGTTATCTCCCCTCCTGCAGGAACAATCCCCAATACTGTATTAGGCTCAAAACAATCTATTCCAATGCTACTTTTAGCCGGTTTTTATGGTGGTTTTGTACAAGCTGGGGTCGGATTTATTCTAATCGCTGCAATAGCGGGCAGCCTTCGCTATGATTTAGTGCGAGCCAACGCCCTTAAAATCGTCTGTACGGCAGCCTTTACCCTTATTGCACTAGTTATCTTTATATCTCGAGGTCAAGTTATGTGGGCCCCTGGGCTTACACTGGCCATTGGCTCAATGCTAGGGGCGCATCTTGCAGTAAAAGTTACAATTAATATCAGTCCAAAAACGTTAAAATGGTTTTTGTTTATTATGACTATATGCGCCAGTTTAGCGGCGATATATACTTGAGGTTCTGTTAAATCTCAAGTTACTTGACGTGCAATGTGTTAATGCTCAGCTATACTTATTTTTCGTTATTATGAAATCAATATGTACAACAGGGAGTCTTAATATGGCCGGTGATGCGAAATTATTATCATTATCAGATGTTTGTAAAATGCTTAGTAAACCAGAAGCTACAGTTAAACGTTATGCGAGAGAAAGCTTATTGCCCTCTGTTAAAGAAGGCAATAACTTATTCTTCCCAGAAGATGCAGTACTAAAATACATGGAAATCGAGAAGCGCTTGGGATAATCGATTGAATATCAATGTATCTTAATACTTTGGTACGAGGTGCTCATTTAACTGATCTTTAATCATATCAGGAATGGGCATTGATTTTTTAGTACGATGATTAAAGTGCACCATCACCGCCCTGCCTTTTGCCACTAAGTTTTCACTTTGCCAAACTTCTTGATAACAAACAAATGAACTGTTTCCTATTTTTTCGATAAAGCTACGAACCTCAATGTCGGCCCCGTAAAATATCTCCTTAATAAATTCGACTTCAATTTTAGCAAGAATTAATGTCCATTTTTTTACGTCAAGGCTTGGTATAAATAATTCAAAAATAGGTGTACGTGCCTGTTCAAACCAAACTGGTAATACGGCATTATTAATATGTCCCAGAGCATCTGTCTCTGCGAACCTTGGCTGTACTCTTTGTACAAACATATATTTCCTCAATGTAGTTTATTAAATTTATGCTTTATATTATTGTTTTTATTGTATTAGTTGTAATAATTTTCCCAAGTTTTTGGATCAAACAAACAATTAAAAAACATGCGTCACCACTTCCTGATATGCCAGGAACGGGAGCAGAGTTTGCTGAACACCTTATAAAAAGATTCAACCTTGAAGGTGTTCAGGTCGAGAAAACCACCATAGGCGGCGATCATTATTCCCCTCATGAAAAAATGGTTCGTTTAAGTCCCGATAATTATGATGGTAAATCTGTGAGTGCAGTAACGATCGCTGCCCACGAAGTCGGACATGCGATTCAATACCATTTAGATGAACCGATCACAAAACTAAGAGAAAAATATACACCTATCGCTATGATGATAGAAAAGTTATCGATAGGGCTTATTAGCCTTTGCCCGATACTCATCGCTATATTTAAAGTACCTCAAATTGGTCTTGTTAGTATATTTGCCGGCATTATCGCTTTAGGGATATCAATTCTATTACAATTTATCATTCTTCCTATGGAATGGGATGCTAGCTTTAAAAAAGCGTATCCGATAATTGAGCAAGGCGACTATCTCCCCAAAGAGCAACTCCCTGCTGTTAAAAGGATATTAAGAGCTGCTGCAATGACTTATGTTGCATCAACATTATCTAGTATCTTGAGCATTTGGCGTTGGCTGGCTATTTTAAAAGGTATACGTTAGTGAGATCCAACTACATACCTGACCAATCTCTTAGAACAGGCAGTTTGAATATGGTGTCATTTTTACTGACCTTAATAAATTCCTCCCCTATTTCAATTAGCTGTATACCATTGAAAGACTGGCCTTCTTTTAGATAGAAATTATTTATCATGACGCGTCTTTGGCCAGGTTTTTCAGAATAGATATGACTATTGAAGGATAGGTCCGGAATGTTTTTTTGAAAGTTAGATTCTAGGTCTGTCAGTAATGGTATACCTATGAAATTGTCTACACTTTGACTCGTTTCTTTAAATGGCTCATCATTTGAATTAGATCTAATTTTACCACTTTGTGTAGGCGAATAAGTTGGGTTGATCTGAATAGACGCCTTTAAACTATATACATCATTTTCCGGAACGGCATCCTGCTGTGTACTTTGTTTCGATTTCGGTTTAATCAATAAACCTTCATCGACGGTTGTGCCATATAAATGATCATCAGACCTGCTTTCAATACTATTAACAGGTTGCCAATCGCTTGAACTTGCTATTTGTGATGCATGTTTTAGTGGCTGTATATAGCTACGTTCTTTAATAACACTAGAAGGAGGCGCTCTTCTTACATTATTTGAAGGTACTGCAAGCAAAGGTTTAGCAGCTGACTGTTTAGTTTCTATTATGTTATGTAGGCTTAATTCTATATTTGGACTTTGTAATTCAGGTTCGGATATAGCCTCACGGTTAAAAAAGAACAAAACGAATGCATTTAATATAAGTACCAAAATTAAAGCGTATGGCCACCAATGTGCTTTCTTCTGATTCGTTTGGATAATCATGCTTTCAGCTGAAAAGCTTGGCATTTTATCTTGATGTCGCTCTTGTTCAGATCTTTTTAATGCATCGAGTATATAAGACATAATTATTCCTTATTCCCACCCAACAAGGTTGGGTATCCCTGCTCTAATTGAGAGTTGATATGAATAAGTGTCATACTACCCAGAATTCCATCTGGCACTAGTCCGGACTTAAGTTGAAAGCGTTTTAATTTTGACTCTAGAGGTTCGTCTTTTGTTTTTCGAAATGGACGTTGAGATCGAGAATTCTTATTTCGTCGTATTGTATCCAAACTTATACTCACCCACTCCGCTTCTTTTTTCTGCCCCGGTGAAATGGTGTTTGACTTATAAGGAGGTAATTTCCAAACGATAGAATATTCACCAAGCCAATATCTATCTAGCTCGTCTAAGCCGACCCAGAAAGCACTATCTTGATGTGCAACATAGGCATCATCACCACGTATTGCGAGCAATGAAACATAAAGCGTTTCACCGTAGTCAGTTATTAAAGTTAACACGGCAGGACGGTTTAACTTTAATACGCTCCGCCAGTTACCATTTTTATGTAAACAACGTAAACCATACAGCTCAGCAAATTCACAAGCCAACATAAATGGCTCATCAGTGTAATTTATATTCCATTGATTAAAAATAGTTTTATAAGCGTTAAGTTTATCATTTTTGTGTTGTTTTAAGTTTGAGATAGATTCTATATAAGAAGGATTTTGGCTTTGTGCAATATCAGGAGTTTTGACTTCATTAATGCTAGCCAAATTTAGGTTAGCATTCGCCACCCCTTCAATAGCGACATTAGCTTTAATCTGAGTTTGGTCTATAACAAACGTTTCTGCATTAACACCTAGTTCTGACGGTAGTATGTTTGGTTTGTTAAGGCTAAAAGTGATACCCGCCCCAGCTACAAAAAATGCAAATGTTAAAGGTAATAACCATGCTTGATTCAAATTAAGTTTACTTGTCTTTTTTACTTTAACTTTATCGCCCTGAATTTCACGGTATGCACTTTTGATATGGTTTGCTTCAACCATTTCTGCCTGACTCGCATAAGCGCCTAGTAAAGCGCGATCTGCAATTAAGTTTATTAACCTAGGTACACCACCACTTAACTTATATAAGGTATTAATTGCTTTTATAGTAAATAAACGTCCACGCTTTCCAGCAACCGCTAACCGACACTGAGCATAGGCACCAACTTCCACTTTATTTAATTCATGTAAGTGGTATCTTGCAGTGACTCGTTGAGCTAGTTGGCGTAAATCGTTTTGTGCCAACATTTCGCGCAGTTCAGGTTGGCCGAGTAGAATTATCTGAAGTAACTTTTTTTCTGAGGTTTCTAAGTTTGTAAGCAGGCGCAACTGCTCTAACACATCTATCCTTAAGTTTTGTGCTTCATCAATAATAAGTACTGTATGACGATTATCAGCATGAGCGGCCAATAAGTACTGGTTAATTAAATCATTAAGAATTTTGATAGAAGCAGAAGCGGGATATGCTATTTTTAATTCATCACAAATTGACGCCATAAGCTCTCTAGCGGAAAGCTTGGGATTGATAATAAAAGCAACATCGGTATTCGCTGGTACTTGATTTAAAAAGCAACGGCATATCGTGGTCTTTCCAGTTCCGACCTCGCCCGTTAAAACAATGAAGCCGCCCTGACCTGAAACGCCATATAAAAGATGTGCTAAAGCCTCACGATGACGTTCACTCATATATAGGTATCGTGGATCGGGAGCGATTGAAAATGGACGTTCTTTCAGACCAAAGTAGTCTAGGTACATGAGGTAGTTTAACCAGTTCAGCTTTAATGAACCGCCAAGCTTAAATATAGCCTGAAGGAAAAGCAAGTCAGGATGATTCTCAGCATGTTATCTTAGACACTAATTTGTTTACTACACTCACATTTATAAGCAAACTTAGTATAATTCAAGCTATAAAATAGAAAGAAGACTAAAGTTAAAAGCATATCTACACACTGATTTACCTCGTTAGGGAAGACAAATAGCGTAGCAAATAAAATTAGGCGATAACACTTAATGTAGCACGGTGAGTTCTTACATCTAATTTCAACCGGGAGATGCAATTCTCTAGCGTTTTACTTATTTTTGAATGCGTGCGAATCATAGAAATTTTTGGCCACGTGGCCCGTTCGCCTTCCAACATCATTGCTTTTATGAACTTAGGTTCAGGGTTACTTAATACTTTTAAGTAATGCCCCAGTTTATAATTAGGGGCTACTGTCACATCGCCATAATAGTTTTGTGACATCATTGAATAACAATGCCCTGATATCTGACGAACCACCTCGGAATTGGTGTGCTGTCGAACATAGTCACACACAGCTTTTCCATGAAAGGCTGCTTCAGCCTTTAATAAAGCTGCTGGCATTTTCCATAGTTTTCGTTTGCTAGGATTCATAGCTGTATCCAAGAACGGTACTACATGAGGGTTTGTTTGACTCACAATAGTATAATTCACATCATACAGATGCATTAAACGTTCAACAGGCAGATCACTTACCATACTCCCGTCAACCCATCTTAATCGAGGCATATAGGGCACATTTCGACCTTCAGCATCTTTTTTAAGTAACTTAACGGGAGGAAAGATAGCAGGCACTGCGCAAGAGGCTAAGGCGGCACTCCAAGATAAAATATAGGGAGAGGTATAGCCGCACAATAATCTTGCTTTTTGGTGGTGTTGTACAGGTGAAACACTTATATTGACACTACGTCCTGTTTTTTCATAAGCTTCTTGCATTGTATATTCGCCAACATAGCTACGAATGTAATTTTGTAGCTGCCGTTGATCCATAAATCCTTTACCTTTAACGCCATTAAGCAAGCCCATCCACCGCCATGCTTTCATATTATGTGTATTAGGATCGAATAACGAAGGAATTTCATCATCGGTATGAGAACCTAATGCTGCGGCAATGATCGAACCAGAACTTGAACCATTAATAACTTGCGGAAGTAGGTCTTGCTCCCATAATGCTTTAACAACCCCAATGTGAAATACACCTAAAGATGCTCCGCCACTTAGTAAAAGTGCTGGGCGGCCAAAGCTGAGTAAAATATCCTTAAATAAGTCGAGTTTCTTAGCAGGCGTCAAATCATTTAAGTTATTATCACAAACGTAATCAAGGCAAGCACAGACTTCTGTTACATAATTTTCAATCAGAGTTTTGGTACCAAAATGACACTGCTGGTAAAGCCGGATATCGCCCATATTTCCAAGGTCATGATGTAAGCCTTCACGCAAGGATCTATATAGCCCTTCAATATCGTGCTGTTCTTTCAGTTTTTTTAACAATATTAAGCGATCAGATAATAAGTCATAGTTATAGACATCTGATGCAATATTTTCTTTCCAAGTGCTTTTATTTTCTAGTGCATCAAGTGTTTGAGCGGCATCCTTCCATTGCTCAAAACTTGTAGCATTGGCCATTGATTTTTTATGCTTTGCAAATGGATTTTTCAAATAGTTAACCCCGTTACCATCTTATTATTAAGAATAGTTATAATGAATATAACTATAGGCTAATAAATAACAAAAAGTGTTTCGCTTAGTAATGGGATTGTGAAGTAATGTTATATGAATAGGGAATGTGAACGAGTTGACACTATTTGCAGGCAGGTATCTATTAGTACAATATATACACGAACTAAATTTTAATGCTGACGATTTAAACGGACAGCACTAAAAATCGTCATAATCTTCAAATTCATCATCAGAAAATGGGTCGTCTATAACACCATCTTTAATTAAAAAGTCTCTATTTTGATAATAGGCACTTCGGATAAAGCTATATCGATCATTACCGAACAATAAGTTTTCCGCACCTAAAAGATCTGCACGTTTATCAAGTAATTTTGTTCCTGTAGCAAGATAAATCGTATCTTCATGTATATCATCAATATACTGTAAGGGTTCAAATGTGCTATCAACTATTCGACCAGACAGGTCCCTTACGGTTGAAGGCCCTAAAAAAGGTAACATTAAATAAGTACTATTTTCATAGCCCCAATAACCTAAGGTTTGCCCAAAGTCTTCTTCCGTATTAATCAAACCAAATGATGTTGCAACATCAAACATGCCACCAAGGCCAAATGTCGTGTTATAAATAATTCTGTTTAAAGAGACAATAGCATTATGAAATTTTGCTTGAAAAATCGAATTTACGAAAGTTTCTACATCACCTATATTATTAAAAACGTTTGTAATTCCCTTATCGATAATCGACGGTGTAACAAACTTATAGGCTTTTGCTGCAGGCTTCAAAACAAATTGATCTGCTTGATCGTTAAATTTAAAAATAGAACGATTAACTGATTCAAAATAATCTAGTTCTTCATAAGTCTCTGCTGTCGAAACAGAACTATAAATAGACGTAATACTTAAAACAACCATGGATAGACAGGTTATGTTTTTACGTAGTTTAGTAAACATTTTCACAAAAATTAAACTCTACTTATCGTTTTTTTAAAATTATATTACCAACGGAATAGCCTGCACCGAATGAGCAGATAACGCCGACATCACCTGATTTCAGCTTTTCACGATTTTTATGAAAAGCAATTATTGAACCAGCGGAACTAGTATTCGCATATTCATCCAAAATTACTGGGGCTTCATTTTCATCTGCTGGTCGCCCCAATACGCGCTTTGCAATTAATTGGTTCATACTTAAATTAGCTTGGTGCAACCACATTTGCTTCAGGTCACTCGCGAGTAAATCATTCTCTGCTAAGTGTTCAGATATCATCTTAGCGACTAAAGGAGATACTTCCTTAAACACTTTTCGGCCTTGCTGCACAAAAAGTTTATCTACATCCCCTTCAGAGCCAGGTGAAGTACGATTCAAAAATCCAAAATTATTACGTATATTATTTGAGAACTGCGTTTTCAATTTGGCGCTTATAACTTCAAAGGAGTCATCTGATGCGATATTATCTTGTCGCTCTATAATGACAGCGGTACAAACATCACCAAAAATAAAGTGACTATCTCGATCACGAAAATTCAAATGGGCCGTACATATTTCAGGGTTAATAAGTAAGACAGCCTTTGCAGAACCTGTTTGAACGGCATTTAAAGCCGCTTGTAAGCCAAATGTAGCAGAAGAACATGCAACATTCATATCATAAGCAAAACCTTCAATACCTAAATAATATTGTACTTCTACTGAAACAGCAGGATAAGCACGTTGTAGGTTCGAACATGCAACAATCACGGCATCTATATCATCGACACTACGATTAGCATTCTTTAAAGCATCTTTTGCAGCCGCTACTGCCATTTCACATAGAATACCCGGTTCATCATTACTACGTTCAGGAAGTATCGGGTGCATTACTTCAGGGTCAAGAATGCCAGACTTATTCATCACATATCGGCTCTTAATTCCGGAGGCTTTTTCAATAAAAGCGGCTGATGATTCTTGTAAGGCTTCTAGTTCTCCATTTTTAATTTTGTCAGCATTCGTTTCATTAAAATCATTCACGTAGATATTGAAGCATTTAACCAGCTCTTCATTAGAAATTGACTCTGATGGCGTGTAAAGACCTGTTCCAGTAATTGCTGCTTTTATCATGCTAACCTCTTCTTTCCATAACTTATGAACCGTATCTTTAAGACACTATGCTAATATAGAAGAAGACTACTTTTGACTCGCAAATAAGGCAACTAAAATTTAGCCAACACCGGAGAATAAACGGTCAAGATCGGCAAACTAGCTCCCATTGTTTATTTAATCGCTTCTCAGAAACCGGTTCAGCAGTTTTTAGATTTTGCGCATACCATGAAATACGTAATTCTTCAGTCATCCACCTAAATCTTACAAGTTCATCGTCCCATATACCTTGCGCCTCTAATTTCTTTTTTCGATCCTGATATGTGTCCAACCATTCACGAAGTTTAGGTACATATCGTCTCTCGTTAGCTATTTCTCTCGGCATTTTGTCTAAACGTACGACACAGGCTTCAAGATAAAACGGCATCCTTCGAAGATAAGTAATGGGGGTTGACGACAAGAAACCATCATAAATAAGATTACCAAGCTGGTTTTGTAGATCGCTCATTGGTATGGCAACTGCCAAATTCATTTTACCTTTAAGCTTTTTCATTAATCGATGATATTTCTCAAGAATAACGAACACAAGCTTAGTAAACTCAGAAACTGATTCAAGAAAGGTACTTCGGCCTGCTTCAAAAACAGCTTCAAACTCTGTTTGAGTATAAATTGGTTTGCTTTTAGATAAGAAGTGATTTGTGATGGCGCTAATTAAAAAGTCATCATATAAGCGCTTTGCTTGACCAACGGGTGCATATAAAAGTGCAATCTCTTTATAGTGCTTTACTTCTTTCTTAAATAGTTCAATTTGTGGCACCAGTTTGTAAGATAATAGCCGGGCAACACCGAATTTAGTTAATTGTTTCGCTTGTTGATCATCCGAACATAAAGTTTTTTCAACATATGTACCAGAGTCTTTTAAAGCGGGATACATAAGCATCTCAATTCCCGCTTGAACCACCACGACTTCGTTGTCTAATTGTTTAAAATTCCAACAGGTTAGTTTCTCTTTTTTTTCTGTTTGTTTACTGATACTTGATGGTGTGTTGTCTATTAGATGTTCAACTTTTCCGACCACACTTAATAGGTCACGGCCCTGCTCGATCACTTTTCCAGCATTATCAACAATTTGAATATTGAAACGTAAGTGATTTTCAAGCAACTCCATATTCCAAGCTTCATAAGGAACGACTACTAAGGTTTTTCGTTTTAATTCTAATGTTAATGCTTCAAGTAGTGATGCACTTGAACTTTCAATTTTTGGTAAAATTGCATCAACAACATCAGGCACTGGCACAAAATTTCTTCGAATTGTACGAGGTAAGTTTTTAATTAGTTGAATGCATTTTTCACGAAGCAAACCGGGAACTAATTTTTCAAGACGACTAGCCGTAAGTTGGCGGATCGCATTAACAGGTACTGAAATAGTAACACCGTCTTCATCTTTACCTGGATCAAATTGATAACTTAAAGGTAAACGAATACCATTCGTTTCAATTTGATTTGGGTATAATGAAGCATCAAATTCGGGAGCGTTACCTCTTAACAAGTCATCCTTAGTGAAGTGCAACTTATTTTTATCAGAGTCGGATAATTTTTTAAACCATTTTTCAAAACTCGCACCACTAACAATATTCTCAGGAATGAGCTTTTGATATAAGTCATAAACAGTTTCATCATCTACAAGCATATCCCGCTTACGCGTGCGGTCTTCCATTTCTTCAAGCTTCAGAATCAGCGCTTTGTTTTTCCCTAATGGGCCAATATTATTTTTATATTGCCCATCCACAAGCCCTTGTCTAATAAATATGTCACGACAAATTACAGGGTCTATTTTACTAAAGTTAACAGGGCGGTTAGAAATAATTTCCAAACCATATAAAGTCACCTTTTCATTTGCAATCACTTGGGCTCTTTTTGTTTTCCAAATAGGCTCAGACCAAGATTTTTTGATTAAGTGTGGGGCTAAAGGCTCAATCCATGCGGGATCAATTTTGGCATTATTTCGCGCGAACACTTGCTGTATTTCAATGATTTCTGCAGAAAAAACCCACTTCGGACGTTTTTTGTTTAGTGCTGAACCTGGAAACAAACTAAATTTTCTGTTTCGGCAGCCATGATACTCACGTTTTTCCTCATGACGACCGACATGCCCGAGCATACCGCTTAATAAAGCTTGATGTATGATGTCGTAATTAGAATCTTCAGTGTTAGCCGTAAACTTCATTTCCTTCAGAACTAAATGTAGCTGGCGATGTATTTCTCGCCATTCTCGCATTCTCATGAATGATAGATAGTTTTTTAGACAGTAACGTTTTAACTGGTTACCACTTAACGTTTGCCGTTCTTCTTCATACTGATTCCAAAGGTTTAAATAAGCCATGAAATCTGACTCTGGATCTTTATAGGAGGCGTGTGCTTGATCTGCCGCTTGCTGTTTATCACCCGGTCGTTCTCTTGGATCTTGAATACTTAAACCACTTACAATAATCAGCACTTCTTTTAAAGATCCGTTACTCGCGGCACTGAGTAACATTTTTGCTAACCTTGGGTCTGCTGGTAGTGCGGCTAATTGCCTACCTGATTTCGTTATCTTACGTTTTTCATCAACAGCACCTAGCTCATGTAGTAGTTTATACCCATCACTCCATAAACGATTATCAGGTGGGTCAATAAATTCAAATTCACTCACCTCACCAATTCCGGAGTCCATCATTTTAAGGATAACGGCAGCAAGATTTGTTCTAAGTATTTCTGGGTCAGTAAATTCTGAACGATTCAGAAAATCATCTTCACTATAAAGTCGATAACAAATTCCATCCGCCACACGACCGCACCGGCCTTTTCTTTGATTTGCACTTGCTTGAGATACTGCTTCTATCGGTAAACGCTGAATCTTTGAGCGAACGCTGTAGCGAGACATTCTAACAGTGCCGGGATCAATAACGTAACGGATACCAGGAACAGTGATAGACGTTTCTGCAACGTTGGTTGCCAAAACTATGCGGCGACCCGCATGAGGTTGAAAGACTCTATTCTGATCTTTATTTCCAAGCCTTGCATATAATGGTAAAATTTCTGTATCTCGCCAATTTTCATGTTTTAGCAAAGTTGATATTTCGCGTATTTCACGCTCACCGGGTAGAAATATTAAAACATCACCAATTCCCCAGCGACGTTGTTTCTCTTCTACATAAATTTCTTCTATCGCATCTGTAATTTGGTTTATTAATGGCAATCCACCTTCTGAATTATCACTTCCTTCTTGTATCGCAGGTCTATAATGAACATCAACTGGAAAACTTCTGCCGGTAACAGAAAAAATAGGTGCTCCAGTAAAATAATTTGAGAATCGATCCACATCGATCGTGGCGGATGTAATGATTAACTTAAGTTCAGGACGCTTAACTAAAAGCCGCTTTAAATAACCTAATAGAAAATCAATATTAAGACTGCGCTCATGAGCTTCATCTATAATAATGGCATCATATTTATTTAAATATCTGTCACGCTTAATTTCTGACAGTAAAATCCCATCAGTCATTACTTTCACCAACGTTTCATCTGTTGATTGATCAGTAAATCTCACTTGGTAGCCAACAACACCACCTAATTCAACCTTCATTTCCTCTGCTATTCGCAATGAAACCGTTCTTGCAGCTAAACGTCTAGGTTGGGTATGACCAATCAAACCTTTGCGGCCTAAACCCGCTTGCAAACAAATTTTTGGTAATTGCGTTGTTTTACCCGAGCCAGTTTCACCCGCAACAATGACAACCTGGTTTTCTATTATCGCTGACACAATATCACCAGCACGCTGAGATACAGGTAATTGCTCAGGGTATTTAATATAGAGTTTATTCGCCTGACGTTTTAAAAGCTTTTGCTTGGCTAAAGCAATTTCGGATTGTAGTTTTTCAAGCGCTTCAGCCTGTTGCACGAGAGGCATGGAACGAATATTGCGCGCCTTATATTGAAATCGTATTTTGTCTGCATACATACAGAGCTGGATATCAAGTGATAAACCAGAGAATAGTTTATCTAAATTTTCAGTATTTAAAATATTTGTATCAGGCATTGGTTACTACAAAATGGACAATTTAATGGTAAATGACAATAAAAATGTTATTAGTTTAACATTTAATCTCGAAGACTTTTGATTCGAGCAGATTCTAGCCTATCCTTAATAGATTGCAATCTAACTAATGAGATGTCAAAACTCTATGCGCGTATTAGAAAATATCATTTATGATGAATTACAAATCGGCGATTACGCCACTTTCACTAAAACCTTAACTGAAGAACAATTAATTTTGTTTGCTGCAGCGTCTAGTGATACTAACCCACAATCTCTAACACTAGAGGCAGTTAAGAAAGATTTACTTAAGGCCGATATAGGTTACGGTATGTGGTCTGAATCGATCATTACTGCGGCTATATCAAATGTTATTCCAGGTCCCGGCACAATTTATCTTGAACAACAGTTAAAGTTTGACCGTAGAGTCGAAATTGGTAACACATTAACGGTAAAACTGACGATTAAGGAAAAACTAGAACGTCACAGGGTTCTTATTAACTGTGAAGTAACCAACCAAGACTCAGAGCTTGTAGTAAGCGGTGAGGCTAAAGTAATAGCGCCTATTGAAAAAGTATCTATAGAGCAATCTGAGTTACCTAGAATTAAAATTGTATAAAATCTGAATCATCTGTTATTACGCGTGTTTTAAATAGTTAATGCCTATCAATTGATAGGCATTAATCACAACTAACTCGATTTTCTTAGATCTTAAAGGTAAAAGGAATGTTTTTAGTTGTTTGTTCAACATCCTCAGCACCAAAGTCTGTCAGATAAATCCTATTAACCATCTTCTTTTCTAGCGTTTCATGGTTCAACTCTGATGAAATAACACGGCAAGATGACACAGAACCGCTGGGTTCAATAACCACTTCAACGACAAGTAACCCTTCCAAGAATGGGTCCTTTCTTCTTTCTCTGTTATAGAGCGTAATTAAAGACCCTTTTAACCTTTCAACTATTAGATGAATACTCTTCTCGCTTCGGTATTTGATGCGTGTAGCAGCTTCAGCCTCAGCTTTAGCCAGAGCTTGCTCATCTAAGGTTTCATCAAGCTCTGCTCCTATCAATCCAGTTAAAGCAACTGATTCAGCAGGTGCAGTCAGGCTATCAGTTTGAATTCCTGAACTCCTCGCTAGAATCTGCTGAGCGTTCGTACCGCTTGTTGCTTTAGCTGCAATAGTTTTAGCTTTTCTAGGTGCTGCTTTTTTATTTAAAGCAGCTATATCTACAGTTGCTCGAAGGTCGGCCAAGTCATCTTGTAAAGCTAACAATCCCGTTTTTTTTGCTACTTCACGTGCCGCATTAACTTTACGCTTTTGTTCAGGTATTTTTATTTTAGGCTGAGGCTTGGGTTTACGAATTTTTATCGGTTCTTTTTTCTTAGGCTTTACCTTTGGTTTTTCTTTTTTTGGTTCAGCTTTCTTTTCAGCTTCCTTCTTTATTTCCTTCTTTTTAGGTTCGATTTTTTTAACTGGTTTAGGCGCCTCCATCTTTTTTACTAATTTGGCAAGTTGGGGCGGTAGCTTTTCTAATGTTTTTCTATCTTTTTTGGGTAGCGAAATGGAGGGTATCCATACTGATAGTATGAATAGTAATAGAAATAGAATAACCAAAATGCTTTTAAAACGTAGACTTTCTTTTCCTTCAGAAGTCCAAGGCAGCATTAAACGATCTTGTGATTCAATCATCAAGCGTCTGCCTTAGGTTTAAGAGTCTTAGAAACTGCTAATGAAACTTGTGTATATTTTGCTTCGGTACAAGTTGCCATTATTTTCTTTAATAACTTGTACGGTGTACCTTTATCTGCAATTAAAGTGACAGGAAAACCTTTAAACTCTCCCTCAATAGGCTTTGTTCTACGGTTAGCTTGGTAATCTAATTCGATTTTAAGGTTTTTAATAATTTCTGTATCAAGCGTTGAATCAATTCTTGCGACGGCTCTACCTTGAACCAATATATTCTCTCCTGAGACCGTAATTACAATTGTATCTTTCGGTTGCTGTTCTGCCGAAGAACTTGGTAATACGACATTTTTATCTTGTTGTAACACTTTGACATCAGACGAATTTACCATTAAGAAAAATACCAAAATCGTAAATATATCCATTAATGATACTAGATTTAAGCTTGCGGAGTTTGCAGTACGCCTTTGATGCCTCTGCATTCTTTTTGCGCGTCGAGATAATTTCATTGATTCAACTCCGGCGCATCACCTATAGAAATATCGGGAAATAACTCTGCCTCAACTAAATTAGCTGCCACTACAGCTGGATATGACCGAGTTATATCCATCGTTGATACCAGTGTTTGATAATCTACATTCTCAGCAATCAGAAGTGTAATATCAGTCTTGTTTGGTAACTTTGATTTAAGCAATTTTAAAATTTCGGACAAAGCGTCAAAATCGTATTCCCCATTTACTTTGGGAATACGTTTAATCAAACCAATTTTTGTATCCGCGATGTTCATTCCGCTCTCACGAACAATTAGTTGGAGCTGTAGCTTTTCATTCAATTGAGGGAGGTTGTTTTCATCCATCGCAGGAAAATTCAGATCCAGTACTGCATTTTGAGTAAAAACCATGCTCAACAATAAAACAGGCACTAATACGATCATCAAATTCATGAACGCAGTAATATCCAGCTCTACTGGTTGAACGAGTTTTCTGTGCTTCCTTCTTGCCATAAAAACGATCGCTTAGCGTAAATTGCTCATACAATGGGATTGATTAATTTTTACAATACGGTTTAACAACAAACACCTTGTTTCTAGTCGTTTGATGCCTGGTTAGAGATTAGGTTGAGAAGCTTAACGCCAGCCATTTCGAAACTATCAACAATTTCATTGGTTTTTGTTTGTAAAACAGCATGAAATAATAATAAAGGGATCGCAGACATTAGGCCAAAAGCGGTTGTATTCATCGCAACAGAAATACTTTGTGATAATAATGATGCTTTTTCAGAAGGATCTGCATGGGCAACAGCGGTAAACGCAGCAATTAGACCAATAATTGTTCCCAATAGGCCTAATAAAGTTGAAACATTTGCGAGTGTAGCTAAATACGGTGTTCGTTTTTCAAGCCGTGGTAACGTTTCCATTAAGCCCTCTTCCATCGCGAACTCAACTTCATCACGTCGACTACCATTCACTAGACGGCTTAAACCTGCGCCCATGATTGCCGCAATAGCTGTTTGTGATTCGTTAGAAAATTTTAAAGCAGACTTATAATCATGTTTACGCAATATTGGCAAAATCCCCTGGTCAAACGCTGCTCTATTTGAACGCTTTGTTGTTGATAAGTAAAACCAGCGTTCAAGCGCAATCGCTAAACCAATTACTAAAATAACAGCGATCGGGTACATAAAAAAACCACCCTCTTGAAAAAATCGCACCACTGTTTCTGTCATTATATAATCTCCTGAAAACGTTTTAAATTCATCTATTTAATTTGGTTTAGTAATTGCTATTGTAAACAAATATTACTATTTAAAATGCCAATCTCGTCTTTAATATCATTTAATAATATTTAATTAGTAATTATCTTGCATTAAAATGAAAAGTATCGATTTCTAAATATTTAGAAAAATGTATTTGTTGTTTGTACCGAAACGGTTCAATTGACCTTACTAGTCCCGGCACATCTTTTAATGGTGACTGCTCTTCTCTTTTTTCAACACTCGGTAGACGCCAAGACAAGTCGAAGCTAGTAGAAGGTAATTCAGTATTACCAATAATCGAAATTTCTTTCATTGTTTGTATATCGTTTGAACCTTCACAATAAACCAAACTAGAATGGACAAATAACATGAATGTAACCCATGAACAATAGTGCTTCATTTTCGCTCCAGTAGCTTAACCCAGCGTTTTACTATTTCTTTATCTTCATTAGAAGAAAGCGCGATGTAATTTTCATAGTGATCAATGGCATCATCATATTGTTGTAAAAATAATTCATACAAAACAGCTAAGTTGTATTGCACAATATCATTAGAATGATCAACCGCCTCGGCGGCTAGCAGAAACCTTTCGACGTCCTTAAACTCACCCTTTGTTTGGCTTGTAGCCGCCATCTGAATAAGTGCATCTACATTGTTAGGGTTAATTTCTAATGCTTTATTAATAAACTCTTCAGCTTTGTTATTATCCGCCCTAGCTTTATAGATGAAAGCCAAATTAACGTAAGCCCCTGCTAAAGTTGGATAAATGGAGGTTAAATTAGTAAAAATAACATGCGCATTATCAAAAGATTTTGATTTCATCAAATCGAGTGCTTTCTGATACTCTGCTTGATGCACTTTCGTTAGAACAGGTATGGTTGTTTCATCTTTCTTTAAAAGAACTTCTGGTTTTTTAACTGTATTCGCGCAACCTGACAAGAACGCCAACACCAATAGTATTTGAAATATTGCATAAGGCGATTGCTTAGTAAATATTTGCCGCATGAGAAGCCTCCTTGAATTCACGTTTGTACTCTACCGGGTTCATATCCTCAAGGACGCTCAAGCTTAGTTTTATCCATTCATCAAACTGTCCATCCGGCACCTTAGATAAATTTATTTTATAAATATCTAATGCTTGTTCTTCAAATGGATACGCCTGCTCTTCTAATAAAATATTATATTGTTCGAGTTGCAATTCATTAAGTTCTGCTGGCCGTTCAGAAAGCATCAAGTCTTGAGCAAGCGCACGATAGACTTGTGCAATTTGATAAGTTGAGGCAGACACAATTTCAGCAACTTCGTAATCGACCAATGACTCAAATTTCTTAACAGCGCTTTTTAATAATGTTTTTTTCTTTGATAAAGATTTCTTAAGAGGCAGGGTTAATTTGTACTTTTCAAACATTTCAAAGTCTAACATAGCCAATGATAGAGCAGCATGAGAAGCTAAATAAGAGGAACGATCTGTACGTTTTCCAGCGTCCTGTTTTTCATACTGAACTAGCTTATGCTGCCATGTATTAGTTTTCTTTGTATTACCTGCTCTTTCATTAAATTGCACGATTAAATGATGAGCTTCAATATTTAGGTCAAACATTTTCTTATAATCATTTACGAACTTCATATATAGCTGTACACCTTCATATTCGAAGCCATTGCTATGATATAAATCCGCTGCTCGATAGAGGTAATTTGCAGCTTTAACTCTGTCTAATGATTGAGTGGACACCCTCTCTAGTATTTCTGCAGCTGAAACAAGCTCTTTGTTTTCAATAAAAGCAAATATCAACTTCTCTGATGCATCATTGAAAAGTTCGTGGCCTGGAAAGGCAGATTGAAAATGGCTAAGCGTTGCTATAGCTTGACCCCACTTTTTTGAGGCTAACAATTGACTAGAAGCATCATATAAAGATTGTGGAACGATACTTGAACCCGGAACGGTGTCTACCACTTTTAAATATAGTTCAGCACTTAACTCAAGATTGGTTTCGGCTTCGGCTTGCTTATATATTGAAGCAGCTAAACGTTCCTGCAATACTTTTTTACCTTTCTTATGCTTAAAAGTAAGCGCAGCTTGGTATGCGTTTTCAGCTGCATTGAAAGCTTTCAACTCAAAAGCACTATGCGCATTCACTAACAAGCTTGAATATAAAACATTAGGCTTAACATTCTTGCTCGACACCACTTTTGCTGAAACAGCTTGCGCCTTGCTAAAATCACGCGCAATAAATAATTCATTAGCTAAATCATTTAGCAAGGGCGGTGTATTGATATTTTCAGGAAAGGACTGGGCGTACCGCTCAATACTTATCTGTCTCTTTTTAGTTAAGCTCGGTGTTAACTCTTTCGATCCAGTACCAACAGTTGACTTAAGTTTGTCATAACCAAGTATTGCTGCGTATCCCGCCTTAACTGATACGGCAAAACCTTTATTATATTTATAAGCAGACTGTTCATAAATATTAATCACATTTAAATAATCTGCTTCAGTTCTAGACGATCGGTTTAGAGCTTCTGCTGCTAGATATAAATTTTGCGAATTATTTTTATTCTTAGGGTTTGTCGCGACTAATTCAAGATAATAGTCGGCTGACCGTTTTGCGTAATCAGAAAACATAGAATACTTTGATTTTTTCTTAACACTATTTTGCATACGAACAAAATACGAGTGGGCGAGTTCACCTAAGTATTGGTTCACCAAAGGTTTGACAACTGTCGTTTGTGCTTTCGTCAACAGTGGCCAGTAAGCACTTGTAATCCCAAAGCTTTGTACAAAGCTTTCTTTTGCTATCCATTCCTGAATATCAAAACCGCCCTTTTTATAGGTTTTAATGGTATTAATTGCCATGAGGTAAGCATTAAAATCTTTGGGGTAGTTTCTAGTATAAGCATCCGTAATGAGCGCTCCGTCTTCAAACCGATCCTGAGCTAGATAAAATCGAAATAGCGAGTCATACAATAGAAATGCATAATGTTTATTTGCAACAGTTTGCTGGAGGGTTTCTATGGTTTTAGCATTTTTTTGTTTAGAGAAAAGTATTGCAAGAAGTTTTAATGTATCGTCAACAAGGTCTTGGTCCTCTTCCTCAATAGAATTCACACTCAGAGCACCAGCTAACGCAGGGTAATAATCCAATGTTTCTATGGCTGTCTTACCAGCCTCGTCATAGCGATCAAGCTTAAAGATCGACCAACCTAGCTTAAACCGTGCACGCTGATGATACGTATTACTTTTAGAGAAAGTTAAAATTTTCTTATAGGCCGATTCAGCTTTCGCATAGCTGCCTATCTTAAAATACGCTTCGGCCATCCTGAAATTGCTCTCATCAAAGAGCTCGGAATTAGGGTACAAGCCCGTTAACATTTTCAGACGCTTTATCGATTCTTTTTCATTTCCGATAAATGATTGCGCCTTCGCTGTTTGGTAAATCAACTCATCGATTCTCTGATAAGAGATATCAGAATCAATAATTCGTTCATAACTATCTAATACCACTTCGCTTTGTCTAATGTTATCGATTGCTAATTTTTTACTCGTGATATTATACTTTACACGTAAATTATTGATGCGATTTAAAGCGTCAATCTTTACGGAAGGCGATTCAGCTTTCTCAAACAATTTCAAATATCGTTTTAATAGATACTTGATAGACACTTTTGGAAGTTCCTTGTCTTTATAAACGATAAATACCGGCCGAATATCCCCTATTGTTTTAGCTTCTGTTTTCATCTCAACAATGAAGGCATTGTTATTGGCTGCGTATGCTGGTGAGGTAACCGCCAAAGTAGCAATGGTAAATAAAATGTATATGGGTCGAAAAGAAATCATTATTTATAACGCCCATCTAATCTATTTTTTTGTTTTTTACTGCTTTCAGCAATATCTTGAAATACATGAACCAAGCCTTGTTCAGAACGTTCGAAATTAGCTGACATCTGTGTTTTTAGTACACCTAGTTGACCCCTAATCAGAAGGGTAATTTGTTTATCAAGTTTTTCTATTACAGTTTTCAGTTGTTTTTGAGAAAGTTTACGTCGGTTATTTAGCGCTTTATTTATTTCAAGTTGTGATTTCAATTGCCCTCGCCCTTGGGCCACCTTCCCCTTTAATTGAGCTAAACGCATAGATAACTTTGATGCGTTTGTTTCCATTTTTGTAATCTGCATGCGATCAATTTGACGCTGAGTTAATGTGTTTTTGTTTTGAATGCTTCTAATTCTATTAGTAACTCTATCTATTTTTTTCTGGGTATTAACCAAGCTAAATGCTTTACTTTTCTTGGAAAAAGTTGCTTCTTTATCTTTCAATGAGCGGCTAAACACCTCTAATTGAGATGACCAAAACTGCATGCTTTCCGATAACATTTTTAATTCTGAATACAATTCAACAGCATCGTAAATTTCGAAATCACTCATAAAGTAACTAAAATAAGTCGCCTTCATCGTATTGGTCACAACATCCTTTGCTAGAAACCATTCCAAGCCTTCAATATTGCTATCTTCTATGAGAATTTTTGCTGCACCATACTTCTTTAATAAACTATCTACTTTAGAAATAATTTTGAGCTCTGTTTCAAAAGAGCTACTTGCTTCTAAATATGCCTCGAGCGCTTGGCTTATATACCCTGAACGTTCATAAGCATAAGGAATCGCGAGTAAGGCTTCAGCGACACTTTGATTTACTAGAGGATACTTCTTTACACTAAACCAAGATTGTGTGGCTGCACGAAAGTCATTAAGCTCCAGCTTAGCCAGTCCATTTAAATAAAGCGCTTGTGGAGCAATAGATGCGTCTAAATATACTTTCTTAAAAAAGTTAGAGGATAAGTCAGGCTTTTCTGCATTTAAATATACAGATCCTACCGATAAGTTTATTTGGTTTTTAAGCGCCTTCTCTTGAAGTGTTTTACCTTTGTTTAACAATATTGCGAGTTTGAACGCTTTTAAAGCTTTCGATTTATTGCGGCTAGATTCATCATAAGAAACGCCTAAATTATAGTATGCATGTGAAGCCCAAATACCATCGACAGTGTCGTTCAGTACTTGCATCGCATTCTTATTACTACCCAGACGAATAAAGCAGTTAGCACGATAAAATATCCACTCTTGTTTTTCTTCTTGTGATAACTTATTTTTTAGCTTTTTAAACGCTCTTAATGCTGGTTTACATCGCCCTAATTGATATTCTAAGCGTCCGATTTTGAAATAGTCTTTACTGGTAAGCGTAATGCTTTTATTTTTTACTTGTGCGTATACTTTTTTAAGAATTTTATCTATATCACTATTAATATTAAACCCGTTTAAAGCCGTCACATGATCGACAACGTGAGCATCTTGGTATGCTTCATCCATTAATGTGAGTGCTTTAAAATGATTCCCCCTATCAAGCTCAAACTGAACCATCCCAACATATAAACTTTTAGGCATCGAATGCGAAAGAGGGCTTGCAATAAAACAAGCCGCCAAAAGGGTAACTCTAAATACATTATTGATAAGGATACAACGAGCAAAATTAGTCACCAATTTACCATTCCTTAACTTTAAATAATGGCTCATTATTTGTTTTGCTTTCTCTTACAACAAGCTGAATAAATTTGGCGCTATGTTCTTTTGTGAAAAGTAGTCCTTTCTTCCGTCTAAAATATTGATTATTGACGCCTTGTCCATTAATTCTAGCCGTTAACTTATGACGACCATCAACTAAACTCCCTAGATATAATCGCTGGATACCGCCATTCTTCAGCGAAGCTATTTCATCGTCTTTATATAAATAAGAAGTAACCAGTTTATCATCTAAACGAATCTCAATTGAATCCAACACAAATGAGCTATCCTTTGACATCGATAGAAACACACCTAACTGAGTATTTGCTGGATAAAGAAGATCTTCTTCAAATTGATATAACTCACTATTCAATTGAATTAATTCTTTCTTTAGTTTTTCAGCTTCTTTGAGTAACACCGGGTCAATTGATTTAAGCTTTGCTTTCTTGTTTTCTTTGGAGGGTTCTGCGGCATTTAAAGTTGATGAGCCAAACAATATAATCGTTACAATAGATAGGAATGACAAAAATCGTCGTAAATGCATATAGGTTTATTCACTATTAATAGGAAGGTATAGAAACAAAATAGAATTTTAACATTGATAACCGTTACATTAATCAGCACTAATTCACTATTTTGAAAGAGAAAAGTCATTGACTCCAGAATAATTCCCATAGTCTAGAGTCAATACTTATATAAAAAAAATAGCATGAACTTTTAGCTAATTATCAAACAATTATGCTCAGTATTTTACTTAATGCATTAACGACTTAAATACCGCATTCCATCTGCAAGGCCGTCAACCGTCATTGGAAACATATTGTCATTCATTAACTGCTTCGTAACCCCTAAAGACCCACCTTCCCCCCAATAATCAATAGGCAAAGGGTTTATCCAAATAATTTTGTCAAAATGGTCACTCAAGCGCTGCATCCACACTGCTCCGGCCTCTTCGTTCCAGTGCTCTATACTCCCTCCTGGCTGTGTAATTTCATAAGGAGCCATTGAAGCATCCCCTACAAATATTACTTTGTAGTCAGAGCTGTATTTATGAAGCACATCCCATATTGGTGTCGATTCATTGGTTCGTCGAATGTTATTTTTCCATACACTTTCATATATAAAATTATGAAAATAGAAGTTCTCCATATGCTTGAATTCAACCCTAGCGGCAGAAAAGAGCTCTTCACAAACTTTTATATGAGGATCCATCGATCCACCAACATCAAAAAACAAAAGTACTTTAATACTGTTATGACGCTCAGGTACCAACTTGATATCAAGAAACCCGGCATTACGCGCTGTAGAGCTGATTGTATCATCCAAGTCCAGTTCTTCAGCTGCACCCTGACGAGCAAACTTCCTAAGACGCCTTAACGCCATCTTGATATTGCGAATACCTAGAGTGACGTCACCATCAAGATCTTTGTAGCCTCGTTTTTCCCAAACTTTGACTGCTCGACCTTGCCGACCATCCTTTTGACCTATTCTGAAACCTTCAGGATTATAGCCATTAGCGCCAAATGGAGAAGTCCCTCCTGTACCTATTTGACGATTCCCCCCCTGATGTTTCTTCTTTTGATTTTCTAAGCGATCTTTAAAAGCCTTCATTAGCTCTTCAAGTCCACCCATGGCTTCAATTTTTGCTTTTTCTTCTTCTGTTAGGCTTTTTTCAAACTCTGCCCGAAGCCACTCTTCGGGAATTGCTTTCTCGAACAAATCATCCAGCACCTCGATACCTTTAAAATACGCACCATAAGCACGATCAAATTTATCAAAATGCTTTTCATCTTTAACTAAACACAGGCGACTTAGATAATAAAATTCATCAACGTCTGCAAATATAAGCCTTTTCTCCAAAGCTTCCATTAAATCTAAAAGCTCTTTAATTGTGGCAGGTACTTTAGCGCTACGTACTTTTTGGAAAAAGTCGATTAACATAGAATTACTCCAGAATACGTCTTAGCTTTTTCGTCTAGTCATAAAAGCGAGACGCTGTAATAAATGAACATCCTGTTCATTTTTTAGCAATGCACCATATAAAGGAGGTATTGCTTTGCTAGGATCGCGCTCTTGCAATAGTTTTTCAGACAATTCATCTGCCATTAAAAGCTTCAACCAATCAATAAGTTCACTTGTTGATGGCTTTTTCTTTAGTCCTGGTACTTTACGTACGTCAAAAAAGACATCTAAAGCTTCTTTCAAAAGACTTTGCTTGAGGTCTGGATAATGAACATCAACGATTCTTTGCATCGTTTCGCTATCTGGGAAATTTATGTAATGAAAAAAGCATCTTCTTAAAAAGGCATCCGGCAACTCTTTTTCGTTATTACTTGTGATTAACACAATAGGACGTTTTTTTGCCACAACTCGCTCTTGAGTTTCGTAAACAAAAAACTCCATTTTATCAATTTCAACTAGCAAATCATTAGGAAATTCAATATCCGCCTTGTCAATTTCATCAATTAACAACACAACCCTTTCTTCAGAATCAAAGGCCTCCCACAGCTTTCCTTTAACGATATAATTAGCTATATCATGTACTTTATCGTTCCCAAGCTGTGAGTCTCTTAGCCTAGAAACCGCATCGTACTCATACAAGCCTTGCTGTGCTTTAGTGGTCGATTTAATGTGCCACTGTATTAATTTGAGCCCCAATGATGAGGCAATTTGTTCAGCCAGCATCGTTTTACCGGTTCCAGGTTCACCTTTTAATAATAATGGCTTTTCAAGTTCTATTGCTGCATTAACCGCCATTTGGAGATCACTGGTTGCTATGTATTCGCTTGTACCTTTAAAACCCATGTTAAATACCTATTAAGTTAAATCTGGTGCTATATAAGCCGTATAAAACTAGAAGTATATTCTAGTTTTATACAAAACGGAAAGAGCAAGTTTTCTGAATTTTAAAAAAGACACCGTTAATGTGTTATTCTTCAACTAAATGAGAAACCTGAGGACTGTATGCAAGATCTCGTAATTTTGTTAGCTCACGGTAGTCGCGACCCATTATGGGCGAAAACATTTGAAGATTTTACCCAAAGCGCAAGAGCTAAACATTCAAACACAACTTTAGCTTATATGGAACTATGCACACCATCACTTGAACATGCGGTAAACAAAGGGGTTAAGGATGGCTTTCGCAAAATTTCCGTACTTCCTTTATTCTTAGCCAGAGGAAAACATTTAAGATATGACGTACCAAAGCTACTTAAACAATTTGAAATGAAACACGATATTGAAATCAAGCTCCTTGCACCTCTAGGCGAACAAGAAGAGCTTGCTACAGCCGTAGAACTGTTTATTGATCGACATATTCAATAAAGATAAGGTCTTATACTTAAACTTCTCAATAAAAAACCAAACACATAAGCTACACTTTCTTTTTAACGTATTAAAGAGCTTTCTATATTCGACATGCCAAAGACTTACATAACATTTTTTATATTTTCTTTATTTAGTCATGTCGTACATTCAGCTACAAATGATGTGACTAAAGAAAAGTTCAAACAAAGCTTTCTTTCGTGCTCAATCATTACCAGCGAGCATCTAACGGTTCTGCAATTATACCAAAGAGGCTTGCCGAGAGACCTAGCGTTAGAGACACTCCCCAAGATTACACGCGCTGCAAAAGAACGAGTCAAATATGTATACGACCTTGCAAAAAAAATCGGCATCTTAAATGTTTATGCTGACATCAATACAAATTTTGCTCGTTGCGCTACGATGGTCCATAAAGTTAACGGAACACCTGCAGCTGACCTGAAAGAACATAACTATTACTATTGTGCAGGCGAGAACAAAATCAGATTTGAAATAATATTAATGACGAATCAAAATAAATCAGTAAAAAAGCTTATGTCATCGTTTCCCCGTAGATACGAAACAACAGTTATTAACCTTTATCAATTAATTAATTCAAAGGGAACTTTGGCTGCATTTGATCTAACATCAAATAATTTAAAGGCCTGTTTAAACCAAATAAATTAACAGTCAATATAGCTACTTTTCTCCGCTTTAAAGTTTTCTCTTTCTTGATTAATTAATCGTTGACTTAATAAAAGCTCTACCCTATTATGCACGCCACTTCGACGAAGAAGCAGATGCGTCCCCTTCGTCTAGAGGCCTAGGACACCGCCCTTTCACGGCGGTAACAGGGGTTCGACTCCCCTAGGGGACGCCATTTTTTTATATCTGCAAACATAAAGTATTACCATTAATTACTATCATCCCCCCCTAGTGCTATTACCTTTAATTACACTCTAATTCTATATTTTTACCCTCAATTTTTATGATTCGACTACACTTAGCTTATATTCAAAGTACTCAATGCACTAAACTCGTTAGTGCAAGTAATTAAACAGACAAAACTAAATACTTAGAAGCTAACTCATGGATAAACAAGACATACTCCTAGCACGCCAGCCTATTTATGATTTAAATAAAGAAGTTATTGGTTATGAACTTCTTTTTCGTGAGAATAACAGCGCCCCACTTACTGAATTTGATGGCAACAGAGCTACATCTCGAGTTTTACTTAGTTTATTTACCGAAACTGATTTGGCATCAGTTACAGGTGGCTTGCCTGCTTTTGTCAATTTTACAGCCGAATTATTAACCAGTACCCCAATATTTAATCCTCAATCCATCATTATTGAAATACTAGAGGATATAGAAATCACTGATCAGATTATTGCAAATCTAAAATCATTAAAGAAGCAAGGTTATACACTTGCTTTAGACGATTTTATAATGGATAAACGCTACGAACCTATTCTTGGCTTAGTGGATATCATTAAGCTTGAATTGCCTGATATGAACGACCAACAACTTACCCACACGATTAGCACCCTAAAAAAGTATGATGTAAAACTATTAGCTGAAAAGATAGAAACTCAAGCCGAATTTAAGCGCTGTAAAGACCTTGGTTGCGATATGTTTCAAGGTTATTTTTTATCTAAACCTGAAATCATAAAAGGTAAAAAAATAGCCGCAGGCAAACTCTCCGTTGTTGGCCTAATATCCGAAATTCAGGATCCTGATGTCGATATGACAGGCTTAACTAAAATAATTACTAAAGATCCGGTTTTAAGCTTTAAGTTACTAAAGCTTATTAATTCTGCTGCGTTTAAACGAGCAAATACAATTGAATCAATCCACAAGGCTATAACTTTACTAGGGATTGATAAGATTAAAAGTTGGGTGAGTTTACTTGCTTTAAGCAAGTTAGACGACAAGCCGGAGTCTTTGCATTTTTTAGCCCTGGTTCGCGCCTTAATGTGTGAAAAATTGGCTGAATTAATCAATCCTTACGAGAAAGATAAATATTACACTGTTGGCCTTTTATCTTGTCTAGATGCTTTTTTCGATCAGCGTATTGATGAAGTTGTAAGTCATATCAAACTCGATCAAACGATAAGCGTTGCGCTATTGTCGTATCAAGGAGGCGCAGGTTTAGCGCTTGAAACGACACTTAATTTTGAACAATCACACTGGCAAAAATTAAACTGGAATAAACTAGCTCAATACGATTTAAATGTTAAAAAAATCAGCACTATTTATTATGAATGCTCTACACTTGCCATGTCATTACAAGATACTTAAAATTCAAAAACCTTGTTTATACTTACCTAAAGTAAAAGCTAGGATTAACTTTCATTTACAGACCATTAGACTCCATGACCCCAAAGTTAATACTTGTTATCAATTGTGGTAGCTCTTCGCTAAAATTTGCTTTATACACAACTCAATTAAAGTTGCTAGCCGAAGGCCTTGCTGAATCACTAAACTCTATCGATGCAAAACTAAAAATTGAAAGAATCAGCGATCAAACAAAAGAAGTTTTTACCACCAAAGATCACCAAAGCGCAATTAATACAATAATCATTGAACTACAAAAACAATTTGACTTAGAACATCAGCTAATTGGGATCGGTCATCGTGTTGTTCATGGCGGTGATAAATTTAAACAGTCAGCCTTAGTTGATGATCAAGTACTAGCCGAAATTAAACACTGCATCCCACTTGCACCACTTCACAATCCGGCTAACCTTTTAGGAATTAATATCTTAAGTGAACAATACCCTAAACTAAGTCAAGTAGCTGTATTCGACACATCATTTCACCAAACAATGCCTGCTCATGCCTTTACTTACGCGATTCCCTATCACTTTTACGAACAAGAAAGCGTTCGCCGATATGGTTTTCATGGAACAAGTCACCGATATGTCAGCCAGCAAGCTGCAATTTTATTGAATAAGGATTTCGACAATATAAACCTTGTTGTCGCTCACTTAGGAAACGGTGCTAGCGTTGTATCAATTTCAAACGGTAAGAGTGTAGATACTAGCATGGGGCTAACGCCACTCGAAGGTTTGGTAATGGGGACACGCTCTGGTGACATCGACCCGGGCCTTTACGATTATTTAATATCGAAAAACCTTAGTCCAGAAGACATTTCACGCATGTTAAACAAAGAAAGCGGCCTACTCGGTATTTCTGGTATTAGTAATGACATGCGTACATTGTGCGAAAATGCAGAGCAAGGTCATAAAAGAAGTCAGTTAGCGATTGATATATTTTGCTTTAGACTCGCCAAATACATCGCTGCAATGATGGTTTCCTTACGAAATCTAGATGCATTGGTTTTCACCGGTGGCATAGGTGAAAATTCAGCATTAGTGCGTGCTCAGACAATCGGCCACCTAAGTATATTCGGCTTTGCAATTAACGACGCACTAAACCGCTCAAACTGCCATAACAAAACCATACATTTAAATAGCGCTAGACCAATCATGGTCATCCCAACGGATGAAGAAGTTATGATCGTACAAGACACTATTGAACTAATTCCAGGTACCATCTAATGGCTAAATCACTTTTTATTGCTCCCAGTACATTAAATTCAGGATTAACTTCAGTTAGCTTAGGCCTTGTAAGAGCGCTTGACCAAATAGGTGTACGTGTAGGTTTTTTTAAGCCTATTACTCAAATTTCGAATCATGATGACAAGCTCGACCTGTCTAGTCATTTTGCAAAGAATATATGTAATATCGAGACGGCAGCTCCCCTCTCAATAGAAGAGGCGGAAGCTTTTTTAAACAGAGGTGACAAAGATTTGTTAATGGAGAAGCTGGTAGGTGTTTACCACTCTTTTCAACAAAATTATGACGTTATTATTGTAGAAGGCTTAGTACCAGAAAAAAACACGCCATTTTCTAATAAATTAAACGTTGAAATTGCAAATAATTTAAATGCTGAAGTAATACTTGTAGTTGATGCTAAAGGCATGAGTAGTAAAGGTTTAGATAAGCACCTTAAAACAGCAGCAAGGATATTTTCATCTTCTGAAGATCCTGATATTTTAGGCTGCATACTGAATAAAGTCACATCCTTAAACGAAAATAATACCGACAACGAATCTCTACTCTTTCAACACGATTCAATATCTGAAAACAACGACATACCGTCACTCAACAGAGCAACTGTCGATTATAAAGCGACTTGTAGTGTTTTTACGAACAAGTTTAAATTATTAGGTGAAATCCCTTTAAATCCGAGTTTAATTGCGCCTCGCACCGAGGACATTGTGAGTGAGTGTGGTTTAGAAGTTTTAAATGAAGGGGCTTTAAAGGCAAGGCGTATACTAAAAATTTCAATTTGCGCTAGAACTATCCCCAATCTAATCAGTGCGTTAACACCTGGTTGCTTAATCGTTACCCCTGGTGATAGAACCGATGTTTTATTAGCCGCTTGCATGGCTGCTTTAAATGGCACGCCGTTAGCGGGGATCGTACTGACAGGTAATTATATCCCCGAACCTAAGATATTACGCCTGTGTCAGTCCGCCCTCAAATCGGGTCTTCCTTTACTTTTAAGTAAAAAGGATACATTTCAAACCTCTATTCAGTTATCAAACTTAAGTAATAAGGTACCAGTTGACGATATAGACCGAATGGATGGAGTCATGGCGACAGTTGCCGAGCATCTAGATATTGAGTGGTTTAAGACTTATTGCTGTAAAGAGCGCGCGACTAGACTCTCGCCGCCAGCATTTCGCTATCAACTTTCTGAAAATGCTCGTGAAGCAAATAAAACGGTAGTTTTGCCTGAAGGAAATGAACCCAGAACCATAAATGCAGCGGTAATTTGTCATGAAAGAAAATTAGCGAACTGTATTTTAATTGGAAAACACACTGAAATTCTTGATGTTGCATCATCTCAAGGCTTAACACTGCCAAGTGATATATCAATCATTGATCCTGATGAAGTGCGGGAAAAATACGTAGTTCCAATGACTGAACTTCGTAAAAATAAAGGTGTCACTACACAAATGGCCAGAGCCATGCTTGAGGATAACGTCGTGCTCGCAACAATGATGCTAGCATTAAATGAGGTAGACGGTTTGGTTTCGGGCGCCGTTCATACCACGGCCAATACTGTTCGCCCCGCCCTTCAGTTAATTAAAACAACCCCGAACGCAAAAGTTGTTTCATCTGTATTCTTTATGTGTCTTCCTGAGCAGGTGCTAGTTTATGGTGATTGTGCGATCAATCCAGACCCTAACGCTGAAGAATTAGCAGATATAGCCATTCAGAGTGCTGACTCAGCCATTGCATTTGGCATCGACCCTAAAATAGCCATGATTAGTTACAGTACGGGCCAGAGCGGAACAGGTAATGATGTCGATAAAGTCAGAGAAGCAACACGTATTGCTCAAGAAAAGCGCCCTGACCTCCTAATAGATGGCCCTTTACAGTATGACGCCGCAGCAATCGAAAGCGTTGCGATTAAAAAAGCACCAGATAGCCCCGTAGCTGGTAAAGCAACCATTTTCATATTTCCTGATTTGAATACAGGTAACACTACTTATAAAGCAGTACAGCGAAGTGCTAATGTCATTAGCATTGGCCCAATGCTCCAAGGCTTAAGAAAACCTGTAAACGATTTGTCTCGAGGCGCATTAGTTGAAGATATCGTATTTACCATAGCACTCACTGCAGTACAAGCAACACAAAAATAGACCGTTATGCGCTTGCTCTATCCAAAGCAAGCGCATCTATCTATACTAATTTTTACTTATTTCATAGAAAGCACTAGAAAATCGACCAACTAACTAGAGGTGAATGATGAACAAATACAAATCGTTGATATTAAATATATGCTTTGTGTTTTTATTCTCGCTCATACAAGGCTGCACAAACTATGAGCCAGTTTCGGTCAAGCACTGTAAAAGCGTCGTCCAGCATGCCCAAAAAGTACTAGGTAAATTATCTCCCTCTTATAAGGAGCTTCTTAAGAGCTGTAAAGCAGCAACCGATGATAAAAGAGGCTGCATCTTGGCTGCTGATAATGTAGGAAAAATTACTCAATGCGATTAGCTTCGCGCTACAAAGTTTATATCAACAGCATATATTTCCGGATCAATTCTATTTTCTAATATTTGGTTAAAGGCATTTTCGCTTGCTACAAATTACACAATGTATTGCTATCTCTGATGATGAAATTGATTTATCAGCCATTCGTGCCCAGGGTTCAGGTGGCCAAAACGTAAATAAAGTATCCTCTGCCATACATTTACGTTTTGATATTAATACCTCATCACTACCCAGTATTTACCGTGAACGTCTCTTAGCACTTAAAGATAGTCGTATTAACAAAGATGGCGTCATCATCATCAAAGCTCAACAGCATCGAACACAAGAAAAAAACAGAGTGGATGCGCTAGAGCGTCTTCAGCGGTTAATACAAAGTATCACTGTGGTACAAAAAACAAGAAGAGCAACTAAACCCACTAAAGGCTCACAAAGACGAAGGGTTGATGCTAAAACTCAAAAAGGTAAAACTAAAGCATTACGTGGAAAACCTTCCTTTTGAAAAAAGAAAAGCAACCTGCTAAAACACGTCTTGATCGATTTATAAGCCAGAGAATAAACATTAACAAACGAGATGTTAGACTAATTTTAGCGCAGCAAAGAATTATTGTAGACGGTGTGATTGCAAATAATATTCAACAAATCATTCACCCTTTTACATCAGTTATATTTGATGGCGAACCACTACAAAATAGTCAAGCATGCTACCTTATGCTGAACAAACCAACTGATGTGGTAAGTGCTACCAGTGATCTACAGCATAAAACGGTCATTGATTTATTAAGTCACCCGCTGAAAGATTCATTACATATTACAGGGCGATTAGATCTAAATTCTTCAGGTTTATTACTTCTTACAAATGACAGTAGTTGGTCAAGAAAACTCATGTTACCAGATCAAAAAGTGGCGAAGGTTTACCGAGTAACAACTGAAAAACCAATGAATAATGAATACATTGAGGCATTTAGGGATGGTATGTACTTCTCTTATGAAAATATTACGACGAAACCCGTTAATTTAAAAATTCTAGGTGAACACACTGCAGAGCTAAGTTTAACTGAAGGACGATACCATCAAATCAAGCGCATGTTCGGGCGCTTTAGAAATCCCGTTTTGAAAATTCACCGTTTGTCCATTGGGAGTATTCGTTTAGACCCACAATTAGCGCCAGGCGAAAGCCGAAGTTTAAATGAGGATGAAATTAACTGTTTATAATTACGCTTTTTATTTCAATACTTTGACCTTTCCAGCTTTTGTGTGATTTCCTTAACAACTAAATCCGACCACAGGTCGTAGGCCCTAATACTCGGATGAAACCCATCTTCTGCAATATAGCCATCTTCATGTGGAAAATTAATATCCATATATTTTAGATCTGAGAATTGTCTAGATTGTTGCATCAACCCCGAATTAAACGCTTTTGATTTTCGGCCAAGATACCAACGAAGTGGTTGAGGTAAGGAGGGGAAACGCTCCATAGGAGGAATACTACTCAATAAGATCACTTTCGCATCGAATTTAGACACAAGGATTGACCTTAATCGCTCCTGTAACTCTAACCACTTTTGTAATCTTACATTACTAGTCACATCATTCACGCCTAGCGAGATAATCACCATATCAACCTTAAACTCATCTAACTGCTCTAGCCTTTTAATAATATCAGCAGTCTTGGAGCCCGTTTCTGCTTCTAAGCGCCATTCAAGAGAACAGTGAGAAGACAGCTTAGTTGCCAGTTGACCTGAAAGCGCCTGATGTTGAGATTCTACACCGACCCCTGCAGCGGCAGAGTCACCCAAAATCAACAACTTTAGAGACTTACCAACGCCCGACAACCCTTCTCTAGCGCCCTCAGCTTCGGGTAATTTTGGTGTAACAATTCGCGTATAAATCCCTTGAGGAATTAATAAAGGCGCTAACAAGGTTGTAATAACTGGGTCATCTATCATCTTCAGGAGTGTCACTCGCTTATTAATTAGAAGGTAAATATTTGGCATGTTGAAGGATTAATTTTAAAGAAAAATACTAGCTTAGATATAAAAATATTCATAATGATTGTTATTTTTTGTGCTTTATTGGATTAAATCAACATGCTCTGCATACTTAAGTAATATATTCTAATTTTATGAATAATCTACTCTTTCTTAAAGGCTAATTTAATGGATAAACCTTCAATTTTAATCGTTGATGATGAGCCGATTAATATAAGACTTTTAAGTGAGAACTTAAAACAAGACTATGATTTACGAATTGCTACCAGCGGCAGACAGGCAATTGTTCAATTGGAGGCCCACCATCAAGAAATCGACCTCATTTTATTGGATGTCAATATGCCTGAAATGTCGGGTATTGAAGTTTTAGAGCAAATAAATGAAAATTCTGAATGGACAGAAATACCAGTAATTTTTGTAACGGCAATGGATCAAGAGTGTGACGAGGCTGAAGGTTTAAAACGTGGCGCTGCCGATTATATTACCAAGCCCATTTCCGCCCCCATTGTAAAAGCCCGTATTAAAACTCAATTATCACTTCGTAAAGCGAAAGAGGTGCTTGCCTCACAAAATAAGATACTAGAGCAGGAGGTTCAAAAAAGAACTGAAGAAATACGGTACACCCAGGAAGTTATCATTAGCGCACTGACTAACTTGGCATTAACGCGAGATAAAGAAACTGGTAACCATATAATACGAACTCAACACTACGTTAAAGTACTCGCTCAACTAATACGTTATTTACCAGAATATATCGAAGAGCTAGATGATGACGTAACTATAGATTCTATCTTTAGGACTGCTCCACTACATGATGTTGGTAAAGTAGGCATTCCAGATTATATACTGTTAAAGCCTGGAAAATTAACCGCTGAAGAATGGGACATTATGCAAACACACGCCACACTTGGCGGTGATGCACTTAAAAAGTCATGCGACATATCTGGTTTTAGACAAAATAAATTTCTAACCTATGCCCAAGAAATTGCTTACTCTCACCATGAAAAATGGGATGGTTCTGGATACCCACAAGCCTTGGTCGGAAATGACATTCCTGTTTCAGCAAGATTAATGGCAATTGCTGATGTTTATGATGCCCTTATGTCGCGCCGATGCTACAAGGAAGCATTCCCCCACTCTAAGGTTCTTGAAATCATGAAGGAAGGAAAGGGCCAACATTTTGACCCGGTGATGCTGCAAGTATTTTTAGATAATGAGCATTTGTTTTATGCCGTTGCTGAGAAGTATCAATAACCAAGTCAAAACCTCAAACGAGACTGAGTTCGAAGTCAAAAGTACTTCCTACTCCCACCTCACTTGTTACCGTTATCTTGCTATTATGAAGCTCAATTATTCGACGAGTGATGGCTAAACCCAATCCGGTGTTTGTTCGTTCACCTTGCGCGCTATTCTCCGCGCGATAATGGGTCTCGAATATATGTGGTAGATCTGATGGTGGAATACCACAACCGTTATCTCCAATAGTGATTTTTAGCTTACTAGAATCTGTTACCATTTTAATGGTTACGCTACCTCCCTGCTTACTATGACGAATTGCGTTGTCTAATAAGTTAGTAAAAACTCTCTCCATTTTTTCAATGTTTGCTAAAACTAGTAGAGCAGGATCTTTAGGGTCAACATCTAAAAACACGCCCTTTTTATCGGCTTCTAAAGCCAATTTTTGAATTACATCCTGTGCTAACTCAGCGATGGAGACAGGCTCCAGTATAAGTTTGGCATTTTCAGCATCTAGATGAGCCAACTCAAATAGCTGTTCAACCAAATTACTAATATGTTGAGCGTTATTGACAGCGATTTGAATTAACTCCTCGCTTTCTCTCTCACTTATTTTGTCTTTCTTAAGCTGCCATGTCTCTAAGTAACCTTGTAATGCGGCTAAAGGCGTACGAAGATCATGAGATACATACGAAATAAGTTCACGTCTTAACTCATCCGTTGTTCTTACTTTTTCATATTGTTCTTTTAATGTACTAGCCATTTCATTAAACGTTGAACCGAGTCGATGAATTTCATCAGATGAATTTTCATCCCATACAGAATCAGGCATATTACCTTGCTCAAACCCTTCCGCGCGAAATAGTCGCATGTCTATTGCAAGACGTCTAAGTGGTCTTGTGAGCATAGCAAACAAAAGCATTACAACTATTAAACTAAAGAATAAAGTTGCAATAAACCCCCAAAAACTTAGCTTAATAATGTGACTATTTTGTAGTAGCTCAACAACACCATCGTATATTTCACCACCGATGATAATATACAGATAAGCAATTAGTTCACCTTCATATTTTATTTCAGCGACAGAAAATATTTTCTGTCGGTATTCTGAACGTGGATCATCCCCAACAATAGGTAGACTTCGTTCCCGAGATACAAATTGTTTAATCGGTTTCAAATCAACCTGCATTCGCTTGATTTTAACGTCATCCGCAGAGTAAGTAGTTACCTGTCCTTCTGGTGTTAGCACATAAAACTCAAAACTAGGCCCTAAGATCATCATTGAATGAAAGGTATGTTCTAGAGCGTCATGATCTACTTCACCGTTTTTTAAAAGCTTATCATCATGAACAATATGCTCAGCGAGTTCTAAGTGTAATTTTTGCTCAACTTCACTTTGGTAGTTACTTGTCAACTGATGTACAAGCGCAGTCAGCAGCAATGCGATCAATGAAAAGCTCACTAATAAACCCAGTACTAATTTGCTATAAAATGAATCGAACCACCTTTTTTTAGACTTATTAGTCGCCTTAACCATGGTTATTTTCCGTATCCGTAAATTTGTAGCCAACACCCCAAACAGTTAAAACATACTCAGGTTTTGAAGCGTCTTTTTCTAACTTTGTTCGTAATCGGTTTATATGGGAGTTTACCGTATGCTCGTATCCTGCGTGTTGGTAGCCCCAGACTTTATCTAATAACTGGCTTCTACTAAAAACCAACCCAGGTTGTTTTGCCATATATAGTAATAAATCAAATTCGGTACTAGTCAGTTCTATTAATTCACTGCCTAAATGTACTTGGCGTTTATTCACCAGAATCTCAAGTTCACCGAAGACTAGTGAATTTTTGGCTTCAATTGGATTAGTTTTTGTTAGCATTTCAACTCGTCGCAACATTGCTTTCACCCTAGCCTGTAATTCGCGGACACTAAAAGGTTTGGTCAAGTAGTCATCTGCACCCATTTCAAGGCCAACAACCCTATCTGCCTCAGAATCTCTAGCCGTTAGCATTAGTATTGGAATAAAGTTATTTGCAGCTCTTAGGCGTCTACATATTTCTAGCCCATCCATTTCTGGCAACATCACATCTAAAACAATCAAATCAAATTCACCGCTCATTGCCATTTTTAAACCTTGTGAGCCCACATCACAACTTTCAACTTGATAACCCATATCACCTAAATTCATTGATACTAATTTATTGATATCAGGGTCGTCTTCAATAACGAGGATTTGGTTTTTCATGTCATTAATGCCTTATATAAAGTTCACTTAAATATACGTTTTAATGGCCTAAATGTATTTACTTTTAAGCATAGTTGTTTATATATAATAAAAAACCATTGGTGCTTATATAGAGCAACCAATGGCTTTTAATTACAGTAATTAGAATACGTTAATTACTGAGTACGTTTAAGTACCAGCTTTGCACCAGGAGCATCAAAACGATGGGACGAATCAAGAATAGAGTCAGCATAACCATCCTCATTTGTCACTACGCCAGGATGCCTTGAAACAACATTCACATCATCACGAACAGCATTAAAGCCTTCTCCACCATCGGCAGGGCCCGGTATTGTGCCAGCTAATTCACTATTTGCCTCAGTACCCGCGTCATAAATAGGTAAGAAAAAAGTCATCTCTTCACCAAGTGTCAAATCAGCTAATTTCAAACCCTGTCTACCAATAAATGCATCGTTCGTATTCACAAACATCGTAGCCACAGTAAGATTTAAATCGTCAGAAACAATTGTTTCAACTCCAAGGGTTTCTGACGCACCTGGAAGAATTAAGCCTGCACCTGCAGCTGTCGTAAACGCGCCTGCATTAGTCGCTTCAGTCAAGAAAATTGTACCATCGCCACTTTCAGCTAAATGTTCCAAGCCTAAGCTTGACGCTTCTCCTATAGACCATGCGGAATAGCTTGAGCCATGAATAGCTACAGCTAAAGGTGACAATGGCTGATTACTAGATAAATTACTTAAAGTGAGTTCATAACTTTGAGTAATTATTTCTGGGGCCAGATCATCATCTACAACATTAGATGAATCATTATCACTACAGGCACTCAAGGTTACGAGAGAACATACAGAAAAACCAATACTTAAATATTTTTTAAAGTTCATTGTATCCTCTCCTTATTTAACTGTTACTACTACTTTTGCTACAGGGTTTAACCAACGATGAATTCGACTATCAACATCACTTACACCGCCAGCTGCGTCAGTATCACCAATATTTCCACGGTGAATATGGATATTCTGATTTGATTCATTTGTTGTTACGCCTGTACCATTTGTTCCACCATTACCACCTGGATTCGCTGGAATCCCTGGTACGCCTACTGCATCACCGCCATTCACAATCTCATCATTTGCCTCTGTACCGGCGTCATAAGCATTCAAAAAAATTGTATAAGTTCCAACCTCTTCAGGAATAGCCCAAGAATCAAGCCCTACAAAACCATCGTTTGTAGGTAATAGCATTGCTGTAATAGATAAAAAACCGTTAGTGCCTGTGTTAAAATCACTCACCATCGTTGCAGTAGAAGGTGCTAAAAGACCGCTTGCTGGGTTTTCAACACTTAGCGCACCTAATGCTTCGGATGATGTTACTAAACCAGAAATATCTCCACCCTCAGCCATAGCTGTTAATTCTGCCGTCGCTACTGCACCAGATTCAAACAAATGCTGAGAATCATCATGTGCACTTACTAATAAAGGCGTAAAAAACATGGCTTGAGTAAGATTACTAATTTTCACATCTACTGTTTGTGCAGAAGTTATTGTCGATGCTAATAATAATGGAAGTGTCGTAGCAGCCAGTTTAGAGTTTATTTTCATGCTTGTTCCTTTCGTAATATATAAATACCAGTCGTTGCTGATATCGCTGTTTATGAATATTATTTTTTACATTTAGCTTGTCGTTATTGAACGAAAGCTAGTTTACGAAAGGAAAATCTCAAAAGTTTCACGAAGTTATCACAAATTTATAACGACACATCATGATTTCATAAAAGCGTACTTAACCCCCTTTTCATCTTAACAAGATAGGTGAATACTAGAGCCATCTAATAGCTTAAAGCTATTTAACGCTTTCAATACTTGGATCTAAGATTTCTGGGTTAAGTTTCCACCTAATAAAGTAGGTACTAAAAATGAAGAACAAGATAAAATTTAAAAAACCTTTACTAATATTTTCGTTACTAATGGCATCTACGGCCTACCTGCATTCGGCACAAAACACTTCATCGGCAATGGAGAAAGTCGCACAGCAAGAAAACTTTAATAAAAACGTGATGCAGACCAATAATTTCGATAAACGCTACAAAAAACCTTCCGATAAAGAACTTCGAAACCAACTAAGCTCTTTGCAATATAAAGTCACCCAAAAAGAAGGTACTGAACGCCCTTTTGACAACGAGTACTGGGATAATAAAAAAGCAGGCATTTATGTAGACGTGGTGAGTGGTGAGCCTTTATTTTCATCAAAAGACAAGTTTAAATCAGGAACTGGCTGGCCAAGCTTTACACAGCCTATAAGCAGTAAATTTATTGTAGAAAAAGAAGATAGTCACTTATTTTATAGTCGAACGGAGCTACGGAGTAAATTTGGCGATTCGCATTTAGGACATGTGTTTGATGATGGACCTCAACCGACAGGGTTGAGATACTGTATTAATTCAGCCGCATTAAAATTTATACCTGTTGAGCTACTTGCGAAAGAAGGCTACGGAGATATATTAAGTGAGTTTACTAAGTAACATATCACTAAAGCCCAAGAGAGATCCTAATTCGGTCTCTCTAGCCCCTTTAAATCAACTTTCTTATTTTTTTGATTTAAGTGACACATCAAATATTCCCAATTAGTGAAAGTACAAAAAAATTCACATCAAATTCCCTACATTTTTAAATGATGTTAGCTAGATCTCAATGTTATCGGGTGAATAAGATTAGAATAACAAAAATTATAAATATGATTACAATTCTCGCATAAAATTTTATTCCGACAGGTCTCATCTATGAAAGTAAAACCCACTCTAGCGATGGTTAAATACAATTGCATAAAATTACGTCTGGTTTTGGTTACATTAATATCAAGCATATTAGCAACAAACTCTGCGTTTGCTGATTTTGAACAAAAAACGAATACAGATATTGTGTCACTTGGTTTTGGTGCCATCATAAACTCCGGCCCTTATAGTGGACAAGATAGCTATGTAGACCCTTTTCCTTTGATCAATATTGAATACGGTCGTTTCTTTTTAAAAGGCTCCACCATTGGCTATCATTTCTATAATCATAAGCGCGTATCTCTCGCAATTGCGGGGAGTTACAATCGTGAGTTTTTGGATGTTGATGACATCAATGATAAAAACGAAAAACTTTTCTACGGCATACAAGATCGTGACCCTGCTACAGAAGTAGGATTTATCGGTCGATTTTATTCTCGTGTAGGCTTAGTCGAAGGAACGTTTTTCAAAGATGTGAGTGATGCACATGATGGTACTCGAGCGAGCTTAAAGATTTCGCGCCCGATACCTGATACCGGTAAATGGACGATGGTTCCTAGCTTCTATGTGAATTATTACAGTGAAAAATTTAATAACTATTATTACGGAGTATCTCAAGAAGAAAATGATCGCGGTGAGCAAATCGCGATAGATAGAAGCGAAATCTCCGCAGGCGAATTTGGTGATAAGATCAGACCTACTTATAGTACAGGCAATACTGGGCATGTCGGCTTTTCGCTTGATATGAAATATTCTTTCACACAAAACCTTAAGGGTATTGGAAACATCGCTATCGAGAAGTTTGCAGGGGAAGTTGAAACAAGTCCTTTAACTGAAGACAAACAGCTAGTCACTGCAGTAGTTGGCTTTGCTTACGAGTTTTAAACATCATAAGGTTTAGCTGTAATCTATTCATTACGCTAAACCAAACCATTGCTCACTTTATTTAAGAGTCAGCAATGCCGGTTATAATACGTCTTAGCCACTGATGCCCTGCATTATGTTGTAATAATGGGCTCCAAGCCATTTTTAATTCAAACTTAGGAATATCAAAGGGAGGATCTTTAACAACTAATTTTGAGCTCTCACTTTTTAATTTAGCAGCCCTGCTTGGTAGCGTTGCAACTAAATCATGCTGCTGCGCTAATAACATCGCAACTTGATAATGACGCGTAAACACACTTATATTTCTTTTTTTTCCAATTTTTCCTAGCGCCTCATCCACCCAACCTAAGCGCTGTACATCTTCAGGGTCAACACCTACACCGACACCAAACCCTGTTTTACTTACCCAGATATGATTCGCGAGCAGATAGTTTTCTAAGTTAAACCCCTTTACTAGCGGGTTCATTGGACTCATTAAACAAGAAAAAGTATCTGACCAAAGAGTTCTTTGATGGAAAGATTGAGGTAATGTGTCAAAACGGTTAATGGCCATATCAACACGACCCTGTTCGACATCTTCGAATGAAACATCACTAGGGGTCAACACATCTAGTGTAATATTGGGTGCCTGTTTCCTAACGACACTTAGCACAGCAGGTATCAATGTAGACTCTGCATAATCACTTGCCATGACACGAAAAACTCGTTTACTTTGCAAGTCAAAATTTCGATCAGGCTGTATCACTTTTTCGATATTGAATAAAATGCTACGGACTTCAGGTTTAAGTTTTAACGCCAGCTCTGTCGGCGCCATCCCGTCACTTGTTCGCACTAAAATCGGGTCTTCAAACAATAAGCGTAAACGTTTAAGAGCATTACTCATTGCAGGCTGCGTAATACCTAGATGACTAGCGGCCTTAGTAACATTTTGCTCACGTAAAAGTACATCCAAATGTACTAATAGATTTAAATCTATACGTCCTAAATCCATTATTACAAAACCTTAGCTATTGGAAAAAGATGTGCAAGCACACCTTTAAAGTTTAAAAATTTAACAGGAATTCCCCTTAAACTTCCTGATATATCTCACTGCCCGAATCTTTGAATTTCTCAGACATTTCATCCATGCCCTTTTTTGCTTCGAGGTCATGCGCGTAGTCACGCACTTCTTGTGAAATTTTCATAGAACAAAACTTAGGCCCACACATTGAACAAAAGTGCGCCACTTTTGCCGAATCTTTTGGCAATGTTTCATCATGATATGCACGCGCTGTATAAGGGTCGATCGCTAAGTTAAACTGGTCTTCCCACCTAAATTCGAATCTCGCTTTTGACATTGCATCATCATGAATTTGAGCTCCCGGATGTCCTTTTGCTAAATCAGCTGCATGTGCCGCAATTTTATAGGTGATGAGTCCTAGCTTAACATCGTCACGGTTTGGTAAACCTAAATGCTCTTTAGGGGTGACATAACACAACATCGCACAACCATACCAGCCGATCAATGCCGCACCGATACCCGAGGTAATATGATCATAACCCGGCGCAATATCGGTTGTTAATGGGCCTAATGTGTAAAAAGGTGCTTCATGGCAATGTTTAATCTGTTCATCCATATTTTCTTTAATCATATGCATAGGCACATGACCAGGTCCTTCAATGAAGACTTGAACATCATGCTCCCAAGCAACTTTACATAACTCACCTAAGGTTTTAAGTTCGGCAAATTGCGCTTCATCATTCGCATCAGCAATTGAACCCGGACGTAAACCATCACCTAATGAGAAGCAAACATCATAGGCTTTCATAATTTGGCAAATTTCTTCGAAATGGGTATATAGAAAGCTTTCTTCGTGGTGAGCTAAACACCATTTGGCCATAATTGAACCACCACGGCTCACAATACCTGTTACTCGTTTAGCCGTCATCGGTACGTAGCGTAATAAGACGCCAGCATGAATAGTGAAATAATCAACACCTTGCTCAGCTTGCTCTATCAATGTGTCTCTGAAAAGTTCCCAAGTTAAATCTTCAGCAACACCATTACACTTTTCGAGTGCTTGATAAATAGGTACTGTTCCGATTGGTACTGATGAGTTACGAATAATCCATTCTCTTGTTTCATGAATATTCTGACCGGTAGATAGATCCATTACCGTATCGCCGCCCCAACGTGTTGACCAAACAGTTTTTTCAACTTCTTCTTGTATTGATGAAGTAACCGCTGAATTACCAATATTTGCATTTACCTTGGTACGAAAGTTTCGACCAATAATCATTGGTTCTGTTTCAGGGTGGTTTATGTTGTTAGGAATAACCGCTCTGCCACGTGCAACTTCATCACGTACAAACTCAGGCGTAATCATTTTTGGAATGCTTGCACCAAAGCTCATGCCTGGATGCTGGGTTTCCAAAGCTTCATCCAGCTGGACCTCTGACAAAGCCAAATTCTCTCTAATGGCAATGTATTCCATCTCTGGTGTTATGATGCCTTGTCGCGCATAGTGCAGCTGAGTGACGTTGCGCCCTTTTATCGCCTTTCGTGGCTCTCTTTTATATTCAAAACGTAAACCGTCTAATGCAATATTTTTATCTCTAACATTTGCATAACTTGAGCTAAAACCTGCCAACAACTCAGTATCTTCGCGTTCTTCAATCCAATTTGAACGTAAAGTATCTAAACCTTTACGTACATCAATAGTCTTGTTTGGGTCGGTATATGGGCCAGAGGTATCATAAATACGAACGGGAGGATTAACTTCTACCTCACCATCTCGTAAAGTTGTAGGGCTAAGGCTAATCTCACGCATGGCCACCTGAATATCAGGCCGACTTCCTTCTACGTATATTTTATTAGATGCAGGAAAAGGCTGTGTCGATAATTCATCAACATGTGCAGTTTCACTGAGTTTCTGGAAGTTTTCCGTTTTCATGATGTGCTCCGAGTATGATTGGAGTTAGAGTAATAATTGACCTTGGTAACTCACAGCACAGAAAAGATAAGCATTTAGGATGCTTTCTTGTTCCCTACGCTGGTATTAACCAAATCAGGTTCAACGGGTCCTATTTTTATTTAATATAACAAGTATATAAATACCATTAAATAAAGCAGTCTCAGCCAAACATTATTGATATTTGGCTCCCCGACAAGATTGCCTGATTGTAAGCAGGCGCTAGTAAGATGGCAACTTATTTCATCGAACCATAACTAAATCTTCTTTATCTTAGCCAAACTTGTAGTTTAAATTATAGAAAGAAGAAAATTAGTTGATGTTAAAATTAACCATCAATATTAATTTGTTCTATTAAAGCTTTTAGCGTTACTTCAGACTGTTCATGTACGATTTGACAGGTGCCGGCAGCCTGATGCCCTCCTCCATTATATTTGAGCATTAATTCACCAACATTTGTTTTTGAGCCCCGGTCAAATATAGATTTACCAGTAGCAAATACAGTATTTTGTTTTTGGAAGCCCCACATGACGTGGATTGAAATATTACATTCAGGATAAAGTGCATAAATAACAAATCGATTCCCGGCATGAATAATTTCCTGATCGCGTAAATCAAGAACCACTAAGTTTCCGTGTACAGTGCCACAGTTTTTTAACTGCTGTTTAAATAACACATCTTGTTCGTGATAGAGCGTTACCCTTTCTTGAACATCAGGAAGCCCCATTACTTCATCTATTGTATGATTTTTGCAGTAATCAATTAAATCCATCATCAAATTATAATTTGATATTCTAAACTCTCTAAATCGACCCAGACCCGTACGGGCATCCATTAAGAAGTTCAGCAAATCCCAGCCTTCTGGATTTAAAACTTGCTCTTTATTAAATTGAGCTGAATCACCACGATCCACCGCTTCCATCATACCAACCCAAGAATCAGGAAATACGTCCAATGCGCCATAATGGTCCCAAACAACTCTAGCAGCAGAAGGCGCTTCAGGATCAATAATATGATTGTCTACTTTTTCATTTCGAATAGTTTCAGACAAATGGTGATCGAAAGCTAAATGTACCCCAGGCACATAAGGCAGGTTTGTAGAAATATCATTATTGCTTACTTCTATCTTTCCATCCTGCATGTCTTTCGGGTGAACAAATTTTATCTCGTCAATAATATCAAGATGTTTAAGCAAAACCGCACATACTAAACCGTCAAAATCACTTCGTGTTATTAGCCTGAATTTGTTATCTGCCATTTGGCTCTCCATATTGTGATCAATGAACACTAAAATAAAAATATAAACTAAATAAAAGTATAGACGGGCTTAGTGAATTTATAAGAAAACTTTCATAAATTATTAGTGAAATTTGAAATATGTAATCTGACTAGTTCTTTTAAATACGTCGGTTTAGCCTTTAAGCTTGAATACTTATATAATGCTTCAACAGTAAGCTAACCCGTAAACTAAACGTATCGTTATGGGTCTTATATACATTGCTCTTTTTACATACACGACTAGGCCGTTGCTTAAATGATTGATTTTGATTCCCACCCAACAGAAATTATCCCTCTAACACTCATCAATAGTATCGATCATACTAGAAGAAAACATGACAGCATCACTTTATTAAAGATGATGAAAAAAGTTAGTGGCAAAGATGCCGTTGTTTGGGGAGATAGTGCTATTGGGTTTGGTTACTATGAATATTCATATAAGACAGGTCGTAAAGGACAATGGCCGATTATATCCTTCACACCTAGTATTCAGAACATAAGCATACAAGTAATGACTGGATATGAAGAGTATATTGCCTTAATTGAAAAAATTGGACGTGTAAAATTTGACGGCAATACACTTATTTTACATAAATTCTCTGATATAAAATTACCGGCTCTGGAAGCACTCTTAAAGAAGGTAGTTTACGATATTCGAAAAAACCAAACGTGCGGTTAACTATTTTTTTTAGGTGTTCCACTTAAAATGGTGCGCTTAAGTATTTCGCTATCAATCCTGCAATATACTTATATTTGCAATCTTTCGACTTCCAAAAATGCTTTAGCGAGGTCGAATTGATTAAATACTTGGATGCCATTTTTATTAAGTAATGCTGTCGTGACCCCGACACCACTAACTTTAGTCGCTGAAAACTCTCCATCATAAATCGTTGTACTTCCACATGAAGGGCTTGATTCTGAGAGTACCGCAACTTTGATATTATGCTTACGACACAAATCTAGAGCTATCGTTGCGCCGTTAACAAATGACGCAGAAACATCAACGCCCAATTTGGTCATTACAATGGCCTTACCTAGCAATACCTCATGACCACCACCATTAGATATTTCAGCAGGTATTCTAGGGATGCTCATTCCGGCATCCACTTCAGGACATACCGATGCGACCCAACCTTTATCAATCCAGTCTTGCAATTTTTGATCGTGGACCGAAAGTGTTTTGCCATCATATCTGACACGCTTGCCAAGAAGGCAAGCGCTGATGAGTATTCTTTTATTTGGCATCGTCATTTAAAACCTAGCGATTAACAAAGAAATATTAATTAGCGTATGGTCTTATCTACCAAATCTTTAGCTTCTTCCTGAATTTTCGTTAAATGATCTTGCCCCAAAAAACTTTCTGCATAGATTTTATATACATCTTCTGTTCCAGATGGCCTAGCAGCAAACCACCCATTTTCAGTCGTTACTTTTAATCCACCAATGACAGCATTATTACCAGGGGCTTTAGTAAGTTTACTAATGATCGGCTCGCCAGCGAGTTCATTCGTTGTCACTTGTTCTGCGGATAATTGCTTAAGCTTTTCTTTCTGTTGTTTTGTTGCGGGCGCATCCAGCCGTTCATAAACGGGTGAACCAAATTTAGACTCTAATCTAGAATAATGTTCTCCAGGGTCTTTACCTGTCACCGCACAAATTTCTGCTGCCAAAAGGTCCATAATGATGCCATCCTTGTCTGTCGTCCAAGTTGAGCCATCTAACCTTAAAAAAGAGGCGCCTGCACTCTCTTCACCACCAAAACCCAGGCTTCCGTCACTTAGGCCGCCGACAAACCATTTAAAACCAACGGGCACTTCATTGAGTTGACCACCGATTGAATTAGCAACCCGATCAATCATGCCACTAGAAACCAAAGTCTTGCCGATCCCAACAGATTTCTTCCATAGAGGTCTGTGTGTAAACAAGTACTCGATAGCCACTGCCAAATAGTGATTTGGGTTTAACAAGCCTGCACTACTCGTTACAATGCCATGCCGATCATAATCAGGATCATTTCCGAAGGCGATATCAAACTTATCTTTTAATTCAATTAGCTGCCCCATTGCATAAGACGAAGAGCAATCCATCCTTATTTTTCCATCTTTATCTACGCGCATGAATGAGAATGTTGGATCAACTTTCTTATTCACTACTTCTAGATTAAGATCATAAAGGTCAACGATAGGCTCCCAATAATCAATCCCACTCCCTCCCATAGGATCGACGCCTATGTTTATTCCACTTGCTGAAATGGCATCCATATTGACAACATTTTTCAAATCACGCACATAAGGCAAAATGAAATCTATATTTTTAGTAGAGCCTGCATTTAAGGCTTTTTGATAACTATAACGCTTTAAACCTTTAAGCTTATTGGAAAGCAGTTCATTCGCTCTGATCTGGATGACTGTTGTAACATCTGTATCTGCTGGCCCGCCATGTGGAGGGTTATATTTGAAGCCACCATCTTGAGGAGGGTTATGTGAAGGCGTAATCACAACCCCGTCAGCCAGTCCACTTGTACGACTCAAATTGTAAGTTAAAATCGCATGAGAGATAACAGGCGTTGGCGTATAACCCCCACCAGACTGAATCCTAACTTCAACATTGTTTGCAGCAAAAACCTCTAAAGCACTGATGAATGCAGGCTCAGATAAAGCATGAGTGTCTTTCCCTAAAAATAATGGCCCAGTAATATTCTGCTGTGCTCTGTACTCACATAACGCCTGACAAACCGCAAGGATATGATGTTCATTAAAGCTTCCATTCATTGAACTCCCTCGATGACCAGATGTACCAAAAGATACAGATTGATCATTGTTTGCAGGCTCAGGAACCGTTGAATAATAATTAGCAACTAACAATGGAATGTTGGTCAGAAGTTCCTGTGGTGCGGCTTTACCTGCAAGAGGATGAATACTCATAAAAATCCTTTAATGGGCTGATGTAAAATGAGGTTAGATTAGCACAATCACTTCTTTAAGTTGATATATCACGTCAGTAAAATTGGGCAAAAACGCCATCATGGTCGGAGTATTTGTTAAGGCTCACAGTTTTGAAATGTTTAACCTTTAAATTTCGATATAAAATATGATCAATGCGTCGCAAGGATTGTTTATTCAGAGCAGTATTATTGATTTCATTTATCATAACCTCTGAAGAAAGAAGCTGATATTTTTTCATTAAAATCGTTAAAGTCTCGGAAAAAATAAAATCATTAAAGTCACCCAACACAATTAATGAATCCGATTCTTCAACAAATTTATCCATGGCTTTTACTAGAGCGTAAGCCTGCCGTTGACGATTCTGAGACTTTTTCTTATGTTCTTTGCGTTTCGATAAAAAATGGGAAGTGATTACGCCTATTTTTTGCTTTGATTCATCCGAGCTAGACCAGAACTGAACACCAACAACCTTACTGAGACGCTTCTGTTTATCAAAAAAACCAGGAAGTTGGCCCCCAGGAAATCCAAAGTCAGTTAAGGACTCCTTCACTGGTTCTAAGTTAGACAAAATTGCTACATCCTGCCCCGTAGCTGTATCACGCCCCTGTTTAAAGTATACATTCCATGCCGATCCAAAAGCATTGGCTAAATCATTGGCGACCATATGATTTTCAATTTCACTGACCGCTAATATTTGTACATGTTGCTGGTTGATTAGTGATGCATAGAATTTAAGCTCTTCTCTATACTTTTTTGGGGACATATCCCCTTTGTTAAATCGACTACCGTCAACATGCTGATCGAATGGTGTCCATAACCATTCGGTATTTATAGTCATTACATTGAGTTCTGCATGAGTGAAACTGACAACAGAAAGTAAAAGAACAATAGTATATACCCGTATCATAAGTTGATCAGATGTCGGCTTTCTTCAGCAAAGCCTGCGCCAACCTCCTCATAATAATTAAAAGCAACATCCGCCCCTAAATTTATAAGATCGATACGCTCATCTTCAAAGCGAGCAATTGCCGCTATTCGACCACGGTATTCTGTATGCTGTAGTTGGTATAAAATATTTTTCATTTCAGTCACGGAAGGGATCGCTAGCATGATGAGTTTTATTTCTTTTAAATTGATGTTTTCCCAAAATTCAATATCATCAGCATCACCAAACACGACATTTTTACCTTCTTCTTTAAACTGTTTTGCACGAAGTTTGTCGACCTCAACACCCCAAACTTTAGTATCTAGTTTAGGTTCCAGATCCTCATAAGCACCTAAACCAACACGCCCCATACCAACGATAATTACTTCAGCGCCCACAGGTTTTTCGACCTTATACAAGCGTGAAACCGAGGAGCGTTGAAAACGGGAAATAATCGTTTTATTCGCAGCAAACATGGTATGTGCGTATTTGTATAACAAAGTATTTATGACAAATGACATAGCAATCGCTAAAGCGATTATGACTAAGCTTTGTTCCGACAACCAACCTTGATCGACACTTAAGCTAACCACGATTAAGCCAAACTCACTAAAGTTTGATAATAATAATGCGGATAAGAATGATGTTCTTGCTCTAAATGAAAAAACAGCAAAAACTAAGTGAAATAAAGCAAATTTAACTGGCAAGAGCAATAATAAACCAGCCGCTAAATACCACATTTCGAAAGTTGGTAAAGCGGTAAAACCAATCGATAAAAAGAAGCCAATAAGAAAGAGATCTTTAAAACTCATTAAGGATTTATAGAGCTCGTTAGCTTTTGGTAAGCCCGCAATTAACATACCGAGCACAAGTGCACCTAAGTCACCTTTTAAGTCGACAAATTTAAATAATTCAGCGCCGCCTAAAGCAAACAGAAACCCCAGGAGTGGGACTAATTCACCATGTCCGCTTAAATTTGAAATTTTGTTAAAAATCGGTCGCACTAACACTAAGGCGACAAGACCAAACGCCAAAATACTAGGTGTTTTACCGATAGCAAAAACAAGAAAAATAACGGCAGCTAGGTCTTGTATAATGAGCACGCTTATCGACAAATCACTATGACGAGTTTTTAATTCAGAACTTCCTTCAAGCATTTTAAATACACAAACGGTGCTACTAAAACTAAGTGCAAAACCTATAATTGCCGCTTGCTGTAGCGTGTAATTTAAGTAGGAAAGGGTTGAAACAGAAGTAATAAGAGACAACAATCCTAATAGCAAAGCACTCCAAATACTCATATGCCCTATTGCAGAGCCCCATATTTGAGGGCGAAGCAGGTCTTTAAAATTAACCTTCAAGCCAATTGTAAATAACATGAGCGTGATGCCAAGTTCAGCAAAGGCATCTAAATTTGCAGCGGGTTCAACATCAAAAGCATGTAAAATAAAGCCGGCAGACAAATAACCGACCAACGGTGGTAGTCCAATTTGTTTAGCAACAAAGCCAAATAAAAAGGCTACTAGAATCCAGATAAAACTCATTTACTCTTCTCAAATCAACAGTATATGATTGAGCTTACCACAGACACTCAGAAGTAGAACAAGAACCAAGTGAAATTACTGCAACAAAGTAAGGAATCTAAAGTAGTTTTACATTCGTTTTATAGCTTGCTAATTAGGCTAACCAGTTTTTCTAATTTTAAATTGGATAGTTGACGATAATCAAAATACGGTGTGACTATAATATTCTTCGTAGGCCCTATCGCAAAGTCCTTATCTAGCCAATTCAAATTGTGTGCACCCAGTAGTTTAATGGCGTAAGTTTTACCGCAAATAATATTGATACAGTTTTCATCCTCAGTGACAATCTGGTCGTCAAACAACAGAGACTGGCGAGACTCGGTTGTTAATAAAAAAGAGTCTCGGTAAGACTGCCATGTTAAATAAACAGCAGGGTTTAAAGCGAAAGCCAGTTTTGCATAGATATTGATAATTTTGCGCCAATGATTACCCGTTTCTTGCGCTATTTTAGATAACTCACCCTCTACAGCAGGCATCAACACTTTTAATGTCAAATAAGCATCTAAAGGGGGCCTATTTTCAATATAAACAGCTAGTTTACAATTTGAATCACCAATACCAATCATAGAGTTCTCGAATTAATTTTTTTGACTTGATATACCGTCGATTAAGGCTATATTTTATTTTAAATCTTACGGAGAATAAAATGAAGAATACCTTTCGCATCATCCTTTTTGCATTACTCACATTCTCATGTTTTATAGCCAGTGCTGATCAAAAAATCTATTTAACCTCATTAAGCTGGCCCCCCTATTCTGACAAGAAACTTCCTGATCAGGGTGCGTCAGTGGCTGTAGCCAAAGCTGCATTTAAAGCAATGAATTATGAACTTGTTGTCGATTTTTATCCTTGGTCTCGGGCAGTAAATAATGCAAAGGATACAGGCTCAAAGTATGTTGGTTACTTTCCTGAGTATTACTCAAAAGAGATAGCGAAAGAGTTTATCTTTAGTGATGAAATGGGCTCCGGTCCGTTAGGCTTTGTCCAAAAGAAATCAAATGCGATCAAGTGGGAAAATCTTAATGACTTAAGTCAATATAAAATCGGGACCGTACAAGATTATGTTAATACAGAAGAATTTGACCAGAATGCAGCAAACGGTAAAATTAATGTAAAAACGGTTGTTTCGGACTTACATAATATTCGGAAAGTAGCCGCTACAAGAATAGATCTTGCTGTAATTGATAAAAATGTTTTGAGCTATCTTTTGAAATCAGAACCTGAACTCTCACAAATTAAAAACGAACTTGAATTTAATTCTAAGTTATTAGCAAACAAAAAACTTTATATCTGCTTCAGAAAAGGTCCTGAAGGTGATCGTCTTACAAAAATTTTCAACGAAGGTATCAAAAAGATCGATGTTGATAAAATCATGACTGAACACTTAAGTTTGTAAAATACTTTGATTAAGCCATTAAATCACTCAAAGCAAGTGATTTAATGGGCTGTTCATGTCAAACACAATAACACATCAATTTTGACTGCCCCATTTACTTTGAAACCAACACAGACAGCTTTGGTAAGTTTGTCTAAAGGCTAGCTTACGCCTCTTTTTCGTTGATATAAAAAAAACAAAATACAGATAAGTAAGAATATTGTACAAGCAATGAGATACAAACTGGGTATATGAATACCTTGTACAAGTAATCGATCATGTTCAGCTAATGCAGCCCACTTATGCTCACTTGCTACAGCAAACTCATCACTTGCAAAAATTTTCGCAATATCTCGACGTGACCTATACCTAACGATAACAAGTCTATCCCAGTTACTTGAACCATCATCCACCCAATCACTCCCAAATATTGGGTGAGAAGAATGACTAGCCAATAGTCTAATCATCACTTTACTGAACCGATCAAATGCATCTCTCCCACTTTCATCAACGTAATTAATCGCATATTGTGAGCTGGCCCCATATTGAGGTTTAGAATGATATTTGTATAAGTTAACTGTATAGAAGGGTTTTCCATCATCATCTTCTAGAAAACGCCTGAGTATATTTAAATCATGTCTACCGCCAGGAATTTCTTGTTGTTTTTTTATGCTAGAGAGATATTGTTCAACTTCGTCACCTGTCAGAGGCTCGCTACCGCCGTAATACCAAAGAACAAGAGACAACAACGGTAGTGTTAAAATCCCCATCAGTAATTGTCTTTTCTTCCTGTGTTTCATATCAATACCCTCAACAATTCAACTTGCATTTCACAAGTAGATTAATCAAACCACTTGTAAAATACAAGTGCTATTGTTTAAATAGCTACATGACTGAAAACTCAAAAGACTTACGATCAAACTGCCCCATTAACTTTGCAGTAGAAACATTTGGCGATAAATGGACGTTGCTGGTTCTACGCGACCTTATGTTTAAAGGAAAGCGTCACTACAGCGACTTTTTAGCGTCTGACGAAAAGGTCTCTACAAATATTTTAGCGGATAGACTTCAAAAATTAGAAACCAAAGGCGTCATTAGTAAATCAAACGACCCGGCTAATGCCTCAAAGTTCATTTATTCACTGACAGAAAAAGGTTTGGCATTATTGCCTGCGATGATAGAAGTGACAGCGTGGAGTGCACAATTTGACTCATTAACGAACACCCCACCAGAATTTATGAAAGCATATAAAAAGAATAAAGATGCGCTTATAGATAAGTTTAAGGCTCAATTTAAAAATTAATGGAACGATGACATTTCGTCATTCCCGTTTTAAGCTAGTCAGAGCTTCCTCCAATCTCATTTAATGTGTGCTGAAGAGGGATCGGAGAATTTCTGTTTCATCTTAGCTTCAAGTAAGCCCCTTAACATAGCAAGCTCCACCTCCAAGGATCTACTTTCCTTTGTCGACGCATCGTCACCTTTCGCTTTTAGTACTTCTACTTGTATAGAAACCTCTAGTATTTTAACGCCCAGTTTTTCAATTTCTTTATCTAGCTCACTGCTTAGCCCTTCATTATCGTTTTTAAATACGTTTCCTAGGTTATTTTTAGTGACCGACGAATCTGACTCTTCAACCCTCGATTTTTCTGTGCTAGCTTCTTCAGTACTAAGTTCTTCTACTGATTTCTTCTCGAGCGCTTCTTTAGATATTGTCAGTATGTCAGGCTGTAAATATATAGATGCCTCAGGTTTTGAAGCCTCAGATGAATTGGAAGAACTTTCTTGTTCACCATCTTCTTTAGTCACCAACTGTTTGATTATAGAAAACTGGTTAGTGGCGATGTTCCCTGTGATCGCAATATTTTCCATTCAAACTCCCTCTTTTATATATGAATAAAATTTACTTCTTAATAGGTAATAAAAAAACTTTTTCGTTATTTAGTCACTATTAACATTTACTGAGGACGTGTTAGTTTTGTGGTATTTGATAGGGATCTATCATCACTAAGTCTAAGAGCTGTAGGTTTTTATTTAGCGATTGTTGTCGCGCTTGTTCTGTAAAATCTTGCACCACATCATATTGCGAACGGTCTGTTTTTTCGTCTACTTTCTTTCCCATTTCGTACTCGATCGTTTTCGTCTTGTTTTCACCAGACTCAGTTGAAATCGCTGAGATCAGTTTGTTATTTTGACTAATAAGTTGCGTGACATGCTCACTGGTTCTATCTAACTTAGTATACTTATACGTTTGAGAATCAAAATCTGGGCTTTGTAATAGGCCAACAGGCGAGTAATAGGCCCCTTTTAATGAAAAGCTCTGAGTTTGAGTTAGGACCTCCTTCCCAGTAACACTATTTTTTTCGACCTTAGTTTTTAATGATAGGTCGATAGAAAACCCTTGATACTCTGAAGGTCGATATTGTTGATTAGGTCTTTCATTTTTTGAGTTCAGCGAGAATGTAAAGTCAGGTAAGCCAACGAGACTATTATCTCCATTTGTTTGATTGGGCGATTGTTGTCGACCAGACTGGACGTTTGAGTGTGCTAAATTTTTAAAACCTAAAGCGAAAACATCTTTCATCAATTCTGTAATGTTACGGTCAGCATGCACCTCTTTCGTACTCTTAAGCAAAAGTTCTTCGTAAGATTGTTGACTTTGCTTTGTCAGTATTTCATTGTTCAATGTGCTTTTATCAACAACTAGCTCAGAACGATCTCCATTTAGGCTAATTTTAATCGAGCGCGTGTCTTTATCATCATGATAATTGAAGCTAAAATCATGTTTTGCACGACCGCCACTCAGCGATAGTTCGATATCTTCGAATTTAGAGAAACTAGATAAATCTAATTGCTCAATATCAACATCGTTGCCACGAAAGAATTGCTCAGCTTGCTGTGCTAATTTTTGAATGAAGGTATCAATTTGCTCACGTTCGGCTGCTGATAATTCTCCTTCAAACTCAAATGAAACTACAATGCCGTTAAAACCAGAGACATACCCATCCTCACCTTTGCCATCTCCTTGGTAAGTGTTTAACGAGAAATTTATTACATCGCCGTCTTTGGTCTTAAGCTGCAATGTTAAGTTAGCTAAATTTTTCTTCTCTCTATCTTGAAAGCCTACCAGGTCGATCTCTTCAGTCTTACCATTGTTATTTGAAGGTCGAAAGCTACTATATTGCCTTATATCTTGCTTGTAGCTGGACTCGCCACTTTCTAACAAATCAGGTAAAAGCTTAAGTTCATTCTGAATGCCTGTGTCACTATTACCATTTAGTCGATTCGCAACAGCGAGCGAATACGCATCATCTTGTTTAATATTAGAAAAAGCTGCGCTTTGAATTCTTTGATAGGATGTATACGTATCAGTAGGTTGCGCACTAGATATCTGAATAGTATTACTTGTAGGATTTAGTTTTAATGAGGCTGCTGAAGCCGTTGGTTTAGAAGTAATGGTAGTGCTAATTTCATTTAATTGACGCCGAGCCAGTATTGACTCGTTTACAGTAAGCGTTACAGATATTGTCATATAAACATTTTTCAAAAAGCCAGGTTATTAATGTTATCGGTATTGAATTGATTTTCTTAAGTCTAAAAATAGATAAACATAAACTATTACCTTGGTTTAGAGCATAACTAAATCAAGTTCTGCTGGATGATGTCCAAGTTTTATCAGAATATTCACCTATGTGCGCCAGCTGTTCCACCAGAAAATCTATAAATACACGAACCCTGTTAGGCAAATAGTGCCGTTTGGGGTATAGGGCATAAACACCAAAATTTTCAAAGTAAACGGTTGGACCTATCATTTTTAATGCACCAGATTCCAGCCAGTTCCGTGCGATAAAGTGTGGCATTTGCGTTATTCCAAAACCATCTTCACATAACTCAGCCATCGCTTCGCCATCATCCACAACTAAACGATTGTCAGGTAAATAATCATGTAAAACTCCCTCTTGATAAAATTTGTATGGCATGATTTTACCTGTCTGTCCGAAACGGAACTGAATACATTTATGTTGTGCAAATTTTTCAGGTGTGTCGACAGATTTGCATAAATTAGGGTGTTTGTTTATATAGTCAGGCGAAGCGCACGTAACAAAATCAATCGGGCTTAGTTTTCTAGCCGTCAAACGATTATCTTGAACCGTTCCGCTACGAATACATATATCAATGCCCTGCTCAATCAAGTCAGTGTATTGATCACTATAGGTAAGTTCGAAAGTAATATCAGGAAATAGCTGGTTAAATTTCTTCATCCAAGGACGAACATATAAGCGTCCATAGGACATCGGCAGACTAATTTTTAAGTGGCCCTGGGGCTCATCATTCATTTCTTTTAGACGGTGCTCGCAGTCAGTTAATTCTTCCAATATTTTTCTAACTGTATTGGCGTATACTTCCCCACCTTGCGTTAAAGCTAAAGTACGCGTATTTCGATAAAAAAGCTGAAGACCCAAGCTCTCTTCTAAACGGCTGATCGCTTTGCTTATTGTTGAAGGTGATGCGCCTAAATTTTTAGCTACCGCAACAAAGCTACCATGATCTGCCGCACCCAAAAAAAACTGTAAAACTCTGAGTTTATCCATATCGCCCCATCAAATTTCAAAAATACCCCAGCGTTCAAGTGAATATAATTCACTTATGATATGTAAGAAGTGTAATTTATTCACCAAAGGAAATCACTTAGAATTTAAATCTCAAATATTATTCACGGAGAATCAAATGTTTTCTTTAAAGAAAGTTGTCATTCTAATATTAGTATTAAGCGCATCAAATTTTGTTCATGCAGCTAAAAGCAAAATAGGTATATTAATTTACGATGGCGTTTTATCTTCCGATGTCACTGCGCCAGTGGAAGTGTTTGGTGCAGCATCAAGAAAAGCCTGGTTCTCTGATTATGAAGTCGTACTTATTTCACCTAAGAAACAAGACTACATTACGTCTGAAGAAGGTTTAAAAATCATCGTAGATCACTCTATATACGATGCATTAGAGCTTGATGTGTTATTAGTCCCCAGCACCTACGATATGTCTCCCTTACTGGAAAATAAGGACCTTATCGCATTTATAAAAACACAGGGTAAACAAGCAAAGTGGTTAGCGAGTAATTGCAGTGGCGCTTTCTTACTCGCCGAAGCAGGCATTTTAAACGGTCTTAAAGCAACAACATGGGCTGGCGGAGAAGGCGATTTGAAAGCTGACTATCCATTGGTTAATGTTCAGTTTAACCAGAATGTGGTGGTTGATAAAAATGTCATTACGTCTAACGGCAGCATCATTAGCTATCAAGCAGCACTGACGTTACTCGCAAAAATGAGCAGCACCAGCTTTGCCAATGAAATTGCCGAAAGCATTCAGTGGTCTAGATTCAAGAATGCATTCTAGGGGGCTAAAATATATCTGAGTTTAGCTTTAATCTACAAAGGGTATAAATGACTAATAGTATATTTATACCTTCAGCTTTCCCATGTTAAGCATGGGATACTTAAAACCCACCTACAATTAACGAGCAAAAATTTCACGATTAACCAGTTAACTTGCTCCTTAAACTCCCATGTTAGAAAAGACTCCGAAAACGATCCACCCTATAATTATCCATAATACTAAACCAGTTCCAACAACCAAATCATTCTGGTCAAGGCTATACCTAGAGATTTTCTTGCTGATAAAATAACCAGGTTCTTTAATTAGTAATTCAAAGACACGATCACAAACTATTAAAAAATCACCGCGTCTGCACCATGCAGAATCCTCTGCTGTTTACCCTAATAATCCTTCAGTTGAGCGTCTCGGGCAGAAACCTTTTGAAATTTAAAGGCTGCACCCAGCATACAGACTCCTATCAACATAAAGACTACGATCTTCTGGATGATAGAAAAATCACTCATATCCCAAAGTAGTACTTTTATAGCGGCGGCACCAAATAACAATCCTGATAACCAAATTAGCTTTTTGAACCTTGTTTCAAGTGTCTGGAATAAAATGATCGTAGCGTGAGCCACAAGAAAAAATGAAACTATAGGGCCAAGCATATCGGTAAATAACTGAGATAGTACGGCCACATAAGCAGCAATAGTGATTAAGTTAAAGACCCACATATTCGCAATTCTACCCCCTGTATTTTGCCAAACTGCTCTAATTTGTACCCCAGGTTTAAGTAAAAGCACTCCCACTATCAGTACCGCTAAACTGTTTATAAGACCTAGTTGCAATTCTTTCGCTTCCCCATAATAATTTGATACTGCATATATGCTATTACTTAACGTCAATAAGACAAATAAGGTAAAAATCACCAAATATGCAACGCTCAATGTTGTTCGGACTGGGGCTAATATTGCTTTGACAAAGAAAAAGCTGACAAAATAGAACAGCGACATTAACATTCCAAACTCAATGCTAGTCGAAACTTTATATACGATAATAAATAGCGCTATACCAAAGTAATAAACCGCGAGAGAAAACATTGGATTTAGCGCTTTGTTAAGTTTTATTTTTAAATCTGACCCCGTGGGTATTCTTAATAGTGCTTGTCCATACCAACCCGTCAACACATAAAAGAGCAACCCTACCCCAAGCGCGCCAACAGCATTGCCAGTCCAATTTGAAAACTCAGCTAACCCACAACTCACTATCGCCGCAACGCTTGCAACGGACACTAAAACCCTTAGCTCTATCATTAGTACCTTGTACTGCAAACGGCTATATAGGAACAACGCTATCACGCTAGACAACCATAATGCGATGGGAAAATAATCACTATGCTGTCGTAGAACTTTTGGTAAGAATAATAACGGAATCAAACAATAGAATATTTTACGCAAGTTTTCGGTAAACGTTATGTTGCCGCTTTCAGGAAAATATCGCTTATAAAATTCAGCAATTAACCATAAAGTAACAAATGCCTCTACCCGAGAAACTTGCGCATAAATACTTTGTTCTGAAAAATGAAAGTTACCTACTACAGCCACACTAGCGACCATAGGTACGATCAGCAATAGCAAATGAGCTAGACCCAATAACTCTGTAATCACCAATTCCTTTTCATTAGCTCGCCAGATTAGATAAAACATTGGAACAATTGCTAACAACCACATTGCTTGACCTAAGAATATGCCAACCGTTAGTAAGAAGCTCAACGAGAGTCCAAAGGAAAGGAGGTTTTCCAAAATTGGAATGAGTTGATGCTCTTTATCGAGCAAAGACTCTTGCTGCTTTTGCATTAGCATCACGGCGCCATATACCAGAACAGTTAAAGCGATAAGATTTGCCCACCCTATTCCTAGATCGAGATTCAATAAGACCGGTGCCGGACTAAGCGCATCTAATAGCCAGGTAGCGACATTCCCTCCCATGGTGACCAGTGAAACTAACAGCACAATATAGCCTTCTATTCGCACACTACTAAAGTGAAACTTCCCCCCTAGATATATCAACATTAACGCTTCGAGACACCAGGTCACACCCACCAGCTCTGGACTACTTAAAACCAAGATACCGACACCAGCCAGTAGTCCAGCTTGAAGTAAAGCTAATGCACTCACTGTGCGAGCACCTTCACTGTCAGCGGGGTATCGAAATACTTTGTTTGGACGAATAAACAAGCCTATCCAAGGTAGCGCATTAGCCAATAAGATCACCCCCAATATGGTGCTGTTTAAGGCCAATTGCTGATTTACAAATATAAAGAACAAGATATTAGAAGAGATGATCATTAAGCGAGGTTTACTTAACCCTGAGGAACTTAACCCCTTCAAAGCATAGTAGCCAAAGGCGTAGAAAAAACCGTGAATGATTGCAATTAGACCAAATGGTTCAGCTGATAGAACCTCTCGATTAACGACTGAAAACTCAATCATCCCTGCGCTAAGCATCATGCTGACAAAAGCCAGTTGAGGCCATTGTATTCGCTGCGCTAAATTCAACATTGCCACAGCGAGGACGAGCAGATAACTCAAATAAAGTTGCGGCGAAAAATCCGCGTGCCCCATCACTATCGGCATGGCAACACCACCCACTAAAGCCACTATCGCAACCACGCGCGTTTCAAATAGAAGTGCAAGCATATAAGCAACAGCTGTTACTGAGGCCAGTAACATAAAGCCCCAGAAATTCGGCAACAAGCTATAGTAAGGACCTGCAAAATAAGCGCATAGAAAGTTCATTATCACGCCTAAAGCAATAATGCTCGATCCATACTCAGCCATTTCAGCGCTTTTTCGGGTGAATCGAACACCTCCTGTCGTAACAGCAATTGCACAAGCGAACCCAATAAACACTTTACCTACTGGACCTAAATACTCATTAAATGAGTACTGCAATAGATAACCAAATCCAAATACTAAAGCAACAACCCCAGTGACGGTCATAAAAAATACAGGCGCTTTTCCTTGCTCTTGGTAATGTCGATAAACTTTTGAAAACATACCGAACAGTGCGGCTAAAGGTCCAAACAACGGTGCAATCAGCGTGAACAAACTTTGTCTGCCCGCTTCTTGAGCTATCACATCAAGATCCCAGTCCGAAGGCCCTTTTGACGCCTTCGATTCTGACTTGAATTCATTTACTTCTGGTTTTATTTTTAATCCAGCGGCGTCATCAACGACCTCAACATTTTCAGTCATAGCCTTAGCTGAAGAGGTATTTTGAACAACACTATTTTCTTTTATAAGAGCATCAATACCTTGCTTACTACGCAAACCTGATGTTTCGTCGCCGACAGTCCAGATACGCTTAGCTTCTAGGTGATCTATCCTCTGCTCAACAACCTTCATCCGTTGGCTAAATTCATCACCAAGGACGGCCAACTCTTTGCGCAAAGCCTTTAACTCACTATCCATACAAAGACCCACGTTCCCTTATTACTTCCATCGAAAATCCCTTCTTATTCCTTGCATCGCACACTTAAGAAATTAAGCACATATACTCAGTATATATGTAGCGCTTATTAAGCAATTTATTTTTTCTTTACCCGCCCCCAAATTAAAGCGCATCCGACACCTGATATAAAACCAAATAGATGTCCTTCCCAGGACACAAAAGGATTACTGGGAAATACACCAAACACCAACCCTCCGTACCCGACACCAATAAAAAGTGAGATCAATATTAATTTTATTTCTCGACTAAGCCAACCTGCTAACAAAAGATAACCAAAGTAACCATAAATTAAACCGCTTGCTCCTACGTGAATCGCAGTACGACCAAATACCCACACCAATAGTCCTGACAGAACAATACTGACAAAAGTCACTAAGCTAAATCTAACCACGCCATGCTGAAGTAGCAAAAAAGAAAAAATACACAATGGCACTATGTTTGAAAAATAGTGCATTAAACTGCCATGAAGAAATGGAGCTGTCACGATCCCCACTAAGCCATCAACTTCTCTTGGGATCAAACCAAATACATTTAAAGTTCTGCCTAAAAATAAATTTAAAATTTCGATAGCGGTCACTATCGCAGCAATACACAACACAACTTTTATTTGTGAACGAAACGAGATGTGGGTCCGACTGAAACTCATGTAATTATGTCCTTTCAATGTATGTGTTAATCATTCCAATGCATTCATTTTTATCTTGGATCCATGCGCTATAAGGCATAGGCAGGACAACGATGCCTGCTCGAAACAGGATTTTGTATGTTTCCACATCATAGTAAGCATGAAAGTCGCCAGGGAACCCGATTAAATCAATACCAAGAAGGCAACCTCCTTTCTGGCAAACTAGATCTATTTCTACGCCTGCAATTTCAAATCCAGTCCAGCATTTATATCCTTTGCTTACGAGAATAGTGCTCAACTCATTCGAAAACTGACACCTCATCACTTCAATATTCTTATATGAGCTATGAAGGTGATCATGTTCCAAAAATTTCTTAAACAAGTTACCTGCAGACAAGGTCTCCGAGTCAACAGAGTAGTAAACATGCATACGTTCTTTAGCGCGTGTAATGGCTACGTTAAACATATCCCTTCGATTTAGATAAGCGGCGGCTCGACTTGAATTTTTATCTACGGACATAGACAACAACATTAAATCGCGTTCTTCTCCCTGAAAACCATAAGGTGTATCCACTCGAATCTTATGAGCGCCTTTGTCTTTACCTGAGAAACATTTAGAGATCTCTTTTTCGAGATACACAGCTTGTTCACGATAAGGTGATAACACACCTATACTCGGTTTTATAACAGCGTTTTCATATGACGCTATATGAGTTTTAATATGGTTGATTACACTATCAGCTTCTTTCTTGTTTCTTCCTGCCTTGTTTCTTTCACCATCCAATTTTGTAAAAGTTAGTGCCGGCTCCGCTATTTCTCCAGGACGTCTCCGCATGACTTTTAAACGATTGTGATAAAAATGCTGATTACTGAACGATATGAGATCGATTTTCCCTCGATAATATTCGTCTAGCATACAGACTGCCTTTTGGCTTTGAATAACGTCTGATGCGAGATCTAAAACCGATTGATCTCTATAACTATATTGAGGAGATAGTGCTGGATCGAGCTGGCAATATTCATATAGTGCTTGCTGTTCGGTTCTGGCGACAAAAGAAACATGACGAAGCTGTTTCTTATCACCAACAATCACCGCTCTTTTGGCACGATATAGTGCAGGTAATGACGTCGCAATATCACATTGCGTTGCTTCATCAAAAATCACCACATCGAACATACTTTTCTTGAGCGGAAGAACCCGGTTCAACTCATTAACATTGACTAACCAAATAGGAAAGGCAGCTAACACATCATTAAAGTTTGTTTGCTCAAAACGTTCTTCTTGCGTTTTGGAAGTTCTCGCTTTCAGAGCCTGGAGAAACTTTGATATTTCGCTCCTTCGCGAATCAAGTAGCTCATTTAACCGACGCTGCCTATCAGTATTGATATATTGGGCACTCAAATTATCAGTTTCTTTAGTAAGACTCCCAATTCTGTCTGGATATTGCCAAAGTGACATTGGGTTAGTCCACCTATTAAGCAGCCGTATCAACTTATGAAACAAACTAGATTTGAAGTTTGAACATGTAGATTGCGCAATATTTGTACTTATCCAACGAAATATGGCTAACTTTCTATCAAATGCCCGTGAAGTTTTTTTTAATTTACCTATCGAAAAATTTAACTTTTTTTGTAGTTTGCCTAAGTCTGACTCAACCTCAACTCCCTGAGACAAAATTGATTCCAAATATTCCTTCATCGACTTTATAAAGTTTGCCTCTGGCGTATGGACATACCCTTGCTTCAAGCCATAAGTCTCGTGTAATTTTTCACCAACGACATTAATCGCTTGATCACTTTTGGAAACTATAAGTACCGACTCTCCATGAAGCATTCGATCAATCGCAATCGCAGCTATGGTATAACTCTTTCCAGTGCCTGGAGGCCCAGAAATCATGCTGATGGTTTGTTTTGCTGCATTATCTAAAGCAATAAGTTGAGGTTTACTTAAGGATCCTGGTATTAAATCAGGTTCACTGCGAGAACTTGTGACTATCACCTTTTCACAGTTAAGTATTTGACTCAAGGCGGGAGATAATTCTGTTTGTTCTGCTAAGGCCTTAAGTTCATGCAATACACCTCTAGAACCCTTGGAGCGCTCTGCAAACAATATTGAACAAGTACACTTTAAGGTTACGGCAGAACTTTGTTCAAAAGGGTCGTTAAATAATTTCGGCCAACGACCTAGTTCTTCTGACTCTGCGATCGTTGTATTTTCCCGAATCCACTTGGTTAGTTGAGTCACAACATCAGCTGTTATCGGCCATTTGAGTTTAGGAAAGGATTCAAGAGCTGAAGTGTCTAACTCCGGCTTTAATAATTGCCTTAGCAAAGGCCTATTAACACGTAAGTCTGTATGATCAATTTTTAAATAGTAATCTTCATCTTGAAAAAGTGTAGCGGGGAAATATATAAGAGGAGAATTAAGATTTCGTGATGATGAAAAGCTACCATTTGACTCAATGCGACCATATACGAAAAAGCATGCATAAACCAACAAACGCTCTTTTCGATATTTATCTACTTGCTTGATTAATGCCCGCACATTTGGATTAACTAAAGGAATTCGAGGTAGTACGCCACAGGCAAGATCATCACTTTCAGTTACCTCTAACCTCCTTGTTTTTGATAGCCTAGAGACATCACTTATAGCTATGCCGTAGTTATCCGCTCGGTAGCAACGGCGAAAATAATCAATCAGTTGAGACTGGGTTTTCGCCATTGAAACTTACCCAACGATTACATGAGGTAAATAGCGAGAAAGGTCTTGGGTTATTTTCTGACTATCTTCTCGAATTGATATTCCCGCAGGTTGATCATTTACCAGCCAAGAGCCGATCAATGTATAATTGTTACCAAACTTAGGCAATGGATAATATTCCTGATAAATAAACCCTTCTTCACCATAAGGGCCTTCTGACTCGTATTCAGTCTTACCATCGATATGAATGCTAACATTACTACCTTCTCTAGCAAATATTGGTTTTCTTACATATCGATTAAGGCCGCTATTTTTCAGATCTTCCTCGAAATAGCTAGGCAGTATATTAGGGTGATTAGGAAATAGCTTCCAGAGCATTGGTAGCAATGCCTTGTTTGAAAGAACTGATTTCCACGCAGGCTCAATCCAATTCACTTTGGACTTTGAAAGCAGAGCGCCGTATTCTTCTCTAAACATAAATTCCCATGGATATAACTTGAACATCCAAGAAATAACCTGGTTATCTAGATCGGTGAGAACATCACCCTCGCCATGACCAATGTCTTCTACATATACAAATTTAGTCTCAATGCCTGCTTCATTTGCACAGTCTTCGAGGTATTGTACTGTGCCTCTATCCTCATCTGTATCTTTACAGCATGAAAAGTAAAGCACCTCTCCCATACGGTTTTGAGCCAAGTCATAAAAACGATTCACTAGCTTTTCTTGAAGAGAGTTATATTGGTCTGCGTGTCTAACAACATTTCCACAATCAACCTTATTCTCCAGCCAAAGCCATTGCCAAAAGCCTGTTTCATATAAACTCGTCGGTGTATCCGCGTTATTTTCATAAAGCTTTGCGGGACCTTGACCGTTATAAGCAAAATCAAATCTTGAGTATAAACTGGGCTCTTTTTGCAACCATGACGTCCGTACTAAATCCCAATGATCACGAGGTATACAAAAACGTCGCATCAAAGCTTCATCTTTAATAACCCGATCAACAACATCCAAACACATTTGATGAAGTTCACCAGTGGGATCTTCTATGTCATTTTCAATTTGTTTTAAGGTAAATTGGTAATACGCACTTTCATCCCAATATGCCTGACCATGCATAGTATGAAACTTAAAACCAAATTCATCCGCTAATTCTCGCCAACTTGGGCGTTCTGGTGTAGCCAAACGAAGCATATGCTAGCCTCCCCACCCGCCTCTTGAACTACGACCACCCCAATTTGATTTCGCGGCAACAGTAGAACCAAAACCGCCTCTAGACATAGTTCTAACCACTTTCGGTTTCGGCTTGAACGTGTCGCCGGCAACAGTCATCGAACCATAGCGCTTCTGGTAAGATCTACCGTCAACGGTTGTCCATCGATTGTAAGAACCTGATCCATAGTAGTGAGACGTATAAAGTGGTGACGACTGATATCCATTATTTTTTAACGATTGTGAAAGCGCGAAAGCAGCAACAGCGGGCATAAATAAATTTGCACCATTGGACGCTTTATAAGGAACACAGTTTCGACTACCAAAGTCTGAAGCACAGTCATTTCTTGATCGATACTTTGGACCACTTTGAACAGATTTTGTTAAAGCTTTTTCATAGGCTTTTTCACACAAAGTACCTGAACTAGGGTTCTTATTCTTACAATGGGCAACTGAAGAATATATATCTGCTTTTCTAGTGTCAGAGCAACCAACCAAAGAAAAAGCAGCGATACTTAATACAATCGGCTTAAGTTTAATTAGAGCCGTCGCTTTACGCATCCGCTCTAAATTTATTGATTTTGTTCTTTTCATAACAGCCCCCTTTAGTAGGTCATGCATGCTGCATTTAAAATACCGACAGCGATGGAGATACCGCCTAAAACGATCCCTGCTGAGACTTCATTATCATTAATTCTTTCAACAATACGTGGCATAAAAATAAAACGAACAATGGCAAATGCGACAATTTGTGCAATCAAGCCAACAACGCCCCAGACCGCAAAATCAACCAAAGAAGTAGAGTTAGTCGCGGCGCCACCCAATGCAATGGAAAAACCAATAACAGCACCTACAAACCCAGTAGCTGCAGCAGTATTTTGCTCTTCTTTTACCAGTTTCCACTCATCATGTGGCGTAACCATTACATAGATAAATTTGAAGGCGAGTAATAAAACCAGTGCTACGACAAAATAGAGAGAAAAACTGCCTAGCCCTAGCAACGACTGTTGAATAGCATCCATAATAATTATTCCATTTTAAAAAAAAATTTATCCAATTATTTCGATGTCAGCCGACTGAACATCAAAACCTGTACTCGTCACAATGCATCGATCTGCACTGTTAATAATGATCTTTTCTTCACCCGTAAGCATCAGATACTCATATAGCGCGTCTGTCGCTTTTCGCTCATAAAGCATGGAAAACTGGTCTGTGTCACTCACACAACCATCTTCAGAGTAAGTTTTTTCTGTCATAGCAACAGGTGGTGAGCTTAGATCACTTTCTCCCCAAACTCTTATGTAATCATTCCCCTCAAAACGTTTATTAGAGGTACTAATCATATTGGAAAGCTGGTAGTCCCAGTCTTTGTTCGTTGAGATTCCTTTCGTATCGTAGAAGTACCAAAGTTTCACATCAGAAATATGATTTTCTGTCATTCCACCTGTCAAAAGTACTTGTAAGAACCCTTCATCATCGGTGTAAAAACGAAGAACCGTCGTATTTTCATCAAGCTTAATTTCGCCCACTGCTTGAATTAATTGAGTTTTAGCAACGCCCTGTACAACTAAATGAGGCTCTATAAGCTTTAGCTTTAAAGGATCAAGTTCAAACGCGCCACCTAAACGCAGCCCCATAATTTCAGGCGCTTCCACTTTTTTGACTTCTGTTTCTTTCTTTCCAAACCACTTCTTAAACACTCATGTCACTCCAATCAAAACTCGCCACTCGTTCATCGGCAATATAATAAACAGTACTTCCCGGTTTAATATCAGAATCCAAAGAAGGATTAATTCTCATACCACCATTCTCTAAATGAGTAATGCCAATAAGCGTCGCGTCATATCGTTCCTTTAAACCTTTGAAGATATCGCCAACTTTTAAAACGTCAGAGCCAGAATAAATCGTCGAGTATTGGGTCATACCCTTATTTACATCTAATAACTCATGATGAAGAACACTTGAACCAGGATCTACTGCCGATTTAGCAATCATTTCGACAGAAACTGACGGCATACATTCAATATTTGGGCAATGGCTTTTCAAGAGCCTGCCCAATTCTTCTTTTTGAAAATAGGCAATAATATGCGCCTCAGGATTTTGGCTCGAACAATATAAAGCTGACGTCATCGTAATGTCATCATCAGTGTTATCAACAATGATACATGAAGAAGACTTTACACTGGCTCGGTCCATATCTTCTTCACTACTGTAACTAGTGACTCGTACAAATCCGATTTTATCAGGAAAAGGGTTTTCCATTTCCCTCTTAACACATAGTACTATCGACTTACTGCTTCCGTGCTCCATTTCCCGAAGAAGAAGCTTGATTAGGTGGATAGTTTTATTTCCATTCCAACCTACAACCAAGATGTGATCATTTTCATTCAGTTTCTTCAAACCTTGAATCCCCTTACGCCACTGATATGAGACAAAAGTAGCGACTCTTCCGACACCTAACCCAAATAAGCCTAAGCCCAAAGGTATTACATAGACAGAAACAACTACCCGGCCAGCCCCGGTCGATGGTGATAGGTCTCCATACCCAACCGTCGAAGCCGTAACAGCCAACCAGTAAAGAAAGTCTGTCGTCGACGTTAATGCATTCTCTCCACACAGTCTGAGTAAAACCCAGCTGGAGACAACATAAAATAAGATAGCAAGAAAAATCCCATGCCACCTTAGATACATGAAGTGTTTAAGAACCACCCCTTTTATTCGTTCGAACACGCAGTCTATTTACCTAAAATTCTAGCCAACTCATCATCAGCATTTGAATTGGACCCTGTAATCCCAGCCCCTTTCAATCTAGCATTAAGGTCATCTCCAGACTCAGAAGCTGCTAATTCAGATGCAGCTTCAAACTCTGCCTGTTTTTCCTTCTGACGCTCTTGAATTCTACTCAGAGACTCTGCAGCAGTTTTCATTTTGCTATTTGCACCCGTATGTCTTGAAGAAACGGCACTTTGAGCTTTCTGAACAGATTCTGTTGCCCTCACCATATCAACTTGCTGCTCCATTCGGCGCAAATTAGATTTGGCTTGACTAATGTTCTGTTTTAAACTTTTCTCAGACTGACCAAACTGATCGACATACTGCTGCTCTGCATCCATTTGAGAACGCAAATCAACAACTTTCTGAGCGCAATCAAGCGCTAACTGGCTATCTCCTTTTTCACTGGCAGAGCGAGCATGTGACTCATACTCACTTACGGAATCTTTTAAACTCGCTGTTTTTTGCTCAGCTAACTTACGTTTAGCCATAATCTTTGTAAGCGACTCATCTGAACGACGTAATTCATCTTTCGCCTCTCGGATCTCTTGATCCAAAATTCTTAAAGCTTGGCCATCAGCCACCGCTTCAGCTGCTTCATTGGCTCCACCTTTTAAAGCAGTAACCAGTTTTTTCCATACACTCATGACGGAACTCCTATTAATTCAGATAATCTTCGTAAGCGTCTAAAAAGCCCGCCACGTTATCGAAAAGCGTTTCAACTTCAATAATCACGCTCTCTTCTTTTGATTGTGACGAAAGCGCACCAAACGCCATGTAATATTCTTGACCTTCAATATTTGTGATCGCGACGGTTGTAAGAGGAAATACCTGATGTGTTTTAAGTATCTCATCATTCAGACCCGCAACGTCATTCACATTGCTTTTATCAAACAAAATTGATTCAACAATTAACTGCTGACCACTAATTGCCAGGTAAGCATCTAATCCATCTTCGTTTGTAATACAAAGGCAGCCATCTTCGGAAAGAATGGCCCATTCATCGTGCTTAGATAACAGTTTTTCTAATTGTGGTAGATCCCAGGACATTTTTCTGTCTCCTAACTTTATATAAAAACTCGTTAGACACGAGCTTCAGGTTCTAATAATATAGTAAATAAAATATCTGTAAAGATACTATAGTGTTTTTTTGTAACTTATAATTTACACAGAGATCATCATGCACCCATCAATATCACAAGCAGAATGGCGAGAAGTTGTTAGTAGAGTGGTTAAATCCGAAATGTCTAAACGAAAACTTAAATACGAGGACCTTAGCCAAATACTAAAAAAAACAGGAACAATACAAACCAGTGCGAACCTGAGAAATAAAATAAACAGAGGGATAATGGGCGCAGAACTGTTCTTACAGATACTGATTGCCTTGAATGTAAAGCGGCTTGATATTGATTCCATTCGAGATATTTCGGACTCTCTGTCTAAATAGGTATTTAAGTACAGTGTTATAAAGATAACACGCTTGTTTAGCAACTAAATTGAATAAGTATTGTTCCCATAACAAAAATAATTAAGGAAGACGAGGTTGCGCGCTCTTACAAATTGAATTTACGTTTTTTTCCAAGATAAAAAGTTGCGACTCTTTACTTTTGTAGCTTCTTCAACCAACGTTATGCCTTCTATATTTTTAATTAGTTGAATCGATGCAAAAGGATTAATTTTAGGCACTGCATAACAGAGTGCTTTATAAATACTGCTTAATGCTGAAAGTAAATGCTCCTCAGCCATTTCAAGTTCTTTTTCAGCAGTTTGAAGTCGTTGCTCTGTGGTCATAAATCTGCTTTTACGAGCAACTTCTGTCTCGGCTTTATTTAAGACTTGTTCAATTTTCTCAAGCACCTGCTCTTGAGCGAGACGTATTTCATTGCGAGTAGGCTTAATAATCGCATCCAAGCGATCTGTAATCATAGTACGGTTCATATTATAAGACCTTTGTTCATTAATCCCTTAATCTTTACTCTTTACTCTTACATTAATTATACGTCGAAAGTGATCTTTTCTTATCAGAGTTGACTAAATTTAATGAAGAGAAGCACTTATATAAGTCTGCAATACAAGAACAATTAACCTACGACAACCAACGCTTTAAATAATCAAGCCCACCCTTACTCCCAAAATTATAATTTGAAGCGTATTAAACACATAATAAATGTAGATAGAATTAAGTTCTTTTTTTAGCGCCCAATAAGTCAGATAAAAGATACTGACTTAAATATAAATCCATGGTCGGTTTAACCAGTCTACTTCAAACTAATGATTTTCTTATCTCCAGATACAAGAAAGCCCCGTAAAAATACGAGGCCAAACTATATATCTTATCGCCGTTCCTTAGCTTAAATCCTTTTCGCCAATCCTTTAGCTTAAATCCTTTTCGCCAATCCTTTAGCTTAAATCCTTTTCGCCAATCCTTTAGCTTAAATCCTTTTCGCCAATCCTTTAGCTTAAATCCTTTTCGCCAATCCTTTAGCCTAAATCCTTTTCGTCAATCCTTTAGCCTAAATCCTTTTCGCCAATCCTTTAGCTTAAATCCTTTTCGCCAATCCTTTAGCTTAAATCCTTAGATACTCATTCCCTATGAGTATCTATCCCTTTCCTATCATCCTTAATGGCCAAATCCTTATTGGCTATTCCTATTCCCTGCTGTCCTAGCGATGAAATGTATAGTAATGAGATCGGATTAATAAAAATACAGACGATAACTGAAGCTTGCGTGCGATATCTCGCACAATTCATACTCTTTACTGCTTTTCATAAGCCTCCACCTTTACTTATTACCCTATATTCAAATGCGTTTGATAGTTTGACTTAATATATGACTTTCTCCAGGTGATATTATCTTTAAATCATTTGCGCTAATCGCAGCTTCAATACACACCATATGCCTAAAACCATCATCAGAAAAGTCAGTCATGTTTTTTGAGCTTACCTGCCAAGGGTTCCACAAAACAGTTGTAGTACTGCCTTCTTTACTTACTTTTAAGGATCTTGAATTAACTTTATCCATCAGAAAGCAGTCGGACTTTGTATCCAAATACTCTCGATCCGTTTCACCCGTAAAGTCCACATACCCTTCCTGAAACTTGCGCTTGTATTGATCTAGCTTATCAAGGTAATGCGTCACCTCAAGACCTTTCACTGCAACTTGAAGGATATCTTCAACTCGAAAATACGTATGTAATGCACCACCTACCGCAATGGCTTCATGCCTATGATTACGTGTACAAAGGTCAAGTTTAAGCGCTTTACCCAGAGTTATACTTAGCTCTAACTCAACCCCCTTCCAGTCCTCTAATTGATCAATCTTATCTTGATCACAACGCAAAACCACTCTCACTTGCTCCCCCTCCAATAAACACGTATTCACCACAGACCAATTAGATAGCCTGGCAATACCGTGTTGGGGGAGTAATGAGTCTGTAGGGTGTGGGCCAAACCAAGGCCAACAAATTGGAATACCGCCCCGAATAGCCATTCCGGGTATAAATTTCGATAAAGGGCTCATCCATAAAATAGGCCCATCGCCCAATAGTTGGAAATCAGTTACATGACCACCGTAGAGTGAAATTTCAGCATAGCCATAACAGTTTTTTATATGAGCAAAGGTCAATCCAGACACCCCTTTTTTAAACTCAATAAAACCGGGAATTCCATATTGAATATTTAGCGCATCAAGCGACATATCCCCCCCCTATTTAAAAGCAACTATTCTACCAGAATAGCCAACGTTACTAGCATCAACCGATCAGGTCCTAACTACAAGATTGTTAGAAAAAATGTTTGGGTCCAACTTTACATCATTATCCTTTTAGTCAGTTAAGTTTATTGTCATTCATCCCATTTTAGAAACATCTATTATTCTTTTATAAAGTGAATGCCTATTCTAACGATTGACACAAATTAATACGTACTTATTTTCATACCGCCCCCACACGTTGAACAGGGAAGCTTATTTAAAGCGTTCTAATATTTAAATTATAAGGCTACCGATTTCTAGCAGGTAATAGACCTTTTTATTAACAAGGCCTATGCTTGTGATATATAGGATTTGAAAACGTGCAGGTAGCAATTTTTAACTTTTTCATTTGCGCTGGACTTAACATGAATAGATATATAATAAGTGCTTTTTTTCTTTGCTTATTAGGGTTTTTAAAAATTGATTCTGCTAGTGCTGAGCAAGTATTTTCAGTGGTATGCAATGAAAAGAATGAACCCGCTTGCTTTGAAGATATAAACGGAAATATTGTCGGAATAAATGTAGAAGTCGTTCGTGAACTATGCATACGTTTACAGTTGAAGTTAGATATTAAATTGGTTCCATGGAAACGAGTTTTATCATTAGTTGAACTTGGCAAAGTTGATGCGGGCATGCCTCTTTTCAAAACACCCGAAAGACTAAAGTACGCTTTATATCCAAACACTCCTCTTCATAAAGCCGCAATGCAAGTCTACACGCCCCCTCAAAGTGATTTCATTTATAAACAATTACCAGAAGATTTATTTGGAAAAACAGTAGGCATCCGTAGAGGTTATAGTATTTCACCTAAAGTCGACCAAGCAATTGCAGACGGTCATATTATTATCAATGAATTAGATTCAGTTGATCAGCTAATAAAAATGACAGTTTCAAATCGCCTTGATGCCATTATTGATAAAGGGTCCACAATACGCTTCTATCTAAAGAAACAAGGCATATCTTTAAAGCACATTGGTCAAGTAAGTCAACCACAAGCTGCTTACTTGGCTATCTCGAAATTATCGCCTCATAAAAATTTAGATGTTTTATTTCGCCGGATTAATATGACACTTCGAACAATGGAGGTAGAAGGTACAATTGCTAAAATTACAAATCAATATGCTCAAACTTTCTAATTTATATGAATATGTTTTCTAAGAACATATTTACTCATATTCAAGCTTTCTTGCTAAAACAGTTTTATTAATCTCATTAGGATTGCGATTACTCAAATCTGCCTATTCAACTTCATGCAAAGCAGCTTTAATCGCTTGAATACATAAATTATCAACACCTATCTCCTATTTCTGATTGATTAAATCATTGTGATAAAAGCGTGATATTTGCGTGACCTTTGAGTGATTACTTCTTTATAAGCTGGGCAGTGAATGAACGTAAATATCATTCTCCACACTATATCAATAATCATAAATAGAGGGATACATCTCATGAAGATCAAATTTGGTTTCGCCACACTCCTAGCAGCCACACTTCTGTCGTCGCAAGTGCATGCCGACAGTAACTACTGGCAAAAACATTATAAAATAACGGTTACAAATATAACTAAAGGTATCAGCTTTACGCCAATTTTAGCCAGCACCCACAATAGAAAAATTGGTTTATTTGAAGTAGGTGAAAGCGCTTCTGAAGAAGTGTCTCGTGTTGCCGAAGGCGGCGATATCGCTCCACTCAATGAGCTACTTTCTGACTCTAACAATGTTCACGCAACCGCTAGTAGCAATGGTTTACTGGCTCCTGGGCAATCCGTTGAAATTGAAATTGATGGAGCGCGACAATTTAAAAAAATCAGCATGATTTCAATGTTACTCCCTACTAACGATACGATGTTAGCACTTCAGGGCGCAAAACTACCTAAACACGGAACAGCCACCTACTACATGAACGCTTATGATGCTGGAACAGAGACTAATGATGAATACTGTGTCAACATTCCTGGCCCACATTGTGGTGGTGCGCCCTTTTCACCTGAAGACGATGGTGAAGGGTATATTTTCCCTAGCCCAACGATTCACGGCGAAGCTGACCTACATCGCGAAGCGTATCAATGGAATGGCCCTGTTGCTAAAGTTGTAATTGAGCGTATGTATTAACGAAACACCTCTGCCTATTTACGCATCAAGTTTACTCTGAACATGATACGTTCCTTCGAACGTTGGAGAATAAGTTGTATTTTAATTTCCAACGTTTGATCCTCTAGAAAACTGACAGAAAGATTAAATTCCATTAAAATTACGAGATGACTATGCCATTGCCCTCATTTCCTACAATAGTTACCACTCAAACCGCATGATCTTAAGTGTTAGCGGCTATCTTTATGTGCATCTGCGCTCAGCTAGTCATAACCAATACGTGACACGAAATTAAAAGAGACTGTTATTTCTTGTTGATGCTGCATGAAAATCAAGAATTTCTGGTAATTCGTTAAAATTATTTACGAGTCAGCGTATTTTTTTATAATCTTATCCGCAGATACCGGACGACTAAAAAAGTAACCCTGAGCTATGTCACAATTCATTTGCTTCAATAGCGCCAGCTGTTCTGCAGTCTCAACCCCTTCAGCCACAACTTTCATTTTTAACTCGTGACCCAGAACAATGCAAGTTCTAACGATCGCTTCTGCTTCTTCATCGTCGGTCATATTGGAGATAAAACTCTGGTCAATTTTTAATTCTGTAAAGGGAACTCTATGCAACTGGGAAAGAGACGAATAACCGGTTCCAAAATCGTCGATAGAAAGGCCAAGCCCTTTCAAGCGCAACCTAGTGAGAATGTCCAGTGAAGTAACTAACTCTCCCATCAAAGCACCTTCTGTTACTTCCAGACTCAGGTGGGTAGGATCAAGTTTATTGTCTGCCAATAACTTAGCTACCTGCTCAGGAAGGGTCAAACTGGTAATATCCACTGCAGATATGTTCACTGAAACGTGAATGTTCATTCCTTTACTTTGCCATTTCTGCTCTTGCTCAACTGCTTGTTCGATCACCCAATGTGTCAACTCGCCGATAACGCCACTTTGCTCCGCCATGGAAATAAAACGGTCAGGGCTTATCATGCCGTGCTCTGGGTGCAGCCAACGTACGAGCGCTTCAACACCCATAAGTTCTCCTGAGATTATGTCAATTTGAGGCTGGTAATGGAGCACAAGATTGTTATTTCGTATAGCGTGTAGAAGCTTATTACTGGTTATGTCGTTTTCAATAGGTGAAGTGTCTGGCTTTTTTTGTTGTTCGAGCTTAGGTGCGTGATGTTCAATAATTTTCTGAAATTCATCAAGTGAAATTGGTTTACTCAACGAAGCCATAATTTCCAAATCATGAGCTCGTCCCAATTTTTCTGCAGAGTGAAGTACGCTAGGATCATATCCAGTCATTAAAATCAGGTCTGGAGATGATTCCATAGTAGACAAACGTCTCATAACTTCAATGCCATCCATCTCAGGCATACTTAAATCTAGAACCAAAATTGACGCTGGTTCAAATGTCAAAACCTGTTCGAAAAGATCGCTTGCCTTAGTAAAACTGTGTGACTTTAGACCTACCAATTCAACAGTATGACTTAAGAGGTCAACTAATTCAGGCTCATCATCTAAGATGTAAACCGTTGAGTGCGGGATTAATTGATCTAAACCAGAAGTATTCAATTTCTTAGTTCCCTTAGTGTCAGATATATAAAGGTGCTCTAAAATATCTTCTTAAATAGAGTATAGCTAAAAACCTATTACATACCATCTGAGTAGACTACATCATGCTTCAAAAGCGGTTAACATCTGCTGCTTCATTATCTAATTTTATTGACTACAGCTTTCACACAGACTATATCAAAAAAAGGGCGAGAGATGCTTGCGCTATCTCGCCCTTTGTTAGTCTTCATCACTTACTAGACATTTACTTTCTGCTTACATTTTTGTTCATAAACGTAGCAATATAGTTTGCAATTTCAACACCGTCCTCTTCGAGAGCAAAGTGGCCTGTATTTAGAAAATGAGTCTCGACATTTTTCAAATCACGCTTGTAAGGATGGGCGCCTGCAGAAGGAAAAATTTCATCTTTGTCTCCCCATACAATCAATGTGGCAGGCTGGTGCTCACGAAAATACGACTGCCATGCAGGGTATAAAGGTACATTACTCCCATAATCGTAGAACATTTTCAGTTGGATGGCCTCATTATTCTCACGATCTAACAGACGCTGGTCTTCATTAATCGCATCCAGGCTGATCTTTGAGATATCTCGAACACCGTTAGTATACTGCCAGGTTGTTGCACCTTTAGTAAGGAGGAAACGCAGAGCATCTTCGTTGGTCATGTCTGGCTGTTTGTAAGCTGCTTTAATATTTTTCCACCAAGCGTTGTCTAAACCTTTGTTGACCGCTTTTCGATCTTTCCAATATTCCTTGATAGGCTCCCAGAAGTTATTATCTAGACCTTCTGTGTAGGCATTACCATTTTGAATGATCAGAGATTCTATTTTCTCCGGGTTTGCACTGGCAATTCTAAATCCGACGGGTGCGCCGTAATCCATAACGTACATGCTGAACTTGTTGATGGACTTCTGCTCTAAGAGCTGCTCAACAATGCTAGCCATATGATTAAACGTGTATTCAAACTCATCAACGGTGGGCATGGACGAGTTGCCATAACCTGGGTAGTCAGGTGCGATTACGTGATAGTCTTGTGAAAGCAGAGGAATCAGGTCGCGAAACATATGCGATGACGTTGGAAAACCGTGCAACAACAACAAGGTTGGATTACTTCGAGATCCGGCTTCACGGTAGAAAATATCCAAACCTTCAATTTTCGCTGTGTTGTAGTGAATCTGTGATGTTTCGATTATTGGGGCACTTACTACCGAAGAAGCTGCCACTTCGTTGGCGCTTACAGTGCCTACAGAAATTAGTTGAGAGATAGCCAAGGCTGCGATGCTCATTTTAAATGTGGTTTTCATTTTTATATCCTGCCGTTCATTGATGAGTTGATGGAAGAATTGTCTATGTTTATACATAGGAGATAAACCGTCGCCGCATTGAATTATTGTCAACGTATCATTGACAACAATGTATCTCTCATACCCTCCTCCAACTAATTGAACCTGATACTGGGGACCGGTATAAACAGCCTTTACACACATCCAGAAAATGGCAAGATTTTTTGATCACAAAGGATTTCTGGAGCACGATGATGTGAATCAAAAATATAGCCAGTTCTTTACTTTGATCGTTAATGTTGTGGCCAAAATAAACCTAATTATTATAGTTTAACTACTTTTAACACGCGGCTCTTAAGCAGAAATGCGCATTTTTAAGTCGAGTAAATATCGTGGATATTTGGAGTAAATCGATTAAAATCATGCAACGATATTTAACTAGGAATCAGTTGAAGTTGATCACTTTTGAAATACAAGCGCCTGTAATTAACTAGCTTATCTAAGTGTGATACGTACAAAAAATAAAATGCTAATTTTGCATTCACACTTCTCAAGATAAGCGTTAGCTAGTCTTACATACTAGCGAGGTTTCTCAGGCTGGAACAAGGCATCTTTTATTTTTACAATTGAACATACCTCACATGTTAGAAACTGAGGTTTTTTTCTGTTTCATTAAATAAAACCAATGCAATTTGAGATATAAAAAGAAAATTCCAGCCTAACTCCTTTAATGCCTTTATTCAGTCACCCAACAAAATTAAGCGACTGAGCCTGTGTTAATAACACTCATATTAGCTTGATATATTTAAATGAGTGCTGAGCGGAAGATCTTCAAACGTTCTGATTGCTCTGCTGTTGGCGGAATTGTGATACCTTTGCTATAAGCGGGTCTTGATGACAACTTTTTATACCATTTTTCTACATGAGGATAATCAGATAATTCAATTGGTAGTGGATAGAGGTCTAAAATCCTTACCCATGGAAAAGCCGCGATATCAGTAATAGTATGTTCGTCCCCGATAATATACTCTTTACCTTCCAGTTGATGATTAAGAACACTCAATAGACGGCGACTTTCCCGTAAGTATCGTTCAATAGCAGTAGGTATTTCTTCTTCTAGTGCCACTGTAAACACTAATAATTGACCAACATAAGGGCCTAATCCACTGGTTTGCCAAAATAGCCATTGCATCATATCTAAGCGTTTCTTGTTGCTTGTTGGTATTAAACGACCTGTTTTTTCGGCTAGATATTGTAATATAGCGCCAGATTCAAATACACAATAGTCATCATTATCATGGTCGACGATGACGGGAATTTTTGCGTTAGGGTTTAGTTGAAGGAATTCATTGGTAAATTGCTCTTTTTTAGAGAAATCAATCTCGATGGTTTGGTAATCTAAGCCAAGTTCCTCTAAAGCTATAGATATTTTAAAACCGTTTGGTGTTGAGTCAGTATAAAGTGTAATCATAATGTATTATTTCTCTTTAATGTGAGTGGTGTTCTTTTCTCTTCATTGGTCTGTCGTGCTGACGCACCATTTTTAGCAAAGGCTCTCATACCGCGTGATACGAGAAGTCCCATTAATTTGGCTGAAAATAAACTTGGCATGAAACGATTTTCCCAAGCAAGAAATTTATTTAACACGCCTGAGACGACACTAGCTTTACCACCTAATATAGATAAACCTAATTTGGCCACCTGTTGTGGTTGTTGATAAAATAAAGGTAATTTACTGAAATCAATTGGCATACTTGCTGACATGGCTGTTTTAGTTAACCCTGGTGAAAGCACAGCAACGTTAACGCCATATTTTTTCATTTCTACGTTTAGCGCTTGGCCTAAGCTTAAAATGTAAGCTTTTGACGCCGAGTAATTCGCAACAAACGGCACGGGTTGATAGCCAAACAAACTAGCAACAAATAGAATTGCACCACGCTTTCGGTGTTTCATTTTTTGACCAAAGTGATGTGACAATTGCATCGGTATTGTTATATTGAGATGAACTAATCTAGTTTCTTTTAATAAGTCGTTCTCTATCAATTCCCCAGTATTTTCAGTACCTGCATTAAGAATCACTAAGCTAATTTCAAGATCGTTAGTTTGTTTTTTGATTTTCTCTATAGCATCAGGTAAAGACAAATCGATGATGAGCGTGCGTATTTGCACACCACATAACTCACTAATGCTTTGCTTCGTTTTATTTAACTTTTGTTCATTTCTGCTGATTAACACCAAATTAAAACCTTGCTGCGCTAACTGTTGTGCAAAAGCCTCTCCAATACCTGAAGTTGCGCCTGTCACTAATGCCCAACCATCATTATATCTTGTTAAGTTTTTCATTATATTTGCCTTCTATTTTTACTTTCTTTAAGACCTATTTTGGTCAATTCAGGCAGTTTACAGGTAATATATAAGTAGAAAAGGCGTGATACTGCACTAGCAATGTGCAACAATGCACCACATGGAATGGGATGATATTAAATATTACTTAGCGGTAATGCGGGAAGGCTCAGTTACCCAAGCGGGAAAGTCACTTGGCGTAAATCATACAACTGTATCTAGGCGCATTGCGGCATTTGAAAAAAAGTTAAATGTACGCTTGTTTGACCGACTACCCAGTGGGTATATCGCTACTGAAGCAGCAGACAATATTTTTAGTCATGCCTTGCAGATGGAAGAATCAGCACTATCAATAGATAGAGAAGTATCAGGTAGAGATAATGAATTAAGAGGCTCTCTGCTATTAACGATTTCATCTTCCCTAGGGAATAGTATTTTATTCCCCTATTTAGCAGAATTTCGTCGGCGCTACCCCTTCATTGAACTGCAAATCAAATCAACACCTAATCTATCTAATTTAAATTCTCGTGAAGCCGATATCGCTATACGACTAACACCCTCTCCTCCTGATAATCTTCTGGGCAAGAGAATTTGCCTAATGGGCCACGGTATTTATGCTTCAAAAAGCTATCTGGATAATTTAAACAATATCAAAGAGAGTACGGTTGATCTTGTGCTTTGGGGTAATGAACAAGAAAGGCCGGTTTGGAGCAAAGAACAATTTGCTAATACTAGGATTGCTGTGCGTGTTGATTCTGGTAGTAATATGTTGGCAGCACTAAAAGGTGGGCTAGGCTTGGCACGACTACCTAGTTATTTAGCCGAAGGTGAAGAAACACTTATGCGCCTGCCTATAACATTAACCCCATCAAGCTGGGGGCTTTGGGTGTTAAGTCATCCCGATCTTCGTAATACCGCTAGAGTTAGGGTTTGCCGAGAATTTTTATATGAAATATTCGAACAGCAACGTAACGCTATAGAGGGTTTTTACAGCTCTAATAAAAATAAAGATCACCAGACTAAACTTACCCTTTCCGTCAGTGACTCGATTTATCACAACAAAGCCTTTTCAATACTCACTAAAAGTAGAATAATCTAAATTGGAAAAATCGACTTAAATACCCGCATACAATCCATAGAGTAACAAATGATTCATTAATCTCACACCTTAAAATCACCTCAGAAGACCTACTTATATTAATCAAACATTCTCCACTCTAACATGACAAAATATCTATAAAGCCAACACTTATTATTCACTTGTCTTAGACCCATTAAATCCTGAAATAGACAAGTTAGGGCTTTATGGCCTACCAAGGTTTACTGAACAAATTCCCTTAAAAAAATATATCGAAATTATTACGCGATCTACATTTTATCCTATACTCAGTTCGGTAGTCCCTAGATATATTATCCGCAGAAGGAGTTTGCGTAATGAAATCAATCCTAATAGTTGACGACTCAACGGTAATTCGACAAGAAATAACCGATTCTTTAAAAAGAGTAGGTTTTAGTGTATCCGCAACATGTAACGGAGAAGATGCACTAAAGGTAGCTCAAGAAAATAATCATGATCTTGTTCTTACCGACATGAATATGCCAATTATGGATGGCTTAACCCTAGTAAAGCATTTAAGAATACTGCCTTCTTACAAACACACACCTATTTTAGTATTAACCGCAGAAAATTTACCTGAGCTTAAAGTAAAAGGTAGAGCCGCCGGTGCCTCTGGATGGATAGTAAAACCATTCATACCTAATCATCACGTCCCAGTTATTTGTAAATGCCTTGAACGCCATAGAGCCCATTCTACTCCTAGCATTCTATGAGTAGGCAAGAATATGAAAAAGAAGGTTATACGTCACTAGACTCAAGAAACTATCACCCAAAACATTACGGATGATCTCGTTGACATTAATAGTGACCCCACCACTTTTTCAGTTTGTGTATTTAAAAGCACCTTAGAAATTGTTAGCGACTAGTTATAATAGGATGAAACTTGAAAAAAACCTGATTCACGACTAAAACTGATAGACCAACTTTGTTGCAAACTGAGTATCCTAAGTAAAGTTTTTGTTTGACAATTCAATGTCACTTTTTAGGGAAAAAAGGATGGCCGCGAAAATAACAATACCAAAGAACAACGTTACCCCTGCAAGCTTGATGCGCTTATTGTCGCTCGTAATGCTTATATCGATTACCACAATTGTAATTTTTTCCGGATTAGGCATTTACTTTTTGTTTAATGATTATATTGTTAAACGGGCCGAAGCTGATGCCATTAGTATGAGCCAAGGTTTTGTCGCATTAAATCGAACGCTAATACTCACTCAATCCCAACATAATGTCCTCAGGCCATCTCTAGACAGCACACAGTTTCAAAAGTTGGACAACACATTACGCGAGTACTTATCGCCTTTTCATGTAATAAAAATCAAACTATTTACGACAAAAGGTTTGATAGCTTATAGCACCGATCGAAAAATTATCGGCCAAAATAGTTATGGAAACCAAAGCCTAAACAATGCCTTATCCGGCTACAGCTCTTCAAAAATGCAAACTAAGAATCTGATGACAGACCTAGCATTAGAGTCACGCTTTGATGTTGATGTGGTAGAAACTTACGTGCCGATTTACAATGATAAGGGGCGAATTGTTGGTAGTTTTGAAATTTATCAGGACATGACACGCTTTCGTGACGATGTTGTACAGGGCATAGTCCTAGCTATTGTTGTATTATTGGTCATTTTACTATGCGTAGCATTTATTGCATTTAAGATGGTGCAGCTACCAACAAAACAGCTGGGTATTGTTCAAGAAAAGCTACAATATTTCGCATCCATGGATTCGTTAACATCGGTATTTAATCGCCACCAGATATTCAAAATACTACAAACAGAGATAGCACGAGCACACCGGTTAAACTGTAAACTCAGCTTGATATTAATAGATTTAGATAAATTCAAGACTATCAATGATCAATATGGTCATCCAACTGGTGACGAGGTGCTTCGTCAAGTCGCCAAGAAAATGTTAGTAGAAATGCGTCAATACGATACCATCGGACGCTATGGGGGTGAAGAGTTTTTGATTGTCTTACCCGGCACCAATAGGACAGCAGCTGTTGTCATTGCTGAGCGGGTACGAAGCGCAATACAGGAGTTAACAATCGTATATCACCAACAGAAAATTTCGATTTCAATTAGCGCTGGCGTTGCTACTTTGAGTCCTGCTGACAGCAGTATGGATTTATTGATTAAAAGAGCCGATAAGGCACTCTACGAAGCGAAGGATAAAGGCCGAAATCAGGTGATATACGACTTTTATGACAGTACACTAGCGAACCCACTACTAAGCTTAGCCTCTCACGATTTACGCGAATAGCCAGAATTTGAGATATTTGGCTCCCCTAATTCAGTGAACTATAACCAACCCTCATACAATACCTGAAAAAGATATAAAATCGAACAAGCGGATAACCTTATTCTGTCAGCAACTCCAAAATACCCCCCCCTTTAAAACACTAACAAACCAAACCTAGTACCCGAAACAACAGTACAAAACCTCCTTTGTACCTTTAGCTGTTACATCAGGGGAAAGAAAAATAAAAACCTAAGAAACTTGGCTCAAACTCCAACAATTTTGAGGATGCTTTTGTTTTAGGCTCTGTTATAGTTTTCCAACACCGTAAACGAGAAATCTAACAGTAAACGGATTATTTCAGTGAGTAGCAATATAACCCCCCCATAGCTAGAGTTTAATTAAAGGAACATTTCATTGACCATGTAGCGCGGTGCAATAGAATTAATAATTAGGTTGATGCTTTACCATTTTTTTTATAATTAGGATTTAAAATGAAAAAGATAGATAAAAAGGAATTTGCTAAAAAGACTCTACTGGGTGGCTTGGTAATTCTTCTACCCGTAGCATTATTGATGATGGGTTTTCGCTGGCTCTACAAGCTAGTTACCGACCTTATTCAACCTTTAACTAATTTGGTAACAAAGGTTATCGGCATGCCAGAAATATTTGCAGACATACTCGTCCTTGCTGGAATGGCTGGCCTTTGTTTTGCCGCAGGTTGGTTTGTCTCAACGGCAGGTGGTGCATGGTTTCATTCTAAATTTGATGGCCGGTTAGCCAAGTATGCGCCAGGCTATAAAATGATGAAGGATATCGTAGGGCAATTCTTAGGTGATGCGAGTAAAAGCCCGTTCGCAAATGGCGAGGTAGCTATTGTAAGGCTTTTCGGTAACGAAACAGAGGTTACAGCTATTGTCACCAGTAAACACGAAAACGGCCGGTATACTGTATTCATGCCCACTGGCCCTAACCCTACGTCAGGCAATATTTATCACGTCACTAAAGAGCAAGTTACACTACATCCAGAGATAGCTGTTTCTGACGCGATGCGTACGATCATAGCTTGCGGCGCTGGAACGGGCGAGCTCTTATCGACGAGTAAAGAATCAAAAACCATAGATAATGAGAAAGAATAAACAGAAATAACACTGCATTAAAACAGCATATCACCCCCTAGTTAGCCTCCAGCTTGCCTAAAAGGGCAGGAATGTAAACAGCTAAATCAATGAGATACACTTAATACATGGAACCATAAAAACTCAATAATAAAACGACAGTAAGATAATTTCATCTAGACAGAACAAGCGCGACACAAAGCATTTCTAACATTTTGGGGATAAAATTCGACTAGAAGAGCATTAAAAGATAATTTAAAACAGGAATATATAAACCATTTACTTCAGAAAGAAATAAATGGCGGTGAGTCAGGGATTCGAACGCAAGGATTTATATCGCAGATGACCGCAAACGCACGTAGAATATAGCGCGCGTTTTTTCTTCCTGCTTATTTACGCACCAAAACGCTGATTAAAATGCACGAAAAATGCACGAAATAATGAATATATTAATTCTTATAGGCATTTAGGAGTGTTTGAATACAATTAGTTCTAAATAGAGGTTAGCCCAATTATCTAGGTCTGCTCTATTACTACAGAGCAGACTACAAAAATACTACCCTTTGTATGTTAACCTTTTCTACTGCGACAATATCTAGCGTTAAGCCTGCATATTATTCGCAAATAGTTTCTCAAGAGTACTACGTATACTTCGAAGATCCTCAAGGTCCTTCACTGCCTGCTTTGTACTGTAGTCCTCTCTAAGGCCTTGAATCTGATCTCGTATTATATTAATGAGATCACTGCGACCGAAGGCCTTATCTTCCTCAAGAACAGCTACCTCAGCATTCTCCGTATCTTCTTCTGTGGAAACCTTCGGCCTATTTGAAACACCAAATTTCCCAACAATCACTGAAGACAAGAAACCACTCTCGTGTGTCAGTTTTTCAACGCCACTCTCGTCTTCAGAATCTTCCATATACTTATCAATATTAAATGAATCCGCCTGCCCCTGTTCAAAAGCACCAATTTCAAGCAAATTAAGCTCTAATGCTTTTATTAAAGCTGCTTTACTCTTGCGTTGTTCAATATCCTTCTCTATAGCCATTTCGTAATCTTTAAAGACAGCGAGAAGCTTTTGTACGACTACACCAAGTACATCTCGTGGTTGATCCCAGTCGGCTAACACATCCCATAAACTACGCTCGCGAAAACTAATCTCACCCCCGCACTCACTGCTATAAGTACAAATTCCTTCGTAAACGATGCCATTGAGTGCAAGCTCATCAATAACCTGATCCAATACTTCATTCAAAGTATCAGCAGGGCGGAGGTCTGCTTTATTCAAAACTACATAAATGGGAATATCCAGCTCGGACAACTCCCACAAGTGATCAAGATCATCACCAGGAACTGTACCATTAACGTCCAAACCAATAACCCAAATCAAAGCTTGACCCTGAGTAATAAACTCGTCAGAAGCCGACTTATCACCGCCAGTATCACCACCACGACCTCCGGGGTTGTAACCTGGCAAATCAATAAATGATAGGTTGTGGCAGGATGCCATTGGCACTTCTAATGACATAAATGGAAGGAGATCACGAAGATTAAAGCCAAACTCCTCAACAAATTGATGAGATAGTCTCGCATATACAGACTCTGGCACATTAAAATGACCACCATCTTTCGGGTATCCACTTATTGAAACCGTATCAGAATGGAAGACATAGGTCGGAATTGCTGTCACCGGCTCAACACCAATGGGTAAACTAACGCTGTCATCAGAGAAAAAGCTTGTTATTAACGATGACTTACCACTGCTAAACCCGCCCGCAACAGCCACAATTGTTCGCTCAGAAAACGCTGCCAACGAATCAGCCAAACGTAATTCATCATCAACCGCTCGAATTTTCATCACCTGCTCAGCTTCATTCGGAAGAACATTGACCCGATTAATAAATGGCAAAAGTGATTTATTAAGTAGTTTGCGAAAATTTTTGTAACGCTCTGATTCGTGTCGAACCGGCGATATCGCAGCACAAACCAAGTCGTATCGACTTTGCAAGGCTACCATTTGATCTTTCTCACTGGCAAGCACCTGCTTTGTAGAATCAAGCGCAGCATTTGCTTTTTCAAGATCATCTTTGAGCAATACTAGCTTTTCTTGAGTTAGTTGGACTGATGTCACCGCTGTGTCATATTTTTCTTTAAGAGTGCGATGAGATTTAACAAGGGCATGACATTGCCCAGTCAACTCTTGATTTGTTCCATGTGAGTTTTTCAATTCAATTGAAATATCCTCTAATTTTATTTCGGCATTCTGTAATTTAGTTAACGTCGCCTGATACTCTTCTCGCAACGTTTTGATGGAGCTACTGAATACGGAAAAAAACTTCTCTGAGCGACTTACCGGTAAACCTACGTTAGCAATATCTTTCATGCTTGTTGAAGTTCCTTTTCCATGCGTGAAATTTTCTCTAAGGTTAAGGTTT
>Ga0209290_1000018_pt1 | contig 189843 bp, 144 predicted proteins | sample EN1Hudsemesocosm_2_FD_184632 | JGI IMG/M metagenome (GOLD analysis project Ga0209290, IMG submission 184632) | Methane-oxidizing microbial communities from mesocosms in the Hudson Canyon - EN10B Hudson Canyon (SPAdes) (version 2) | ecosystem: Environmental > Aquatic > Marine > Cold seeps...
CTTAAATTCTTTTTCTTTCCCGTTAGCGTTAGCCGCTTCCGTTTAAGAGAGGCGCATTCTACAGCACCTTTACTTCGCGTCAATCTTTATTTTGTTTAATTCTTTAAGTTCTTTTGGAACTCAAAACATTCGTTAAAACAAAAACCTTCACTTAAATCAAACCATTGATTTACATCAATTATTAGCCGTTTGACCCAACCTCTAACTCGTTGCCGTTAAGCAGGTCTGCTTGAGGAGGTGCGCATTATATAGAGCCGCCACCTTAGGTCAATAGTTTATTTGCAATATAGGCACTTTTCTTAATGACAACCACTTACTCTGCCTCTCTATCCCGAAATCCGATCAAATAAAGCACAGCATCTAAACCTAAATTTGAAATTGCATGACGAGCAGACTCTTTAACAAGCGGTTTCGCCCTAAAAGCAACACCCAAACCCGCACGACTAAGCATAGGTAAATCATTTGCTCCATCACCTACCGCTATAACTTGTTGCCGACCAATATTTTCTCTTTCTGCAAGCTCATCCAACAACTCAGCTTTACGTTTCCCATCCACTACACAACCAGTCACCCGCCCCGTAACTTTTCCATCTTTGATTTCAAGTTCATTCGCATAAACATAATCAATCCCCAGATTTTTCTGTAAGCGATTAGCAAAATATGTAAACCCGCCAGACAAAATAGCAGTCTTATAACCCAAACTCTTTAGCGTTGAAATCAACCGCTCCGCGCCCTCAGTCATATTAATGCGCTCAGCAACCTTATCCAACACATCCTCACTAAGACCTTTTAATAGACCAACACGCATTGCAAAACTTTCAGTAAAGTCAATCTCACCACGCATCGCCTGCTCAGTAATTGCAGCTACTTGCTCCCCTACACCAGCCTCCTTGGCCAACTCATCAATAACCTCTGCCTCTATTAAGGTAGAATCCATATCAAAAACCACTAAACGTCGATTACGCCGATACATAGAGTCTTCCTGAAAAGCAATATCTACGTTCAACTCACCTGCAATTTGCAAGAAATCAGCACGAAGTTTATCTACATCTGGCGCAGTACCACGCACAGAAAATTCAATACACGCCTGACTCGACTGCGAATCCACTTCCAACAAAGGTCGACCAGACAAACGCGTAATATTATCTATATTCAAACCATGCAATGCCGTAAGCTCAGATACACGCGCAATTTGCTCTGCTGTAATTGAGCGCGACAATAACGACACTATGTAGCGAGCCTTCCCCTTCCCTTCAACCCAGTGCGTATACTCCTCGGGAGTAATAGACTTGAATGAAACCTGCAAATCTAACTCATGCATCCGAAAGAGTAATTCTTTCTTCACGCCAGAAACATCACTCCCAGGCACTTCAACCAAGATCCCCCACGTTAGGTGATCATGAATAACTGCCTGGCCAATATCCAAAATCCGCACATTATATTGAGCCATAATCGCAGTCATTTCTGAAGTCAGACCAGACTTATCACGCCCTGATACATTTATTAGTATTACTTCACTCAATCAAATCACCCTTCTTCGGAATCGTTATTTTTTACTTCGCCACTTACTTGCGACTTCTCAGAGACAAGCACCTCCATCCTATCAACTTTCTGCAAACCTCTTGGCAATTTATGCCCACGCCGCCCGCGCTCACCAACATAATGCTCCAAGTCAGAGAACTTAAGCTTTAAATGCCGTTTCCCAGAATGAATAATTAGATGATCTTGCTCATACATTAATGTAGCACTTACCATCCACTCATCACCACTTTGCAAACGTGCAGACGGAATACTGATCATCTTATTCCCCTTCCCTTTCGATAACTCAGGGAGATCCTTTACCGGAAAAACAAGCATTCGACCTTCATTTGTGACACTAGCAATATACTGTTTATCACTATCAGTAATGGCCACAGGCATCATGACTTCAGCGCTTTTTGGCAAACTGATTGCAGCCTTACCCGCCTTGTTTTTACTTTTTAACTCACCAGCAGTACCGACAAACCCATACCCAGCATTACTCATCATCAACAATTTCTGCCCAGGCTCTTCCAGGATAACAGCTTTAAAAGTAGCACCAGACGGAGGATTAATAGAACCCGTTAAAGGCTCCCCCTGCCCCCTTGCTGAAGGTAAGTTATGCGCAGGCAAAGTATACGCTCTACCCGTTGAATCAATAAAGATCACACTTTGATGACTCTTGCCCTTTGCTGACAAGGCATAACTATCACCTGACTTATAATTCAGACCTGCAGGCTCAATATCGTGCCCTTTAGCAGCTCGAACCCAACCTTTTTCAGACAATACAACCGTAATAGGCTCCGACGAGATCAAATCTTCCTCTGAAAATGCCTTTGCCTCTAGCCGAGAAACAATTGGCGACCTACGATCATCGCCATACTGCTCTGCGTCCTCTATTAACTCCTTTTTAATCAGTTTTTTCATCAAAGCCTTGGAGCCCAAGATTTTTTCAAGCTTTTTACGCTCTTTTTCCAACTCTTCTTGCTCGGCACGAATTTTTACTTCTTCTAATCGAGCCAGCTGCCGTAACTTAGTATCAAGCACGTAATCTGCTTGAATTTCACTCAAACCAAAACAAGCGATTAAAGCAGGCTTCGGCTCATCCTCAGTTCGTATCAAATGAATAACTTCATCAATATTTAAGAACGCTATCAACAAACCATCTAATAGATGCAAACGTTTTTGCACTTTATCTAATCGATACTGAAGCCTTCGAGTTACCGTTTCTGTACGATAATACAACCACTCAGCTAAGATTGTTTTCAAATCTTTCACCGCTGGCCGCCCATCAATACCAATCATATTAAGATTGACTCGATACGTTTTTTCCAAGTCCGTGCTCGAAAACAGATGCCCCATAAGCGACGCTACATCCACTCTATTAGATCGAGGTATAATCACTAAACGCGTTGGATTTTCATGATCTGACTCATCACGTAAATCAGCCACCATCGGCAACTTTTTCGCCTGCATCTGCCCTGCAATCTGCTCGAGAATTTTAGCCCCCGATGTCTGGTGCGGTAATTCAGTAATGACGACATCACCATTTTCTATATGATAGACACCACGCATCCGAATAGAACCACGACCGGTTTGATATATCGAGAGCAAATCAGCTTTCGGCGTCACGATTTCAGCACTTGTCGGATAATCTGGCCCTAAAATATGCTCCGTTAACTCACCTAGACTTGCTTTAGGGTCATCTAAAAGATGAACACATGCACTCGCCACCTCACGCAAATTATGCGGAGGAACATCTGTCGCCATCCCAACAGCAATCCCAGTCGTGCCATTTAATAATAAATTAGGCAATCGCGCGGGAAGCGTTTTCGGCTCATCCAAAGTACCATCAAAGTTAGGCGCCCAATCTACAGTCCCCTGACCAAGTTCACTTAATAGCGTATCGGCATAGGGAGACAAACGTGATTCGGTATAACGCATCGCAGCAAAAGACTTGGGATCATCCGGCGCCCCCCAATTCCCTTGACCATCAACCAAAGGATAACGATAACTAAAAGGCTGCGCCATCAACACCATCGCCTCATAACACGCACTATCACCATGAGGATGAAATTTACCTAAAACATCACCTACAGTTCTCGCTGACTTCTTATATTTTGCTGTTGACTTCAACCCCAGCTCTGACATGGCATAAACAATACGCCGCTGAACCGGTTTTAAACCATCACCCACATGAGGTAACGCTCGGTCGAGAATGACGTACATAGAATAATCAAGGTAGGCTTTTTCGGTATAATCACGAAGCGATACCTGTTCGATACCGTCTTCAAAGGTACTGATTTCATTACTCATAGCGTTATATTTTTGTCCTGCATACTAATGCCGTTATTTAGGATTATTAGTCTTATTATTCGATTTATTTATACTTTATAATATAGATAGAAGCCATTATATGACGCCCCCGTCAGCTTTAATAGCATTTCAACCTTACGACCACTAAAAATCCGAGCCATCACAAAATTCTCATGCTAAGATGACACCCAAGTTTTACGCAACAATGATGATTATTTATTTAAACAATTAGGCCTATCCATGAGTTCAAGTACAACAATATCCCCCCACAAGGATCAAGCCGAAAGCTCCATACTACAAAACAATCAAGAAAACACCAACCAGCCATGCCTAAAGTTAAAAGGCTCGCTAGTTCCAATGACAGCATTAGAGCTAAGCTATTACGACAAAGAACAACTAAAAGCTGACCTTAGCGCCAAAGTTTCTCAAGCACCTGACTTTTTTGAAAACTTACCTGTCGTCATTGGCCTCGAAAAACTAGATGAACATGAACAAGTAGACTTTAACCAGTTAGTAGAAGTTTGTAATGGCTTTTCAATTAAAGTCGTCGCTGTACGGGGCGGCTCAGAACACCAACAAATTGCTGCTAAACAGGCCGGCCTAGGTTTACTTTCAAAACAAAAAGAGCGCACAAACGAACCGGCTACCAACCTTCAAGAGCAAGCACCCAAAATTCACACCGAAACAGTTGAAGTAGAAGTTGTTAAAACAGTTGTTCAGCATGAGCGCCAACAAAGCAAAGTCATACGACACCCAATCCGCTCTGGCCAACAAGTATATGCCGCCGACGGAGACTTAATCATACTCGCCTCCGTAAGCGCTGGTGCAGAAGTATTAGCCGATGGAAATATACACGTGTACGGCACCTTAAGAGGCCGCGCATTAGCTGGCGTAAAAGGCGACACCTCCGCTCGAATTTTTTGCCAAAGCCTAGAAGCTGAACTCGTTTCAGTTGCTGGGCAATATAAGGTCAGTGAAGACTTTGATAAAAAAATCGTTCGAAAAGCATCACAGATCTTTTTGAACGAAGATAAATTATGCTTCAAAGAGCTAGACTCTTAAGGCCTATTTTAAGTTAAAACTTATAAAATCATCCATTACACAAGAAACCCAGGATAGAGAAATTGTCTAAAATAATTGTGATCACTTCAGGAAAAGGCGGCGTAGGCAAAACGACTAGCAGCGCGTCAATAGCAACAGGCTTAGCCCTTAAAGGCCATAAAACAGTCGTTATTGATTTTGACGTCGGCTTACGTAACCTAGATTTAATCATGAACTGCGAGCGTCGCGTTGTTTACGATTTTGTAAATGTTATCAACGGCGAAGCCACTATCAACCAAGCATTAATTAAAGATAAGCAAGTAGAAAACTTATACATTTTACCTGCCTCACAAACTCGCGACAAAGACGCCCTCACGAAAGAAGGTGTTGAGAAAATACTCAAGGACCTAGGCGAACGGTTTGAGTTTATTATTTGTGACTCACCCGCTGGCATCGAGCACGGCGCTCAAATGGCACTGTATTTTGCAGACGAAGCAATTATAGTGACCAACCCAGAAGTCTCTTCAGTACGCGACTCAGATAGAATTTTAGGCATATTAAACAGTAAATCACGTCGCGCAGAATTAGATATGGAACCTGTAAAAGAGCACCTTCTATTAACGCGTTACAACCCTGAGCGTGTCGAACGCGGTGAAATGCTAAATGTTGAAGATGTCACTGACATTCTCGCAGTTAAACTATTAGGCATTATCCCAGAATCACAGACGGTACTATCATCATCAAACTCTGGCGTTCCGGTTATACGAGACTCAGAAAGTAAAGCGGGTCAAGCTTACACAGACGCCGTCGAGCGCCTACTTGGAAACGAACTCCCTCATCGCTTTATGAATGCTGAAAAGAAAGGTTTCTTTAAACGCATGTTCAAGGGGTCGGCTGCATGAGTTTTTTGAATTACTTTAAGAGCAGTAAAAAAAATACTGCTTCTATTGCTAGAGAACGCCTTCAAATAATTGTCGCTCACGAACGAGGCAAACGGGATCAACCGGACTACTTACCTCAAATGCAGCAAGAGATTCTTGATGTGATACGTAAGTATGTACCCATTAGCCAAGATCAAGTCCAAGTTCAACTTGATAAAAGCGATAGCTGCTCGGTACTAGAGTTAAACGTTACCTTACCTGACGAGTAAGAAAAGAATTTAAGGTCTAAGCAATCAAACTTAGACCTTAAACACGCACTCAAACTTAACTCTTTAATGCCAACATTTATATTAGAAACCTACACATACCCAGATTAAAAAACAGGCAAATTTATGAACCAACTCTTGAAGAGTATTATCTGCCTTATATTATTTATTCAATCCTCTCTCGCACTCTCTGACAACACCCAAGCATTTCATAAAACCCCCACCCTAAATGCACACTCTCAGGAATGGCAACACTCAGAGATCGACAAGAATATAACAATTTACACTCGAAGTTATGAAGACTCTAAGTTTAATGCATTTAAAGCCGTCGCAATAATTGACCAATCAATAGAAAGTATTTTTGCTGTCATCTCTGACCCAAAATCTTGCCCACTATGGGTAGATAACTGCATAGAGTCATACAACTTCGTCAATCACCAACAAGAAAACCCCCAGTTCAAAAACAGATACGGCTATGCGCTAAGTCACCTACCTTGGCCTTTTAAAAATCGCGACTTAATTGTTAACATTGTCACATCAAACAATCCTGATACAAATGAAATCACCATCACAATGTCTAGCGATAAAGATTTAATTAGCGACACTAACAAGGCTATTCACATTACAGATTCTCACGCAAAGTATATCCTACGGCCCATTAAAAAAAATCAAACTGAATTTATTTGGATGCAACACACCGAGCCTGCGGGCGAGCTTCCAGCTTGGCTAGTTAACAGCATGATCATTGAGCTACCCTTAAAATCTACAGCCAAGTTGCAAGAGGTGGCGAAAATGAAAAAATACCAAGACGCAATGATTGAATTTGATAGCCAAAAGCAGATTCAAGGCCTAAAATTCAATCACGGTAATTAATCGCACAATGAATACAACCCTACAACAACATTTCAGACATGGACGACAAAATGACCAAAGATGATAAAACAAGATTTGTTAACGCAAAAGACATCATGACTCCCCATGTAAAATCAGTCCCAGAATCTTGGACAATGCAAAGATTTGCAACGTTTTTATCTGATAATAATATCTCAGGTAGCCCTGTTGCAGACAAAGAAGGGAATTTAATTGGGATTGCTACACTTAAAGATATTGCCGATTTTCATCTAAATTCTGTTAGCTCAAATTATGACGCACAATTGAGTGATGACGAACGACAAGAGGCCCGACGATTACGTATGATGATATTTGAAGGCATGACAAAACTCCCTGTTGAAGTAAGCGATATCATGACTCCCATTATATTTTCTGTTGATGAAAGCTCAACCATAAAGCAGGTCGCCGAGCTTATGATGAAAGAACATCTTCATCGAGTTTTCGTAAAGAATAAAAACTTATTAACCGGAATTATCACTACTTACGACTTACTAAAAGTCATTGCCGAAGAACGAAGCTAAGTAAACTGTCATAAAACTAATTAGAGATTAATATAATTTTATTTCGAACAACAAGGACATGCAGGGTCTTTCTTTAACTTTAAGCTACGCCACTGCATGCTCATTGCATCTAGCAACAACAATCTACCTATTAATGCCTGACCTAAACCACTCAATAACTTAATCGCCTCCATCGCCTGCATACTCCCAATAATCCCGACCAATGGAGCCATCACACCCGATTCAGAGCATGTCAACTGCTCATCCGAAACATCTGAATACAAACATTGGTAGCATGGAGCCTCATCATTGCGACTATCGAAAACACTTACCTGCCCCTCCATCCTAATTGCCGCGCCAGAAACTAACGGCACCTTGGTAGCAACACACGCTCGATTTATCTCAAACCTTGCAGCAAAGTTATCAGTGCAGTCTACCACTAGATCAACCTGAGCCAGCGCGTCCAAAAGCACTTCACCCGCCAATCTGACTGAATGAGTTTGTATCGTGATATTTGGGTTTAATTGCTTCAGAGATTCAGCAGCTGATTCAACTTTAGACATACCAATATTAGGCTCACCATGTACAATTTGACGCTGTAAATTTGAAACATCCACGGCATCATCATCAGCCAAAACCAATAATCCCACTCCGGCTGCAGCTAAATATAAAGAGACAGGACTTCCGAGACCACCTAATCCTATAATTAGCACACGCGAGTTTTTTAGCGCCAACTGCCCTGCAACATCAAACTTGGGCAACATAATTTGACGACTATACCTCAACAACTCCAGATCACTTAACTCAGAGACTTGTCCTGATAGCGACTCAGTCATTATTTATGCTCCATCGGATTATTTTTCTGCATGTCACCAGAACCATCAAAACTAGACGCCACCACAGCTACAACCACGATAACTATCACGACCTCTGCCCCATCGTTACTCTCTCGTTTTTACCAAAGTCCAAAACTGTTTCTATCCGCTTAAAACCACTCGCTTTAAAGGATGCCCTCACCAGCCCACCCTGCTGATAGCCATGCTCAATCATCAACCAACCATCTGAGAGTAAATGATTTAATGAAGTTTGAACAATATGACGTATATCCGCCATTCCATGATCATCTGCAACCAATGCAGAAATAGGCTCAAAACGAAGATCACCTTGTGATAAATGAGGATCTAAAGAATCAATATAGGGAGGATTACTTACAATCAAATCAAACATACAATCTTCGAGCGCATCAAACCAAGCACTACAAACAACAGATACTCGATCAAGCTTATTATGCGCTGCATTTTTTTTCGCTAAGGCAACCACTTCAGGAAAAACATCACTCGCAGTCACCAACCACTCTGGTCGCTCACTTGCTAATGACAATGCGATCGCCCCAGTTCCTGTCCCTAAATCCAAAACAGTAGCATTATCTGGCAGGGCTTGAGCTAAAGCATATTCAATTAAAATTTCAGTATCAGGCCGTGGAATCAAAGTACTAGGAGAGACAAATAATTCAAGTGTCCAAAAATATCGGTACCCCAACAAGTGTGCAACAGGTTGCCCTTCTTGTCGGAGTTTAATTAACTCGATATATGCATGATATTGCTGATCGTTTAAGGATTTTTCAGGCCAAGTTTTAAGGTAAGCCCGGTCACGACCTAAAACATGACAGAGAAGAAGCTCAGCATCAAACAAAGCCTCTTCATTAGTAAAATTATTTTTACCATCAGTACCCGCCTCGCCATGCAGGACATGAAGTTTAAGCGCCTCTTCAATGGTACACATCAGTAATTAGTCTTCTCCCATACCAGCCAATAAATCAGCCTGATGTTCTTGCAACAAGGGGTTAATGACAAGTCCCAAGTCGCCTTCCATCACTTCCGCTAATTTGTAGAGCGTGAGGTTAATACGGTGATCTGTCATACGCCCTTGTGGGAAATTATAAGTCCGAATTCGCTCCGACCTATCTCCACTCCCAACCAAGCTCTTACGCTGATCGGATTGCTCGGCATGGGCAGCTTCCTGCTCCGCATTTAAAAGCCTAGATTGCAACAAAGATAAAGCCCGCGCTTTATTTTTATGCTGAGAACGCTCATCCTGGCATTCAACCACAACCCCTGTTGGTAAATGAGTCACCCGAATCGCTGAATCCGTTTTATTTACATGCTGACCACCCGCACCCGAAGCCCGAAAGGTATCGATACGCAAGTCTGCTTTATTAATCGTAATTTCATCAATAGCGTCAGCTTCAGGCATCACCGCAACCGTACAAGCTGAAGTATGTATACGACCCTGAGACTCAGTCTCTGGCACCCGTTGAACTCGGTGAGCACCCGACTCAAATTTTAACGCACCAAAAACGCCATCACCAACTAAACGCGTTATAACTTCCCGATAACCGCCATGCTCACCCAAGCTCTGGCTAACAACCTCAGCCTTCCAGCCTCGCTGCTCTGCATAACGAGAATACATTCTAAATAAATCGCCTGAAAAAATAGCCGCTTCATCGCCACCGGTACCTGCTCTAATCTCTAAGAACACATTATGACCATCATTAGGATCTTTAGGCAGCAATAGTGTTTGCAACTCTGAATCCAACGTTTCTAGCGTTGCCCTCGCTTCTTTCCACTCTTCTTCTGCCATTTCACGCATATCAGCATCGCCATCATCCATCAGCGCTTTGGCCTCCTGAATATCATTAAGCGTTTGCTTATAATTAGCAAAGCACAAAACAACAGGCTCTATTTCAGCATATTCCTTGGAAAAATCCCGAAATTTATTCTGGTCAGAAATAATTTCAGGCTCACTCATTAATGCCGCTAGCTCTTCGTAGCGCTCACTAATACTATCTAATCGAAATAATAAGGATTCTTTCATGGGCTTCTATACTAATTCAGGGAAATTAAAGTGAGCATTCTAACACTGTTGGTCGACAGGAACGAGTTCGCTTAACAATAAAGTAAGCAAGTAGTGTAATGAAAATAGAAATCCTCCATTTTCACATCAACGACCAAACAGATACTTTACTCACCAGGCGTAGTTTGGATATTAAATAGTTCCATCAACCATTCAGCTTTTTCATCCCGCCCTTGTTCAGCAGCTCTTCTTACCTGAACCGTCGGCTCATGAATTAACTTATTTGTAAGATTTCGAGATAAGCTATTTAAAACCGCTTCAGCTTCAGCACCACCACGCAGCGCATTCAACGCTTTTTCAAATTCTTGCTTCTGCAAATCCTCAGCTTGACGACGAAAAAGCTTTAATACACTCCCCACACCAGAAGCTCTCAGTTGAGCAACAAAGCTCTCATAACCTTCTTGAACCATCACTTCTGCTTCTCTAGCCGCGCCTTCACGAGATTTAACATTTTCATCTATCACCCCTTTTAGATCATCAACTGTGTACAGATATACATCAGAAAGTTCACTAACTTGTGGTTCGATATCCCTAGGAACGGCAATATCCACCATAAAAAATGGACGGTGCTTTCGGGATTTTAATGCACGCTCTACCGCCCCTTTCCCTAATATAGGTAGCGCACTAGCAGTTGAAGCAATCACGATATCTGCTTCTTTCAATAAATCAGGGATATCACCCAATAAAGCAGCCTCACCACCAACCAACTTAGATAACTCCTGAGCTCGCGCCAGTGTTCGATTTGCAATGATCAACCGTTTGATTCCACTTTGCTTAAGATGACGCGCTACCAGTTCGGTTGTTTTCCCAGCACCAATCAACAAAGCGGTATTATCTGCAAAATCGGCAAAAAGCTGTCGCGCTAAGTTTACTGCGGCCGCAGCAACGGAGACTGAATTTTCACCGATAGCAGTTTCGGTACGGACACGTTTTGCCACAGAAAAACTCTGCTCAAACAAACGCCCCAAGGGGCCATGTATTGTTTGAGCTTCAAGCGCACTCGTATACGCTGACTTTAATTGACCTAGAATCTGCGGCTCACCTAAAACAAGAGAATCCAAACCTGAAGCCACCCGCATCACATGCGTTATTGCCGCCTGATCACGAAAATTAAAACTGCAAGATATAACGTTCTGAAGATCCGTCTGGTGATAATCAGCCAACCATTCAAGTAAGACATCAACAGACAAATCGTCTCCTGCACAATAGATCTCAGTTCTATTGCACGTAGAAAGAATGGCAGCCTCACTCACACCAACAACCAGCGTTAAAGCCTTCAAAGCTTCGTCGAGTCGCTGCACATCAAAGGCAACCTTCTCTCTGACATCAACTGAAGCTGTTTTATGATTAATTCCAAAAGCCAGAAAAGACATTAATACCAAGCATATTGATTGAAAGCGGCTATTCTACAATAGTGAAGACAAATAAAGCCAACCAATATATAGAGAGAGTAATCATCTATTGACAGTCATCAAGCTTATGTCATCATGACACTACTTTCCTGACAACAATTAAACAAAAATATCGAGCCTACAACCAGCTCCCGTTATAAAGAGAAAAAGATTGAACACCCTTACACGACTAACATTAATATCAACTTTATTTACATTAACCGCTTGCGCCAGTTTATATAAAACAAACACTCCTGACGCGACACCATCAGAAACGACAAACACGCCAATTAAGTCAACAGCTGAACTTTCTGAAATTCGCGACTTCAACCTTGAAAAAGATACACTTTATGATCTAATTGTTGCAGAGGTTGCCGCACAACGAAACCAGTTCAATATCACGCTGGTAAATTATATTTTACAAGCCCGAATCACTCGTGACCCTGAAATAATCAAACGAGCGATCAACGCAGCCCAACTACTTAAAGATATTCAAGCTATTCAAGAAATGGCGCTTCTCTGGGTAGATGTTGACTCTAAAAGCATTCCAGCACACCAACTTCTAGCCTTCCACTATACACTCCAAAAAAATTATGCTGATGCTTTGTTAGAAACCGAAATTGTGTTGAGCTTGGGCGGGGAAGCTCGTGTCGACAGCCTTGCCATCGGCTCCAAACAACTTCCAGAACCTGACCAATTAGAAATACTAAACCTCTACAACGGTCTTTACGAACGCCATTCTGAAAATAACGAGATTGGATATAGTCTTGCGCTCGTGCAAAGAAACCTAAAACAGCTTACTAAAGCATTAAACACTTTAAATCCTATTTTAGAACGCGACTCCGAGTTTGAAGCCGCCATCATTCTTAAAATCAACATACTTTACGACCAAGGAAATTTAAAAGAAGCATTAGCCCTTGCTGACGACAGATACGACGACTTCCCTAACAACCACAACTTAGGCCGGCTATATGCAAGCATGCTAATTGACGATAAGCAACTAGAAAAGGCCGAAGCCGTATTTAAAGACCTAGCAGATCTGTACCCCCAAGCTCCCAGCTTAAAACTATCTTATGCACTCGTTATGCTTGAGAATCAGAAAATAGAACCTGCAAAAGCCGCCCTTCTAGAATTACTAAACTCAGGCGTTCATCAAAATGAAGCCAATTTTTATTTAGGGAGAATCGCCGACCTAAATAAAGATATCCCAAGCGCAATTCAATACTACCAGCAAGTAAAACAAAGCGTTCATTTTGAGCCGGCACTTGAACGCTCAAGCTTTTTGCTCGCAAAGGAAGAAGGAAAAGTTGAAGAGGCCATTGAGCACTTAAACACATTGCGCGCAAATATACCTGACCTATCTTTAAATTTATGGCTCCTTCAATTCAAACTATTAACCACTATAGAGGACGAAGAGCGCGCACTTGCAACACTTGACACTGCAATCACGGAATTCTCTACTGATGAACGCCTTCTCTACGCAAGAGCTATGATCCGAGAAGCACATAATGACTTGTCGGGCATGGAAAATGATTTACGCACAATCATTCAAAACAACCCACAACACGCCGTCGCGCTTAATGCGTTAGGCTATACTTTGGCAAACCGAACAGACAGACTAGATGAAGCATTCATCCTGACGAAAGCAGCTCTAGCACTAAAACCTGAAAACCCTATGATTTTAGACAGCATGGGCTGGGTGCTTTTCAAACTAGACAAGAAAGAAGAAGCGCTTATTTTCCTTTTAAAGGCATACCAGACCTTCCCTGACGGCGAAGTAGCCGCACACTTAGGCGAAGTACTTTGGGCGCTAGATAAAAAAGATGAAGCACAAGCAATATGGCAACAATCTTTACAAAAAAGCCCTGATAATCAAGCACTTATTAACACAATTAGTCGCTTCATCCCTCAGACAATTAACAACACAACGCAACCCAATGAGACTAATGATCAAGTCGACCCCAACAACCAATCAAAAACAAGCATACAAGAGCCACAAACTGACAATAAAGAACTGGCGCCTGAGAACGCACCTTGATTCAAGCTTTTTATAATTTTCTGCCAAACTACAAACCATTCAGTGTATGGCATCACCTAATTGCATTGTTAATGCTTAGCACTCTTTCTGGCTGCACAATATTTGATTCCCACCCAAAAAATACAATTTCTGAGACAACACACTATAACTGGGCAGAGACCAAACTAGATATCCAACAACAAACTCACTGGTCTTTGATTGGTAAGATTGGCATCCGAACACCACAAGACTCATTAACCATCGCTATTAATAAATGGACACAAGAGAATGATCGATTTGAAATTGATTTATCCTCTACCTTTTTTGGCCTAGGAGCTTCAACACTCCATGGAAACAGTCAATTCTTAACCCTTACCGAATCAGGTGAAGACCCTATCAGCTCAGAACAACCAAACAATTTAATGGAAACAGCGCTAGGATTCCCACTCCCAATCACCTACCTTTCATACTGGGTAAAAGGCTTACCTGCACCAGGTTTAATAGCTAAGATCAAATTCAATGAACAAGGCCTCCCTTCAACGATCAGCCAGCACCACTGGCAACTTGACTTTAGCAAATACCACCTTGAAAACGGAATTCCTTTACCAGGAAAAATAAAGCTTAAACAAAACAACACCCGAATTATTTTGGCGATAAAAAAATGGACACTACCCTAAGCCTGACTTCACCAGCTAAATTAAATCTTTTCCTGCATATCAATGGCCAAAGACCCAATGGTTATCACGAACTACAAACCGTCTTCCAGATTTTAGATAGAGGCGACACCTTACACTTTGAATTAATCAAAAGCTCCGAAATCAAAATAGAGCCTTTTTTTAAGAACATCCCCCTTGAAAACAACCTTGTGTATCGTGCTGCAAAGCTATTGCAAGAAACAGAGGCATATGTAAAAAATGCCATCACCTATAAAGGCGTTTCAATTCACCTTGAAAAAACACTTCCCATGGGTGGCGGGATTGGCGGCGGAAGCTCAAACGCTGCCACGACACTATTAGCCCTCAACCAACTATGGAAATTAGACCTCACGCACCATGAACTCGCCACGCTCGGCGCAACACTTGGTGCCGACATTCCTGTTTTTGTACACGGAAAAAGCGCTTGGGCAGAAGGCGTTGGTGACATTATCACCCCTATTTCGCTACCTGAAAGCTGGTTCGTTATCATCACGCCAGACTGCCATGTAAGCACTGCTGAAATATTTTCAAATGAAAGGTTGACAAGAGACACGCCAAAGATGAGAATAGCGGCCGCTCTTGAGGGACAAGCCACTAACCACTTCTACAACGGTTTCAATAACGATTGTGAAAGTTTAGTTTCGAAGCTTTACCCTCAAATTCAGAAAGCGTTATCATTGCTAAATAATTTTGGCAAAGGTAGGCTAACCGGAACAGGAGCATGTTGCTTTGCTCGCTTTAACAGCGAAGAAAAAGCACAACAGGTTTTGAATGAAGTATCTTCTGAATTCAAAGGCTTTATAGCCAAGGGAGTAAATCTCTCTCCTGCTTTTCAAAGGCTAAATAAAGCTAACTCATTCGCAAAGAATGAAACGTAAAAAAGCTTTATATTAGTAATGCAAGATTATTGGGGTGTCGCCAAGCGGTAAGGCAACGGGTTTTGATCCCGTCATGCGTAGGTTCAAATCCTGCCACCCCAGCCATTTTCTAGTTTCCAATATATATTTCCAAACGCGAACAAATATTTCAACTTAGTGAACAAAGAGGCTTCCACTCTCATGTCAAAAATGATGGTCTTTGCAGGCAATGCTAATAAAAAATTAGCAGAACAAATCGTTAACAACCTACACCTTCCTCTAGGTGATGCTACAGTCGGCAAATTTAGTGATGGTGAGATCACCGTTGAAATTAATGAAAACGTTCGCGGAAAAGATGTTTTTATTATTCAACCTACGTGCGCGCCAACTAACGACAATCTGATGGAACTTATCGTCATGACTGACGCACTACGTCGTGCATCTGCATCACGTATCACCGCAGTTCTCCCATACTTTGGTTACGCCCGTCAAGATAGACGAGTTCGCTCAATGCGTGTTGCAATTACAGCAAAAGTTGTTGCTGACATGATCACCGCTGCAGGCGTAGACAGACTCTTAACCGTTGACCTTCATGCCGATCAAATTCAAGGCTTTTTTGATATCCCTGTTGATAACATATACGGCACCCCCGTTTTAGTTGAAGATATACTAAAACGAGACAGCGAAGAACTTTTGGTTGTTAGCCCTGATGTCGGCGGCGTGGTAAGAGCCAGAGCAATGGCCAAACGCCTAAACGATTTAGATCTCGCAATCATTGATAAACGCCGCCCTAAAGCAGGCATATCTCAAGTCATGCATATTATTGGCGATGTAGAAGGCAAAACATGCCTACTTATTGATGACATGGTTGATACCGCTGGCACGCTTTGCAAAGCTGCCGAAGCACTTAAAGAGCACGGCGCAAAAGAAGTTTTCGCTTACATCACTCACCCTGTCCTGTCTGGCCCAGCAATCGAAAACATTAGCAACTCATCATTAGATGAACTAATCGTCACCGACACGATCCCACTTAGTGACAAAGCAAAAAATTGTGGTAAAATCCGCCAGCTTACTATTTCAGGTCTGATTGCAGAATCTATGCGTCGCATTAGCAACGAAGAATCTATCAGCGCCCTATTCGATTAATATTTACATTAATCGAATTAAAAAACACATCATTTAATCGATACTGATTAAATGATAACAACAGAAAAAGCACATTAGTGCTTTTTCTTATTTTGACCCATCACAATATCGTTCTGGTCGCGGACACATATTGTGGTAATTGAGGAAATAAATATGAGCGTATCATATATAGTAAAAGCAGAACTTCGAGAAGATCAGGGGAAAGGTGCGAGCCGCCGCCTGCGTCGTCTTGAGAACAAAGTACCCGCTATTCTTTACGGTACAAAAACTAAAAAGCCAGTTTCATTAAGCCTAAAATCGAATGAAATCAAAAAATCTCTTGAGAACCAAGCTTTTTACTCACACATTCTTACTATTGAATTTGATGGTAAAGAAGAGAAAGCAATCTTGAAAGATCTGCAGCGCCACCCTTCTACCGGCGATGTAATGCATGCTGACTTCTTACGCGTAAGTATGAACAAAGTAATCCACGTAAACGTTCCACTACACTTCATCAATGAAGAAGAATGTGTTGGCGTTAAAATGGGCGGCGGTAAGGTATCTCACCAAATCGTTGAAGCTGAAGTAATCTGCCTACCAGGCGATCTTCCTGAGTTCATCGAAATAGACATGTTAGAAGTTGAACTTGATACTATCATTCACTTATCTGACATCAAACTTCCTAAAGGCGTCACCATTGCTGCACTTCAGCATGGCGCTGATCATGACCTACCTGTTTGCTCAGTACACAAACCAAAAGGTTCTGATGACACAGAAGAAAGCGAAGTAGCACCTGCAGCTGAAGGCGACGCAGAGTAGCACTTCTTTAGCTCCGGCAATTTAGCGAGTAAATTTTCAGAATGAGTCAAGCAATAAAATTGATTGTAGGCCTGGGCAATCCAGGCCTTGAATATGAAAAAACTCGCCATAATGCCGGAGCAATATTTTTAGCGCATCTCGCTCGACATAATAACCAATCCCTTAAGCCTGAAAAAAAGTTTTTCGGTCTTCACGCCAAGATCAGCCAGCAAGGACAAGACATACATCTGCTCTTTCCTAGCACCTTCATGAATCGAAGCGGACAATCCGTTCAAGCACTCTGCCAATTCTACAAAATAAGCCCCGAAGAAGTCCTCGTCGCGCACGATGAATTAGACATTCCTTCAGGCACAATGAAGCTTAAAAAAGGCGGCGGACACGGTGGCAATAACGGACTAAGAGATATTATTGAAAAATTCGGCGGCAACAAAGAATTTAGAAGACTGCGCCTAGGTATCGGTCACCCCGGGCAAGCAGACAAAGTAACCGGCCATGTACTCGGAAAACCCAGTAAAGTAGAACACAAACAACTTAGTGACACGATCAATGAAGCAATCCGCTACTTGCCTGAAATTATTTCTGGCGACTGGGCAAAAGCAATGAACCACCTTCACAGTTTCAAAGCCGACTAAACAACAATTACCACCTCACTCCTAGCACCACTCCTAGCACCACTCTATTGAAAGCTATATAATACCCAAAATTTTTCAAGCACTGATCTATCGAACAGTCAGCAAACATCATTTAACACAATCTAGGATAAACATTATGGGTTTTAATTGCGGCATCGTCGGGCTACCTAATGTAGGTAAATCTACCTTATTTAACGCACTTACCAAGGCAGGCATTGGCGCAGAGAACTTTCCTTTTTGCACCATCGAACCCAATGCCGGCGTTGTAGCCATGCCCGACCCTAGATTAGACAAGCTTGCTGAAATCGTACAACCTGAAAAAACTGTCGCAACCACAATGGAGTTTGTTGATATAGCAGGCCTAGTTGAAGGCGCATCAAAAGGCGAAGGTCTAGGCAACAAGTTCTTAGCAAATATTCGCGAAACCGATGCCATTGCACACGTAGTACGCTGCTTTGAAGATGAAAACGTTGTACACGTATCCAACAAAATCAATCCTCAAGCCGATATCGATGTTATTAATACTGAACTAGCACTTGCTGACCTTGATAGCGTTGAAAAAGGCATAAAGCGAATCGGCAGAATTGCAAAGGGTGGCGACAAGACAGCAAAAGAACAAATGACTATTCTTGAAAAGCTACTTCCACACTTAAACGAAGCATTACCTGCTAGAACAGCCGGCCTTAATGAAGAAGAGCTGGATTTACTACACGAATTCCATCTACTCACTATTAAACCTACAATGTATATCGCCAACGTTGATGAAGAGGGTTTCGAGAACAACCCACACCTAGACATTGTAAAGAAAATTGCCGAAACTGAAAACGCCGTTGTCGTGGTTATATGCAATAAGCTTGAAGCAGAAATAGCAGAATTAGAAGACGAAGAAAAAATAGAGTTTTTAGCAGACCTAGGCATGGAAGAAGCTGGCCTTGACCGTGTAATAAGAGCTGGCTACAACCTCCTTAACCTACAGACTTACTTCACCGCTGGAGTGAAAGAAGTTCGCGCATGGACAATGAAAGCGGGAGAAACAGCCCCTAAAGCAGCTGCGGTTATTCATACCGATTTCGAAAAAGGCTTTATTCGCGCTGAAGTTATTGCGTATGACGATTTCGTAGAATTTAAAGGTGAAGCGGGCGCAAAAGACGCTGGTAAATGGCGCTTAGAAGGCAAAGAATATATTGTTGCAAACGGCGACGTCATTCACTTCCGCTTCAATGTTTAACTGATTCAACAGAAAAATAACTAAGTTATAAAATTAAGCGTATTTACTAATCTTTACCCTTGACAACCTAGAGTAAAAACAAGAGAATACGCGCGTCTTTTGGCTACATAGCTCAGTTGGTTAGAGCACATCACTCATAATGATGGGGTCCCTAGTTCGAATCTAGGTGTAGCCACCATACTTTAAAAGCCTGAATAGTATTTTACTATTCAGGCTTTTTTTATGAGTCATCAATAATTCTAAATTTTCTTAGCTTTTATAACCTAAAACGTTCAATCATTACGAAACTTTCCGCACAATCAAGTCAGTAATATTTTTACAATCGCTCAAAAATCTCTTTAATGCACCCTTTTCTTTTTTCCCTTGGCATCGCCGCAATCATCATGCTCAAGAATCTGTTCACCTAAATTAGATTTTTGAGAAACACATCGACTAAACCTATCTTCATTGCTTTAGCCATAGGGTAAACCGTTATAGTGACAACACTGAAACAAACGTTCATTCACCTCGATGTGACCAATAGAACCTAGAACCACCTCAGAAAGTGAGGCTACAAAGGAAAACCAACCCTATTAAATACAGAAAGCGTATTCTGCGAGCGGTGGTCGTGAGGGTGTAGTCTATGAAGCAGTCCAACTATAAGCGGCTCCACCGGACAAATTTCCGTTGTCACTTTTTGTGCAAAAACACGCACAACAACCGCCATCAAAAATTTGCTCGGTGAGCTGGGCGTTAGTTTTACTTTAAGGATTCGGCAGCGTCTCGAAAAATTAGGGTAAAACAATACATTTCCTTTCCGTTTCTAGGAGTTCTAGAATATTAGAGGCTTTCTACTGACATAACGTTGTCAGTAGGGGTATGAGATACTTAAGAATTATAATCAACTAAAACGAGATAGCATCATGGAACATCAAGTTGAATCTTCAGTACAAATCAACGTTACTGCTGATAAAGTCTGGAAAATATTGGATGATTTTGGCGCTGTCAAAAAATTTAGTATCGGAGTGGAAAAGTCACCAATAATCGGTGAAAAGAATTCTGGTTTAGGATCTAAACGTCATTGCGTATTTTATGATAAAAACAGCGTGGTCGAAGAAATCATAGAATATGAAGATAAAAAAAGCTTTAGTGTCGTTCTTACAGAATTTTCAATGCCGATGAAAGCTATGCATGCTGGATTTAAGGTGGAAAAGCTCACCGAAACGACTTGTGAAGTGTCAATGTATATGAACTTTGTTGTAAAGTTCGGGCCACTTGGAGCGTTAATGGGAATGGTGATGATTCGTCCGGTGATGAAGGGGGTGCAAAAGAAATTGCTTTCTGGTTTGGCCTACCATGCCTTTACTGGCAATACTATTGGAAGCGAGCTTCCTCCAACTGAAGAATTAGCTCAAGCACTTGCTACATAAACAAGAAAAAACTAACAAACGCCTGCAACCTGACCTCCTGCAGTGGAGACGGGCGTTATGTTTTTTAATATCATAGGTCGTGTGATTCTTTTATAATCTACCGCAGAGAAATAACTTTGAATTATAAATCAGGAAAAATCATAAGAATATGACAAGTAAGAGCTTAAAATATTTTCTAATTACAACCTTTTTAATAACTTTATCTGGGTGTGGCGGAGGTGAAGGTGATAAATTTATTTCTAGTGAGGAGTTAAACAAAATGCTGGTTTCTGGCTCTGAGAGCGTAGAAACGGTCAACAATAAAAATAGAACTGATTTAACAATCACCGGTACTAACAATACTGTAAATATAGAAACAAATTTAAGAAATCTTGATATTTCTGGTAATAATAACTTATTGAATTTTTCTGATAATATAGCTGTAGGTAGTTGTGCTGTATCGGGTAATGATAATTCTGTAGTGCTATCGGGGTCTTTGACAATGACCTGTACTGTTACCGGTGCTGGCAATATTGGTTTCTAAGCTGCGTTTAGTCGTTACCCTATTATCGAGCGATAGGTATTCGCACAAAGTCTCCTACCAACGGCTCTATGAAATTTAAGATGATTCAGACAGCTTTAAATTCGTGATAACTAATGAAAATAAGCAATAGCCTTCAGTACCCTGTTCGGTTGCATGTCGATTCGCACTTATAACTGACGTGGTATGATAAATAGCATTAAGTCTTAATCGTTCAACTTTGAGGAATGCTTGGGAAGACCGCAATATAAACGCCACCCTCTCGGTAACCCAATAACAACAATGCAGAAGGGAAAAACTTAAAACGTTTTGTGCCCTCTCCCATATACCGCTAACCAAAAATAGTAACTGTTTGCTGGCTAATGGCGATCAACTCACCTTTACTATTCCATATTTTCGCACGAGTATGGCCATACCCATTTGATGCGTGAACAATCTCAGCTTCATACTGGCAATACTCATCTGGTGCCAAAGCAGGCATGGGTTGAATAAACTCAACCGTCCAGTTCAATGAACTCGCAGGCGCCAAAACCTTTAACATAGGTAAAGGCGCAGGTGGCCAGGCATCAATTAAAGCCAGCAGCTGCGCAATGCCGATTTTCTCTTCAGACGACTTAAAGCGAACAAAGCCGCGCAGCACCGTTTCATCACAGCCTGCAAAGGGTAAAGCGGTACAATACCGGAAATCAAAATATTTGGTAAAATTAGGCGTCACACCCTCAAAAAAATTTAAAGGCGTTTGTTCTGAAGGATTTTCAGGAAAGACATGCGTCTTATCATTCACGTGGATAGTGGATGGCCTCCCGTGACCAAAACTACCTAGAACAGACACTTGCGTTTGACCATTCTGTACCCCACGGCCTAATATTTGCGAGACTGACTTCCCTTCACGAAGCACCTCACTTTCTAAATGCAAAGGCTCATCGACAGCAACAGGACCAACGAAAGATACGTGTAAGCTTCGAACAGGACGATCGTCACTTAATTGCAGCGTCATCGATTCATAAACTAATGCCGCCACTACCCCCCCAAAACTGGCTCGCCCCTGCGACCAACTTTCATTAATTCTCACTACAGAAGCGACTTGGGATACTTCATTGATTAATGTAGAAAAAGACATTTAATACCTCATTTAGAATATGATTCTAAATTAATATTGCCTTTAGATGATGAGACAAGCAATGAATCTCATAGAATTACGCTCGAGAAACACTATTCCAAAGAGATTTAGGCATAACAGAGCGCGTTGTAATGGTCACTTATAAAACTTGAGCTGAAGTACTACATTCATTTTACTATCATCAGCAACATCTATTATTAGATCTTTTTTGTAAGCCAAATAACAACACCGCTGATGCCGAGTATGATAAATAAAACGGCCATGGCATCCATTAGATAAACTCCCCAAGCCCCCACAAACGGCCACTGTGTAAATCTAACACTAAACGCTCCCAACTTTTACCTGGCCCATTATAGTGACTAATTAATTTGATTTTGTGATTATTTGGAAGCATTTCAGCTTGGGACCAAGTCACTGAAACGGTTTAATTGATCGCTTGTAATTCCAATACTGTGCAATGAATTTGCTTTATATTGAGCATATATGCAGGTTACAAACAAATGAGTCGTTGGTTTCAACGTTATAAATTTAGAGCAAAATACACCCTTAAAAATAAATTAAACAATTAAACAATTAAACAATTAAACAATTAAACAATTAAACAATTAAACAATGTCAAGATATAGGGAGGGAGACTTGATAGCAGAGAGTCAATATAGCTGCATTGCAACTTTAGTCGTACGGTAAATACGCTTTGCAGTGTTAGTGAAAGTTCGCAGTAAGAAAAACGAATAATTCATCCGTGTACTAATTAAACAGGCGCAGAAATTAATACGAGATTTTTATTTGTAATATTTATTTGCCAGCGAAATAAATTTATTCATAAAAATTTTCTTTGACACACTTCCGTTTTATTTTTAATGCATTAAGTCTGATTACCTGCAGCAGGGTTTATATTTGTCGCCGATACACGATATGCATGTTTTAGACTGATCCGTCAATTTAACTAGGCCACTTATTCGCGCTGGAACGCTTTGATCGCTTCTACTCTATTCTTAACACCCAACTTTGAATAGATATGTGTAAGGTGCCACTTGATAGTAGAAACCGATACAAACAATGTGCTTGCAAGCTCTTTGTTGGACAAACCTTGATCAAGGTATATAAGAATTTCACGTTCTTTTTTGGACAAACTCTCTTTTAATACAAACTGCTTGTCTTGTTCCGGTTTTTGTTCTGTCAGAGGCCTTTTATTAAACTCCAACGCCCCCCTTAGCTCATCGACAAATATGACTAAAGGGCTGTTTTGTTCAACGCTGCGATTGTCGTCATAGCGCTTAAAAAGGTCTGCCCAAAGCGGAGCAAGATAAGTTTGCTCTTCCAAAAAAACACTCAGTAATTTTTCAGTCGCTGCGGACTCAATCAGTTTATTCAATAATCGATATGATTTGTTTACCTGCCCCTTCTCAAAATAAGCTCTTATCTGAATAATGGAGAGGCTAACATTCTCCAAAAAAATACCACTTCTTTGGCAGCGCTCTATTAGCAAGGAAGACGCTGAAATAACTTCATCGTACACCATATTTTCGAGTAATAATCTTACCCCGAGTACCTCTATCAATATTCGTTCGTAAGCGGTGTAAATTTTCTGGTTACCTTCAATGTCGCTATAACCATATTCGACAAATAACTCATTAGCCTCAACCGCTTTGCCCGCTATAATCAACCTTCGAATACGCTCAACAGCAATCGCTGTATTGTAGTGAGACAAGTGCAGCCTTCTACCAAAATTCTCTGCGTCATATAGCAGCGACATCGATTCACTACTCTTTCCGTCTCTCAACAACAAGTTCGACTTGGTTAAGAAAGCAATATGCACCGTCTCTATATGGCCATGTTCTTCAATCGATAAAAATCCTTTGTCTAGGTGGAGACGCGCTTCTTCCAAGTTGTTCATCACGTAGCAGGCATATCCAAGCCCAAGATGGAGTAATGCACTCGCCAGACTAAGGTCGCCCATTTTTTCGTTCGCGGCGTTCAGCGAACACTCTAACATGTGTTTACTTTCTTTAATTTGACCCTGCTTGATAAGAACCAACGCATACATAAAACTCATCCAAGACACGCCGTATTCAGCCTCACAAAGGCTAAACTCTCGCTTTGCCTCCCTAAGCACTTTTCTCGCTACTTTAAAGTCAAGGGATTGAATACAGCTTGCACCGTGTACACCTAGTACAACACCTCGTTCAAATGCAGGTGCATTAGGCCAGTTTTTTAACCATTTATTTGTTTTTTCTTGTGCATCTAATGCCCTGCCACACATAGCATCATGCATTGCGCTGAGCATTTCTAAGTTCCACTGTACCCAACTGCTATCAAGCGAACACGCAGCCGAATCTTCATCAGAAACGTGGTCCTGCTTAATTTGAATCAATACGTTTTCGACTTGTTCTAAGTTTCGGGTAAAGATTAATGACCAAGCAAAACAAATCGATATTCTTGGTTCAGACCTTATATATTGCAATGGCAGCTTATCTACCCAACGTAACAAAATCTCGTGATAGCCTTGGTACTGAACAAGTTGAGATACATTTTCGACCATCAGCTTAACGGCTATTTCGAAGTGATCAGCCATCAAATAATAGTCAATTGCTTCATGCATATCCTCTTGCTCTAAACACCAATTTGCCGCTTTTAAGGCCGTTTCTTTAAACTTATCCGACTCGAGAGCCTTAAACCTCGAAAGCAAAAATTCACCAAACAAATGATGATAACGAAACCATTCTCGATCACGATCCAACTCGAACAAAAAAAGGCCGTCATTGCTTATTTTATCAAGTAAAACCTCGGCGTTTGGATTCCCCGTCACCCTTTCACATAACGATGCATTTAATCGTTTCAGTACGGAGGTATATAAAAAAAACTGCTGTACTTCTTCACGTTGCTGGCTCAATACCATTGACCCTAAATAACTAACAATATCTTTATCGGAGCCAGAAAACTTTGCGACGAATTCCTTTTGATTCTTTTGATCTAGCAATGCATGCAGTGCTAATTGTGTGGCTGCAATCCACCCTTCCGTACGTTCATATAGAACATTTACAGTTTGTTTATCGAGTTGAACGGTTTTATCTGATGACAAGAAGTTCTCGGTTTCCTCTAACGAGAGCTTGAGTTGCTTAGCCTCAATTTCTACTAGATTTCCTTGTACAGCAAACTCCGCCAAGCATACAAAGTTAGGCTTCTCTCGACTGGTCAGGACCAAGGACATTTGCTCGGGCATGGACTTCAATATCCATTCGATAAACTCCCGCACACGACTATTGGTAATGAGGTGAAAATCATCTAATACAAAACGAACGTTATCGGAACCCGCAATAATCTCGTTGAAAAGTTGCGTAAAACGAGCTTTAGGGTTTGCACTAGGACTTTTTTGGTAAGCAATAGGTTCAAGCTTCGACGCGTCATATTTTTTAACTAAATCATAAGCGGCTAAAAAATATTGAGTAAAAACAGCCAGATTGTTATCGCCATCATCTAGACTGTACCAGGCTGAAAGTGTCTCTGAATCACGTTGAATATATTGAGTAATTAATGTTGATTTACCATATCCAGCAGGCCCGAAAACAACCGTGAGCTTAGGCGTAGAATCTTGGCTGTCTAGCAAAGAAACGAGTCTAGGGCGCTCAATTAGTTTGACTCGAGTCCTTTGAGGAACAAGCTTTGTACTCAGTAATATTATGTCAGCATTATTCAAATGATCTACCTTCTTCTTTTTATTTAAACGCTCCATTCATTAAGGCATTTTCCTCGCACCGCGAAACCCTTCTCTCATCAATATCCAACACCCCATGGCCGTAAGCACCATAACTGGCGTAACGATTAAGTAGGCAATCGCACCATATACATCACCTTCCCCAAAACGAGTCGCCGTTACCGACAGCCCTCTATTCGTTGAAAAATTACCAAACCAATAGAAAATTGTATTTCCCCAGGCAGTGCAAACAAACAGCCAATAAACCCATTTTACTTGCTTAGTCGATAACTGAATACGTGCAAGACTAATTGCAACAACAATGATCATTATGCCATTCATTATGCCACCTGTATGCGCTGCCTTCCAACCGCGTTCAGACCCAGGAATTTCTACACTCAAATCCAGTATCGGCCATAATTTGATACCTTCGACTAGAGAAAAAGCCAGCATTATGCCTGCAGCAAGTGCGATAAGTATGATCAAAGCGCCATGTCCAATTAATGACGACTGAATCCTCGATAGGTGCTCATATTCCCAATTGTCTAGCTTAACCATAATTATTCTCTTATGTTGTTTTTAAAAGTAACATCCTAAATAATCCGTACACAGTTCAGGGCCATCGTCTTAAAATTTTCAGCATTAAATGTGCTATTTTTCCATACGGAGGATAAAGCAATTTAGTGCCTGTGAATGATCCAAGCCCTGATTGAATGAACGTTGCTTGCTTGTTTGAAAAGGCTTCAAAGCCTTCCTTTCCATGATATTTTCCCGAACCACTTTTCCCAACCCCACCAAAAGGCAGGTCGTTTTGAATGTACTCAAGCAGGGTATCATTGATCGCTATATTTCCAGCGTTTACACGATTAGAGATATAGTTAATCTCATCTTCATGTTTACTAAATATATATAACGCCAAGGGATCAGAATTAAGTCGAATAGTATTAATTACATCAGATAATTCGTCATAAACTAGAACAGGCAGTACTGGGCCAAAAACTTCTTCATCGAAAATTTTGCAGTTTCTATTCGGTTGCAACACAAGTGTAGGAGAGATTTTATTCTTCTCTCGTAGCTTACTGGTATCGACATACAGTAACGGTATTACCTCGGCACCATTCAATCTGGCATCTTCAATCAAATTAATTATTCTGTCGCTGTGACGCTGATTAATTATAGATGTGTAGCTCTCATGGTCGATTCCATCAGGAAAATATCGGTTAGCGGCTGCACGCGCGGCTCTGGTAAATTCAAGCAGTTTATCTCTTGGAACAAATATATAATCTGGCGCAACACAGGTCTGACCGGCGTTAAAACACTTGCCCCATACCACACGATTGGCCGCCTCTTCTACACTGTAATACTTTCCGATAACCACTGGGCTCTTACCGCTTAACTCCAAGGTAACAGGGGTTAAATTCTTTGCTGCGGCTTTGGCGATTTCTCTTCCAACGCTTGTTGAACCCGTAAACAACAAATGATTAAAAGGCAAATTTGAGAACGCTTGAGCGACATCTACGCCCCCATCAAAAATGGACAGCGTGTCACTTGGAAAGGCTTCGCTAACCAAACGTTTCAACAAGCTAGACGTATGAGGTGTTAACTCAGACATTTTGGCCATCACGCGATTTCCCGAAGCCAGTGCAGCGGCAACAGGGGCGATCGTAAGGTGCAAGGAGTAGTTCCAAGGAGCTATCACGCCAACAACCCCCAATGGCCGAAGTACCACCTCTCCTTTAGCAGGTTGAAACCAGATTGAAATTCTTCGTTTATCGGGCCTCATAAATTTCTTTAGATTTCTCATTAAAAATCGAATTGACGATAACGAACCAATTATTTCTGCTATTTCACTTTCTTCACGCGCACGACAACCAAAATCTTTGCTCAAGGCATTTGCTAATTTCTCTGCGTTGTCATCAATGAGCCGGTAAAGAATCTTTAAATTAGCCATTCTTGCCTTAAAGTCAGCATGAGGGCTTAGATCGAACGCTTCTTTTTGCGCTAAGAACGTTGCCTCTAAACCATTAGTTTGATGAAGCTCACATGGACGTAAGTCATTATTAATGGGCTTCTGGGCTAACTCGGTCTCATAGCTCATTAATTCGTCTTTGAACACATATTGTTTGTTAGCACTCATCTGAAATCCCGAATCGTCGTTATGAATATTGAACGGCCAACTTCTGGCTAAAAATGCAGAAGTTGTATGAGTGAAGGATTATCAAGGTTATTAAGCTTCCTGAAACCATACGAAGGTATGGTTTTTCATTAACGACGCCCTTTAATCAGTTCGGTAATTTAGATGCAATAACCACATTGCATCCTTGTGATCAATTTTGAATAAACCATACCTTGGTAGGGTTTATTGTCTGCAAATTTCTCGTTTACTTGATTATCACCAACTTGCGCTGCTTTCTATACGCGACTAATTAACTCAGAAACCGAACTAAAGTCGGAGAAAAGATAATGAATAACTCATCGAATACCACCATGGACAATTCAAAACACCCCATGGACAACATTGTTGTTCGACCTTTGCGTTTTGATTATTCAAATATCGAAGCCCAGGACCCTGTATGGAGTAGAAGCTCCCCTCTATTTTCTATATATATCAATGCTCTAGGTGTGCATATTCCATATTTCGAACGCTATTTAATGCGTTCGTTTCGAAGCGTTCGGCAAGAAATTAAAGATCCAAAATTATTAAAAGAGGTGTCCGCCATCATTGGTCAAGAAGCCCATCATGCCAAAAACTTTGTCGACTACAATCAATTTCTGATTAAACGCTACCCCGAAGTAGAAGCCCTAGATAAACGTGCCAAAGATCATTTTGAAAAGTCTCTCTTGAAAGACTCGATAAAATCCCAAATTGCTTATATAGCGGGTTATGAAACATTCACCTTTTTAGGTGGAATGATCATTCTGGATGGCTACGATAAATGGATGAAAGACGCCGACCCAGTCATTCGTTCAATGTGGGTATGGCATCAGGTAGAAGAAGTCGAACACGGCGCCGTCGCATTCGATGTTTATAAGTACTTTTATGCGCAACATGAATGGTACCGAAAATGGAATGTACTTAAATCCCTTTTGCATATCGCAAGTGAAACGTGGAAATCCTATAAACCAATGTGCAAAAAAGAAGGTTATTTTTCATCACCTTTCAAGGCAATTAAAGCGATAGGATTTTTTGCCCATATTTCGTTCAAATTGGCAAAAAGTGCATTGCCTGTTTTTGCTAGTAACTATCACCCTCGACAAATCAGTGAAGATGCATCAAATCCTATCGCCGTAACGTGGCGTGAAAAATATAGTCGTGGTGAAGATGTTCTTAAAATACGACATAACCAAGTAAAAACAATGCATTGAGCATCTAAGTAAGCTTAAGAAGTTTGCATCATATATAACGCAGTACTATGGAGAGATGGAAAGTATGAATAATTCAAAGATCTGGCAGTGTTCAACATGTGATTTCGTGTACTCGGAAGCCGCAGGTATTCCAGAAGAAAACATACATCCAGGAACCGCCTGGCAAGACGTGCCGGAGGATTGGTTGTGCCCTGACTGCGCAATGGGCAAAGAAGACTTCGATATGCACGAAGTGTAAAACGAAAGTTCATTTTTTAATCAAAATAAAATCCCATGGAGTACTCAATGAAACCTATTGTAATTATTGGAGCGGGACACGCTGGCCTAACCTTAGCACGAGAAATTCGTGCTCTCGATAAGGCAATGCCAATTACTATAATAAGCCAAGACCCGATACAGGCTTATTATAAGCCGAACCTATCTAAAGCGCTTTCGATGAACAAGTCTGCTGACCAACTCATCATGAAACAACTCCGCGCATTGAAGCGTGACCTTGATGCTGAGTTACTTGAAAACACCCCAGTGTTCAAGATAAGTCATGAAAAAAAAAGCATTCTTTGCCAAGCCAGAGATTCGGAAAATAACAAACAGGAAACGTTTGAACTCCCATATGAAAACCTAATTCTAGCGACGGGCGCTAACCCCATTCCATTGCCAATAAAAGGAGCATCTGGCAACGTTGTATCCGTGAATACGCTACAAGACTATTCTCAGTTTCGAAAAATAATCAAAGACAAGAAACAGATACTAATTATTGGCGCCGGATTCGTTGGCTGTGAATTCGCCAGTGATTTAAGTAGCAATGGCTATCAGGTTGATGTGGTTGACAGAGCCACTTGGCCATTAGAAAAAGTTGTTCCCGAGCAGATGGGCACAGAGATCAAACACGCTATCTCTAAAGACGGTGTGAACTGGCACTTCCAGTCTACAGTGAATGAGATCGTTAAGGATAACCAAGGTAAATTGAGTGCACATTTGTCGAATGGCACCATCATCTTATCTCACGTTATCATTTCTGCGGTAGGCTTACTGCCAAATATTCAGTTGGCAAAGGACACCGGACTAATAACTGATAAAGGCATCGTTGTAGATGATTATTCCAGAACAAGTCACTATGCAATATATGCATTAGGCGATTGCGTAGAGTACGATGGTCAGTCACTTCCGTTTATTGCGCCCGCAACACTCGCTGCGAAATCACTCGCCAAAACCCTAACCGGCAATAAAACAAAACTGGTTTTAACACCTCAACCCGTCGGAATAAAAATAGCCAACTGCCCGACACTAATTTGCCCCCCCCATACGAAGGAAGGTTCATGGCATGTTAATGGGGTTGACCAAGACCTCGAAGCAGCTTTCTTTAATAACAAGAAAGAGCTGTGTGGATTTGCGCTTTCAGGAGAAAAAATTTCTCTAAAGAGTGAATATTTGTCGCAATACTAATGGTTGATAATACTCATAAATGTTACTTCCCAGTCGAATTTCATTATTATGAAATAGCGTTATCGGGAGAAATATTTGAAATTTGCATTACTAATGAAAGCCCCAAGAAATTTATAAATGAATATATACGTTACCCTCTTACGACTATTCTTAATGGTGCTACGTAATAAAGCTACGAAGTTTTTATGACGAGCATCAACATAACGAGTGCAACGGTAAATTGTAAACCCTATATGACGATTGTTTCTTCACACTTAAGATAAAGGCTAACGGCATAGCGAATTTGCTCCCATTCAAATTGACCACCACTGCTTTCAAAGACAAGTTTAACCTTTGTAGGTTTGCCAAGTTGCAACCATGACTGTTGTATCGCTTCAATTTGAGCATCTGAAATCATCTGCGTGATATCAACATTTTCACCGTGAAATGCTAGCCGAAACAAGTGTGCCTGAATAGTTGTGGGTTTAAGGTTTCTCTCTTTGGAAATTTCCTTAATGGTGAGATCATTTTTATGTAACTCAAAGGTTTCCTTGTGAGTATCTGCGAGCTTAGGCATTACAAAATCACTCGGTGATGCCTTCTTTATCGCCTTTGGCATATGAGAAGAGTTTGCAGTCAACCTATTTTCTTCTGTAACCAGTGAACAAACTAATGCAAGGAAAACATCACCATACTTTTCGTTTTTATGCTCACCGACCCCACTCACTTTTAAAAAGGCGGCTGAATTTCCAGGCTTAAGTTTTGCCATATCTTTCAAGGTGGCATCAGAGAATATCGTGTAGGCCTGCGCATTGTTATCTTCAGCTATACTTCGCCGAAGCACTTTCAAGGCATCAAAGAGCTTATTTTCTTCGTGACTTAAATCAGCCGACTTTAACTCTGTCTGACTAAGCCTTAAATCTTGAGGCTTACAAAGCATCACATATGCTGACCCTCTCAGCACATCATCAGAGAGTTTCGTCCGATGCAGAACATTACCTTGCGTAAAATCAATAGCCAGATAACCTCGGTCAATCAACTGAGTAATATAGTGAGACCAATCCTTCCAGGAAATATCCTTTCCTGCACCGTACGTTTTAATCGTATTCAAACCACGCTCCATAAGCTCTCGACCTGATGAGCCACGCAATACATCAACCAACATATTAATGCCCACGCTCTGATCTTTTTGCTTTAGACGAAGGCAGGCCGATAAAGCCTTTTGCGCGATAACCGTGCCGTCAAACGTAAGTGGGGGGTTCAGACAATGGTCACAATGCCCACACATTGACTCTCGATACTCTCCAAAATAGTTAAGGATAAAGTTGGTGCGACATGAAAGCGTTTGGGTAAACTCCCACATTCGACCTAACTTCGCGAGTTGCACCTGTTTAAAAGTAGCCCCTGCCCCACTGTCTTCTACGAAACCTGTTAGCGTTTTCATATCACCGTAACCCGCAAATAAAAGCGCTTGTGCATATTCACCGTCTCGCCCGGCTCGGCCAATCTCTTGGTAATAGCTTTCAATATTTTTCGGTAAATTATAATGTATGACCCAACGGATATTAGGTTTATCGATCCCCATACCAAATGCAATTGTCGCACAAACAATTTGAACCTCGTCACGCAGGAACTTATCCTGAGTCTTCGATCGATCTTCACTGTTCATCGCGCCATGATAATGACTCGCTTTATAACCAGCTTTCCTTAACTTGGCAGCCGTTTCCTCCGTACTGCGGCGACTTAAGCAATACACAATACCCGCTTGATTCTGATGCCCTTCAAGAAACTGATAGATAATTTGAATACGGTTCTTCGCAGGCAGAACATCAATTTCAATATTCTTACGTTCGAAACTTGAAACAAATAATTTACAGTTCAGAAGTTGAAGCTGCTGACGAATATCTTGCTGTGTCGCGGTATCCGCTGTCGCCGTAAAAGCCGCTACCGAGATTGAAGGAAATAACTGTGTCAATTCGGTTAAGCGCGTATATTCTGGGCGAAAATCATTACCCCAAATTGAAACACAGTGTGCTTCGTCGATTGCTATCTGCGAGACATTTATATCTCGAACCCACTGTAAAAACCCCCATGAAACAGCGCGCTCTGGTGAGACATACAGCAATTTTAATTCACCCAAAACGACTTGTTGCTTTATGCTAAATTCTTCTTCACTGGTACAAGTGCTATTCAAGGCCGCCGCATCAATACCATTTGCTTGTAAAGCCGCCACTTGGTCTTGCATTAATGCAATTAAGGGCGATACAACAATCGTTAAACCCTCAAGCAAAACGGCAGGAAGCTGATAGCAGATAGACTTACCCCCCCCCGTCGGCATAATCACTAAACTCGACTGTTGATTCAATGTTCGTTCAATCACCGAGGATTGAGCTAAGCGAAAGGCGTCATAACCAAAGTATTTTTTTAACGCACGATGCGCAGCATCCATATTCATTCCGCTTACCTTTTATAAAATTTATCTGAATTTAATTTAGGAATACCCACCAAATTTAAATAATATCTAGCGCGATCCTTATAGCTGAATGAATCGGAATTTTTGAGCAATTTTTGTGACTTTTTTATATCGGTCAAACCATATTCATTTGCTGAATAAAACACTCCCACTATCAATCATCGGGAGTTCTAATCCAATCAAACCACAACTTCTTTCTTATTTGTTTTCTAGAAACTTTCTCAAACCCGGTTTCTCGACATGATACGTACGACTGACAGTTTGGCTAATTATATTTGAGCTTTTTAGTCGGTTAATAGAACGCTGAACATTACTTGCAATCCCCTTTAATTCAGTTTCATTCGCAATCCTGTTCAATATATCCTCAGAGTAAGGGCTTTTATTCTCACACAGAGCGTTGTATATGATGGTATCAATCGGCTTCATAGAGTTTGCTAGCGCTGTAAATCCTTCAGAAGCTTCCATCACAACCATCGTGTAATCTATTGCATCCTTTAAACGGTTTTCAAACGTGACTAGATAAGAAATCATTTTCATCATCCAGTAAGGCGAATAATCAAAGTCTTCAAATGCCTGCTGAAGCGAACTAATAGCAAAAGAAAGTGAGTACTCTCTATGCAACCTTTTACGTAAAAAATTAATAAACCCTATTTCTAAATCAGGAAATGGCACTTGATCTACGAAATGGTAGAACGGTGATTTAGATTCATTAAACAATAAATTCATATAGTGCCGGGAAGAGCCCGTAAAAACTGTTTTTACAACCCCTTGACGCTTATCTAACGAAGTTCTTAATGCATGCGCAAGCGGATCAAATGAGGCACTGGTCGATAGATGCTGTATTTCATCCACCAATAGAAGCACTGTTTTATTTTTTGCCAAGCGCACCAATTCACCGATAAGACGGTCTAACAACATCAAATCATTCGGCTGTGCTTTTTGTGGCGCACTAGAAAATTCTATATCCATTTTCCCTAAAAGCTCATTTGAAACCGTTGCTTTTTTTATTTTCGCATCGAACAACCTCTTTAATACTGATTTATTGGCAATAGAGCGAACCGCTTCCTCCAAAGCATCAATCAAACCTTCATGTGGAGAGTCCATGTTCTGCCATAAACTCGCATAAATAGGAATATACCCGTGAGACTGAGCTTCAGGTGCAAGATCACTTAGTAAAAATAATGTTTTTCCTTTGCGGCGCGGTGCAATCAAAGCAATATTCGAAGTAATACCAACTTCAAAAATTTTTAATAGTTTGGATGCTAACTCAGGGCGAGCAAAATGCCAGTCATTCATCTATTCTTCCACATTACACACATTTATACACAGTTTGTATAATTATGCAGATAATGAATAAATATGTATATAACCAAATTTACAAACATTAAGTTAATTACCCCCATCCGCTATAAGTTGTGCTGCTATAATAAAACAGTACATCATCACGCATATAAATATAAAACTTAAAGTGAACACCCTACTCCAATGATTTTTTTTCATCCCAAAATTACTGTCGCAATATTATTATGCATAATATTTGCTAGCTCAAGCTACGCATATACTGGACAACAAGACACCTCTCCTCAAACACTAAGAGGAAACTGGTTCTATCATTGGGGAGATCTACCTAAAGACGAGGCATCAAACCAATGGCAATACCAAAACGTAGAATGGACTAAAATCGATTTCCCTGAAAATATACCTGGACGGCAAAATGCGAATATTGTATGGGTAAAATTAGACTTACCATCAGGAAACTGGCGAGATCCCTATTTTTTCATCAACGCTGTAGACCTCACCTTTGAAGTGTTTCATAACCTAAAAGAAATTTATCACTTTGGTAAAATTGATAACCTAGGTAATAGCCGCTTTGAAGGCTGGCCCTGGCATGCATTTCAGCTGCCAGATGATTACAATCAACACACTTTATATTTTCGAATTTCATCAGATTACCCCTTCATAGGGCTGTCTGGAGAAGCGATCATTGGAAATAGGTTCGATTTGCTCAATGATGTTTATAACTCGGGGCTTACAGGCTTATCACTTATTCTTTGTGTTCTGTTAGTCGGCATCATCAGCACCGTAATGGGTACAATTAAAAAAGATAAGGCCGTTGCCATCTCTACCGGCGCGCTGTCATTTAACTTAGCAATAATGATGTTTTCAGAAAATGAGCTTAGCCAAGTCGTGTTATTTGAACCTTTACTTTGGCGCTACATTGCCGCGTTTTGTTATTTTTTAATTCCAGCATTCTTGTCCATTATTATTTTGACTTGGCTAAAAGAAAAGCAGCCACTAATCGCCCGTATTGTTTTATCCATCACACTAGCCTTTAGCGTAATCATTGCTGGTCTATCTATTTTTACCTCATTCAATTTTGTGAATGCCTACCCTTATTTCGACGCACTCTTCATTATTTTAGTTCTCGCTTTACTAGCGGGCTATACGAAGGAGTTTTATCAACACGGCATCACTGGGAGCTTAATGACTTTTGGAATTTGTGCATTATTTACTTCATTATTACTCGATATGTTAAGTGCTCATGCATTCATCACTTGGATAGGACATACCGGCCAATGGGGGTTAACGCTATTCACCCTGTCCTCCTTAATTATTTACTTAGTACAAGATTGGCAGCAGCAAATTGCATTAAACACACTGACACAACAACTCGAATCTAAGGTACTCATCCGTACTGCTGAACTACAATCCAGCCAAAACAAACTAGAAAAACTAGCACAAGAAGATTACCTTACTTCGTTACTTAACCGTCGCGCTTTCACTGAAAGAGCCGTCAATGAAGTTGCGATGGCTATTCGGCACCAACGCCCCATATCTTTATTGCTCTTTGACCTCGATCACTTTAAAGACGTAAACGATAAATATGGCCACGCAGCTGGAGATTTAGTACTTAAAGCCGTTGCCAGTATTAGCAAAGAGACTTGCAGGCACGGCGAACTCATATGTAGATATGGTGGAGAAGAATTTGTTATCTTATTACATGCGACTGATATGAAATTCGCACAATCACTCGCGACAAGACTTTGTAATGCACTTAAAGGTATTTCTATAGAAGTAGACAATCAAAAAATTAATATTACAGCTAGCTTTGGTTTAATCAGCCTAAAACATTCAAACCAGTATACGGGATCACCTGAGACTGTTGTCGAACACTTACTCGCTGAAGCAGATAGAATGATGTACGAAGTCAAGATTGCTGGTAGAGACGGCGTAAAAACACACGAAGTTATATTGAGCCCCACACAATAACAACCTATGAAGAACTCCCTAACTAACGCCTAAAACAAGCAAAACGGTTGAGACTTGTTACTTAACCCTTCTACGAATAACACTTGGTTCCGATATTGTTGAATAGCAATATCGACTATTTTTTAAGTGAAAAACAAACATATAGCAGAGATTACAGTTTTCAAAGAAATCAAATTCATCACCTGCTACCTTATTTGAAAAATAAAGCATTCAACTTCTTCAACAAGCACCTAACAAGATGCATGAGCAACCTTCCTTTTAGAATAAAATATCATTAGAAATTACTTTTTTTAGGTTGTATTTTGATCAATCTGACTAATACTTGTTAGTACTGGCTATCGTAGTGCCGTTGCCAGAATTGAAAGACTTTCATGGATATTACTCGCACTTATTGCCGAGTTCGCCCCCTTTGCGAATTCGGCTTTTTTTGCGTCAAACAAACATACAAACTCTGCTACAATTAAATCACCCACAAAAAATAACCCATTTATCAGTAAACTTAAATTAATGACAAAATTCACCCTTTCGTATCCTTTTGTTATATACCCCTTACCATTAAAGCGCGAAGGCAGCCTTTATAATGGGAATTAGTTTTCTCACTGTTAGCCATAGCATAGGTGCGGCGGCCTATCTATTACTATCTATTTATATCGCCAGTCGGCACTTTAGAAGAACAACTGATAGAACTCTTTTTGTTGCATCGTTATCCTCTGCAATTTGGCTAGCAGTACTCGCAGTGCAAGGCTTTGAAGTCAATGTACCGTTCTATGTGCGCTACACCTTTGAACTCATTCGAAACACAGCTTGGTTTGGCGTTTTATATGCTTTGCTTGGAATACAGTTTATTCCTGGAAAATTAATAGGAAAACACCGTCTGTACAGCACGGCTGGCATTTTAGTCTTATTAGCCTTCATGCTCGCAATCACTATTTATCAAGGAGTCTCTGACCATCTAATTCTCTCTGGCTATACCACTCTTATTCTACAAGTGAGCATCTCGGTTGTTGGCTTACTTCTACTTGAACAGGTTTGGCAAAATTCGAGTATCTTTAGTCGATCAGGAATCAAATATCTAACCATCGCAATGGCATCTTTATTTTTCTATGATTTTTTGATGTATTCAGATGCTCTGCTATTCCAAGAAATGTCTACGGCTCTATGGGACTCACGAGGCGCTGTAAATACACTTGCAGCACCACTCATTGCGCTCACAATGATTAATAGCCGAAAACAACCCATTGGCATGCATGTCTCTCGGCAAATGATATTTCATTCCACCACCCTTATTATTGCAGGTATTTACTTATTAATAATTTCTGCTGGCGGTTACTATATCAGTATCTTCGGTGGCTCTTGGGGCGAAGCCTTACGCGTTTTATTTATTTTCCTAGGCATTCTTGTTCTCGTCACTCTTGTTAGCTCACCTATTATTCGCGCTAAAATCATGGTTTTTATTAGTAAAAATTTTTTCGATTACAAGTATGACTATCGTGATGAATGGATCAAGAGTACCGATGCATTAACCAACACCCACAGTAAAATAAACACAGCTGAACAAAATGAACTTCCAGCACAAATCATAAAGATCCTAGGGGATCTTGTCGGCAGTCACTCAGGTGCCATCTGGGGAAAAGACGAAGATGGACACTTTGTTTTACGCGGAAAGTTAGATTTAAAAGACCAGAAACTTCACTCTATTGAGTCAAACTCTGACCTAATTACATACTTTAAAAATAATGAATGGGTCATTAACCTAGATGAATATATGCTCGACCCAACTAAATATGACTTAATTGAGATTCCAGACGATATATTTAAACAAGAACATCCCTGGTTACTTATCCCTTTAGGTATGAGTAATAACCTAGTCGGCATCGTACTATTATGTGATCCTATTGCCTCACTTGATTTAAATTGGGAAAACTATGACTTATTAAAAATAGTATCTCAACAAGCATGCAGCTATCTCGAACAGTCTGATTCGCAAGAACGCTTAGGCGCCGCTCGTCAATTTGAAGCGGTCAATCAGACTTCTGCATTTTTAGTACATGATATAAAAACAATCATTGCGCAGCTTTCTTTACTAGTCAAAAATGCAGAACGACACAAAACAAACCCTGAATTTATCGAAGATATGATTCGAACAACGAGCCATACCGTTGAAAAGATGGAACATCTTCTTCATCAACTTCATAACCCAACACAAGATGACACGACAGAGGTTGTAGAACTAAGCCCTATATTACTTGAAGTCTATGAATCCCATAAAAACTCAAGCCCTATTCCATCACTTGAATACCCTGAAAAAGAATTACGTATACACGCAAATAAAGAACAATTGAAATCTGTGATTGTGCATATTGTACAAAACGCTTTGGATGCAACCCCTAAAGACGGTGAAATTTCCATTACAACCAAACTAGCACCGGGTTATATCTTTATATTCATTCAAGATAACGGCTGCGGAATGAACGAGGATTTCGTCAACAACTTACTATTTAAACCCTTTAAAAGTACAAAAGGGTTAACAGGAATGGGCATAGGGGCTTATCAAAGTCGTGAATATTTGCGAAGAATTGGTGGCGCCATCAGTGTCACTAGCCAACTGGAAATAGGTACATGCTTTACACTTAAAATACCAGTACTAGGTAGATAGTAACTATTTTATTACAAACAACTGAAAGGAAACTAAAAACTGTGAAGAAAAAACTACTTATCATTGAAGATGACCCAGGGCTGCAAAGCCAGATGCGCTGGTGCTTTGAAGATATGGAAGTCTTCATTGCTTCTGATCGTGACTCAGCCTTATCACAACTGCGAAGAGTTGAACCTCAAGTGGTTACTCTAGACTTAGGCTTACCTCCCGATCCTGGCGGCGCAACAGAAGGATTTAAAGCACTAGAGGAAATTTTAAAACTAGCCCCCAACACAAAAGTCATCGTTGTTACTGGTCGTGAAGAGAAACAAAATGCAGTCACTGCAATAGGCCTTGGTGCTTGTGATTTTTTTCAGAAACCTCTCGACGCTGACATACTTTCTTTTATCGTTAATCGCGCTTTTAAGCTTTATGAACTTGAAAAAGAGAACCAAGAGCTTAGTACAGGCAACTCAACCTCAACAGTGAAAGGCGTTATTGCCAGTAGTCCAAAAATGTTAGACATTTGTCGCATGATAGAGAAAATTTCTCCCGCGGACGTAACCACCCTGCTACTTGGTGAAACAGGCACTGGCAAAGAAGTTTTAGCTAAAGCTATTCATCAACTTAGCCCAAGGTCTGATGAACCATTTTCAGCAATTAATTGTGGTGCAATTCCAGAAAACTTACTTGAAAGCGAACTATTTGGACATGAAAAAGGCGCCTTTACGGGCGCTACACAGATGAAAAAAGGAAAAATAGAGCTCGCACACGGTGGCACACTATTTTTAGATGAAATCGGAGACATGCCATTACCACTACAAGTTAAGTTACTCCGTTTTTTACAAGAACGAGTAATTGAAAGAATTGGCGGTATAAAGGTAATCCCTGTAGATGTGCGCGTCGTGTGTGCGACCCACCAAAATCTCCAAGCTCATATTGAACAAGGTTTATTCCGAGAGGATCTTTATTACAGAGTAAGCGAGATCACCTTAAATATCCCCCCTCTCAGAGACAGAGAAGGAGACTCCATCATTATTGCACAAGCACTACTGAAAACCATTTGCCAAAAAATGAATCGCCCCAACCTTTGTTTTAATGAAGATGCGATGCGAGCCATAAAAAGCTATAACTGGCCTGGTAATGTTCGTGAAGTCATTAACAAGGTAAAACGCGCGGTTATCATGGCCGATGATAAGAAAGTCACAGCAGAAGATTTAGAGCTACCTACAACATCAACGATCACGGAAGAAGCTTTAAATTTAAGAAAAATTCGTGATAACGCAGAAAGGTCTGCGATTATACAAGCCATTCAAGCGGCACAAAACAACATGGCCCAAGCAGCAAGACTACTCGGCATTACAAGGCCAACTTTATATAATTTAACGGAAAAGCTTGGTATAAATACAGGAGAAACAAGTTAAAGATAATTTGATGGTAAACTAAAATCCCAACAGTATGCCCCACGCGATACATTTGTTGGGATTTATTTAATTATAAATCTACAACTAAAGTTTTTCTAAAACTTACATCTTTTTTACTTTTTCTAAGTGATCAGAAATTTCCTGAATTTCTGGCGAAAGCTTATTTGCCTTTTCAAGATAAATTAGACCTTCGTCAACTTGACCACTGTTCGCCAGTACCCAACCATAACTATCTAACACTCCTGCGCTTTCTGGAGCCAGCTCAGATGCTCTCTTCAAGAGTTCAAGCGCAGTATCATTACCTTTTTCAAAATAGATCCAGCCTAAGTTATTTAGAGCCATCACATTATTTGGGGCTACTTTAAGCACTTTTTCATACCCTCCAATAGCTTTGGATCGCTCTCCTTTCTGTTGATAATTAACGGCCTGAAAAAGTACCGCTAGCGGGCTATTTGGAAATTTAGCTATCCAACTATTCAAATGTTCATTCTGGTCAGACTTCTGTTTCAACATCCCCAAAACCTTAAATAATTTTTCACCTACAACTTCAGAAGGATAACTAACCCAAGCTTTTGAAAAATATTTTTTTGCCTCTTCAAAGTCTTTCTTCTTTAGCGCTAACTCGCCTTTGAGTAACGTAACAACGGACAGGTTTGGACTTATGCTTTCAAGTTGACTAAGCACTTTTGTCGCTTCATTTAACTTGTCAGCTCTTAACTCTAAATCAACTAAAAATGATAATACCTTTAAGTTATCTGGTTGAGAAACAAGGATAGGGGCTATTAGTGTTCTTGCCTCTTCAAACTTATTAAGCGTCACAGCCTTTAAGGCCGTTGCATAATTAATGGTAAACTCAAGTACCTTAATAGTTTTATTTTTTGAGTCAATACTCTTAATTTTATCAAGGTAAGCATTTGCTACATCAATATGACCACTTTTCAAAACCGATTGAATTAGCACAGCATAAGGTGTGGTTTGTCTTGATCCATCTGCGATCTGTTCAAGTTTTTGAATTGCTTTTTCAACACCTTTGGTGAGCGTAAAAACAGAAAGGAGACCCTTATAACCCCATTCACTTTCGGGGAAGTCACGCACTAATAGCTTGTATGTTTTTTCTGTTTCAGTATAGCGCTTTAGAGCGGATTCAACCCGCCCCTTAGCAAATAATGCTCCCATACGTTCCTCAGGGTCAGCAGTTACTTTAATCGCTTGAGCATACAAATCCAATGCCCTTTCCAAGTCCTTCTGGTTCATGGCAAAAAAGCCTGCGATCAGATTTGTTGCGTAGTCATCTGGGTTTTTATTTAGCGCATTATTAATAAATTGTGTCGCTTTATCTACACCGTTAAAGCGTAAATGGTAGCTCACAACTTCTTTTAGTACATACTTATCTTTAGGTGCATGTTCAATAGCTTTCGATAACTGCTCCCACTCTTTAGCAGCATCCTTGTGAAGCCCGTCACGATAAAAACCAGCCAAGGCCAAACGAATACGAATATTCGAAGAGTCTAGTTCAACACCTTTTAACAGTGCTGATTCGCCTTTTATATATTGCTTATCGGAAATAGCAGCTAAACCGTAAAGCGCTAGCGTTTCTGAAGAGGTCGCCTTATCGATACTTGGCTCTAGAATTTCTAACACTTTTTTAGGATCATTTAATTTCAAATTAGTCGCAGCATAAATATGCCTGGCCATAGGGTTAGCGACTTCAGGATCAACACTTGCAGATAAATATTTTGACGCCAGTTCATTATCTCCATTTAAGTAACTTATTACGCCTAACAATTGAGTCGCTTTATTATATGAAGGATACTCTTCGAGAATAGAAGCTAGAATCTTCTGGGCCTCATCGAACTCTTTTTCCTGAAACTTCTCGACCGCACTTTTATATTTTTCCTTCACTTCATTTGCACCAGGAAAAGCTTCCGCTAATATTTTAGTATAAATATAGGCTTCATTTGTGCGACCCTGCCGCGTCAAGACATAAGCTAAACGCTCCAATACCAAAGCCTTTTCTGGCTCAATAATATCTGTATTTGCATATGATGATAATAAGTCAGTCAATGTTGACTCTGCAGCCTCTAAATGGTTTTGAGCAAGCTGAATCCCTGCCGATAAAATACGCCCCTTATTATAGTCATCGCTTTGCTTTTGAATTTTACTAAGCAATTCAATGGCTGCATCAAACCTCTCCTCCCCACCACGAATTAAAATTGTGGCTTTACCCAGCAATGCAGCGTTATCTGCATTATTTTTCGCTAAAATTTGATCATATAACTTGCTTGCGGCACTTAATTCATCTAAACCAAGCTGAATTTCAGCTTCAAGATATTTGATTTCATTGGAGCTTGAAGTGAGATAACCTTTTAATGTTGCTTCAGCGGACATATATTTGTTCATACCGATAAAAGCTTTCACTAACACAACGTAATATTCTTCGGTTTTCTGTCCTTTAGACTGCTCTAATAAACTCAAAGCTGCTGCATGACGCCCCAGCTCATTCATCATTTGAGCATACTGAAGTATTGCTTTCACACCGCCTTTTGATCTTTTTACCGCATTTTTATATTCAATGATGGCAGCCTTATATTGCCCTTGCTCCTGATAAGCGGCAGCTCGTTCAAGGTGCATTGCATTGGCTTGCTCATTATCAGGGCCACTACATGCTACCAATACTAATACCAGTAAGCTACTTAGCAAACGACGCCCAAATTTATTTAAATCCATCCTGTTAACCCTGTGCATTTATTTTAGTAAAGTGAATGTAACTAACCTAAAAGTGCAAAGCAACTAGACATAGCCACGCGCCCTTAAATAGTTAAATATTTCTTGAGCGGCAGCTTCAACACTAAGGGAACCCGCATCAATGACAAGCTCTGGTGAAACTGGTGCTTCATAAACTGAATCTATGCCGGTAAAATTCTTAATATCGCCCGCTCTAGCTTTTTTATACAAGCCTTTTGGGTCCCGCCCCTCACAAACTGATAAGTCGGTACTAATATAGACTTCAACAAACTCACCTTTAGAAAACAATGACCTCACCATCTGCCTATCTGAACGAAAAGGAGAAATAAATGCGGATAAAACAATTAAGCCTGCATCCACAAATAATTTACCAACCTCCCCAATTCGCCGAATATTTTCAATGCGATCTTGGACTGTGAACCCCAAATCCTTTGTTAAACCATGCCTAACATTATCCCCATCTAGTAAGTATGTATGCTTATCCTGATCGAACAACAATTTATCCAAAGCATTAGCCACTGTTGACTTGCCCGCACCACTCAAACCAGTAAACCAGATCAGACAAGGCTTCTGGCATTTTTGCTCAGAGCGTTGATAACGCTGAATATGATGATCATGCCAACGAATACTTGCCATATCTGGTTTCATTTATCCTCTCTCTCTAATATGATATATATTAACAAAAACGAGTTTTCATATTTCTCAAAAAGAAATGCCTAGCTCAGCCATAAACAATAGCACTTTTCTCAACCAACAACGACTCAATCTCCCCGACTTAAATACTAGCTCGTCAGAAAAATTACAATTACACCCTCTCCAATCATTGTGCGATATCAATTTCCAACAAATATGTGTCACTGGCCACATTATTTCTTTGATAAACTAAAAAAGTTAACTTTTGGCGACACATCTTATTACAAAGAAAACGCCTCGGATAACTCAAGAAGCTTAAACCTGTCGAGATTTCTTACACTAGACTGAACTCTCTAAATAAAAAATATCATATCTACCTGATAACAATAGAAATAATAATACAGGCACGATTATTGCTATATTAAGATTATTATTATCTAGGAATAATAACTCATTTTTTTATGCTTTTTTATTTCTAAGCTGAATTACCAAAGACGGGGACGCGAATGAAGGCCAGGTCAACAAATAGATTTATTAGAAAGATTCTTTCGTTTAGTAGTATTTTGCTAGTACTAATGAGTGAGCTCGCTTTGGCTGACGTCACGCTAAACACTGCTGACAAACATTCCTCTATAAGCCTGACCAGCAATAATCTTGGAGCCATCTTTTCAGATAGCTGCTGCCACCGCGGCATTCGTTCAACAACTAGCATCTCTCCCTCAAGTGGTTTTTATTACTACGAAGGACATAGAGAGGTCAATGCTGGAAACTTTGGGTTCGGTGTTGCGACCGCAACCGAAACACTCAGTAATTATGGTGGATACTCTAACCAAAGCCTTGGCGTTAATACACTCGGTTATATTTATTATGATGGCCAGAGCCAGATTTCTGGCAACAACCCAACTATTCTGGCCAGTGACACTTATGGATTAGCTGTAGATTACCGAGGCTCGCATCCTATCGTGTATGTCATTGTCGGGAACAGCCTGTTGTACACTCAAACCTTAAATCAAGTCACTGACCCGCTGTTCATATTAGCTTATGGTCGTAGCACAACGTCTAACACACAACAAACAATCAATGCAGGCGATAATCTTGCAGCATCTCCCTTTAGTTATGACCCGCAAAGTATTCTGAGTGCTGCCGGCATACCCGGATCAAACGAATTAATTCTCGGCTGGGAAACGCCCACCCCAACAACACAAATTAACGTAATTGGCGGCAATATAACGACCAATACCGGCACGCCAGTCACACTAACTTCAATCGCTTCTAACGCTGCTGGGTCCGATATTAGCTCAACGACTAACTGGCTTGACTCTACAACAGGAGCAACTGGCATAGGCTCTACTTTCAGCATCAATGATGTCAACGTATCTACACATACGATTACAGCAAGTGTTTTGGATGAAAACAGCCTAAGCGTTAGCAGCGCCGTTAACATTAGCTTTATTGAAAGCGATATTGATATGGATGGCATATCAGATGTTAATGAAGCCAGCCTAGGGACAGACCCTAATGATGCGGACAGTGACGATGACGGTCTTAATGATGGCGAAGAAGTTAATGTCCATAATACTAACCCTTTGTTAGCAGATACCGATAACGACGGTTTACCAGATGGTTATGAAGTTAATCAAGGCTTCGATCCGAAGAATATCAATGATGCGACACTTGATTCTGACACAGATGGTTATAGTAATTTCGATGAGTACACCGCAGGTACGGATCCTCAGAATGCACATTCTTACCCTGGTGCAGTTGCTATCACTCGCTTGAGCGATACAGATAAAGATACTTCGATCACACTTAGTGCCGACCAACTAGGTGCATCATTTTCCACCTCAGGCCATCACGGTGTTCGCTCCGACACAGGCATTGAAGCAGGATCTGGCTTTTATTACTACGAAGGTTTCCGTAACATCAACGCAGCCAACTTCGGTTTTGGTGTCGCGACTACAACGGCGGCCTTGGATAGTTTTGGCGGTAATAGTGACCAAAGCTTTGGCATCAACGCCCTAGGTTATATTTACTATAGCAACAGTAGTCAGTTATCTGGCGTCAATAGTGACATTTCCAGTTCTGAACATTACGGATTGGCTGTTGATTACCGCGGCTCGAACCCTACTGTATACGTCATTGCCAACAATACTTTAGTTCACTCTACAACAATGGGCGCAGTGTCCGAACCACTACATATTTTAGTCTACGGTCATAATGCAGGCAGCGGCATACAACAAACAATCAATACGGCTGAAGACCTCAATACTACACCTTTCCATTATGATGCCCGCACTATTCTTAATAATGCAGGAATCGCAGGAGCCAACTCGCTTATCGATGGCTGGAGCCCTTTACCTCCCACTACAACTATAGATATCACGACGAATGCACAAACGGTAAATACCGGCGAAACCATCACCTTAAATGCCTACGCAACGAATGCCGGTGGCATTGATATTTCACCTAGCATTTCCTGGACCGATAATGCCAGTAATCAAGTAGGAACTGGTAATAGTTTTAATTTAAGCGCGGCAACACCCGGCTTGCATCTGATATCAGCAGAAGTATTAAATGAACAAAACGATTCAGTAATTGCCACACTAACTATTAACTTCATCGCACCAGATACAGATAACGACGGCTTAGATGACCTTATGGAAGCCAGTTTAGGGACAGATCCGAATGATGCTGATAGTGACAATGATGGCCTAAATGATGGCGATGAAGTTAACAATTATAATACTGATCCGTTATTAACTGATACCGACAGTGACGGCCTTCCAGATGGCTATGAAGTTAATTTAGGGAGCAATCCCACCACAAGTGATAGTGATCATGATTCAGATGGTGATAGTTACAGTAACTATGATGAATTCCTGGCTAACACCAATGCTGGGAATCCTTTTAGCTATCCCGGTGGCCCATCCAGCACACAATTAACTGATGTAAACGCTCATAATTCGGTTACTCTAAGTGCAGATAATTTAGGCGTTACCTTTAGCGATAATACGATACGCTCAGTTAGCTCGACAATTACTGTCAGCCCTGGATCAGGCTGGTTTTATTATGAAGGACACAGAGAAACAGATGTTGGCACTTTCGGTTTTGGTATCGGTAGCGCGACAGCCTCTTTAGATACAGGTGCTGGAAGTGACCTATTAAGTGTTGGGATCACAACAGACGGCCGAGTACTTTATAATAACAACCAGGTACAAGATTTTAGTGCGAGCATCTCGACAAATAACGAGTATTATGGTGTCGCTGTCGATTACTCCGGTTCATACCCCATTGTATACGGCATTGTGACCAGCACTGAAGACTACCCTATGATATTAAATCCTGTCTCACTTACAAATGTAAGTGACGACGTGAATATTATGGTCTTTGGAGAGCAAGGAACAGGCGCATTACAGGCCAGCATTAATGCCGGCGACAACCCTGAAAATACACCTTTTCATTATCCAGCTCATTACGAGTTATTTTCAGCTGGTTATACTGGAGCTGAGTTGTTAGGTTCGGGCTGGGGCTCCTTACATACCTATACAGGTATCGAAACGGTCGCTGAAGCTGCTGAGGTTCGACTGCAACTAGACAGTGCCAGTGGTGCTGGCATTACTTTAGCTGCCGATGGCCTTTCAGCATCCTACGATATAGACCAAAAAATGGCAGTTCGTGCGAATCAAGGCATGATTGGTGAGTTCCGCTATTTCGAAGGTGAACGCTTAGTTGAGGAAATCGTGAAATTAGGCAATGGAGAAGGTAGAGGTATTGGTTATGGCCTGATTACTGAATATGGTCGAATTAATCCTTATCCATTTGACCCAGAACAGCCATCCATGTCATTAAACTCTATCCGTGGCATCTGGCGTAATTTGAATTTAGTTGATGAGTTTGACACGAGCGCCTACTTCCATGGTTACGCGGTAGACTACAGGGACAGTCGCCCAATAATACACGTCATCATTCAGGATGAAGTGGTACATACGATGACTTTACCGGATGTATTCACGCCTTTATTCCCCATGATTTACGCTAACACTCAAGGTAGTGGTGTATATCCCAACGCAATTAACTTTGGTGCAACACCTTTTGCTTATGATGCCAAAGATGCCTTGGAACGTGCGGGCATAAACACCAATGATTTCATTTCTGGATGGGGCGATGTTAATCGTGACAGTGATGGTGATAACCTACGCGATAGCGAAGAAGTCATTCAGGGTACAGACCCTTATAATGAAGATAGTGATGGCGATGGGATAAAGGACGGCGAAGAAGTTAACCTTTATTCGACTTCTCCATTATCAGAAGATAGCGATGTCGACGGCATGCCGGATGGTTATGAAATCGCCGTAGGTCAAAACCCTTTAGCCAATGACCAGGCAGGCGACATTGATAACGATGGTTCAACCAATGTTGACGAATATATCGCAGGAACAGGCCTAACTAACGAAGCACCTAAGGTAACTATTCTACAAACCGATCATTCTATAGAAATCAATACGGCTCTAAATCTAAGTGCTTCCGCGAGTGACATTATTGACGGCACACTCAGTAGCGCAATAAACTGGTCTGATAGCTCCAGTGCTAACAGCGCTATTGGCAATCTTTTTACTTTCACTCCGACAATTGGCGTGCATATCATTACCGCTACGGCAGCAGACTCTGATGGCCTGAGCGCTTCTGAGAGCATCACGATCACCGTCTACGACCCCACACTACTTGATAGCGATAACGACGGTATTACCGACGTAGATGAGTCAGCTTTAGGCACAAACCCTAATAACAGCGACAGTGACAATGATGGCCTTAGTGACGGACAAGAAGTACAAGCTTACGGCACGAACCCATTAAGCAGTGATAGTGATAGTGACTTGATAGATGATTTATTTGAAGTTAATAATAACCTCGATCCACTAAGTGATGACAGCCTAGGCGATCCTGATGGTGATGGTATCAATAACTTGGATGAATACTTTGCGGGAACGGATCCACAAGCTGTCGGTCCAACACCTAGCACCGATATAATCCTAGACAATGGTGATAACGGCACCAGCTTTACAGGCACATGGAGCAGCTACTCTGGTCCAGAACAATATGGTGACGATACTTTATATGCTTCGGCCGGTGGTAGTATTCAAACATACCGTTTCTCTCCGACCATTGCGATAGCCGGTACTTATGAAGTGCTTGTCTGGAATTCTTGTTATTCCAACCGTGCCACAAATGTACCGCATATCATCAGTTATGCTAACGGCCTTGATACCATAGCTGTTGACCAGGATTGTGATACCGGTACGCATGGGGAATGGCATTCACTTGGTATTTATCCCTTTAATCAAGGTGATGCCGGTTATTTAGAGATCAATGATAATGGCTTAACCCCGCCTAGTTCGACCTTTATGGGCGCTGATGCTGCTCGCTTCGTATTGTCCGATAGTAACGCCGCGCCAAGCTTAGTTTCAAATGTCACCCAACTAACGCTAACAAACGGCCAACAAGCGTATCTTACGGCAACTGCAACTGATGCTGAAGATGGTGACCTAACAGGCTTTATCAACTGGAGTGATGATGCCAGCAGTGAAACGGCGCTTGGCGAAAACTTCACTTTTACACCAACATTAGGGGTTCATAACGTTACTTTGAGCGTCACGGATACCGAAGGTCGTCAATCCTCAAGCATAATCACCATTACCGTCGTTGGCTCGATTGGCGATCTTGATAACGATGCAGATGGCTTAACAAACGATGAAGAAGATGTAGCAGGTACCGATCGTGACAGTGCTGATAGTGACGGTGACGGATTACTCGATGGAGAGGAAGTGAAGCAGCACCTTACAAATCCATTAACTAGCGATAGTGATGGCGATGGTATGGATGACAAATATGAAATTGATAACAACTTGAATCCTAGTGTGGATGATAGTGCGACCGACTCAGATGGCGATGGCAGCAGTAATTTTGATGAATACTTGGCCGGCACTGACCCTAATGTTGCGGCTCCGCCAGCAAACACCGATATCGTTCTCGACAACGGTGATACCGGTACCAGCTTCACAGGCAATTGGGGTAGTTATTCAGGCGCAGAACAATTTGGTGACAGCACTTTATATGCCTCAGCTGGTGGCAGTGTGCAGACTTACCGTTTCTCTCCGACCATATCGACAGCCGGCTCTTATGAAGTGTTTGTATGGAATTCTTGTTATAACAACCGTGCCATAAATGTGCCACACATCATCAGTCATGCTGATGGCATCGAAACAATTGCTGTAGATCAGGACTGTGATACGGGTACCCACGGAGAATGGTTTTCTCTTGGAGTCTATTCATTTAACCAAGGTGACGCCGGTTATTTAGAAATTAGCGATGATGGTCTAACCCCCGCTAGCTCTACCTTCATGGGGGCGGATGCAGCACGCTTCATTTTGACTGATAACAACACTGCTCCAACCTTAGTTACAAATGTAAGCGAGCTAACAATTACCGATGGCCAGCAAGTTAACCTTTCAGCAACGGCTGATGATGCCGAAGACGGGGACTTAACAGGATTTATTAACTGGACGGACGATGCCAGTAGTGAGTCGGCCCTTGGAGGAAGTTTCACTTTCACGCCTGACTTGGGGGTTCATAACATTAGCGTGAGCATCATGGATACAGAAGGTCGTCAAACCATTAGTGTTGTCCAAATAACCGTAGTTGGTTCCCTTGGTGATCTTGATAACGATGCCGACGGTTTAACAAATGATGAGGAAGCTGCCGCTGGCACTGACCAGAACCAAGCTGATAGCGACAATGATGGTTTACTCGATGGAGAGGAAGTAAAGCAATACCTCACCAATCCTTTAGCTAACGATAGTGATGGGGATGGTATAGATGACAAGTTCGAAATTGATAACAACCTTAACCCAAATCTGGATGACAGTTCCGAGGACCCAGACAACGATGGCAGCATTAACCTAGAGGAGTATTTGGCGGGCACTGACCCGAATGTTGCCCCCCCAGCACCAAACACCGATATCATTCTCGACAATGGCGATACTGGCACTAGCTCCACAGGCTCTTGGAGTAGCTACTCAGGTTCAGAGCAATATGGAGACGATACCTTATATGCTACTGCTGGCGGCAGCGTTCAATCATACCGCTTCACACCTACCATCGAACTTTCAGGAAATTATGAAGTAATGGTCTGGAATTCTTGCTATAACAATCGTGCCGTCAATGTACCGCACACCATTAATCATGCGAATGGCACTGATATCGTAATAGTCGACCAAGACTGCGATACAGGCACCCATGGGGAATGGTTCTCACTAGGTATATATTTAATGAATAATGGTAATTCGGGTTATATGGAAATTAGTGATAATGATTTGACACCGTCGAATACCACTTATATGGGCGCGGATGCAGCCAGGTTTACACTAATACCTTAAGAGGGAAAGTTTAATACACTTTTTGGGGCACTCTAAAGCGCCCCTTTTTTATGTCTGCGGTAAATATACCCACGTTAACACATACGACTCAGCAACCACAAAATGCACCACAAACCTCTGCCCCTTAGTCCAACAAGATTTAAGGTCCCGCTGCAAGGTCAATTCAAGTATTCCGTTGGTGTTATCAAACTGATCAATTTCAACATCCAGATGCTCAAACATATCCAGAGAAGTTGGATATAAAGTCTTATAGATACTTTCTTTCGCAGAGAAGAAGATTTCAAAACCAAGATCTATCGAACCGGAACGGATAAGTGCTTGCTCAGCTTTACTGAGAATCAACGCCCTAATCCCTTCTTGCTCATTCGCTGGGATAAGGTCCTGAATATCAACCCCTATCCCTCGACAACGTTCAACGCCCGCCACGAGGGCAATCGCCTTATCCTGAGAATGACTGATACTGCCAAGAATACCTTCGGCCCAAATAGGGCTTCGGTCAGCATGAATACCCGGACTTAAATAAAAACCCGTTTTTTGAAAGCATGCCTTGGCTGCACACCAACGGCCCGCAAAATATTCACGCCGTCGCTTTTCTACTGCCCTAGTGCTCAGAGAGGATACCTTCACTTTGAGCTGTGATAGTAACTGCTGATGATCAACACTGAAATCACTCGCAACCCATTCAACCCCCTCAGGCAGTTCACTCAGGGACAGAAACAATGTAGCTTTAGACTCTAGATTTAACGACATGAGAGGAGCACTGAAGGTAATAAAAAGTAATGCTGATGACACGCTAACATGTTAACCTGCCATCAACTGTTCACATTTAGTAATGTAGTTTTAGATTTTCAAAAGATACGTTTAAGTCATGAATGCCTTTGCCCTTACTATAAGAGTAGACAATCATCCCTAACTGTAAGCCATCGGGTAAATCAGGTCGTTGGTATTCTTGTACCTGTTGCCAGCTTACTTCTTCTATAGGCTTGGCATAAAGAATAAAGTGCGCACCATCACGCTTAATTTTCAGGGACACGTCACCACTAGGCCAATCAGTCCCTTGAACAGAACTATGGCCATTGTGAGTTGATTTACTTTCAACTTGCAGCCCGTTTGAACCCCGATTACCAATTACATTAAAGACATAGTTCTCACTGGTAAATAAACGCTCGCCCGCTGGATCACGTAATATAATACCGCCAAATTGAAACGCTGTGTCGGTAAATACACTGACATCGCTCGCTTTTCGCGCCCTGAGATCAACGCTGACTTCAAAGTTACCCTTTATGGGTCGATATAACATCGCCCCTTTATTATTTTGCCACCAAACCGACTCTTGATTCGTGACTAATTCGAGTCGATTATTCTTCACGGTCCAATCTATCAGCTGGGGCTGAAACCAAACCCAGGCACTATCTTTAGTAATGTCTGTAAAATTCTCAGCATAAGCCTGATCCAAAGTGTGCTGTAACGCCGGCTGAGAAATCATGGGACGAACAAACTTTGTAATAAGTTTATAAACACGCCCCTCCTTTCCCTGAACAATCAGTATGCTTACTGCTAACAGAGCCAATAAGCATACTGCGCCTAACACATACTTCATTTTTTCTTCCCTAACCAACGCTTCAAGAAACCTTTCTCGGACTTATCTATTTTTTCCTCAACCTTAGGCATCTCCGTTTTCGCTGTAGACTCTGACTGAGGCGTATTAACGTCCAATTCCTGAGGCAGCATCGCTGCAATTTGTTCAAGTGTATTTAATACCATATCGGTAGGTTTCAATCTAACACCAAACATTTCATCAATTTTGTAGATGACCTGCATAGACAACATTGAATGACCACCAATATCAAAAAAGTAACTATCCAGACTTATCTGCTCAATTCCTATTGCTGACTGCCATAGTTCCGCCAAAGACTTTTCAACAGGGGTATTTGGTTCAAGGATTTCATGATCATTAGCCAGTGAATGGTAAGGATCAGGTAAAGCTTTACGATCAATTTTACCATTTGGCGTTAACGGCATGACATCTAACTCAACCAACAATTGAGGAATCATATAGTCAGGAAGGTAGCCTCTTAAGTAGCGACGCAGATCTGTCATAGTCAAATGTTGATGACCTTCAAAACGAACATAAGCTACAATCCGTTTATCTACCGCTGTGTATTCCTTAACAGCAACAGCACATTCGGCAACGGCCTCATGCTTCATTATGACTGATTCAATCTCACCTAGCTCAATTCGATAACCTCGAACCTTCACTTGGTTGTCAATTCGCTGTACGTACTCCAGCTCGCCAGACGCCATCAAACGAACAGAATCTCCCGTTCGATATAGCAATTCATTATTAAATGAAGGCAATCTCACAAATACTTTTTCTGTTAATTCTGTTCGATTCAGGTAACCATGCGTCACACCCTGGCCACCGATATAAAGCTCTCCTTCAACACCAATGGGTTGATGCTTACCTTGTTCGTTCAGAACATAACATTGGGTATTGGCAATAGGCGTCCCTATAATATTCGGACGTTCAGGGTTAACCAATCGACATGTCGACCATACCGTTGTTTCAGTTGGTCCATACATGTTCCAAACTTCAGTACATATTTCGGACAAAGTACTCGCTAGATCAACAGGGAAAGGTTCACCGCCGCATAAGACTCGAATATCCCCTCCTTTCCAGTCAGCACCTAATAAACTACGCCAAGTACTAGGCGTAGCCTGCATCACACTGATTTCATGTTCTTGAATGAGGTCTTTAAGATCATCACCATCCATTACTGCATCATCACTTGCTATAACTGTACGCCCGCCAACCACAAGAGGTAGATACAACTCCAATACAGCAATATCGAAAGACAAAGTAGTAATTGCTAATAAACGATCTTTTGCTTCGAGCCCCGGCTTATTCGCCATTGATAATAGGAAGTTAACGACTGAACGGTGTGGAACCTGTACACCTTTCGGCAAACCAGTAGAACCAGATGTAAAAATAACATAGGCAATATTTTCAGGGTCGACTACCGGTAATTGGTGACTAGCGGCTTGGTCTGCAATTTTATCCCAATATCCATCAATAGATAAAAGTTCATATTTAAAATAATCAATATCATCTTTCACGGACTCACAAGAGATGATCAAACGAATATCGGCTTGCTCCGACATGTAGGCCAAACGCTCTTTAGGGTAACTAGGATCCATAGGGATATAACTGGCCCCTGTTTTAAGAATCCCTAACAAGGCAACCAACATATCGCAGCGTCTTTCCATACTTACGCCGACACTATTTCCAACAGCCACGCCCTGCTCAATTAAGTAGCTGGCAAGAATATCTGAACGTTTATCGAGCTCAGCATAAGTCAGCTGCCCATCTTGACCGACAACCGCTATGTCTTCAGCGCGGCGTGTAGCTGTATCTGAAATCAAACTGTGTAAGGTGGCGCCTTGCGGTAACGCCATATCTGTCTGGTTCATATCCTGATAAAGATTTTTCTCATTATTAGTCAGTATAGGCAAATCTCTGAAGTCAGATTTTGAGTTATCTGTCAGTACATTTAAAAAGGATGCAAAGTGCTCACTAAGTCGTGAAATAGTTGACTCAACAAATATGTCGGTGTTGTACCATATCAGTCCGGATAAACGGCCATCTTTTTGCCATATCCAGACATGAATGTCATACATTGCACCACCCGAATGCACAGGTATTAACTCGGAATCCAGACCATTAAACTCAATTCCTGCTGGAGGCTCCTGAAAAATAAACCCTACTTGAAATAAAGGGTTATAGCTCAAGTCACGCGTAGGATGAACAGCATCCACAATTTTGTTTAAAGGCACATCTTGGTTATCATACGCCTCGAACATGACATTTTTAACTTCCGCAATGACTGATTCAAAATTTCGACAACCTGCCAAGTTGGTCGCTAATGGTAAGGTGTTGATAAAGCAACCGACCACACCATGTAGATCTTCTTCGTTAGCCCGATTTGCAAAAGGAGTACCGACAATAACATCATCTTGTTTACTATAACGGTTCAGAAGAATACAGAAATTAGATAATAAGGTAATGTACATAGATACTGACTGCTCACTACTAAATTTCGCAGCTTTCTCAGAAAGAGAAGTATCATACTCAAACAAAAATTGGGCACCAGCTCCAGAAGCCATAGCCGGTCTTGGCTTATCAAGAGGTAAATCGAGTACCCCTGAAAAGTTCTCTAAACGTTGCTTCCAAACCTCGATTTTAGCTTTTTGCTCCTGTTCATTTGGCTGTTGCTTCAACCAGTGAACGTAATCTGAATAATGAAGGTATGGTTTTTCAAATTGAGGAATTTCACCTTTAGCAAATTTATTATAACCCTGTTCAAGCTCCCTCATTAATTGCAGCAAGGACGTGTGATCTACTGAAATATGATGCAGATTAAGCAACACGACATTGTCATCTTCAGCAATTTTAAAAACATGGCAGCATATTGGCGAACCATTGCGTAAATCAAAAGGCTCTTGAGCTGCTTGGCTCAATCTATCCTCTAATTGTGCAACTTCGACCTGACTTTCTCGAAAATCAACAATACCGGTATTGGATATGACTTGAATCATATCTCCATGATTTTCACCATAAGTTGTACGGAGTATTTCATGGCGCTCAATTAGCAATGTAAAAGCATTCTTAAGCGCAGATACATTCAAAACGCCCTTATAACGCATAGCCAATGGAATATTGTAAGCCGAGTTGTCTTCTGCTACCTCATGAATGAACCACAGCGCTGACTGTGTTGGTGAAAGTGAATATTCGAGCTTAACTTCTTTTTCTTTTGTTGCAGCCAGAAATGCTTCATCACGGGCAAAAGGCTCAATGCGATGATTGTGTACTACTTCGTTAGTCTTGCCAGCCACAGTTTGCTCTGATGCAAACTCAGCCCATTCCCTGATTGTTGGGCTATCGAATAGTTTGGAAAGTGGTAAAGAAGCGCCTAATTCCTTCTTAGCTTTAGTTGCTAACTGAGTAAGCAATAATGAGTGCCCACCTAATTCAAAGAAATTATCCTGCACACCTACATTTTCAATCCCTAAAGCAGCAGACCAAAGCGCAGCCATTTTTTCTTCGAATGGTGACTGAGGCGCTTCATAATCAGCATCAAGCGTTGGACGCTCAACGCCTTCCAAATTCGACCCTGAAACCAGATCGGACTGCCTAACTTTAGCAATGACGGTTTCAAAACACTCCGGAGAAATAATCACCTGAGGGCAAGCGCTCACATTTAAAATTCGGCTCAACGCTTCTTGCCCCTCTACAGGCGTTATCCCTAACGTGAGATCAACTTCTAACTCTGCTGAAATAGCATGATTAATATCATCCAGCGCATTTTCACTCATGCGTTTGACAACAAAGCGCTCAATATCTAACAAACAGCTTCCGGTCACATTATAAATACGGATATTAAATTTAGAACGATCAGCTTCATCTCCTAACCATTTAATATGGCTATATATTTTTGCTTCAAACCCTCCTAAAACGGTTACCTTGCCATAGGTAATCGGCACAAAGAAATCGCGCTCAGGATCGTAATTTCCAACTAAAATATGTCCCGCACCGGTGGCCATATCCAACATACCAGGATGTAACGGAGCAGAGGCCAAGTCCTTAACATAAATTTCTGGAAGCTCAAGTTCAACCAGTACCTCACCGTCACCGACATTAATTTGATTAATACAAGCCCAGCGTTTGCCAAAATCCATATGGGGATGGCTTGCATCGCCTTTTTTGTTGATACATTCTTTTTGGCAACTTTGACGAATGGCTTCAATATCTACAACATCGATATGTTTAGGTGATACTAGCTGTGCCATCCCTTCGACATGCTCACTTAACCAATCTTGATCATCCGCTTGCTCTAAACTATTTGCACTTGAAATGACTAAGTTAGCAACCGCTCCCTTGCGTTCAAGGCTGATATCCATGACTTTCTGCTCAGAATCATGAACGAGTAGAGGTGAACTGAAGAATATATCGCTAAGCTCAACACATTTATCTGATAACTCATCGGCATTATCCGCCAACATTACTTTGGCTGCCTGGTAAGCAACATCGATATAACCCGTTCCTGGAACAAGCGCTAAACCAGTTTTAGTTCGATGTTCATCGACCCACCATATATCGCTGTCTACATATACTCGGTAATGGTTGTCTTCTTTATAAGGTGCAAACCTTGATATTTGCCCCCCCATCAAGCGTTCTCCTGACGCTAATTCTGCCGCCATACCAACATGCTGCCATGCTGACCAGTTGACACTTATCGCCGGCACGCCATTATTTCTACATTGATGCGCAAAAGCATCTAAATATGCATTCGCTGCAGCATAATCAAATTGCCCTGACATACCGGTTAACGAACTGACTGATGAGTAAAACACTAAGAAATCAAGTTCATCTTCAGATAAGGCCGAAATCAGCGTTTGTGCGCCGATTACTTTGGGCGCTAAAACAGCCTGACATTTATCTAATGTTTTTAATGACAATAATTGGTCATCTATCGAGCCTGCTGTATGCAGGGCCCCTTTTATCGGCCCCAACTCTGTGCGAACACGACTAACAACATTAGCCAACTGTTCAGGATTAGCCACATCTGCGACATACACCTCTAATTGCTCTGCTTGTTCAGCAATATTCATTAATCGCTTTATTCTTCGCCCTACACGGGTATTTCTTTGACTCTGTTCAAGCCAGTCTTTCTTTTCTGGCATTTCACGGTGACTAATTAAAGCCAGCTTCATTCCAGAGTTCGCTGCCAACTGTTCAGCAACGGTTAAGCCTAAACCACCTAAACCGCCGGTAATCAGATAGACCCCTTCCGAGGGTTGAAAATTAGCAGCCTCAGGTAGGTTGCTGGGCACAAATTGTTCTAAATAACGATAGCCTGAACGATAACAACTCGCTTCAAAGGAGGCCGGAGGTAACATAATTTCAGACACTAAGGCCTTGCCCGCAGACGCCTTCTGCCAATTATTAAGCTCAGCATCATCAATATCGATTAAACGAATTGTTGCGCCTGATAACTCTTTAGATAGAACCCGCGCTGCGCCAGAAATAGTTGCTAATAAAGGCCTAGGAATCACTTCTCCCGGATTAACCGCAAGAGATCCGTCAACTAGAATAGTTAAACGAAGCTCACTAATATCATGTGCAATCAGAGCTTGCGAGAACCGGAAAAAATGTTCAAACGCTAGTTCATCAGGCTGAGATAATGGCCATGCATATACAATCGCAAGCCCCTCATCAGAAGTGCCTTGAGGTATTGAGCTGAACACGGTTTCTAGCTGCTTAGTATCAGACATATCTAGCTGGTAAGCATTACTGCCAATACGTTTAAAATTTGCCGCTGGCCGCACTGTTATCACTGATTGGTCAGCCTGCTTGGATAAACACGTTTCAATCTCAGAAATGATTGCTACAGACTTACTACCAAAAATGACTGTAGGTAAGCATTCTTCGGGCGGCGCTATAAAGTTTGGCTGCCAAGACGGCTGATAAAACCATTTATCTACTGCTTGTTTACCTTCTGGAAGTGCTTCTGCCAATTTCCCAGGAGCAACCCAGTGCTTCTGTTTTTCAAACGGATAGGTCGGCATGGAAACTCTTTGAAAGTCGCCCTCATAAAAGTTTTCCCAATCGATTTGAGCCCCACCACACCATAGCTTGCCTAGAGACAACAACATAAATTCAACATCATGAAGCGTTTCCTTTGGATGCTTCATAGAGCTAGTTACCATGTTGCCGCGTGTCACTAGGTCATGCTGCCTTGCAAAGGAAACCAAAGTATTTCCCGGTCCTATTTCAAGTAATACAGGCATACTTTCTTCGGATAAAAGTAAGGACATGCCATCAGAAAACCTAACAGGCTCTCTTATGTGTCTCACCCAATACTTAGGATCCATGGCTTCTTCATCAGTCAACCAGTGACCGGTTAAATTAGAGACAACTTTTTTCTGGAGAGGCTGATAATCAATCGTGTGTAAGAACGACTCAAATTCATCAAGTATCGGATCAAGCATCGAGGAGTGCCCAGCAACCGAAATATGAATACGTTTACACTGAACTTCTTCGTCCTCTAGGTCTTTTTGCGCAGATTCAATGAGGCCAACAGGCCCTGACAGCACACATAAAGTTTGGCTATTCACCGCGGCAAGAGATAACCCCTGATCCAAGTACGGCTGAACAGAAGCCTCATCCAACATAACGCTCAACATTGAGCCATCTGATAGAGGGTCAAGCAGCTCACCTCGTTTGGAAACTATAGTCAGCGCATCCTTAAAACTAAATACACCAGACAAACAAGCAGCCGTATACTCCCCCATGCTGTGACCTATAAGCGTATTGGCATCAATCCCCCACGCCTGCCATAATTTAGCTTGTACATATTGCGTAATAAATAAAGCGGGTAAGGCTTTGGATGGTTTAACTAGCGCTTGCTTAGCTTGTTCTTCATCGCCTTTATTTGGAAAAAGCACTGCTTTGAGGTCAAACTGTACGATTCCTTGAGCGACTTTCAGGCAATCGTCTAATAGTTCTTTATATTGAAGGTCTGTTTCATAAAGGTCACGCCCCATGTTGATGTACTGAGCGCCACCGCCGGCAAACATAAAGGCAATTGGAGCAGTATCTTCAGGCGCTTTATGGTCCGCTCGAGAGGTGCTTTTGGCTGCACTTAGTACGGCAGACATATCTGTGCTAGTTGCCCCAACAGCAACGCGGCGATGCCTGAAATTTTTCCTACCGATTGCTGAAGTATAAGCAATATTTTCAAGGCTCACGTCCGTACTTTCTAAGAATTTGGCATGAGATGCAGAATAGCGCTCAACAACGTCTTTTGAGCGCCCGGAAACCAACATTAACTGGTAAGGGCGAGTGTTTGCTGAAGGTGTCACTTTTGACTCATATTCTTCGAGAATCACATGAGCATTCGTGCCGCCCACCCCCAAAGAACTGACACCCGCTCGTCGAGCACCTTCACTACTCCAGTTTCTCAAACGGTCGTTAACATAAAAAGGACTGTTTTCGAAATCAATCGCGGGATTCGGGGCATTAAAGTGTAGAGTTGCCGGTATTTGCTTGTTTTTAAGGCTCATCACGACTTTGATAAATCCGGCAACACCTGCCGCCGTATCAAGGTGCCCTATATTGGATTTTGCCGAACCTAAGGCACAATATTGTTTCTTGGGGTTATCAACACCATATGCTTGAGTCAGCGCGGTGACTTCAATGGGATCTCCCATTGCGGTACCTGTTCCATGACATTCGATAAAACTCACACTCGCAGGATCAACCTCGGCCAGTTCAATCGTTTCTCTAATCGCTGCCGCTTGACCATCGACACTTGGCGCTAAGTAACTTACCTTATTAGAACCATCGTTATTAATGGCAGAAGATTTAATTACTGCATGAACGTGGTCTCCGTCGGCCATTGCATCATCTAATCGCTTAAGTAAAACACAACCAACACCACTTCCAAATACGGTACCTCCTGAAGCAGCTTCAAATGGGCGGCAATGCCCATCTCGCGATAGTACTTCGTTTTCTTTATAAATATAGCCCTGATTATGCGGCATATTAATCGTGACACCACCCGCAAGAGCCATATCACACTCACCACTAAGTAGACTTTGTGCCGCTAAATGCACACCAACAAGCGAGGTAGAGCAAGCGGTCTGCACATTGACACTTGGCCCGAGTAAATTAAAGATATATGAGGCACGTGTTGCCAGGAAATCTTTGTCATTACCGGTATGGCGTAATAGAAAAAAACCAACTTGTTTTAATAATTCAGAATTGGTCATTAAGTTAAAAGGCAAATATGCATTATGTCCGGATCCGGCATAAACACCGACAGAGCCTTCTATCTCACTTGGGACATAACCCGCATCTTCAAATGCTTCCCAAGCGCACTCTAGGAAATGTCGATGTTGAGGATCCATAATACGGGCATCTTGTGGACTAAAACCAAAAAAACCTGCATCAAAGCATTCCATGTCTTCAAGAAACATGCCCGTTTTAACGTAGTTAGGGTTCGCAATATCGGCCTCACTCACATCGGCCGCTCTTAACTCATCATCCGATAGTGTTGTAATGGACTCTCGTCCATCTTTAAGGTTCTGCCAATATTCTTCAGGGTTACTTGAACCCGGAAGTCTGCATGCCATCCCAATAACTGCTATATCATTAGCATCCATATCTGTACCCGTTAAATCATCGGACATGAAATCTCTATTCCTTATTTATACTGTTTTCTTTTGTTAAATATTTGCAACACACTAATAACGCATTTTCTATCTACGACGACGTCGGCTCTGCGCGGCTTTTCTTGCTGCAACACGTGAGCTGGTCACTTCAGAAGCAACGGATTCTGACTCGTCGGCCGCCACAAATTTGGCAATGGTCTCGATAGTGGTAAATCTAAATAAATCTGTCATTTGCACAGGTTTAGTAACCTGCTCACTTTCCCGTAGTTCTTTTAATACCTGAATGACCAATAGAGAGTGACCGCCAATGTCAAAGAAATTGTCCTTTCGACCAACTTCAGACACGCCTAAGGCACGCTTCCAAATGTCCGCGATAAGCTCTTCCCAATCATCTTCCGGTAAGGCAAATTCTTCATTACCCTGATGCCTTTGCTGGATTGGTTCCGGTAAGGCATTTCTGTCTAACTTGCCATTTGGCGTCAATGGCATTGATGCTAGCTCAACATAGAACGCAGGCACCATGAATTCAGGCAACTGCTCGGCTAAATGCGCCTTTAATGCTTCTGCATCTACATGTTTTTCAAAGTGCGGTCTAACATATGCAACTAAACGTTTATCGCCGGCGTTGTCGTCTCTAAGAATAACGGCACACTCTCGAATAGAGTCATGGGTTTGTAATAAGGATTCAATCTCACCTAACTCAATTCGGTATCCCCTGACTTTAACCTGGTGATCAATACGTCCGAGATAAATCAATCGCCCATCTTCAGCATATTTTGCTAAATCACCGGTACGATAAATCCGTCCACTAGAGTTTTCTATAAAAGTGTCATCAATAAAACGCTCTGCAGTTAGTTCAGGTCGGTCATGATAACCACGAACAACACCATCGCCACCGATAAGCAGTTCACCCGCGACACCGACAGGAAGCGGCTTAAGGTTTTGATCGACAATATAGATCTGGGTATTGGCTATTGGTTTACCGATCGATATTTCCTTGTCAACGTCAACATCAAAGGTTGACGACCAGATAGTGGTTTCGGTAGGGCCATACATATTAGTCAAACGCCCACCAATGGCACCTTTTAATTCATTCGCCAGCACTGAAGGTAAAGCCTCGCCCCCTACCATCATATGTTTGATATAACTAAGCTTCGCTTTCGATTCAGGTTCAGCCAATAATATCGTTGCCATTGAAGGCGTACACTGTAAATGCGTCACTTTATGTTTTTCAATCAAGTCAGGCAAAGAGTAATTTGCTTGCGATTCATTTTGCACTGGAGTGCTTTCGGAAGCAGAGGTATTTAATCTCAATTTGTTTAGGTGAGGTAAGTGTTTAAGCACGACATCTGTATCAATTCCGAAGTCAATCAGGCACCCTATCTCGTCAACCCCAATATCTTTGCATTTTTTCGCTGTTTCCATCGCTGTTTCCGGCGTACCAAATAAACCGCTCGTCCTAAAATATCGCTGAAAAGCAAATTCCAGTAAGTCATCCATATCTTCATCAGATACAGTTTCGAAAAAATCATCCAGTGACTTACCCGTTTCATCAGACATTTTCTTGAATGTTGGGAAGTTCCAAGCAGCACTTTTTACCAAGAACATTGCGCTCTTTAAGTAATTTTTCATTGGACCACGTACAATCTCTTCGACTTCATCCATGTCGTCACCAATTAAGGTGTGCAGCATCAATGTAATCGTGCCCTCACCCACATGCCCCGCTTCTTTCCAAGCAGCACGATAAGCATCAATTTTCTCTTTCACCTCTTCAAATGTTTGCCCTAATAGATGCGTTAACACGTTGGCGCCTATTTTAGCTGCCTGCTTGAAACTGTCAGGATTACCTGCGGTGGTAATCCAAACTGGCAACTCTTTCTGGACCGGAAGAGGCAATATTCTGACGTCGACTTCACCGGAAGGGCCGTCAAACAAAACTTTTTCACCACGCCACAACTTTCTTACTGACTCTAAAGACTCAAACATTATTTTTTTAGATTCAGCAAAATTTTCCGGCTTAATGGCAAAATCTGGTGGTGCCCAACCAGAGGCGACCGCAATACCTACTCGGCCATTTGAAAGGTTATCTATCACAGACCATTCTTCCGCTACACGAATAGGACTATGCAGAGGGATAACACAACTACCTGCCCTCAGTTCAACGTTTTCAGTAATTGTAGACAGGGCTGCACAGGTAACAGAAGGATTCGGAAAGAGGCCACCAAAAGATGCAAAATGACGCTCTGGATTCCAGACGGCTTTGAAACCATTTTTATCCGCGAATTTAGCTCCTTCTAGAAGTAACTGGTATTTATTTGGCTTATTCAGGCTATCTTCATCGGCAACATTCCAATAAAACAAACTGTAATCCATCTTTAAATCCACAGCCTGAACAGTACCTTCTAACGGCATTTCCTGCTGCTGTTTGTCACGATAGATCACTACTTTAAAGCCGCGTGATAAAGTCCAAAAAATTTCTAATACGGAGATATCAAAAGAAATACTTGTAACCGCCAACCATGTTCCTTTTTCAGTACCAATACAAGCATCCATACCAACAAAGAAGTTCACGACGTTGCGGTGCTCAACCATGACTCCTTTTGGTTTTCCAGTAGAGCCAGAAGTGTAAATAATATATGCAAGACTAGAGCTATCGACCTTTTTACTCAAGTTTTCTTGAGGGTATGACTGTAATACGCTTTCAAGCTCATCATGCACAATCACTTCTGCTTGCAAATCACCTAATTTTTTTGCATGCCGACTTTCAGTTACTAATACGCTGAGTTTAGAATCTTCAACCATGTATCTAAGTCGATCTGCCGGATAAACTGGATCCAAAGGTACGTAGGCACACCCAAGTTTATGTATCGCTATAAGGGTGACGACCATATCGATGGAGCGATCCATCATGACACCGATTAAACCGCCTTCTTTTGCGCCACGTTCGAGTAAAAATCGCGCCACTTTATTCGCACGTAAATTTAGCGTTTCATAAGTAATTTCTTCGTTATCAAATGCTAAAGCAATTGCATTAGGGAATGCCTTAGCCTGTGTTTCAATCAGCTGATGTAGACATATATGATTATCGTAACTAAGATTAGTGGTATTCCAAGTATTGATCGACGCAATATCCTGCCCCGACAAGATATTTATATCTTTAAGCGCTTTGTCTGACACACCTGAGGCATCTGTTGCGATCAATAAAAATTGATCCGTTAATTGTTTTATGCCTCCTTCATCAATAATACGATTACGATAACAAAGTTCAATATCCTGCCCATTTTTTGCTAGAACTACTATCAGCTCACTTAGATCGCAAGCGTGGTTAAGCGCCGTATCTATGTCTGTTGATTCAAGCGACTCAACAAAAGCCAACTTCACTGAAAATTGCTCTAGACCGGTATGATTTTTAAGTAGCGGTTCGCGTAGCCAAATGTCATTCATTAGACTACCAGCTTTTTGAAATGCAGCCATCGAAGCCTGAATAGATGAAAGCAAGCCAGAGAAACTCTGCGATTCATCGACATTTACTTCCAAAGGAAGATAATTAGAGAAGCAATTTTTAAATTGTGTATTCTCTACAGATAAGATTGGGAAAGTAAATATACTTTTACTATTTAGCCTTGCTAACAGCGCGGTTAAAATAGCCAAGTTAAACTCAAGCGGGGCTTTCTGGAATTGCTCCGTCCCTAAGACATTCGCAGGCAACGCAATACGCACCCGACGTATGTCATCACTGTCATTAGCAGCCAACTTTTGGGCATAAGGAATATTAACAGATTCAGCATTAAGTAGTCGGTTCACCCAATAGGACTCATATCGGCATACATCCTCCACTCGCGAGGATAGTGCTTGACGTTGACTATCAGGCCAATTAGTTAACAGACTACCATTAGCTAGATTATGTGCTTTGAGCAGACTAATAATACAAGGATGGTTTTCGCCTTTAAGAGAAAAGATATTACTTAGCTCTATAATTCCCTGACCACAAGCGACTTGCAAAGAGTCGGTATTATGCTCAATAATTTGCCCCGCTGATACGGAAGTTGTACCACTCACAATGGTCGTTTTCTTGACCACAAACAGCTCATCACCTAGTTCAAACTTTATCGTCACGAGTGGGTTTGCATAATTCCCATGATCTAAAGCTCTTACTAATCGATCAATATCTGCTGCGGATTTGCTCCAATCAATGAGCCCTGCAGCTTCTGGACGTTTAACCAAACCAAAATAACTTCGATCCTGCTGGCTTTGTGTTTGAGGTTGGTTGGTACCATCAATCAATTCTTCAATTAATTTATCAAACGATTCCAATGCAGTTTGATAGCATTTAGCATTGATAGATAAGGCGGTTTCACCCGGCACAACGGGGAATAGTTGTTGCGCCAATATCTGTCCGGCATCAACATCTGTTGTCATTTCATGCCAAGTAATACCATGCTCGGGCTCATCATTTAATATCGCCCAAATAGGTACATTCAAACCGGCATAGCGGGGTAATGGACCATCATGAAAGTTGATCGCTCGACGACCAATTTCCAGCAACCAATCAGGTAATAATTTAAGGTTCGTTATACTAAAAATGTAATCAACAGATTTTTCAGGGTACTCATCTTGAAGCTCTTGGTAATTATCTAGATGAGGTATGTTTTTTTGAACACACCAATCACCTATTGTACTGTCTTCACTGACAACACATTTAATCTCCCAGCCTTTTGAAATTAGCCGTTCACCACATTGAATTACCAACGACTGTTCGCCAAGAAGAATTACACTTTGAGCCAATCCATTCATTTTTAAAATCCCCAAATTTTTTTAATTTTTCGCTCTATTTCAGTTTGTCCAAAAAATTAAAAACTAATTAATGCTTAAGCATAGAATGATATTTAATTTATACATATTTACTTATCAATTAAAGGCCAATTTATGAGTGTTATTTCTTATTTATCATTATCACTCATGGCAATTCATTGTATTTTCAAGACATCATAACATTCGTTATTCGGAAAAAAATGTTATAGTCCCCTGCTTTTATGGCGTAATTTTAATTGAAAGTTACGCGGAAGTCACAACATTAAAGACGGAAAACGGATAATGGATCCATTCTTTTTTGGTGCGTCGACGCAGGCTCTCTATGGCGTCTATCATCACCCCAACCAACAACTCACCAGGAATGAAGCTATCCTGCTTTGCCCATCCTTTGGGCAAGAATATATGCGTTCGCATCGCGCAAACCGACAATTAGCCTCATCTCTTGCCAAACAGGGATTTCATGTTCTCAGGTTCGATTATCGAGGAACGGGTGACTCCTCCGCTAACATAGAAGATGTAACGATAAAAGACTGGCTAGAAGATATTGAAACAGCAATCGAAGAGCTCAAAGAAACAGCCTGCACTAGCATTGTACATGTTATCGGATTAAGACTTGGTGGTTTATTAGCTAGCACGGCAGCTCTTAACAAAAAATTAAAAATTAAAAAACTGGTACTTTGGGACCCTATCATATCTGGTGAATCGTACGACATAGAACTGCAAGCAGAAATTAAGAAAGAAAGCAGCTCCAAATGCAATCTGATTGATGAACAAGGCACACTTCACTTTAACGGATTTCCCTTAACACAAGAAATGCGTAATGACTTAATGGACATCAATTTATGTGATCAGAAACCTGTCGCGCGAAAAATTTATCATATTGTGTCGAGCGAATCAGAAAACGCCAACACACTTAAAAATACTTGGTCCGAGCTTTCGGCTTATCAGTATGACTTTGTCAAAGCCCCTGGTGACTGGAATCATGTTGATGAATCGGGCGGCATCATGTTACCTCAGCCAATTCTACAGGCAATTGCAGCCTGGATGATTAAATAGCCGGAGAGAAAAATGAGAGAGATCGCAGTAAAAATAGGACACCCTACTCCATTAACCGGAATTATTACTCAGCCAAATAATTTTGACGCATCCAAACCGGCGGTATTAATTCTTAATTCAGGTTTAATGCATCATATTGGTACTTGCCGCTTATCTGTAAAACTAGCACGCCAGATAGCAGACGCAGGATTTTTAGCTATTCGTTTTGACTTTTCAGGTTTAGGTGATAGCGCAGCTAGGAGAGGAACAAGCTCTTTTCATGAAAGCTCCTTAGCCGAACTAAAAGAAGTATTAGATTACCTGCAAGAAACCAAAGGCATAACCAAATTTATTTCTTACGGGTTATGCTCTGGGGCAGATGCATCTTACGAAATTTCGAAAATAGATGACAGAATCGTCGGCATTGCGCAAATTGATGCCTATGCTTACACCAACTGGAAATGGTTTATACGTCGATACATTGGCAATTTGAAAAACATGAGCGCTTGGCTGGGCTTACTTGAGCGTTTTGGTAACTTATTCGCGACTAAATCCAATAGCGAAAAAGAATTTTATGAGGCATCCGATAATCAGCGTGAACATCCTAGCAGAGACAGCGTAGCGGAGAACTTAAACCAAATATGTAAACGTGGCGTTTATATTTACAATATTTTCACGGGTGATACGATCGAGATTAACTATGAGAACCAATATCGTGAAGTATTCTCAGATGTCGACTTCGGAAACTTGCTAACCTTAGAATACTATGAAGAACTTGAACACATCATCACCAGCCCTGAATATCAGAAACTACTTCCTCAAAAACTATGTGACTGGGTAAAAATGGTTTCGGACAGGACTAACACTCTCGTTACAGTAATAAATTAAGCCATTCTGGGCCGGCGGTTAATTCATTACTCGCCGCCCCAGTCACCCGCAAACACTTTACAACCCCCACAAAATCTAACACTTAAATTCATACCTATATAGAAGATAGTTAAACTAGCTAAGCTTCACGCTTTAACAGACTCTTCAATTTAAAGATAATTTGCTTAACTCTACGTTTTGCATCAAAAATAACGCCTGTTAGCAGAAAGTATATGTTCATTTTCATATTTGGATTTTTATAAAAAACAGTACTATAAGTTGTTTTAACATTTTTAGCCCAAAGCTTTTTATAAGCCTCGTCACCTCTTAAAAAATCGAAAATTTGAGCCCCCTCCTGAATTGCATTATTCATAGCCTTCCACATTAGCAGCGTTCCAGGACTGTATTTACTCCATTCAGGATCATAACCGGATTGAAAATAAAATATACTTCCACCATATTGAAACCCATACAAAGCAGCTATTATTTTATCACTCTCTTTAAGAGTGTATAATCTAATATTATTTTTGGGGAGGAGATTAGCGGCTATATTTAAATGAAATTTTTTCTTATTTTCATCCTTAAGCGTTCCAGGCATTCCTCTCGCGTTCCAACATTTTTGGTGCAGACTAAATAGACTATTCATATGAGAGCCAATAACTTCAACATCAGATGTGAAATCAAAGGTAATTCCATCCGTTAACATTTTTTTAGTCTTACGTTTTATGGTTGAGCGTAACTGAGAACTTAATTTGTCCAGCAACTCCTCCTCAGAGCCTGGCAATTCCAAGTAAGGACATAGCTGACAACCATCATTCACAGAAACAAACCCACGATCTGATATTTTTTTTTGAAGAAGCGTATAACTTACCGAATCTCCCAAGGTATCGTTAAGCGCTATACAATCCCAAAGAAAATTTTGCTTAGAAAGGAAGTCTGCAATTGAATCAGTTATATCTTTTTTATATTCTGGCGCGCAAATAATGTCCAGATATTCCGAGCTAATGGGCTCAGAACCGATATAAGATAACGCCTTGATTGGCAAACCTTGCCATTTTGTATTTATATAAAATGGCGCAACACCCAACAACTCCCCTGAAGGCTTTTTAATCAACAAAATAAATAGCCCTTCCTGTGAACCAAAGTGCTCCCACCAGGTAAACATCCAATCCCATTTTAAAAAAAATGTCGATTCTTCACTCAGATTTAAAAGTGCATTCCATTCCCTTTCTAGTGCTGAAAATGCATCGATTGATTGAATTTTTTCAATTTTTAACTTACTAAGAAGCATGTAGTCAATTAATCCTTAATTTTGCGATAAGGCTGTCTAAGTACAGTTCGATCTCATCAACAACATTGGATAATTATAACGAAACGTAAGCACGAGGCTTTGTATTAAACTATCAACATCAATAACGGAAAACTACTTGGCATCACACTAAAAATTGCTTTTAACATGATTTCATTATGATTATGAGCATAGTTTGGGACTATACAGTTGGCAAGTTGAGCATAGAAAATTTTACAATCAATTACTTACTTCACCTTCTTTTAACTCACAGGATTGAAAAAACCACCTAGCATAAGAGCTTTCTTTTTATACGAAAAAAATTTTGAACTATACTAGTGATTTTTTTATTGTCGGATAAATATGTTTTTACGCTGTACAAAAGTGCAAATTTAATCCCGCCAAATGAACGATTACACACGTAGAAATTTACTGTTGGCAACACTTCTGGTTGCCAACTACGGTGCCATTTAGCATCCGTTATCAAATTAATGCGTTTTACATCTCCTTTCCGGTGATATTCTTTTAGCTTATACTCCAATAGCATATTTCCTGGAGCTAGTTTGGAGTATTTTTCATCAAAACCAATCTTAAGCAAGTAAACAACATCATCAATTACAAAAGCAAGCTGAGCAGCAATCGCCACATCATCCACTTCAAGTATACTGATCTCAGCCTCATTCCGATTTGAATAACCTATAACATTTTGCAGGTAAAACGCCTTTAACTTTTCATTTAGTTTTATAGCGGATTTAGTGCCGTGCACCCCCTTCCAGCCAGAAGACTCAACATCTAGAAATTTAGTAAATAGTTCGAGGAGCTTATCTTTTGAGCGACTTGTTTTAAATTCAACATGTTGATGCTTGTCTAACTTATTTCTCGCTTTTCTCAAGGCTCCCCGAAAATTCTTAGAAAACTCAGCACTAACCTCCTCGTAGCTCTTGACTGGTAACACATCACAAAAACTAAAACCTGACCTGAATTGCAGCGGGGATAATTTTGCAGGAATGCTCTTTCCTGCGACAGACTCTTCTAAAACCCCTTGTAGAAAAACCAAATCCCATTGAATATCTGGCAAAAATTTTAACTCCTTGAGAAAAAAGGAGAATATCAATTCGCTCGACTCTCGCTCACTAACAACAAAGTCTTTCAAACCAAAATGATAGTGCAAGGGTAAACATAACACCCAAAACTTAAAACCAGAAAAATTGTGCAGTTTATTTTCTAAAGGAATTACCGCAACTAATTCACTATTATTATATACCGCAAAAAAGATAACCTTTTCAGGAAGGTCGGCTAAGTGATCTAAATATGCGCCATACCAATCTGGAGAATGGGAATACATCCTATTTGTCACTATTTTCAGAAGTGCATTCCATTTGGGTTTTATAATAGCTAGACCAGAAGCCCCAAAGTAAACTTTCAATTCGTAGGTATTATTTTTCGGCATAAACTTCCTATAGAATTACGAATCCACCTAAGGTAAAAACTTTACGACAAGAGGGCCTATTAGCTTAGTTAACCATACTGGCATTTTTTTCCAAACCCAAATTAGTAACTTATACTTAGGATTATTAGGGTTAAGCTCAGGTAATTCATCGCCACTAGCTAACCAATAATACCAATATAATTGCTGAGGTTTTGCACCCCACTGCTTCTTAAATTTAAAGGTTCCTGCATCTTTTGAAGACCGACCAAAATCAAAAAATTGATAGCCTTCATCAATTGCTTTAGCTAATACATTCCAGTACATAAACATATTAGCATTCATTAAATTTGCAGACTTTAAAGTCGAGGCCCACGGAATCTCCAATGTATCTTTATGCCCCATTAAGAAACAACAAGAAACAGGCTTCGAGTCTTTATAAACCACCCCTAAATGAAACTCATTTGCTAAGGCGCTTTCGAGAAGATTACTAAAGAATATTTTTGAATACACTGGCGTACCCAAATCACGCATATTTTGTGAAAACACATAATAAAAGTCATCTAGCAATTCAGCTTTGCCAAATTTTATTGACAGTTCGAAGCGATCCGATTTTTTGACTTGCGCCCTTACCTTCGTTCCAATTTCCTTCCACAAAATTTCTTTGTTGTCAGGTAACGCAAGCATCATCGAGACCTTATTGGTCTTTTCTAATAGCCCATGCCTTTGTTTAGCACAACGAATTTCAACATGTTCTATTTCTTTTTCCTTTGCCTCTTGAATCAATCCATCGATTAATTGCATTTCTATTTCAGCATTACCGGCCAAGGGACCGCCATAATTAAAAAATGGTACTGAAACAAAGAAATGCCCAAAAAGCGAGCTATTTAATTCTACTGCTGGCAAAATACCACAAATCTTATTTTGCTCATCAAAAGCAGCAAAGTAACTAGTATCGTGCCCAAAAGATTGATGTATTAAATCTTTAAACTCCCATCGGTGATATAGACAAGACCCTATCGTGGATTGCACATATTGATTCCAATTTTCTGCATCACCATCACTACATTTTCGAACACTGACATCGCTATACTTGAATTTATCAACACTGTCCACCTCTTTAAAAAGCTGCGAAATTGCTACGACATCAGCACCAGAGTCGACTTGTTTTTGAGTTTTCTGGCTCGTATTAGCGCTAGCATTTTTTTCTGAACTCAGCGACTTTAACTGTGTAGAGATCGACTTCATTTCTAACAACAAGGACTCAATAGGCTCGCCTTTTTTTTTGGCTGCGCCTATCAATCGAGACAACTCCCCCTTTCTATCTTTCAACAACTCAATCATTTTTTATGGACCTAACTATAACCTTGAAAAAAAGAGATTTTCAAATAAACCTTCATATTCCTTCGCCATTCTTTTAGCTGAGTATCGCTCAAGAAGAAACTGTTTAGCTTCCACTCTATACATCTCATTTAAAGCAGGGTCATTTAAGGTTTGCTTAATAGACACTGCTAGGCCTTCTGCATCATCTACCTCAAATAAAGCACCTGTTTTCTGACCATCAATCAATGTTCTGCAACCTGGGATATTTGAAGCCACAACCGGCACCTCTGCCGCCATAGCTTCCATAATACACCGAGGTATTCCTTCAGATTTTGAAGGTAATACAAAAACATCAAAACCTTTAAGCAGAGATAATCTATCCGCTCTAAAACCCAAAAATGCGATCTGGTCATCCAGAGATTTTTCTTTAACTAATTGACGTAATTCAAGCTCTTGTTCGCCTTCACCAATCAAAATCGCTTTCCATTTTAAATCAGTTAATTTTGCCAGACCATGAATAAAGGTATCCAAACCTTTGCCGTGCACTAAGCGCCCAATATAACCAATCACTTGATAACCATCAGCTTTCAATTTAGTGATCTCTGGCGCTATATCATTTAGCTCTTCAACTTCACCTATATCCACGCCATTGGTGATCAAGGTAAGCTTATTACTTAGCTTTGGGATATGGACAAGAGAGTCCATCAACCCCTCTGACAAGGGCACCACGGCATCAAAGAAAGGAAATATCATTCGATCCATTATTTCGTATATTTTCAACTTAAAATCTGGATCTTGAGTCCAACCATGAGGCGTTGAAACCGTCTTACATTTCAACCCCGTAGTCGCTAACAGAGAGAGCAAGTCTGTTTTATAACCATGCGAATGAACAATATCTATTTGTTTCTCTTTAATGATTTTTCGTAAATTTAGTACAGAGTCAAAACTATAGCGACCACCAGACTTGATTCTTACTGATTCAAAACCTAGTTTTTTTGACTCATCACACAAAGGCGCCTTATTAGCATTGTCATCAACAACGGCACCGACAAGGGACTCAACAATAGATACATCAAAATACTTAATAAGTGATAAAATCCAACGCTCTGCACCATACAGTCCAGAGGCGCTCCCTAACTGAAGAACTTTTAAAGGCCGATTCATTATTTAAGCTAGCTTCCCATTATTTTATTTTAAAGGCGTATCATAGGTTTTTTAAACAAATATCTATGTTTAAGAAAATAATACATGAGGCCTTTTATATGCTCTATTTTTGCTTTATTAAGCTTAAAGCCTCGAGAGATTTCTTGGGCATCATGAGTAGCAACAGACTCAGGCACATAAAGAATTCGATATCCTTGTTTCCAAATTCTTAAACAATAGTCTACATCTTCCGGCGCATAGAAAATCTTTTCATCAAGCAAGCCCACCCGATCGATCACTACTTTAGGGATCACCCAAAAAGCTGAAATCGCATAGTCTACGTCAGAAACCTCATTACTACTGATTTCCTGAGCTTCTTGCTCCTCAATTTTCTTTAACCATAAAAAGCGTACGATTTTCCGCGCCAAAGTAGGAAAGACATCTGTCGATTTTTGCAAGCGACCACTTCCATATAGCAATTTAGGTACTACCATACCCACTTGAGACTGGACATCAAATTGAGCAATTAATATGTCAAGAGTTGTCTCATGCAACTCGACATCTGAATCCAGTACTACGACATACTTCCCGCTACATCTCTTCAGCGCTAGATTCCGAGAATAAGTCGTGCCGGTATTGTGATCTAAGTAAATAGGTTTTATTCTACCCATCTCTTGTGCCTCACTCGCCTTTAACAATTCTACTGAGCCATCCTGAGAGCCATTATCAACAACGAACACCTCATACTCACGACTATCGCCTAATACACAGTCTATAGAATTCAAACATTTCTCTAAATGTTCCCGTGAATTCCAACTCAATATCACAAATGAAAATTCCATTACCACTACTCAACCTTTATTTATTTCAGCCACGACAATAATAGCCACTCAGTTAATGAGACAGAGCATATTACAGTTTATGAAGTTATTCTTGAAGAATATCCTGTAGAAGAATTAGATTTAATTCTCTGACAAGAAAATAGTTATCGTAAAAAGAAACATTAAATGACAAAAAGCCAGATACCAGCGTATCTAGCTTTTAAATTTTCAAGCCTTAAAAATAGCTTAGTTAGCATTTCCTTTAAAATTTGGGGGCGGAACAGCTAAAGAAATACCAACACTTTCTCCCGCTAGAAAATGTAAATATTCTTCAATGTTAGTATAACCATCACCATCTTTATCCCCAGCTGAATCATTGGTAGAAGTACTCATACCATTGACTAACTCCCAACTATCAGACATACCGTCATTGTCACCATCAGCAGGTACTGGAGAAGCAGCAAAAGAAGGGAAGTCAGCAGGATATGAAACATTAGTCGTGTACCCCCCCCCTCCACTTTCATAATCTGAAACTGTTTTTAAATCTACACTATCTCTTATTGGTACTGTTGCTCCTACATTCGCAACGATATCGTTTGCCATATCTGCCCCAGAAATCGTTGTAGTCACATACTCAGCTACCCACGCCTCAGAACGCTGATAATTAGTAGATGCCGGTGAGGTGCGCCATTCATCAGCCAAAATCCATTCGGCCTGATCCTGAGACGTTCGATGAGTACCAATATTACCCTCTGTAAAGACCATATTATTCTGCGAAGGAGGGCCGTCAAAATACCCAGCTTCCCAAGCCCCTACAGTTGTATCAGGGCCTGCCTTGATGTAATTATGAACAATGTTAGCACCAGCACTGCCGCCAACTAGAACCCCTGACATACCATGATATCCATTATAAATAACATTATTTCGAATATCAGCAAAATTAGCTGTTTCACCACTAATTAAAGGGTTACGATCTCTGTTATGTGCAAATAGATTATGATGTACAGAAACATTAGCAGACCCCCCAAATTTTTGAGAAATCAACAACCCCTTACTATGCTCCCCCTTAGGATGGCCCGCATTCTCCAGAGAGTTTGCAATGATCGACCACTGAATAGTGATGTCATGTGCGTGGTATGAGATGCCCATAGTTTCATCCACCCCCCAACCAAGAGACACATGATCCAATATAATATTGTAAGCATCATTAGCACCGCCCGGAACCGTGTCTCCCCAGATACCAAAGGAGTCAAGCGACTCAGGATTAGCATTTGAACCATCAGTGATTCGATGTGACCCCACCCTAAACCGCATATGCCGAATAATGACATCATGGGTATTCAAATAAAATGGAAAACCCGTAATCATGACCCCACCCGGTGAGGTTTCACCGGCTATTGTCAAGTTTGCTGATGTCACAAAAATATCAGATTCTAAATTTATAATTCCAGAGGTTTCAAAGACAACAATACGCGGCCCCGACGCTGTAACAGCCGATCTAAAGCTACCCGTACCAGAGTCATTCAAATTTGTCACTTTTATTACAGTGCCACCTCGACCACCGACACTTTCTGAGCCAAAGCCTTGCGCTCCAGGAAAAGCAGGAAGGGAATAACAGCTTTGTGCAAAAAACACTATAAATATAAAAAATATAGAAAATATATTTTTTTGAAATTTCATAATCGTTAACCTCCAATAGCAGCCGACAACAAGACTCACTATTTAATAACTACTCATTACCGCAACTAAACAAGATTGCGCCACCATTCACTACATTGAAGCATATATACGTAGACCAAGTATAAACATAATCAGCTACAAACTCCATTTCACGAACAAATATATAAGAATCAATTTGTCTAACAATCCAATGAATTAAAACTAAGTTTAGTCTTCATTATATTTCTTGCATGAAAGCCTCATCGAAAAAATACTTTTTTATATATTTTTGAGATACAACTCTCAGTTATGGACCATTAAGTAAATAAACACATATTCAAATAACACCTACTAAACCGCACATTAGTGCAGTATGGAAACACCAACTCTGCAAATTCAAGCTAAAACACCAATACTAGAAAAGCTACTATAATATGTAGTACTATCTATCTCTTTGTGAAATCACTTCTTTCAAATATACAGAATGAACTCCCTCACAACTACTGCCAAAAAAATGCTCTTTCTGGCCACAGACAAGCCACTGAAAACGCAATAAAATTGGATCCATACAATATGCAAGTGAAATAGTGCCCTCTTTTCAATTATGAAAATAAAGTCAGACGATAGTGTACTCAACAGTATTATAAAAAACTCCGGCATCATTCTAACCGGCAACTCAACAGCATCAGCATTCAACCTTGCCTCATTTGCTATTATGGCAAACCAACTGGGACCAGAATACTTAGGGATTTTTGTCCTTTGTCAAACCTACGCACTCGTCATCAACGATTTATTTAACATTCAAACTTGGGAGTCACTAATTAAATTTGGTGCATCTAAGTTAAGTGATAACAGCATTAAAAGTGTTATTCTTACAAACCTTGCTCTTGATTTCATTAGCGCAATTTTTGCCGCAACACTTGCGATTTTACTAGCAATACCAACAATCGAACTACTGGGCTGGGGCGACTCACTTCCCTCCACAGAATCAATTGGTACTTATTTAGCGCTATATAGCATTACGATCCTTTTTAACCTCACAACACTTACTATCGGCATTCCAAGACTATTTCGGAAGTTCATATCAGTCTCTATTATTTATTCTGTAACAGCAGCATTAAAACTTGCCTTTATTGGTATAAATACATTCTATACAGATAGTTTAGTTTCATATTTAACGATTTATATCTCATTTGAAATAATTACAAACATCGCGCTTATTATACTTAGCTTTAAGCTAATTCATAAACACTGCGGAAAAGGCTGGTGGCGAGACAAGCTATCCATAAACAAAGAACAGATACGATTTATTTGGTGGACTAATCTCAGAACAATTATAAGAATCCCTGTTCAACGCCTCGATGTTATTATTATCGGCTCAGTCATGGATATGACCACATTAGGCATCTATAAAGTATATAAAGAGTTTGCTGGCTTAATCAGCCGAGTTGGCGACCCCGTAAATCAGGCCATATTCCCTGAATTCGCAAAATTAATTGGACAACAAGATTCGCAAAAAAGCATAGATATCACAAAAAAGACGATGTTATTACTTACTGGTGTAGGCACACTGGCCTTTCTAAGCCTACTCTTCAGCGCAGAATTTCTCATAGGCCAATTTTTTGGTGAGCAGTATTTAACATTAAGTTTGGCCCTATATTTAATGCTCGCGGCCTACACAATCAGTTTTATTACGGTACCTATCAACTCCTTATTCATCGCTGCGGGCTTTGCAAAATACAGCTTTTTCGTATTACTGTTCACAAACTTCATCTACCTTATCTCTGCCTTTAGCCTAGGCTATTTATATGGAATTTACGGACTAATTATTGCTTACACCATACAACTGTTTCTAAATAAAGGATTCAAAATACACCTCATGAAGAAACACCCCCATGAATGGCACAGCAAGGTCAGATGAGGCAATGAATAAACATTATTTTTTTATTGTCTTATTACCGCCTTCAACAAACTCAACTTAGCTTTCCATACCTTATGATGGATACGGTATTGATGTCAAAAACTCATCTACAGGCCTAAATAGATATCCTTGGAGCGCCAGCTGTATTTTTATTTTTATTTTATAATTCAACCTTTAAAGGCTTGAGTACCAGCCACACCAGTGTTGACATTTTTTTGTTATTAGCGACTACCAGGTCATAGCTATCATTTGCTCAGGACTTGAAGCTAGAAATTTTAGCTTTAATACTTTTTGGGTACGCCATGCATGCCGTACTCTTCCATAAGTGCTCACGATCATATCTTTAACCACTCTTTCTTTTGCATGTGTTTACTCTGAAGAGTTTTATCGTGATTTTGATAAACCACTTTCAGCACAAAGTATATTTTCAGACAATATCTTCTTTTGCCGAGAAAGTAGTTACTTCAAAAGCGTTGCAGAATTAAAACCTCCTCAACGCACTTGGAGCCCAGCTGTAGAAGATAAATTTTATTTTATTTTTCATCCTATGGCTAACTTTCACAAAGCTAAAACCTGTTATAATTACTACTCTTTTAAGAGTATTCACTCGTAAATTCGCAAGTTTATTTTAAGAGCCACCTATGATTACCGCTCTCAGCTTTATACTACTGAACTTAATAAGTTATTTTCTAGCATTTAAACGGGGCCCTTTTTGGGGACTTTTTGCATACGCAAACATCTATTTTAATCCACCCACCATCACTATTAATTGGTGGGTGGATTACCTACCCTTTAATCGCTGGTCCCTACTGACGTCTGCAGTATTACTCTTATCATTATTTATCCACAAGAAGAAGCTCTCCGACCATAAATTTTTAAATACCAAATGGGTCTACGCCTTCTTCCTACTCAGTGCAGCAATTGCCTTTACTAGCGCCATAGATAAAGACGACGCATTCCACTTTCTTTATATGCTTTTTACATACTGTCTAATCATTTACATTATGATCAGAAGTATAAAAAGTGAAGAACAATTAAGGCTGTTTTTTCTATCCATTGTATTGTTGGCTGGTCACTTAGGTATGGAAGCATACCTTCATGGAAAACGCATCAATGACAGACTTGAAATGATCGGAGCTGGCGATGCTTTCAATTCCAACGAGCTCTCCTTGTTATTAGCAGCAATCATTCCATTAGTCTTTGTATTTATCAAAAACGGTAAACGATTCGAAAGAATTATTGCCCTAGGCTCACTCCCATTTATTTTAAATGCATTTATACTTTGTAATAGCCGTGGCTCAGCCCTAGCTTTTGTTGGGGGCGTTATCATATCTGTCATCTTCGTTGCAGATAAACAAATCAAAAAAGGCATGGTAATTTTACTGATTGCCATTACTCCAATATTTTTGTATTTAACCGATGATGCCTACATAGAAAGGTTTTCTACCCTATTAGGTTTTAGCTCAGCAATGGAAGATGAAGCAGCCGCTCAAACCCTCTCAAGCGGTAGAACTGAAATATGGCTCTACGGCTTTGAAATGGCGAAAGACCATCCATTTGGAGTTGGGCCCAACGGATTTAAAAAACTAGCACGCTTCTATATGCCTAAAGAAGTACTCACTTTTAAAAATGGCTCAAGTCAAGGTGTGCGCTCAGCCCATAACACTTACCTACAAATCATTGTTGAGCAAGGTATTTTAGGAATAGTAATTTGGTGCTTAATGTGCCTTCATACATGTCTAGTATTATTCAAAGCATTTAAAATGGTATCAAAACTTCAACACCCAAAACCATTTTGGAAGGATAGTATCTTCGGGCTCAATATCGCTTTCTATAGTGTTTTAATCGGAGGTTTTGTTAATTCGAGGGTATATTATGAATTTTTCTGGTGGCAACTGGCTATCGCTGCAATCGTATACTCTTTAGCTTCAGACATAGCCAGACAAGATAAATTAAAAACTAACTTGAATACTTAGTAAGCAATACCGACTTCTCTTGCCACGACTCATTTTCCAGAAAGAGGTCTCTCTTATCACGCTGGTCTTTTGAGTCCTGCAAACCTAGAAGTATCTCACGAAGAGCTGCTTCCCATTCATTCACTGAATATGCGACAGTGATATAATCTGTTAGTTTCAAAGCCTCTTTGATAGGGGTACTAATAACAGGAATCCCCGTTGCTATATATTCTTTAATTTTCAAAGGCATAATCGAGTCAGTCAGTTCATTCACCTTATAAGGCAGCATACAAGCACTATACCCCTTGGCGATAGAGGGCAAGTCAGTATAAGGCACACTCCCGGTAAAAAACACATTCCTCAAAGCTTTCAATTCACTCACATCAGTCTCAACATTCCCGGTAATTACAAATGATACATTAGGAGTCAGCAAAGCGAGTTCTTTCAATAATAATATGTCACTCCTTTCATCAAAAAGCCCAAAATACCCAACGCGAGGACTAGGTATACCCTGAAAAAGAGTATGTTCTTTTTCAGGGAGTTTGGAGAAGAAATCAACGTCAACACCATGACTCAATAAAGTAACCTTTTTGCCTTGCCGAGCAATTTTATCGTACAGATGCTGAGAGGTAGCAAAGAAGACATCTGATTGCTGGATTAAACTAGATTCCATTTTCTGAACCAATTCTTTTTCTACCCCCGGCCATTCAGAAAAATCATCGACACAGTAGTAAATAACTTTATTCTCACCACACAACCCAATATATTCACATGCATTTGGCGCTGTAATCACCATAGTAGAAGCATTTAATTTTAACTCTTTAGACACATTTTTCACTGCTCGAATCACTGAATTACGATTAATCAACCTCACTAATGACCACTTAATAAATGGAAGCATCAACGGCTGAATAACAGTCAAATTCGGCTCTGATATGCAAGCTTTCTTCTCAGTAGCATTGCCAACAAACATCTTTTTAAGCTTTAATATCGCTTTACGTAAGTCATACAAACTCAAATTTGGCATTCGCATACCGATAGTATTAACCCATATAACAGGATGATCCTTAATGATATGCTTAAAAATATGCTGGCAACTAGATGGATGCTCTCCCCAATCATCTGAAAAAACAATAAAGCTAATAGCATGCAAGTCTGCTTGATCTGATCGTTTCTTATACATCTAGCAAGTTTTCTCCTTACTTTTTATAAAACCAACGAAAACGCTGCGAATTCCATTTGGCCTAAAAGTGTTTAAATTAAATCCTCGTCAAACCAACATGACCTGAGTCGCCAGTACATTAGAGTCTTTACCCTTTTCGATAACCTCTACTCTACCCCCGCCATGATATGTAAGCCCAAGAAGGTCACTGACAAGGGTATTAGTTTTGAAATAGTTCAGGCAGTGACTCTACTTATTTATAGATAAATAACCTATTTAGACTTCATCAGGAAAACCGAAAATACAAGAGTTTTACCATTTACACTCAATTATAAGCACTCAAAAAAAGAGAAAATACAATCACAGCCTTATCTGTATTTCTACAAGGTGGCTGCTATTTTATTTTCAATCTGAGTTTGATCTAAAATGGAGCAAATACCACTCTGGAACGGCGCTTATGCGACACTCTATGATTAGAGCTCTTAAAGAGGGTAAAAATCTGTTCGACTTTTCAGATAAAAAAATCCTATGACGGACTTTCGACTAATAATATTAAAAAACACACCCACTGGTTCTTATAAATTTTTCAATATTGTAATGATTTTACATTTTGCTCTTTAACAATTTTATCAAGGTCATTAACAGCCTACGCGACACGTTATTTCGAAGATGGGTAGGCTGCGCTATTAACTTAACGACTTAATAAGTAATTAAGATTTACTACGAAATGTACTTAGGAATTTCTTAATTCCAATTATAATATTCAAATATAGTCGAGTAGTCCAAGCTAAAGGATAAAGATTTCTCACCGTACCTTTAAAGTGCATAATTTTTACACCTGTAGATTTCAATTCCTTAAAATAGTAATAATTATATTCTTCACCGGCAAAATATTTAATTCTGATTCCGTTTATCTCAACAACAGAACCTACCTCAGGATAATAATCTGGACAAGTCAGCTTATTCAAAGCCATCTGATCATTTCCGATTTCATCAGTTAAGATATCCCAATTCTTCAGAAATTTCGTAGTCGCCTCAGTTGGCCTGAAAAAAATCACCCCAGCATTTACATATTTTGCTATTTCAATATGCTCTTCATACCAGTCGCCTTCAAGTTCTACAGGATGACGCAAAGTCACACCTACATCATAATCGTTGGTATCAGTATCAATAAGACTTTCACAAAGCTGGGCGTCGCCATCTAAATAAACGGTCATTTCTTGATGCTCTTCAATACATGACATTACCATTTTAGGCTTAAATAAGGATTTTGACTTATAACCTTTCACCACTTCTTTTTCGTAATAGCCAAGTTTCTTAAAACTTTCGTCTTCTACGCTAAATGGACGACCAAAACCAAGTACCCCAAGATCATACACTTCCGTAACATAACCCAATTCATCTGCTTTTTTAATTGTTTTATTTATAACAGAACTAAATGTAAAGCTAATATCATTCCTAACATTACCGCTATCATCTGTAGGCTTGTCTCGGTTTGCACCGGTCAAAATAATCATTATCTATTCCTAAATAAATTAAAAATTAGTACATCAACAATTCTAATTACTGAGCACATTCTAAAATTGGCTAGACATTTTATACATTTTATATAGCCCTCGTTTAAAATCAGTTTCATCTCCAATGCCAAAACGCTTATAAGCCATTAACGGAGTACCTTTGCGACATAATCCTAACTTAGTTGATAAAGAAACTGCCATTTCTGCCTCTTCCAACAGCCCCATCGTTTCATCAGTAAAATCAGCTTCACCACCATTAGGATAAGCAAAAGACTTACAAGAAGAGTCTGTCATCTGGGTAACGCACTCAATAGAATGCTCTATCTCGAACTTTTGATCCTCTCGAGATAACCCAGAAAGGATAGGATGATTATGAGTATGCGCACCAAAATCAATCAATTCAGACTTAGCCATAATTTCAATCTGAGCTGAGGTTAACATACGGTATGGTGATGAAGCATCTATTCTAAACCCCTCACCTTCACTTAAAACATCTACAATTTCATTGGTGTTCTTTTCAATGACAGAATAATTTTCTTCTTTCAATTTTGATTTAATGAACTCCATTGATTTCTTCTTATTCATTGTTGTACTTAAATCAAGATTTTGCCCTTTCCATTCCATACTCGTCAAAGTCGTTTTCCCAAAAGCATTCTGCAATACACCTGTCCATAGCGTATCTTCCGTATCAATAAACTTAGTACTCACAAATATTGATGCTGGAGCCCGATATTTTTCTAGTATGGGAAATGCAATATCATGGTTATTTTGGTAACCATCATCAAAAGTTATAACGGCTGTTGGCCCCGTAATAACATCATTTTTTATACCCTCAACAGCTTCAAGTAAGGGTATTACATTAAAGTTTTCAGTTAGAAATTTAATTTGTTTTTCAAACTGTTCCTTACGAAGGATACACCAATCAGGCAAAATGGGGTCAACATCAACAACCCCATGATACATCAAAACAACTACTTCACCATTTCGTTGCTTAAACTTCTTAGAGGTTAATGCGTTTGAGTAAAGGACCTCCATCCCTTTACGTACCAATGATTTCATAGCAGCCCATTTATGTATGTTTTACAAAAAATATTATGAAGCAGTCGAATTCCTAAAACCCGTCTACAAACGTTATGCCCATTTCAAACTTAGCTCTTATTTAGAATAGATCAAAAATTATTATTTAGTTTTTCTAGAGCAGAATCAATCACCTTTTCAAGAGGTCCATCATTAATCACTTCAATTACATCGCAGTTTTCTTGAGTTGATAATTCATGAATTACATGACTAATGTGCTCGTCAGCTTGGTTGAGAAATTGATCTATTTTAGAGTCACTCGATCCTTTCAAACGATTGGTTAATCCATCTTTACGACTCAACATTCTTTGATGGCTTTGTGACACACCTGTTTTTACATGGATAACCAGCTCCGGGAGTGGAATATTCATAAAGTATTCATGCAGGTTTTTCTTTATAGAGGAATAACAATAATTGTGATCGACAAACATAAAAGATTTTTGAACGAAACCCTCTTCAAAAAAGATCTTCAATTCTGAACAATCGGGTGTATCCAATACTCCCCAAACAGACCCCATAGCTAAAAAATTACCTATAACATTTTGTTTATCTTGAATTGACATTTTTTCAAAAACAGTCGAATTTAAAAAAGCACTTAAAGCTTGGCCATGCACAGCCAAAAAAACATTTTGTGCCTCAAGTTGAAACAAAGAACGACCCTGTATCCATTTAGAGATATTTAGACCGACCTCATAAGGCAACACATTTAATATATAACGATAAATTTTATCTCCATCTGACTTCATTCGACGGTAATATGCTTCTTCAGCAGATTGATAATTTGCTGCACCATTTTTTTTAAATTTACTTAACAGCGCCTGCCTTATAGTCGTCTTGCCTGACCCAGGTAATCCTATAAACTCGATTCTCAATTTTCCACCTTAGAAACACTCTACTAATTAGTCATTCTAGCAGCTACTTTTTCAGCGTTGACCGCAAAATAAGAGTTCATTATAGCTCATATTAGAGACTCAGAAACTAACCACCACATAAAATACCATGTTAAACTGGAACAACAATTAGATTTCAAATCTCAATTCTCAACCCACACTTTCAATATGTCAACAAGCGATTAATTATATGGGAAATGCTCGATCTATTAATACAGGTCAATGGACTAAAGCTATTACCTTAAGCCTAGTTATATTTTTTCCTTTTTTTTATACTTACAGTGATGTTCTTTTTTCACTAATCAACTGGTGGTGGACCACCTCAAAATATGCGCACAGTCTAATTATTTTTCCTGCAATTATTTATTTAATTTATGAACAAAGAAAAGTTTTATCTACTGTACAATTAAAACCCGACTATATTGCGCTATTCCCACTCGCAGGCGCCGCAATTTTATTAGCATTATTTGACTATATTGATGTACAGGTAATCATTCTCACTTTGTTCGTGTCGATTATTCCACTTATTATATGGGCTATAATGGGGCGACAGGTGATTGTCATCATTGCGCTGCCACTAACACTTCTAATCACTGTCGCCCCAATTTGGGAATTATTTGCTCCGCTATTAACAGAATTCACAGCAAGAATTGCTCATCTTTCCCTTAATCTTTTGGGTGTACCCGTCTTTAAAGATGAGATGTACCTGACTATTCCTGAAGGTGTTTTCCTAATTGCAGAAGGCTGTGGTGGCTTCCGCTATTTTATTTCCGGTCTATCACTAGGTTTGATTTTTGCCCACTTGAATTACAACTCTTTTAAACAACAAACTTTAATTGTTCTGTTTGCAGTTGTTTTATCCATTGTCACCAATTGGATTCGAGTTATGATTGTTATTTGGGCAGGCCATGTAACAGATATGCAACACCCTTATGTAAAGGCTCATGTCAATTTAGGTTGGTATGTATTTGCGGTGGCTTTTTTCTTATATTTTTTTATATGTAACCGCTTAATTCCACACACACCTGCTAAAGAAAAAATCGACCCCAAAAACCAAACAGCCCCACATAGAGCCATTTATAAAAATACGTTAATTGGAGGGCTAATTCTGCTAGCGCTATTAAGCCCTAAATTTGTCGTTGATAAAACAATGCCTACATCAGTTGAAGCGCTTCCTTTATTCGTATTTTCTACCATTACAGGTTGGAACTCTCCACGCATAAATATGAGTGACTGGAAACCTACATTTAAAGGTGCAGCCCAACACCAAGTTGCGACATATACAAAAGACTCTCTTTCTGTTGATATTTTTTATGCCCTTTATCAAGACCAATCTCAAGGCAATGAACTTATCAACTTTAAAAACTCTATTACTAATGATGAATGGAGTGGTTTTAATCCTAAGAATTCACAATTATCTCTAACTAACAATACTATACAAACCGTTAATAAAATTCGTGCAAACACCAATCATGGTGAGCGTACGATTTGGATGTGGTACAACATTAGCGGAATAGAAAGCTCTGATAGAAAGACCGCAAAGCTCCTTGAGTTAAAGAAAACTATTAGCACCAACAAACTTTCTATGGTATTCGCGGTATCAACGCTACAGGTTATCGATACCCCAAAGGCTCTTTCATCTATAGAAAGTTTATTACACGATATATATCCACAGATACTTAACCATTTTGAGTCAGCCGAATCACAACCCAAAACTAATAAAAACTTATAGATAAAATATTCGTATCAACGCACTCAAAATGACATAATCTCGAATTTTATAGCTATATACAGATTATTTTACTTTATACGCCAAACGGAAGATTGCCGGAGCATCATGTTAGACATTTGCAAAAACCACTTTGAGTACCTAGAAAAACATAATATCCGCTATTGTCATTGGAAAAGTAATGAGCATTTGGACGCTGCCGTTAATGGCAAAACAGATCTAGATGTACTAATTCACTCTGATGATAAAGCGGAATTTGAGGATTCTTTAACAAAGTTTGAATACAAAGAAATCCTTTCCCCTCCTAACAAGCAATTCCCCGGCCTAGCCGACTATCTAGGATTTGATAAAGAAACAGGAACGTTTACGCATTTACACGTTCACTATCGCTTAATAATGGGCCAAAAATACATCAAGAATCACTGGCTACCTTTGGAAGACCTGTTTTTTGACAATCTAATCGTAAAAGACGGCGTTTACATCCCTAGACCCGAAATTGAACTTATTCTGTTAGTGATTAGAGCTCACGTAAAAACTGACATGATCTCACTAGCAAAACAAGCTATCAAAAATACATACACAAATTTATATACCGCATTTCCGACCGATATTGAGAGTGAGTTTAAACACCTTATCGCCAATAGTGATCTTGATGAAGTTAAACGCCTGCTAAATGAGACTAAGTTGCCACTTGAATTTTCGAGATTGACTCAATTTTTCGATAGAATTAGCAATGATGCTTTAAAATTTAATCATATATTTTCTTTACAGCGCTATATCCTCAAAGCATTAAAACCTTATCGAAGAGCCACCGGCCTATCGGTGTATTTTAGCTACGCGCTGTTTTACATCAATTCATTTCACATGGTTAACCAGTTCAGAAAGCTCAAGAAAAAATCCCTGATAGGTGAAGGCAAGGTTTTTGCCATTGTCGGCGCTGATGGCTCGGGAAAATCTACTTTATCGAAAGATATTTCTAAGTGGCTCTCATGGAAGATGACGACTAATAACTATTATTACGGCATACCAAAAACAAAAGTAAGCGCGTCATTTGTCTTTTTTATGAGAGTATTTTCTAAACTGAAGCTCAATTATGCCGACAGGCTCACCAAAGCACTTTTTTGGGTTTATGTTGCAAAAGTACGTTCAAATGTCTCACATTCTACTATGGTAGATCAGATTGAAGGTCAAATTGCATTAACAGATAGATTCCCCCTGAAAGACTTCCACACCATGAAAGAACCTATGGATGGTCCAAGACTTCAAAACGACTTTGATGATTCGTTAAAATACTTCGCAAAAAAAGAAAAACTTATTTACCGAACATTTAATCAACCGGATGAAATATTTGTACTGCAAGTCGACATCGATGAATTAAGAAAACGTAAAACAGACCTTTCTCTGGAAGATCATATCGTTAAAGCAAATGCAGTGAATGCCATTACAGAAAAGGACAATAACATCACCTTAATAAATGCCAATAGACCCTATGAAGAGGTTGTATTAGATATAAAGCGAAGGATTTGGTCTGCCCTTTAATAGAATCCCAAGAGATGTGGTCGCTGAAACACTCCCCAAACGGCCACATCACACCTCACAAACTAGCTAGCAAGCCTTTCTCAATCAAGACCTGTTCGACACTTGAAAATCTAAAATCCTTCAGCAGGCTATTTAATCGCCCCTCACACTTATTCAGATTATTATAGTGCCTGAACCGAGATTTCCAGTTAGTTTCAACCCTAGGTTGGTTTGGATCGACTTCCCAGGGATGCAAATAAAACACAAATGACTGATCCGCCCTATTAATCTTATTCAAGCAAAAGCGCGAAAACCAATAGGGATAAAGGCGAAAATACCCCCCACCAGCCACAGGCAACTCATACCCAAACAGTTTACATGTACTTATAGGAAACTCAACAATAGCCCCAGATTCACTCCCAGTGTACAGGTGAGGCTCCTTCGGGAAGTCATGAATACCGTAAACATCATGCCTTACTGGGAATACACTGGAATCATACTCAAATCCTGCTTCAATTAGCGTATCAAACGCCCAGAGTGACTTATCTGTTATTGAGTAACTCGCCGCTCGATAACCCCGCACTTTTTTTCCAGTGATATCCTCTAATATCGCCTTAGATTTAAATGTTTCCTCTTTAAAAACTTTCTGATCTTGGTTATAGATAAGTTGGTGACTATAACCATGAGAAGCCACTTCATGACCGGCTCGATCAATTTTCGCCACTAATTCAGGAAACCTTTCCGCCACCCAGCCCAATATAAAAAAAGTTGCAATGCAATTATGCTCAGCAAACTGATCGAGTATTCTTTCCGTATTCGCAACAACTCGGCACTTAAATTTATCCCAATCATTTACACTGATATTATTTGCGAAAGCGTTAACTTGAAAATAATCTTCAACATCAATGGATATTGCGTTTAGTATTTGATTCGTTGACATAGAAAAACCTGTTCATATCAATAAAGCTTCTGGCAGCCTAAAAAAGACGCCATTCCAGGCCAAAGCCAGTAGCAAACTCTTCATACTCTCGAGTACTATTCTGATCATTGGAACGAATCTCATAACGCACATAAGCATTCAGAGATAAGTCTTCGGACACCGTATATGCAGTGTCAAAATTATAATTATTCCTTATATCTTTACCTATTTCAGGGCGGCCTACAAAATCATTAATTTCATATTCAACCCCGAAACCAAGAGTTAGAAAAGGCGAAAACTGCTGTTCTATCCTGAGACTCCCTCCCCTCGATTTATCTCTACGTTTAGCTGACAACGTACCTATAGATGCCAACACGCCTTCTTTTTCCCAAAAGCCATTTATAGAATAGCTATAACTACCCATAGTACGACTAACATCCAATGAAGCTTGATCACGTTTAAGAACTGCATTTTGTGTAACTGTACCTGCAGGCCCAGCCGAAGTATCCAACCCCCCATCATCAAAACCCGTTGAACTATCAGCAATCTCTTGCTCATAGACAAATAGAAAATCGTGAAAAAACAAATGATTTCTACTCATAGTAAAATAGTATGTGTCGGTAGTTTCAAGCTCTGAGTTCTCTAATTCGAGCTGGGATCGAGTAAACCTAAATTCAATTTCACCGTTTACAATTTTGCGAGTAAAACCAGCATTGAAGCTGACATCATCATATTCATCATCACCATCACCATCAATTACTCCCTCATAATCACTACTAACTTTAAATAGAGTCAAAGGATTATATAGATATGAGTAACTCACACTACCAGAAACTTTTTCAGCATCACTCACTTCATCATTTGAATTCTCAACGTTAATATAGTTTGCGGACAAACCTAAAGTCGAGTAGCGAGAGATAGCATAAGTGATGACAGGGCCTGTTCGCAGAATATTACGAAACTCTCGATTATCAGGTGTATCTAAATCGTCAGTATCTTTCAGCACCTCCCTTCTTGAAAAATACGTATTCCAGTTTAAAAAAGACTCAATTATGTCAAAATTAAGAACACCAAGACCAGTCGTTAAAGACGTAGTATCCGTAAATGTATTATTAAAATAATTTTCTGACTGAAGTGATATTGAAGCATCTGTTTGAAAGTTTTTTCGATCCTCCTTAATTGTCATGTTTAGACCAGTTGTTTGCACAATATCGTCTAGTTTAGAGGTACTCTTTAACCCACTATTGTTAGTGTATAATGTTTCGGAAGAAAGACTACTTGAAAACTCAAGCGCAAGAGATTGCTGGGATAGCAACAGCAAAGGAAATATTACAACAACAACTCTATTTTTAACAAAAAATATTCTCATAAGTTTACACTAATTGTTATAAACCAAACCGGCTAATTTTTCTTTACCTACGATGTTGATCGCAGATTCGACTTGATTGTAAGTTGCCCGAGCATGCGGCACTACCAAAATAACAACATCGGCTATTTCTGATAAAATCCTTGCTTCAGAAGATTCAGTTATCGGCGGAGAATCTATAAAAATATATCTATCCGAATATCTTGATCGTATTTCTTTAATAAAACTAAGCATTTTATCTGATGAGAAATACTCAGCAGCACCTTCGCTATTTCCTCCAATGGGCACCACTCTCAACCTCGGCACCCCCGTAGCATAAACGATATCTTTAATATCAAGATTTTGCCCACTTAAGTAATCAGTAATTCCGACTTGGGCATCACCGATAATTAATTTTTCCAAACTAGGGGAATAAAGGTTTGCATCGATAAGCATACTTGTCTTTGACTTATCTAAAGCGAACACCGATGCTAAGTTCGTTGCTACATAACTCGCCCCCCCTTCATGAGAAATAGAACTAATCATGCAAACGAAATTATTTCTTTTATTTACTTTCAAAAGCTGTGTTCTTAACTCACGAAAGATATTCAGTATCTTTGAGCTTTTCTTCCCTCCACCTATAATATTTAATTGATCAAGCTCTTCCGCCGAGAAGTGATCTACTTCTCCCATACTAGTAATGTCGGAGCGACCATTATTTGGGAGAGATCTTACCTCATTGATACTTTTCACTTATAACAACCCCATCTTTGAAGCAAAAGCTAAACCAATATACCCAGCCATAACAAAACTCCCTACAATGAGACAAATAATCATATCAGCTCTTATTACCCGCTTTGAAAAAGGTGTTTTAACATGAGGAATAACCGCCAAGGTAACTACGTCTAGAGTCTGCAACTTTTCAGAGAAGCGAATCCGCTGATCTAATAAGACATACATAACAACTAACCCTATCACGGTAAACAGGCCTAAAAATGGACCTAGTATTACAAAATGCAAAAATCGTAAACCAGTAGGGTTTAATGGAGGAAGTGCTGGCTCCTGGACACGATAAGTTACCCCTTGCCCTTCGATATTCAACGTCATTGATAAACGAGCCTTCTCTTTCCTCTCCAACATGTCTTCATAAATACGCTTAGTGACTTTATAATCTCGTGTTAATTCCGACTCCTCAGCGCCTCGCTCCGCTATGCGCTTCCGCCTTTCATATTCAGAATCTTTAAGCTTTTTTAGTGCAACTAATCTCTTTTCCTTAGTTTTTATATCTGTATAAACCGTAGAGAGACGACTTCGTAACTCTTGATATAAAGGATTTAACACCGCACCCTCATCACTAGCCGATACTTTCGCCTTTGATCCTGAGTTCTTCTCTTTTTCAGCTGCATCACGAATCGATTTTTTCACATCTTCAATCTGATAGGTGAGGCTCACTACATCAGGGTAGTCATCTGTATAACTTAATAAAAGTGCATGCTTCTGCGTTTCCAGATCATTTAATCTTTCGCTATATACGCTCTTCTTAAATTGTTGAGACGAATATTCAGACTCACCAAGAAGCTGTTTTTTTAGCGAGGTGACGGTTATCTTGCCTTCATCTAAACTTATCTTAAGCTCTTCAAGTTGCGACCTCAAACGACTGATGCTTGAATCTACATCCCCGTCTCGACCATCAAAATTATAAGCCCTAAATTCTTTTAACCGCTCTTCTGCCAGAACTAACTGATCTTTATATTGCCTGACCTGATTGTCAATAAATAAGAAAGCCTCTCTGCTCTCAGACTTCTGCTCTTCAGAACTCGACTTAAGAAAAGTATCAACCAAGGAATTTATGACACGGTAGCTCATCATTGAAGTTTTATCTGAATAAGCGATCTTAATATACCCAGCCCCCAAGCGAGAGATTTTTATTTTTGATCTAAGGATATTTAAAAACTGCCCTTGCTCTTCTGCAGTTTCAAATGAATCTAAACCAAAAATCTGTTCAATGACTTTGTTTAATATGCGTGGTGAGTGCATCATATCTCTCACCACTTTCGTTTGATCCTGAACACTTGATTGTGCAGCCTGATTATTCAACAAAGGCTTTAATATATTTTGATTATCGGCATAAATTGTTGCCGAAATCTCAAATTTCGAAGGCCAAAAAATCCCAACCACCAAAATAGCAAAACTGATGAAAGTAAACGCAAATAAACACAAGAACTTTCGCTGCCATATCTCTCTAAAGACAACGTTTATATAATTTACCAGTAGAGTAAAATCCATGAGTGACTAGAAGCCTCTTTCTGGAACTGTAATTATATCCTGAGGATATAGGATGTAATTTGAATCCAAGATACCTTTTTCCAAAATATCATTTAAGAAAATTGGATAAACTTTCGCGCCTTCGTCTGTTTGTCTATAAAGTTTGGATTCATCCGAGTTGGCAAACGCATTCACCCCACCTGCCGCAAGTATCACATCTAAAACAGTGATACCTTTACGGTAAGGTATAGACCGCTGTGTTGTTACCGCACCAGTCACACGGATTCGATGAATAAATTCCGCACTTGTAGGGTTGGTAACAATAACCGTTACCTTTGGATTTCGAATATAACTACTTAATAGTTCTTCAATTTTTTTTGATAGTACCGTCGTCGATGCCCCATCTACGTTAATATCACCCGCTAAAGGAACAGATAATTTACCGTCAGGACGCACCACTACCGAAACAGACAAGTCTGGGTTGCGCCATACATTCACATCAACCATATCACCAATGCCAAGTAAGTATTCGCTGACAATTCCTGTACTTGATTCAACAGGCTGTACGAGCACCTTATTTTTTGTGCTACACGCAACTAAAGCGCATGAAGCGAGTAAAGCCAAAATTATCTTAATTCTCATATCTTCTTCCTATTTACTTGGATCTGGGCCCTTCAGCACTCAATTTAGTTCAACCATAGTTATTACTAGTGAACACCTTTACCTAAAAGCACAACTTCAACCGTCTGAATAACAATCAACACATCAATAAAGAAACTGTGATTTTTCACATAATATAAATCATATTTTAGTTTGTTACGCGCATCATCAACCGACGCACCATAAGGGTATTTAAGCTGTGCCCACCCCATCAGTCCTGGCTTTACTCGATGTCGAGCGTCATAAAAAGGAATCTTATCATTTAGTTCGGCAACAAACTGAGGGCGTTCTGGGCGAGGGCCGATAAAGCTCATATCCCCTTTAAATACATTGTAAATCTGAGGTAGTTCATCTAAACGCGTATTCCGTATAAAAGCGCCGACTCGCGTCACCCTTGCATCATTTTTTTTGGCCCAAACAGCTTTACCATCCTTTTCCGCATCCTGCGCCATACTTCGAAACTTATAAATTGGAAATTCTTTACCATTAAAGCCAATTCGTACTTGTTTATATAACGCGGGCCCCGTACTTTCTAAACGAACGGCAATCGCCGTCATTAACATAAACGGCCACATTAAAAATAGAATAAATGACGCGACAGTCAAGTCAAACATCCGCTTTGTGACATCTCGTAATTGGGAATAAACGAAACCATCAGAAAATAAAGCCCAGCCTGGACGCAACATTGAGACTTCGATGCGCAACAATTCGCGTTCAACAAATGCGACAGGCTCTGTGACTCGTATACCACTTAACTTACAGTCCAGCAGTTCATCAATTGGTATTTGTCCACCTTCACTACTACGGCGTTCATCCGGCGCAACCACCACTTCACTTATATTATGCTCACTCACAAATTCACGCCAGTCTACTGGCATATCCAGCACTAGTTTCTGGTCTACTTCAACTTCACCCTGCCCACAAGGGACACAACCATACAGTTCAAAGCCAAACTGATTATGCTCAGGGTTAATTAGCTCAATGATCGACTGCGCAGTTTTACCCGAGCCTAAGATAATTACCTTACGTGTTAATTGGGCTAAATCAACAGCTTTAAAAAATAGCACCCTAACAATTAAGACAAACACCGAAGAGAATAAAATTGCAAAAACAAGTACCCCTCTCCCTAAATAAAAAACAGGAAATATAAAATAAATCACCGTTAAAATAGCCGTACCTAAAAAGAAATAGCTGACGATTGTTCTCAGCACCATTCCAGACATTCCTTCTCTAAACACACAGGTATACACGCCCATAGCGAGAGAACAACAACTCATCACCACAGCAAAAGCAAATAACTGCAAATTAGGAGAAAGTAAAATAACATCGGAGTCAGGCATCATGTTTCTTAATTCAACGCCAGCAATAACAGCTAACATCAATAAACAAAATTCTACACACGCTAAAAATAAAAACTTACTATGCAAATAGTGATTTAAAACTCGTACATGAGCCACGTATTGGTTACCTTGATTTGAAAGGGTTGAATAATTCTCAGCAAACACTACATTAAGATATGTATTTAGATAATAGACTAGTTATATCATTTGTCTGCGTCGTCCTTTACTATTCTTGAAGAATTCTTAAACACCCTAAGAATCAGCCGCGATATTATGCAATAATATCACGGATTTTTTAAGGCTTTTATACAGTTCGTCGCTTATTTTTAACTTTGTATACAACTTATTGCTTAATTTTTCAGGATCAAAATGGATAAACAAACTAAAATCTGCATCATTGGACAGGGATACGTTGGCCTGCCTTTAGCCGTTGAGTTCGGCAAACACTTTCCAACGATTGGCTTTGATATTAAAGAAGATCGTATTAAAGAACTCCTAGATGGTATTGACAGCACATTAGAATGCTCCCCTGAAGAACTAGCCGAGTCCAAACAACTCAGCTTTACCACCCAACTTGATGACATTCGAAACGCCAAGATCTACATCATTACGGTTCCGACCCCGATAGACCAATATAAAACACCTAACCTCACGCCATTAATTAAAGCGAGCGAAATGCTAGGTAAAGTTGTTCAGAAAGGTGACTATGTCATTTACGAATCAACTGTATACCCTGGCGCAACCGAAGAAGACTGCATCCCACTCATAGAGAAAGAGTCAGGTTTAAAACTTAACGTTGATTTTTTTGCAGGCTATAGCCCTGAACGTATCAATCCTGGCGATAAAGAACACCGCGTCACCAATATATTAAAAGTAACTTCCGGCTCTACACCTGAAGCTGCCGACTTTATCGATAACCTATACAAATGCATAATTACCGCAGGCACTCACAAAGCTAGCTCTATTCGCGTTGCTGAAGCAGCTAAAGTTATTGAAAACACGCAGCGTGACGTGAATATTGCACTTGTTAATGAACTTTCTTTGATCTTTGACAAAATGGGCATTGATACTTTAGAGGTTTTAGAAGCTGCAGGTACTAAGTGGAACTTCTTACCATTCCGCCCAGGATTGGTAGGCGGACATTGCATTGGTGTAGATCCTTATTATTTGACCTATAAAGCACAGTCATTGGGCTATCACCCTGAAATCATTCTTTCCGGACGACGCATCAATGATGGTATGTCGGGCCATATAGCCGAAAGAGTACTTCGCTTGATGACCCAGAAAAAGATTCAAATGGTTGACTCAAATATTTTGGTGATGGGCCTTACGTTTAAAGAAAACTGCCCCGACATTAGAAACACGAAAGTAACTGACGTGATTGAAGAACTTGCAGGCTTTCATACGAATATTGATGTTTACGACCCTTGGGCCGACCCAGATGAAGTAAAACAAGCTTATGGTTTAACACTTGTGAACGAGCCTAAGAAAAATCATTACGACGCCGCTATTATTTGTGTCGCACACGATCAGATAAAAGAAATGGGAATCGATGCGATTAAAGCCCTTTGTAAAACTGTTCACGTTATTTTTGATGTAAAATATCTGTTTGATAAAGAGTTGGTGGATGATCGCTTATAACAAGAAGCACAGCTAAACTAATAATCCCTGTAATTCTGAAAGTTCTTTTGATTTGAGATCCATTTGATACGGCCAATGATGGCACTATCAAATGGATTCGAGCCAGAAAAGCATCCAGAATGACAATAATAGTTACACAATCAACCACTCCAATCAAATCATGGCCACCATTGGTACACATTATATTCTAAGCGCTCTCGGTGGCGCTAAAGCACGCGGTATCAACACCTCAGAATTACTTCTTCACGCTCGAATCTCAGAGAGTTTATTAAGAAACCCACAAAGCCGTTTTCATGTAGACCTAGTTGCCAGACTTTATAGCGGTATCACAACAGCACTTAATGATGAGTTTATGGGTTTTTGTGAAACCCCCGTTAAGGTAGGCACATTTGCTTTAATGGCTGACTGGGTAAGTAACAGCAAAACACTTGAAGAATTACTTCAAAAAGGGATTCGCTTTTACAACCAAATCACCAATGAATTACACATGTCACTGGAGATTGAAGGCGACCACGTTTACCTCACAACCAAACAACGCAAACCTCAGCTAGATTTCGAACACTTTTATATCGAATACTGGCATGTTATCTGGCACCGATTTGCTAGCTGGTACATTGGCAAACCAATCAAACTAATTTCCACTTACATCAATTATACACCATTAGATAAACAAGAATTCGAACTATTATTTCGCTGTCCTACGCGCCTTAACAGCAAATATAACCGACTAGTTTTTCATCATCAGTACTTGCAAGAACCTTTGATCAAGACCCAGCGAGACTTACAGGTCTTTTTAAATCGTGCTCCAATAGATTTATTAACCATTCCAGGCGAAGACACCAGTTTATCCGCTCAAATTTATCAATTACTTGAACCCAAGAACTTTAATGAAACAGAGAAATTAAACATCCCTAATAGCCACGTCATTTCACAACGACTTAATATGAGTGAGCAAACCCTCAGAAGAAAATTAAGTTCAGAAGGCGTTAGTTATCAACAAATAAAGGACAACCTCCGACATAATCTCGCCAACGACTTGTTAGTCGTTAGGCACATTTCGATCGCTCAAATTTCAAAACAATTGGGTTATAGCGAACCCCGAGCCTTTACTCGTGCTTATAAAAATTGGACAGGACTAACACCACACAGATATAGAACCTTAAAACATTCCATTCAAAACACCGAAGAATGAGCGATTATGTCCCCTGTTAGTAATTTTTTTTGTACACTCGAACAGACACAAAATACACAATACAAAGTAAATTCAATAACTTAATAAAATACCACATCCAAAATTCTCTTTTTCTAAATTTCACTTACTAGACATTAACTTATATTATGCACGCAGTTTTTAACCAAGGCATTGCAACTGGTTAATAAACACCCTAGTAATGAAGACAGACCGAGCGGATCTTATGACAACAAACAAAAATCTGAAAGCCTCCTTAACTAACCCTTTCGATCAACAGAAGGAAGTTGAATTTAGCGTTCCTGGACAAGCCTCATATCAGCCAGGGCTCTATGAAGATACGCTAAAAAAAGGGTATGACCTGATCCAGCGCCCTAAAAAAGCGGCAGGCGTAAATGCAATTACTCGTCAGCACAACAAAAACCGTATGACCATTTGGGAGCGTATAGCCCTGTTGTGCGACGAAGACCCGACAATACTGTTTCAAAACTGGGGAAAGAACCTTGATGGCGCATCGCTAGTGACTGCCATCGTACAAATTAATGGTCGAGATGTTGCTTTATATGGCCACGACTTTACAGTTCGTGCAGGCTCAATGGACGCGACAAATGGTAAAAAACTAGCGCGTTTATTTGAGCTTGCAGGTAAACGCCGCATTCCTTTAGTCGGATTAAATGATAGCGCTGGCGCTTATGTACCTGCAGGAGTTGGTGGTTTAGAAGGCTACGCTGAAGCTTTCACAGCACTGCGAAAGATAAGCGGTGTGGTACCCAGTATTATGTGCATGTTCGGCTTTAATGCTGGCGGCGGCTCTTACCTTCCTCGACAAGGTAGTTTTCTAATACAGCCCAACGATACTTTCTTTGGTTTAACCGGTGCAGGCGTTGTTAAAAGTGTACTAGGGGAAGATGTAACGCCTGACGAACTTGGTGGCCCAAGTGTGCATAGCCAAAGTGGCGTGACTGACTTCGTCGTTAAAGATGAAGTCAGTGCCCTAAAAAAGGTTAAACAGTTACTCAATTACCTCCCAAATAACAACAGTGAGCTTGCACCTTTCCAAGCAACCTCAGACCCTGTAGACCGCAAGACTTGGGATATCGATATCTTATTGAAAAAAGCCTTTAACAGCCCTACCGGCTTCAATACCCCTATCGACGTAACCATCATGATCCAACAACTGTGTGACCATGGTGACTTCACTGAAATTCAACAAGAACGGGCACGTAACACCGTCACGGCATTAGGTAGAATGGGCGGCAATGTCGTTGGTTTTATCGCCAATAACAGCGCTGTTTCATCTGGTCAAATTGATATTGCCGCTGCCTATAAAAATGCACGCTTCATTCGCTTCTGCAACCTTTACAATATCCCAGTTATTTTTATGGAGGATACAACCGGATTTTTACCCGGTAAAGACCAAGAAGAGAAAGGTATTGTTCAAGCCGGACGAGCCATGCTTGATGCGATCATTGATTTAAGAACACCCCGTTTTCTGCTCATTATTCGTAATGCTTTTGGCGGCGCTTACGCCTCTTATAATTGCTACCCGACGGGTGCAGACTTTGTCATAGCCCTGCCTTCTACCCGCGCCGCTGTTATGGGACCTGCTGGCGTAGAATTTGTCTACAAAAAAGAATTATCAGCCATTCGCCTAGCGGTAAAAAACAAAGAACAAAATGCTAACTGGGCCGTCGAACAAGAAGCATTGTTAGCAAAGCGCTATGAAGAAGAATTAATGAATCCAAACGAAGCATTGAGCTTAGGCTCCATCTCCCAAATCGTTATGCCAAAAGATTTACGAAAAGTTCTATGTAAAAACATGGCGTTCCACCTAAGAAACTACACACCAGAACCTTTCCAAAGTGTTCAAAGGGAATTCTACTAAGGAGAATTATGATATGAGCAATGAACACTATTTAAACAACCCTTTGACGCATCAAGATCGGCAATTAGGCAATTCTGACAGTGAATGGATCAAAAGTTTCGATTGTACACACCTTCGACCTTTAATTATCTGTCGCGGCCCTATCAGAAAAGAAGCGATTGATGTATTTGAAGAGATGGGGATTTCTCACTATGGTATTTTACTTTCTGAAAAAGACAGTATCGTATATCAAAACGCGTTAGCGCCCGAACTACGTCAGTTAAATAAGCCTGAACACGTTCACCGTGTTCCTGATTACACAGGCGCTGATAATGAAGAGCGTCAGGAACGCATTCGCCAAATCATTCAAATCGCTAAAGAGAATAACTACAATGCTATTTTCGCTGGTTATGGCTTTATGGCTGAAGACGAAAATATGGTTAGCGCCATGGAAGACGCCGGCCTAAACTTTATTGGTCCCTGTGCTCGAACAGTTCATGATGCAGGCCTTAAAGACGAAGCGAAGCGTACCGCATTACAAATAGGTGTAAGTGTTACGCCTGGCATTAACAACGCCACTGCATTAACGCTTCTCAAACAGTACTCTGATGAAGCTTCACTACTTAAACTTGCGAAAGAAACACAATTATCTCTCGACCAGAACCGTTTTGATTCAGCTCCTACACTCGCTGATAAAGCAGATGCTGTACTGGCTGCTAGCTACAAAAAAGGTATTGATCTTTTTCCGCTTGAAGCACTTCAAGAAACCATTCGCGAGCAAGTGATTGAGATTGGACACCAATATCCAGAAAACCGAATCAGGTTAAAATGTATCGGTGGCGGTGGCGGTAAAGGCCAGCGGATTCTGCCCAGTCCAAGCACCTATCAAGGTGGCACGGTAGAACGACTAAAACAAGCAGCAGACCATGCACCTTCACTCGTTTTAGAAATCCTTAATGAAGTGAAAGCGACCGGCAAAGGTGACAACAAAAATATTCTCATCGAACTGAACATTGAAACAACACGTCATCAGGAAATCCAAGTACTCGGTAATGGCACATGGAGCTTGTCACTAGGAGGTAGAGATTGTTCGTTACAAATGCATGAACAAAAACTACTTGAAGTGTCTGTTACTGCTGAAGACCTGCAATATGCCCTCACTCAATCGATAAAAGATGGCCGCGATAAAGAAACAACCGTTCTTAGCCAAGATGTCAAAACACTTGAAGCAATGGAAAATGAAGCGGAACGCTTCGCCGAAGCCGTCGGCCTCGATAACGTTTCTACCTTTGAATGTATTGTTGATCGTGACAAGCATTTTTTTATGGAAATGAATACTCGAATTCAGGTTGAGCACCGTGTCACTGAATTATGCTATCGCTTAAAGTTCGTGAATCCTAAAAATAGTAATGAATCATTTCTGATTGACTCTTTAGTTGAAGCAATGGTGCTTTTAGCCGCGCACGGATCTCAACTACCTAAACCTGAACGTATAACCCGTAACAATGCTTCCGTTGAAGCAAGACTTAACGCCACCAACCAAGCTTTAGCCCCTCACGCAGGCGGTTTAGTTGAGAACTGGTCAGATGCTACTCAGCATGAAATAAGGGATGACCAGGGTATTTGCTTACACAATCCTGATACTGATGTTTTTATGGCTTATCACCTAGCAGGCGCCTATGACAGTAACATCGCCCTTTTGTTAACCGTAGGTGAAAACCGTTTAAACAGTTTTGAGCGCCTTGCGGAAGTGTTACGTACAACAAAAATTCAAGGAAAAGATCTAGCCACCAACCTTGAATTTCACTACGGTCTTGTCAATTGGTTTATCGGAAACAACATTAATGCGCGCCCTACCACTCGATTTATTGTTCCCTATATTAGTGCTGTAGGGTTATTAAAGCAGCAAACCAATAAATTAGACATCAGCTATGCATACCAAAATATCTGTAAAGAAATATTAAGTTCGATCGCTGATCAAGATAGCCTCATAGCAATGAAAACTGTACTGACGCGAAAGCAGATTATGTTAGTGCGTCCTATTGAACATTTGTTCTCTGAACCACACATACTTGCAGGCTGGTTAAGCCTGAACCAGTCCAATTTCTCAGTTAGCGAAAGCAGCGGTAAAGTAAACTGGCTTAAAAATCCAATACAAATATTGGCTGATACTTACCATTATTTAAACATGGACTTTCAAAAGGATAATGCCGCTTCTAGTATGATCTGGGATCATGACGCAGAAGTACTTAACAGCGCACAAGATTTCTATCGTGAACTTGAAAACCGTTTGGACACTAGCAACTTTGAAGACCTAAATACCCAACTCGCCAATAACGCTGCACCCAAAGGCTTTGATAAGTCACTTTGGCAAGCAACGCAAGAAGCTCACCTTGCATATCAAGCGGGCTGCGAAGCGCTATCTATTTTGCCTCACGTTGCTATAGAAACAGATTTTTATGACTTAAACGTTAATGATGATTTAAGTATTTCCATTCCTGAAAAACTTCTTGATGAAAAACTACAAACTCAGATGGCAAAAATACTTGTACCACCACCTCGCGCTAAAAGCGATGAAATATTAGCCAGTTCAGGCGGTATGTTTTATTCTTGTGAAGCACCCGGGCTGCCATCTTTTGTTAAAGAGGGCGATCACTTTGAAGCAGGTCAAACCTTATACATCGTTGAAGTCATGAAGATGTTTAACAAAGTAAACGCCCCCTTTGCAGGAACCATTGCTAAAGTACTGGCTGAAAAAGATGGTGAAATTATTAAAAAGGGACAACCCTTGTTTAAGATTGTACCTGATGAAAAAGTAGAGACGACTTCCCCTGAAGAGATTAAAGCTGAGCGTGAAAGTGCCACGACGCTTTTTTTAGATAAAAGGATAAAAATATGATTACAGCTCTAGACCATATTGCGATTGCTGTTCCTGACCTTGATGCTGCCATCAAACGTTTTGCTGAAGATTTTGGATTAAATTTAAAAGCAAGAGAAGATGTTGAAAGTGCAAAAACCAGCGCTGCTTTTTTCCCAATTTCTGAAACTAGCATAGAACTTGTTCACCCACTAAATGGTGAAGGACCTGTTCAAAAGTACCTTGATAAGAAAGGCGGCGGAATTCATCATTTATGTTTTCGAAGTGATAATATTGAGGAAGATATCGCTCGTTTAAAAACCAAAGGTTATGAATTTTTATCTGATGCACCGACACATGGCGCCCATAATTGTAAGGTGATTTTTATACACCCTAAGAGCTGTGATGGAGTGTTAATTGAGATAAATGAGCCACAAGGTCATTAAATAAAATGACAAATGGTGGAGCGTTTTTTGTTTGATTCAATCAATGCGGAAAACTACCACCATTTTTTTCTATCCATTCCATCGAAGCCTTGTTCCAAGCCATTCTCTTGCCGGTCACTTTTTGCATTTCTTCTCGGTATTGTGAAATATGGCAAATCTGCTCGATCATTCTGACTCTGAAAACATCCTCAGGATCTAAAAATCGCACACCCATTTCAAAACAACCCTTAAGTTCTCGACACCATTGAACTACGGCATCAACTTTAAAAACCGGTTTGGTAGAAGGTATTTTAATTTTAACTATCGCATTAACATGAAATTCAGTTGGTGAATCAAAAGCTAACCCGCCTTCACTCACGTTATTAAGCTTTAGGCTGAGCTGTTCACGCGTACTATGCGGAACAATCACCAAAGGAACCCTAGAAGGGTGACGCATATATTCTCTAGATACTTTAGCGTTCATATTTAGACTTCTTATTGCTTTATATATAACAACTAAATAGCATCCACTCAGGCCTGCTAGGTAAGTGACTGCCTTCATATTCTTGACATGTTATTAATATGGTCGCTGTTTCCGGATTTGTCACATTTTTTCTTGGACGTTTCTGGTATTAAAGCGTATTACTTTATAGCCCTATGCACTATAGCGGCCAATTATTCAACATTAAGCAAGTGCAACTCGCTCGCTAACAAGCCCAGTTTAGCTATCGCTGCTTTAAAAACAATCTCATTTGGTAATGACTTCGAGAAATAAATTTGATGAGAAATTGGGTTTGAATCACTTATCTCTAGGTCATCTTCTATTAAGCCTTGCTCCTTCAATAAACTATGTACTCGCTTAGCAATCGCTTTACCTGAATCTACCCAGGTAACTTCAGGCAATACAGCAAAAAGTTGATTTTTCACTAATGGAAAGTGCGTACAACCTAGCACGATAGCATCAACGTTAGCTGTTCCATCATTCTTTAAAAAAGGCGCTAATATCGATTTAATCACCTCTAGAGGCACCTTTTTACCTGCAAGCAAAGCTTCTGCTTGTAGCACCAACTCATTCGACCCAACCCGAATCACTTCACAGCCTCTCGCATAATCGTCAATCAAGCCGTCAGTATAAGCCCGTCTAACCGTTGCGGGTGTCGCCAATAGGCCTATCCGGTTTGTTATTGAGTGTTTTGCAGCTGGTTTGATTGCTGGCACTACCCCTACAAAAGGTACATCAAACTGCGCCCTTAGTTGTGGCAGTAGCAAGGTACTTACCGTATTACAGGCTAAAACGACTAATCTAGGACTGTGAATAGCAAGCATCGAAGAAACAATTTTTTCTAAGCGCTCTTCTAACGCTCGTTCACTCAAAAGCCCGTAGGGCGCAAAGGCATCGTCGGCAAAGTAAATCACTTGCAATAAGTTATCACCTGCCAATATAGACTGACAAACACTCAGCCCTCCTACCCCTGAATCAATGACAAGAATAGAAGGTGTATTTACCATGTTACTTAGCCAACCGGCGACGCATAGCAGCTAATAAAACCAATAAACAAATACCTAAAGGAATTAAGAATATATTAATTAATTTAAGCGATGTGCCCAAGGTATCTATATCTTGATCTAGCTGATGTTGAACATCTCGTAATTGTTTACGGATTTTTAGCTTTTCAGTCTGAAAGTTTTTTAGCTCTAACTCCTGCTCAGCAGAGAACAAAGCACCATCGCCTTCACCACGTAAACGTTCCAAATCTAACATTTTGGCTTCAGCAGATTTCAGCTCTTCTTCTAGCAACTCCTGCTGTTCAAGAAAGCGCTCTTCGGCTCTTAAACGTAAAGTCTCAACCTTTGTAAAAGGCCGCTTAAAACGCCCCTGACTACGAATTTCAATTAAATCAGGATGACCTGAAAAGTTTTCAAGACCATTAACCAAGAAGCTACCATTGTCTGCCCAAGGTGTAGTTACCTGCTGACCAAAGAAGTTTTGTACTTGCACCCATAGACGATCTGATAAAACATCTGTATCGGCCACAACCATTAAACGAATATTATCTGACTGCATGACTTTCGGAATGATAGTTTCTAATATCGGTGGTTTAGATGCTATCTCTTCTGACGTTTCAACACCCTCTACAGCTTCATTAGCCGCTTCTGTGTCTCTGCCCTCCACTTCATCATCAGTTTGTGGAACTTCGATCTGAATTCCTTCTGGAAATGCCGTTTTTGCTGGCCCCGAAATACGCGCAGCCAAAGTATAACGTTCACCTGTTGGTGTAAATTCGTTTAGCAGGTCTTGCGGGTCATCCAAGGTTAACAGCAAGCTAGTATCTTGAGGTTGAGATTGATCACTCGATAAAATTAGAGGCGTAATTTCTGTTGTACCGCCCTCTTTTTTATCTAAAATCCCTGCTGATGAAAAATTCAAGCTTTCTAAGCCATGTAACACGATATCATCGCCTGTTAACGCCTCCGGAGCCATGCTTAATAAACCTATATGACGCACAGGACTCCGCGACTCACCTACACCAACCACCATAGAGTTAGCGAAGTCCGTCACGATGACATCTTCTCTAAGCGCAAGCCCCCAACCAGGAAATAAACCTGACAAATCAGCCCTCTGAACAGATGGCATTTGCCCTTGAGACCCGATTGATTCTGCATGAGGATCAACAAAAATAAGCGTACGTCCTCCAGCGAGAACAAATTGATCGATTGCAAATAACAATGATTCTGAAAGATTTTGAGGTGCGATTAATAACAGTACATCGACACTACCAATTTCAGTGGCGTCTTCCTCAATCCACTCAACATCAAACCCTTCTTCAATATATTCCATAATGGACCATGCAGGTCGCGCCTGCCGTGTCATATAATCATAACCGCCATTGATTTCAATACCGCTATAAATACCCACCGTTGGCATTTTTTTAGCTGAAAGCGAGGAAATTAATCGTGTTAGTTCATATTCTAAATAAGCTTCACGATCAGGCTGCATAAATGCAATCACATCCTGAGCTTCGGCTTCGTTTTTAGCAACTAAACCAAAATAAATTTCATCACCTTGCGCACCTATTGGCACACCCTGCAAACCGGCTAAAGCCGCTTCATCTTGAGACTCTGAGAAAGGGGCCGGATCAACCTTAATAAAGGTTATTTTTCCATCCGACAAACCAACATATTCCTCCAACAACTCTTCTACACGTTGAGCATAGGTTCGTAGTGCGGGAAGTTGAGAAGACGCTTTCTCTGAAAAATACAAACTTAAGGTAACGGGTTGATCTAACCCTTTAAGTATATTCTTAGTGCCTGATGAAAGCGTATATAAACCACTCTCACTCAAGTCCAGTCGAACACCCACTAAATACTTGGAACTAATAATAATTGTTAAAAACATCAGCAAAAAAACGCCGATTAAAATTTTTGGAGAGGCTATCAATTTCATTTTTTGCTACTTCCTAATCTGCTTTTTTCATATCAATAACTAAAACCGTGGCAAACAACCAAGCCCCGATTAACACAAGAAAATAAACCAAATCTCTTAAATCAATGACACCACGAGAAATAGCATCAAAGTGCGTTAAGAAACTTAAGTTTGCAAAACCATCCACCAACCAAAGAGGCGCCCAACCGGATAAAACATCCTGAACAATAGGAAAACCGCTAACCACAAGCAAAAAACAAACAACCAAGGTTAATATAAACGCTATAATTTGATTTTTTGTTGCTGCAGAAAGGCAAGAACCAATCGATAAAAAGCCACCAGCCATCAACCATGAACCAATGTACCCAGCTAAAATCACTCCGTTATCTGGCTCTCCTAAATAATTAACACTAATCCAGATTGGAAAAGTAAGCAGTAGTGCCAGACCAATAAACAACCATGCAGCCAGAAATTTGGCGACTACGATGGTGCCTGTTGATATTGGCAGGGTCATCAACAACTCAATCGTGCCACTTCGGCGCTCTTCAGACCATAATCGCATCGATACTGAAGGTACTAAAACAAGATATAACCAAGGAATAAAGTTAAAAAATGAAGATAGATCAGCTTGAGCTCGTTCAAAAAAGTGCCCTAAATAAAAAGTAAAAACACCACTTAGCACCAAGAAAATAACAATAAAAATATAAGCAACAGGTGTAGCAAAATAGCTAGCAAGCTCTCGATTTAAAATAACGTTCATTGCACTCATTATGCTTGCTCCTGTGTTGTGTTGGTCATTTGATTCGTCTCAAGCGTTACTTTTCTGAATACATCATCCAGACGCCCAACTTCAACATGCAGCTCATCCAATAAACATCCTCCTCGTTGAAGCACCTGATTCACCTCTGCTAAGATTGGCTGCCCTCCATTTGAGAACACTGTAATCAGATCATCACTGCTCACACTCACCTTTGCGACTTTAGGTATGTTTTTAAGTGCACCAACAACAACTTCGCTATACTTACCTAGTCGTATCGTAACGGCATTATGATAATCTGACTTAGCCGCCAATTCGCTTGGGGTGCCATCAAAAACAATTTCACCTTTGGCTAAAATCATAGCTCGCGTACAAACAGCACTCACTTCTTCTAGTATGTGGGTAGAGACAATAACCGTTTTATCTTCAGACAAGTTTCGAATTAACTCTCGTACTTGGTGCTTTTGATTGGGGTCAAGACCATCAGTAGGCTCATCAAGAATCAAAACCTTAGGATCATGAATTAAGGCCTGAGCAATTCCTAGACGCCTCCGAAACCCTTTGGAAAGAGTTTCTACACGTTTAGCTAAAACTGACTCCAGCTCAACTTTTAACACAACAGAATCAATGCGTTGCTTTAATTCCTGTCCAAAGAAACCTCGCGCTTTACCAATAAACTGCAATGAAGCCATTACGGTCATATCTTCGTAAGATGGTGCGCCTTCGGGCAAATAACCGATTTCATGTTGCGCAGCAATCGGATTTTGTAAAACATCATGCCCCATCACTGAAACTTCACCGGCACTAGGAGATAAAAAGCCCGTTAGAATTTTCATTGTGGTTGATTTACCCGCGCCATTTGGACCTAAAAAGCCCAATACTTCACCGGGTTGTACTGAAAAACTAATATCATTAATGGCACAAAAACTATCAAAATTTTTGGATAAATTAGAGACTTGAATCATGATAAACTCTATTCATAGTGGCAGATTAATAAAACAAAGCGCCAAAAGGCTTTAAACCAAGCAATATAAAGAGGCCTAACGGGCTTTTCAAGGCTTAGTCACTAACCTTTCCACATGGTCATAAACAAAGTGTGTGTTTATTCACCAAAACAGCCACTCATATCTACTAGAACAGCCATTGGCCTTTCAATTTTTGCCATGCTGTTTATGAAAGATTAAACTACTAAACTTACATTTTTTCGGAACTCCCTTGTTATGAGTCGTTTTTTAAACCCAAGCTTATTCATTTCTACACTGTTAAGAAAAATACTTTTTCTCTGGGTTCGTACCGAGATAAAAGGCACCGAACAAGAAGAATTAAATTTAGATCCGAATAAACCTGTGTGTTATGTACTTCAATACAGCTCGCTTTCTGCTCGACTAGTGCTTGAAAATGCCTGTATCAGTTCAGGTTTACCCTCAGCCCACGCACAACTAAATTTAAAAGAAAAGTCATTAAATCGCTCATTTTTCTTTTTATATGAGCGCAAAGGCCGCTGGCTTAAAACTCGCCAAACACCAATAGTGACTGAAGATTTAAAACAGATGGTCTACGACATTTCAGAAGATGAGGACCTAGACATCCAGGTCATACCGGTCTCATTATTTTGGGGACGCTCACCTGAAAAAGAGAAATCTTGGTTAAAACTTTTATTAACTGAAGGCTGGTCTGTTCCTGGCACATTAAAACAGTTACTCATTATTTTACTACACGGTCGACGTACCTACGTACAATTTAACCAAGCAGTATCATTACAAAAAATCTTTAAAGATAGTGATAACGACGCATCACGCGGTGCGCGCAAAGCCGCTCGAATCCTGCGAGTTCACTTTCGTCGCGTTCGACAAACAGTTTTAGGTCCCAACCTTTCTCATCGACACAACCTTGTACAAACGATTATTAATAGCCCTGAAATAAAGGCGTGCATTGATGCCCATGCTCAAAAGGAAGGCATTAGTACAGATAAAGCTGAAAGGTTGGCTTTAAAATATGGTGATGAGATTGCTTCAAACCTACAAATATCAACCATAATCTTTCTTGAGAAAATTCTTAACAAGCTATGGAATAAAATTTATAACGGCATCATCACACACAACTTAGATGTTGTGAGAGAAACAACCAAAGACCACGCCGTCGTTTATACACCATGTCATCGTAGCCATATTGATTATTTATTACTGTCTTCCCTTTTATTTAGTGAAGGCATTATGGTTCCCCACATTGCTGCCGGAATTAATTTAAACTTACCGGTTGTTGGCCCAATTTTACGTCGTGGCGGTGCATTTTTTATGCGTCGAAGCTTCAAAGACAATCCTTTATATTCAGCCATATTTTCGGAGTATATACACACCATATTTAAGCGCGGTTACTCCGTTGAGTACTTTATTGAAGGCGGACGCAGCCGAACAGGTAGAACATTACAACCACGTGCTGGCATGATTGCCATGACATTAAATAGCTATTTGAGAGACCAACAAAAGCCAATCGCTTTTGTACCTGTATTTTTTGGTTATGAGAAAGTACTTGAAGGCAGTTCATATCAGGGTGAATTAAGAGGCAAAGAGAAGAAGAAAGAGTCTATCTTTGGCTTATTTAAATCTTTAAAGAACTTACGCAACTCTTTTGGCAAGGTTAGCGTTAACTTCGGCGACCCTATTTTTCTGAAAGACTACTTAGATCAGCAAGAACCTAACTGGAAAAAGGACATAGGTAATCGGGAGCAAAAACCAGAATGGCTTCCGACAATCGTTAATAAGCTTTCAATCGAGATCGCAACACGCATTAATGCATCCGCTGCAATCAACCCTATAAACATGACGTCACTGGTATTGTTATCAACAGAACGTCATGCGATGGACGCAAATGTGCTGGCTAATTTAATGACATCTTTCTCTTCTATGCTTAAATCGATGCCCTATGGTAATACAATGACCTTTGCAGAAGGCGATGGTGCCGGTTGGATAGAATATGCTGAGGAAATGCACCTAGTTGACCGATTGAAACACCCTATGGGAGACATTATCAACCTTACCGACCATAACGCGGTATCACTCACCTATAACCGAAACACCATCCTGCATTTCTTTGCCGTTCCCTCATTGATCGCCTGTTTATTACACAACAATATCAGCATTGAAAAGCAAAAAGTGCATACTATCTTTAGGGACATATACCCTTACATCAAGTCAGAGCTTTTCCTCCAATGGGACAGTGATGAAATTGACGCTGTTTTTGAAGGTTGGCTAAATGTATTAATCGAGAATAAACTACTATTTCAGGAAGGTGACAAAATTGTACGCCCCGTGATTGGTAGCGATCAATTTGTACAACTTTCAATTCTGTCTAGATTCATCATTCAAACACTCGAGCGTTATTATATCTCTATCGCGATTTTAATACAGGAAGGCTCTGGTAAGCTCGATGCTAGCCAATTAGAAAAACAAAGCACACAAATGGCAGAACGTATGTCTATTTTGTTTGGATTGAATGCGCCAGAATTCTTTGATAAAGCCCTCTTCCGTAATTTCATCAGCAAGCTTCAAGAGAAAAATGTAGTCACTACAAACGCTGAAGAAAAATTAGAATATGGTAACCAAATTGAACGTGTTTCTGATGACGCCCGCTTAGTTTTAAATTCTGAACTAAGACAAGCTATTATGCAGGTAACATCTATGGAAGCTAAAAAGTAATCTTAAAAAATAAATACTAAAAGTTAAAAACCAAACACTGTGTTTGGTTTTCAAAACACTTTTTAGCTTAAAACCCAGTATTTTACTTCAAGCGCTGCATTTAACTTCAAGCAGGCATGTTACCCGTCTTTCCCTTTAGTCCCGCTAAACTCTTAATTGAATAAATATCATAACGGCAACTCTTACCCATTAGCTGATAACTTGGGGCAGGACCTTTAATTGCAAAACCTTTTCTAGGCCGCTTAACCACCACTCTATATCGCGCCTTTTTGAGTGCAGCGCTCAATAGCTCTTCATCATCTAGGTCCTCACCTACAAGAGTTTGAAATAAGCGCATTTCTTTTTTTACCAACGAGGACTTCTCTCTATGCGGATACATCGGATCAAGATAAATAACATCAGCGACCGCATCATTTTGCAAGTTAAGCCATTCACTTGAATTAGCTGATATTAGTTGCATTCTCGATACGATTTCATCGACTACCGAGCCCCGCGCCTCTTCTAGCGCACAAGACAACAATTCTGCAATCACGGGTGATCGCTCCAACATAGTAAGCTTACAACCTAAGGAGGCTAATACGAAGGCATCTCGCCCCAAGCCTGCACTGGCATCTAAAACATCTGGCACAACACCCTGATTTAAACCTACAGCCTTCGCAACCAGTTGACTCTTTCCACCACCGAACTGTCGACGATGCTCTGTTTTACCCCCTAAAAATGAGGCACTTACAGGCCCCGGCGCACCTTTTTCAGTTTGTAATATCGAAACACCTTCATTTTGGTAATACAAAATATAAGGAGGCAAAGAACCAAATTTTTCAAAAAACGTAATCGGTAGTTTTTTCTTATTTAAAGAAAATTCAGCCAAGTCACCTTGCTCATCCAGCAAAAAAGGTAAACCATATTTTTCAGAAAATGATTGGGCACGGCTGACGCATGACGAAAACTTAGCATCAGCACTAACAGACAAGATATGGGAAAGATCAGAATTCAAAAGAACGTATCATACAAATAAATCAATACCAACTAACTCACCTTCTTCAAATTTTTGAGTGGCTTCAATGGTTTGCTGATAACTATTGACCGCATTTTGAGTTTGCAATGGCGCAGAAGCAAGTGAGTTAACACGCTGCACACGATCTGCTTGTAATAAGTCAGCGCGTCGCTTGATTGCACCACTATCTACATTTTGACTTGCTGATGCGTCACTAGGGCGAGTAGTTTGGCTTTCTTGTTTTCCTGCCGGCTCAGGGCTCAGCTGCCGATTCGATTGAAGCGGCGAAGATAAACGAGAATTTACAAGTGAATGTGAAATATCCATGCGTGAAAACCTAAGCTATATTATTTCTTTGGCGATAGAGTCATGCGTTTTTACTATTCTAGCCAGAAAATGCAATGAGTGCCAATAATACAGTACCTAGCAATAGACGATATATCACAAAAGGCGTAAATCCAATTTTTTCTAGCAGCATTAAAAACCAATGAATACAGATATATGCACTAACAAAAGCCACTCCTGTACCCAATATCACTAAAAACCAGTCATCTTCAGAACCTGTTTCAAATAACTCTTTGGCCTTTAGCAAGCCTGCTGCCGCAATTAAGGGAATTGAAAGTAGAAAAGAGTATCTTGCAGCCGCATCACGGGAATAGCCTAGTAAAAGTGCAGCAGTCATTGTGATTCCTGACCGAGAAGTGCCTGGTATTAAAGCAATGGCCTGACTCAAGCCAATAATCACTGCCGATTTAACATCCATACTCTCAATATTTAACAAGCGAGACCCTCGTCGGTCCGCTAAAAATAGCACAAGCCCGAAAATAATCGTGGTACTTGCGATAACAGCAGTAGAACGTAAATTTTCACTGATATAATCATTAAATAAAATGCCCGCTAAGCCTGCAGGTATTGTTGATAACACAATCAACCAAGCTAAACGTCCGTTTTGGGTCTGCTCACGTCCCGTCACACTTTTAAGCCATGCTTGGCTTAAATCCAACACCTCACGCCGGAAATAAATCACAATTGCCAGCAGCGTACCCACATGAACAGCCACGTCAAACGCTAAACCTTGATCACTCCACCCTAAAACCTGTGAGGGTAAAATCAGATGAGCGGAGCTTGAAATAGGTAAAAATTCTGTCAGCCCTTGAACCAAGGCAAGCATAATGGCTTCAAACCATGTCATGAGTATTACGTCCTTAAACCATTAATATATTAAAACAATAGATTCCGGATAAAATTACACCGAAATAACAAAATTGATGCGCATAACACTTTAAATTACAAGATTCTTAGTTATTCACGCCCTGGTAACTTCTGCCACGTCACCTTATCTCGAATATAACTAGGCATCGCATTCTCCAACTTTCCGGCCAAACCTTGTTGAACTGCATTTAATGCTAGCTCACAGATTTCGTCTGCTTTTGGCCGTGCATTCGCATCTACGCGACTCATCCTTTGCTGAACGCCTAATGGAAAGCGCGCTATAAAATCGAACCCACTCCCCACACCGGCAAAGTCTGCAGCCCCATTAGGTAAAGTTAATAACTCCGGCGTACTAACATGCTCACCTCCGCAGCTTTCAACCACTGCTATATTACCCTGTATACCAACCTGGCAAACACTCCAATAAACTTCGTTCATGCGCGCATCTAAGGCTACGAGCACGTTTTTCTCCCCGCTTTGCTTATAACATTGCAAAGCCATCGCTTTTAGGTTTGAAATAGGGAAAATCGAGCAACCCAAGCCATAAGCTAGACCTTGAGCAACGCCAGCAGCTATTCTTAAACCTGTAAATGAACCCGGACCACAACCAAAAGAAATTGCATCGAGATCTTTTAGTTTAATGCCGCTATCTTCAACAATCTGTTTAGCCATCGGAAGTAATAGCTGCGTATGACTTCGCGGAGCAAGTTCACTACTAGAAGTAAATTCCCCTTTAGAATAAAGCGAAACAGAACAATAATCAGAAGACGTATCGAGCGCGAGTATGTTGGACATAAGGAGTATTACTTAAAACATTGCTAAAGAAAGGTAAAAGGTGGGCAAAGCCCACCCTAAAATAAAGGTAGATTAGCTATCTAAGCCTTTAACTATCTGATCTTTTATCTGGTCCATTTCACCTACGCCCTGCACTTTTATGTAGCGTGGTGCATTCTCTTCGCCATTTTCTGCCCAAGAAGAATAATATGTCACTAGTGGTGCTGTTTGAGAGTGGTAAACATCTAAACGCTTACGAACGGTCTCTTCTGAATCATCTTCACGCTGAATGAGTGCATCACCTGTTTCATTATCCTTGCCTTCAACTGCCGGTGGATTATATTTAACATGATAAATACGGCCACTTGCTTCATGAACACGGCGACCACTTAAGCGACTAATAATTTCTTCATCCGCGACATTAATTTCAATCACAGCATCAATATCCACGCCTTGTTTTTTTAAGGCCTCAGCTTGTGGAATTGTTCTTGGGAACCCATCAAAAAGAAAACCATTAACACAATCCTCTTCTTTGGTACGCTCTTGAATCAATTCAATAATGGTTTCATCAGACACTAGTCCACCAGAAGCCATCACTTCTTTAACTTTAATGCCTAGTGGCGACCCAGCTTTAACAGCGGCTCTTAACATATCACCAGTAGAAATTTGCGGAATTCCGTACTTTTCAGTCATAAACTGGGCTTGAGTACCTTTTCCGGCACCTGGTGCACCTAGTAGAATTACTTTCATAAACGGGTTGCTCCCTTAATTTAACTTAAAATTTAAAAAAACTGGGCATATTAAACGCTAATGCAGCCACTTACTGTACAAGCAACCAAGACTTCGTTTTTCTTAAAAACCTACTATTTTTCAATAGATTACAAAAAACACTAAAGGGCTAATCAGTTATCGTTAAATATAAATTTGGTTCGACTGGCTAGTGAATGACAAATACTACAGCCAATAAAGAGGCGACATTATACGGACTTGAACGGAACAGTGGAAGCCTAAGGTAACCGAAGGCTTTTTAAAATAAGCTATCGCTCACTTTTTAGGCTGCCATATGACTAATCATGCCATCTAAACTTCGACATTGTTCGATACAAGTAACCATTAACTCCTGAACACTTTCTTCATCCAAGCCTAAAGCGAGAAACGCTGGCTCAGGATCATATTCAATCAACTCATCACCAATGCCGGCTTGGGCTAGATAATAATTCACTAGCTGGACCAAATTCACATACTGTTCACAGTCACCTTGATAACCCTTGGTTTGGTGCATTGCGGCAGATTTTATACATGCATTTGGCAAACTCCACATTTTAAGCAAAATTGCTCCCATAGAACCATGCCCTAGAGATATAAACTCTTGAGCGCCCCCCATACCAAACACTTGTTTCTCTAAATCAGCCATACTTGCTTCAGGATCAGCCTCCCTTAATTTATTTAACATTTTAAATTCAGGAGGAAATAGGTGACCGATCAACAAAATACCAAAATTATGTAAGAGACCGGCTAAATATGCATCTTTTTCATCGATATCCAAATCTGGACTTGCCATCAACGCTAAGGCTTGACATAAAACCCCAGAATAAAGCGAGTGCTGCCAGAACTTCTCTAGACCTAAAGGTCCGTGCTGTGGAATATTAAAAGCTTTAGATGATGCGATTCCCATTGATAACTGTGCGACACGATCAAATCCCAGCACAATATTTACAGCATCTTTAATGCTATTTAATTCACCGCGAAACGAAAATAAAGCCGATCGAGCATAGCGCATTACTTGCGCTGATAAACTAGGATCTTTTTCGATTAATTCAGCTAACTGGAATACATCTGATTCAGGATCAGCCGTTAAATGCATAATGCGCACGGCCGTTTCAGGCATAGGTGGGAGCTGATATAAACGCTCTAAATTTCTGGCAACAGAATCTAACGAAATATTCCCACTGCAAGCATTTACGCCCTCACCAAAACTCTTTGACTTAACGGTTGGCCATTTAGAGATATGCCCTTTTATCGCGCCCATCATTGCCGTGCGAAAGACCACTCCTGCCATTTTTAATAAGGTACAAGCACAGCCACTTGCTGAAAAAACATAATCATTATCCAGCATATCAACATCCACCATAACGGGAAGTCCATATGCCATCGACAAGGCCGGTAAAGCACCAAAATCGCAATCCCGAAACAATTTACCATGGTGTGCTTCGTCCAAAAGCTGAAACTGACGATTAAATGTTTCATTAATCACCGTCAAATCTAAATCAGCCGGATAGGGAATCACCGCAACAGCAGGCCCTGCCTTATCAATTAAAGGGATGGCTTTAGCACAAAGCTCTGGTACAGCGTTAGCAAGCTCAATCGCATGCCCCAGATGTTCACTCCTAGGGTGATGCAAAGGTTGGTAACTGATACCTTTACTTTCTATGAAGTGATTTAATTTCGACGCAATTGGCATATCTTCACCGTAATCCCTAGCACTATAACTTTAGATTCTTTAAGTGTTAAAGAGTGTAGTTTCTTTTTATCAAAAACACCTTATCCACTTCACAATTATACATTTCCGGGTAACGTATTGTGTAAGGTGATGTAACCCTGCGATTTAATAGCACCCTACCCTGTATTTCTTATACCAGCAGCAATGCCCGCCATCGTAACTTTGAGCGCGCGTTCAACCAGTTCAAGCGACTCATCATTTTCACCTTTAGACTCGCCTTTGCTCTTACCTTCGTTACCAGCCAAACGATCTCTTCTAAGTAGCTCTGCCTGTAGGTAATGTAAAGGATCAGTATAGGGGTTACGGACATTTAAAGAGCCCTGAAATTGAGGATTGTCTTGCTGAATAACCTTCTGCTTTTTAACTTGATTCACTAATTCGATCATTCTTAAAAATCGATGCCGCAAGGTATGCCCAAGAGGCTTAAGGGCTTCAGGCGCAAGCACTTGATCGTAATAACGAGCAATACGCGCATCGCCTTTTGCCACCACCATTTCTAACATATCGATATGTGTTTTAAAGAAGGGCCATTGTTCGAACATTTCATCTAATACTTTTGATTTATCTGAAGCCAGTACTTCTTCTAAAGCCTCATCACTCCCCAACCATGCAGGGAGCATTAATCGCATTTGAGTCCATGCAAAGATCCATGGGATGGCGCGTAGACTTTCGACACCACCACTCATTTTACGGCGAGCTGGACGACTCCCCAACGCAAGTTTTCCTAACTCTTGTTCTGGTGTTGCTGCCCTAAAATAAGCGACAAAATCAGGATTTTCACGCACAGTTTCACGATACGATGAAAGTGAAAGCTGAGTCATTTCATTCATCAAATCACGCCAAGCATTTTTAGGCTTAGGAGGCGGCAATAAACTTGCTTCAATAACCGCATTTAGATAAAGCTTTAAACTTTGTTTAGCGACCGTAGGTAAACCAAACTTAAAGCGAATCATTTCACCTTGCTCTGTGATTCTAAATGAACCTGAGACAGAGCCTGGTGGTTGAGACAAGATTGCTCGATTAGCCGGGCCACCACCTCGCCCTACCGTTCCTCCTCGTCCATGAAACAAGGTCAATTTAACTTCGTGATTGTTAGCCACTTCAACTAAACGCTCTTGTGCCTGATACTGGGCCCATGCTGCAGCCATTTGACCCGCATCCTTTGCCGAGTCGGAGTAACCGATCATAACCTCTTGATGGTTTTGACAATAGTCTCGATACCATGGAATCTTGAGCAAACTATCAATTGCTACATTTGAACCTGACAAGTCATCTAAGGTTTCAAATAAAGGCACAACTCGAATTCGATGAGTAATACCGGATTCTTGTAAGAGTAAAATCACTGTCAATACATCGGATGGGGAGCTAGCCATTGATATAACATAAGACCCTAGCGCTGAAGAGGGCTGTTTCGCAACAGTACGACATGTTTTAAGCACCTCCATCACATCATCACTACAAGGCCATTTTGCAGGTATTAAAGGTCGGTTACTTTGTAGTTCTGTTAACAAAAACTCTTGCTTAGTCGGCTCATCCCAGTCAGAAAAGTCCCCTAAACCAAGATGCTGGGTCAGTTCACTCATCACATCGAGATGCCTCTCAGAGTCTTGTCGGATGTCTAGTTTCACCAGTTCCAAACCAAAACAACTTGCACGACGTATCGTATCTAATAACAAACCATTCGCTACAGAGTACAAGCCTTTTACATGCAAAGATCGATAACAAAGCATTAATGGCGCTAATAGTTCATCATTATTAAGCAGAATATCGCTTTCATCAGCCTCTTCTCCATTTGCTTTCTTTGCGGACCAGTCCAGTGTTGCCATTAATCGCTTACGCAGTTGTGTTAAAATCAACCGATACGGTTCATCACGATTGCGTTTATTTTCAGATGAGTATTTATCCGCCTCTGTTCGCAATTCGTCCGAGCAATCCCACATCGATAATTCATTCATCAAAGCTCGCACATCACGCAAATATAAGTCTGCTGCCATCCATCTGCTTAGACTCATAACCTCTTCCGTCAATTGAGCGGTAACATTAGGATTTCCATCGCGATCTCCCCCCATCCATGAAGCAAAGCGAATCGGGCACGCATCCGGCGGTAAGCTCACTCCAAATTTGTCCTTGAGTGCAATATCAAAATCTCGTAAGAATTCCGGCAACGCATCCCATAAACTATTCTCAATAACTGCAAACCCCCATCGCGCTTCATCAACAGCAGAAGGCCTATCACGCCTGATCTCATCTGAATGCCAAGCTTCACAAACGAGTCGATTTAGTTCATCTCGAATCCGCCCTGCCTCTTTGTTACTTAGATCTGGGCGATCTTGTTTTTCTAAACATGCGGTGATCGCTTCGTATTTTAATATCAGTGTTCGACGTGTTACTTCGGTCGGGTGAGCAGTCAATACAAATTCGATTTTCATATCACTAAGTAGTTCAGAAAGATCTTGTTTTGTTTTCTCTGCTTCTTTTAAGCGATCAAACAGCTCATCAAAGGTTTCAACACCATCTTCCTGATCGGTACGACTTCGACGAACACCATGGTATTGTTCTGCAATATTCGCTAGGTTCAAAAACTGGTTAAATGCTCGCGCTACGGATACTATTTCTTGATCACCCAAGCTCGTCAGCAATCGCACCAATTCAGGGCTTGCATCACCCGATTCTTCATCTCGATCTACTTTGGCTGCCGCACGAATAGCTTCAAGTTTATCTAAAAACTCCTGACCAAGATGTTCTTGTATATTTTGACCCAATAGATCGCCTAATAGCCTAACGTTATCACGCAATGCAGGGTGTAATTCAGACATATTCCATCCTTAAGTAAGTGTTAACAAATACACACAATTCTATTTCCCACAACCAATATATTTATGACTACACTGAAAGTATTAGTTATGAAAATACTTATTGTAAAAAAGTAATACAAGGATAATAGCTTATGAAAATTAAAGCGCTCGCAGAATGTTGGGAACAACAAGCAAAAGCAACGCTAACTAGCGACGAATATTCATTACGTTTGCCAGTTGAAGATGCCGCAAAGATCACAGCCTTAGCTGAAATGTATCCAAAGCGTACTAAAAACGAAATTATCGGCGAATTATTATCAGCGGCACTCGATGAGTTAGAGACGAGTTTTCCTTATATTGCCGGAAAAAAAATCATCACAAAAGACGAAATGGGTGACCCTGTTTTTGAAGACATTGGTCCCATGCCAAAATTTTTAGATTTGAGTAAAAAATATTCATCTGTGATGAAACAAGGGCAAAAAGCGGCTAACGCTTAATACGCAAGCCAAAACTTTTATACAATGTCTCTTATTGCACGAATACCATAGCTCGCCATTGCAGCTATCCATTTGACATCAATGACGAGACATAATAATCCCCTAACGCTCAATTAAAGAGCTTACCCCCTGTTTTTATAAACATATTCCCCACTTCCCTTACTAAATCTAATACGGCCACGCAGGTAGATTTGAATAAAAAAAGAAATAAAACACACTTGTAATCTATAACCTATCACCTAAACTTCAGTAAAGAATTTCACATAGTTTCACATTCATACCAGACACTTAATAAACGAAATGATGATTCATAATAAAACCCCTCTAACCACTTTTTAAACATAGAGCCGCATGTATAACATATTAATCGTTGATGACTCTGAAGATGATGTATTTCTTCTCTTACGTGAGCTTAAAAAGAATGGCTTAGACATAAGACATAAACAAGTAGAGACTGAAGAAACGCTCTTAACAGCACTTGAGAATAATGAATGGGATTTAGTGATTTCTGACCATAACATGCCCTGTTATTCATCAGCAGAAGCGCTTGCCACAGTCAAAGAATTCAACCCTGACCTTCCCGTAATTATTGTTTCAGGTGATATAACAGAAAATACCGCCGTTAATGCCATGAATGCCGGCGCTCAAGACTACGTTATGAAAGAAAATCTTGCGCGACTCGTTCCTGCAATTGAACGTGAAATTCGTGAGAGTGAGTCTCGCCATGAAAAAAGAAAAACAGAAAAAGATCTCGAGCACCTTACAATTCATGACAACCTAACGGGTTTAGCCAATCGTGAACATTTTGAAAAATGTATCCACATAGCTTTAAATGATTCTCAAGCGCACAAGACCACACACACTTTGATGTCACTAGATTTAGATCAATTCAAAATCATCAACGATACAAGTGGCCATGTCGCAGGAGATGAACTACTCAAACAGGTTTCGCTTGTATTACTTAGACAAATCAACAGCATTGATACAATTGCTCGCCTAGGCGCAGATGAGTTTGGAATTTTACTAAAGAATACCAACAAAGAAGCAGCATTCGATCTTGCAGAAACGATTCAAGAACATATAAAAGACCTTCAATTCACTTGGCAAGGCAAACCTTTCACCACCAGCATTAGTATTGGCGTCGTAACCATAAATCAACACACCCAATCGGTCCAAGGGCTAATGAGCTGCGTCGATATGGCTTGCAATACTGCGAAAGAAAAAGGTCATGATGGCATTCAATGGTTTAGTGAAGAAGACCCTGAATACCAACAACGTCGTAATGAAATGCAATGGGTTGGCAAAATAAAACAGGCCATAAAAGATGATCATTTTGTGCTTCACTTTCAACCCATGTTGGGGTTTCAAGCTCATTGTCATGGCGAGCACGGCGAATTTTTAGTGCGTTTAAATGATGGCGATCGCTTAGTTTTTCCCGGTGAATTTATTCCTGCTGCAGAGCGCTACCGCCTTATGCCAATGCTAGATCGCTGGGTTGTTAAAAATGCATTTAAATACTTATCTGAATCTGGGTTAGGCTTTAAAAATGAAGGTACATTTTTCATCAATTTATCAGGAAACTCACTGAGTGATAAATCATTCTTCAATGATATTCGTGCCATGCTCAAGCAATACGCGATCAAGCCTAATCGTATTTGCTTAGAAATCACAGAAACTGCGGCCATTGACAACTTATCAGATGCAGTAGAATTTATATCAGAAATAAGGGATGAAGGCTTTAAATTTGCTCTAGACGATTTTGGTGCAGGGATGAGTTCATTTTCATACCTAAAAACGATTCCTGTCGATTATCTTAAAATAGATGGTAGTTTTGTCCTCAACCTACTGACAGACCCTATCGATCGAGGAATTGTAGAGGCTTGTAATACCATCGGCCATGCAGCGGGTTTACAAACCATCGCAGAATTTGTCGAAGATCAAGCAACAGCTGACGCACTTAAAGAGATTGGTGTGGATTTTGGTCAAGGGTTTGGCATTCAAAGACCAGGTCCTTTAACCTGTTAAATTTGAGTACAAAAATACTCAAAAACAAAACTAGCACCCAACCATTTTTCTTTATTTTGGTTACTCAAAAAAACCGTTGTGTTGAAGATAACAAAACATACAACATGATCAACCTCTAACCTTATTTAAGGTCCTTAAATTAAAGTACTACATCAACTTTCACGACTAAGCATCTCATTTAATATTGTGTTCATTTGTGAAGAATTTTTTATTTTTGGAACCAAAAACAGATTAATTTGTCTATTTAAACTACACTTATAGTACAATTTTCAATCAATAACTTAAAGTTTTGGCCGATAATATTAATAAAGATATTTAAGTAATAGACGATAAACATAGGAATATTAGCACCATGTAAGCAGCCATCAATAAACACTACATCACCTTCCCAGGGGGCGTTATGAGTATTTTTAGCCATTATCAGACTCGGTATGAGCTCACGCAGCAAGAAGAGTACACGCTAGAAGAATACCTTGAGATTTGTAAAAAAGATCCAAGCGCCTACGCGTCTGCCGCAGAAAGATTATTAATCGCCATTGGCGAACCTGAATTTGTTGATACTTCCAAAGACCCTCGCCTTAGCCGTATTTTTTCAAACAAAGTTATTAAACGATATAAAGAATTTAGTGATTTTTATGGCATGGAGGAATGCATTGAACAAATTGTCTCGTTCTTCAAGCATGCCGCTCAAGGTTTAGAAGAAAAGAAACAAATTATTTACTTACTTGGCCCTGTTGGCGGTGGTAAATCCTCCCTCGCTGAAAAGCTAAAAGACCTGATGCAAAAAGTTCCTTTTTACGCCATTAAAGACTCCCCAGTACATGATAAACCCTTATCTTTATTTGACGTAAAAGAAGACGGCCCTCTACTCAAAGAGGATTACGCCATTGACTCGCGCTACCTAGGTTCCATCATGTCGCCCTGGGCAGTTAAGCGTTTGCATGAATATGGTGGAGATATCAGTAAATTTAAAGTTGTGAAACTATGGCCTTCTATTTTAGACCAAACCGCCATCGCTAAAACCGAGCCTGGGGATGAAAACAATCAGGATATCTCGGCCTTGGTTGGTAAGATAAATATTAGAATGCTTGAAGACTTTTCTCAAGATGATCCAGATGCCTACAGTTTTAGTGGCGGCCTATGCTTAGCCAACCAAGGTATGCTGGAATTTGTTGAAATGTTCAAAGCCCCCATTAAAGTACTTCACCCTCTTTTAACGGCAACGCAAGAAGGCAACTATAATTCAACCGAAGGGATGAGTGCGATTCCTTTTGAAGGAATTATTCTCGCGCACTCAAATGAGTCTGAATGGCAAACATTCCGAAATAACAAAAATAATGAGGCCTTTTTAGATCGAATCTCTATCGTAAAAGTTCCTTATTGTTTAAAGGTTACGGAAGAAATAAATATTTATAAAAAACTACTTGAGAGTAGCTCCCTCAGTAAATCTCCTTGCGCGCCAGACACCTTAAATATGTTAGCCCAATTCTCCGTACTCTCCCGTTTAAACGAACCAGAGAATTCAAATATTGACTCAAAAATGAAAGTCTATGATGGGCAAAATATCAAAGATACCGACCCTAAAGCGAAGTCAATGCAAGAATACAAAGACAATGCGGGTGTCAATGAGGGGATGTCTGGCCTTTCAACCCGTTTTGCCTTCAAAATTTTATCACGGGTATTTAACTTTGATACCACCGAAATCGCAGCCAACCCTGTTCATTTACTTTATGTGCTTGAAAAACAGATTGAACAAGAACAATTTCCACAAGAAATCGCTGAACAGTACTTACGTTACATAAAAGAGTTTCTTGCTCCCCACTATGTAGAATTTATTGGTAAAGAAATCCAAACAGCTTATTTAGAGTCATATTCTGAATATGGTCAAAATATTTTTGACCGCTATGTCACCTATGCTGACTTTTGGATACAAGACCAAGACTACCGAGACCCTGAAACGGGTGAAATATTTGACCGCGCAGCGATTAATGAAGAACTTGAAAAAATTGAAAAACCAGCAGGGATTAGTAACCCTAAAGATTTTCGAAATGAAATCGTTAATTTTATGCTAAGAGCGCGTGCTAACAATCATGGCAAAAACCCATCATGGCAGAGTTATGAAAAACTACGCGCCGTAATTGAAAAGAAAATGTTTTCAAACACCGAAGATTTGCTTCCCGTCATTTCATTCAACCCCAAAAGTTCACATGATGACAAGCATAAGCATGAACAATTTGTGGAGCGCATGATTGATCGAGGCTACACAGAAAAACAGGTCAGACTACTTGCGGAATGGTATTTAAGGGTTAGGAAATCTCAATAATAAACAACCAATGGAGGAAAATTTAGAGCTCATGATAAGGGTGCTCTGTATCACCCCCAATCTATAAGAGTTCAATAATTTCAGGTCTATAACCCAGGAGAAGTGAATGGGCTTAACCCATATTATTGACCGTCGACTTAACGGTAAAAACAAAAGCGCCGTCAATCGCGAGCGCTTTCTTCGCCGCTACCGCCAACACATTAAAAAGGCGGTCTCAGATGCCGTGGGAAAACGAAGTATCACCGATATTGACCGTGGTGAAAGCATCAGCATTCCTGGCAAGGACTTAGATGAGCCTACTTTTCGGTCAGGACAAGGAGGCGTACACGAAACCGTAAACCCTGGCAATAAAGAATTCAGCACCGGAGATCAAGTTTCCCGACCACCCGCTGGTCAGGGTGGACAAGGTTCAGGACAAGGTGAAGCCAGTGATTCAGGTGAAGGAATCGATGAATTTGTATTTCAAATATCGCAAGAAGAATTTCTCGATTTCATGTTCGAAGACCTAGAACTTCCCAATTTGGTAAAAAAGAAACTAAAGGATACGACATCTTTTAAATATCAGCGGGCTGGTCATGCTAATAAAGGAAACCCTGCAAAAATCAATGTCGTTCGATCTCTGCAAAAGGCCTATGGAAGGCGCTTAGCGCTCACTGGAAAAAAACGTGAAAGCATAAAAGCACTCGAATCAAAATTGATGGACCTTGAATCATCACCAGAAAATTTCACCCCAGAAATACACGCGTTAAAACTAGAAATTGAAACACTCAAAAAACGCATCAAAAAGATACCATGGATCGATGAATTCGACCTTAAGTTCAATCAGCACATTAAGGTGCCCTTACCGAGCACCAGCGCTGTGATGTTTTGCTTGATGGATGTATCAGGCTCTATGAGCCAAATGCATAAAGACATCGCTAAACGTTTTTATATTCTTTTGTATTTATTTTTAAAACGAAACTACAAAAAAATAGATGTCGTTTTCATTCGTCATCACACCAGCGCAAAAGAGGTAGATGAGGAGGAGTTTTTCTATTCTCGAGAAACCGGAGGTACGATTGTTTCAAGTGCTTTAAAGCTTATGAATGACATTATTAAACAACGGTACCCGTCATCTGATTGGAATATCTACGCCGCACAAGCTTCAGATGGTGACAACTGGAATGATGATTCACCCCTATGCTCAAAACTCCTTAGCGAGAGCATTTTACCCCACGTTCAATATTACGCGTACATTGAAATAACGAAATTAGAGCATCAAAGCTTATGGCATGAGTATGAAAGCTTAAACCCTGAGTTCCCTGAGAGTTTTGCGATACAGAACATCAGTGATGAAAGTGAAATATATCCTGTCTTCAGGGAATTATTTTCTCGTAAGGGGAGTCATCATGAGTAAACAAGCCAAAAACGACTATATCTCGACCGGATCTGAATGGTCTTTTGAACTAATCGAGAAGTATGATGAAGCCATTGCCAAAATTGCTAAAGAGTACAAACTGGATACTTATCAAAACCAAATAGAGATCATTAGCTCGGAACAAATGTTAGATGCTTATTCTTCTGTAGGCATGCCTTTAGGCTATAGCCACTGGTCATTTGGAAAGCAATTCCTAAACAGCGAACAAAACTACAAACGAGGCCAGATGGGGCTTGCGTACGAAATCGTCATCAATTCTGATCCTTGTATCGCCTATCTAATGGAAGAAAACACCATGATGATGCAAGCCTTAGTGGTTGCGCATGCAGCTTATGGACACAATTCATTTTTCAAGGGCAATTATTTATTCAGGACTTGGACAGATGCAAGCGCCATTATTGATTACTTACTGTTCGCCAAGAACTATATTTCTAAATGTGAGGAACGCCATGGTATTGATGAAGTAGAAAAAATATTAGACTCTTGCCATGCCCTTATGAATTACGGCGTAGATCGTTATAAACGCCCCGCACCAATTTCTGCCGAAGAAGAGTCCAAACGCCAAAAGGAACGAGAGTTACACATGCAACAACAGGTCAATGAACTTTGGCGAACAATACCGGTAAACCCTGAAAATGAATGTGAAATTTTGCACACTCGCTTTCCTGATGAACCTCAAGAAAACTTACTCTACTTTTTTGAAAAAAATGCGCCACTCTTGGAACCATGGCAACGGGAAGTCATTAGAATTGTACGTAAGATTGCGCAGTACTTTTACCCTCAGCGCCAAACACAAGTCATGAACGAAGGTTGGGCGACCTTTTGGCACTACACCATCATGAATACACTCTATGATAAAAAGCTGGTCGATGAAGGTTTCATCATGGAATTTTTAACCTCACACACCGCTGTCGTTTATCAGCCACCTTTTGATAGCAAGTGGTTTAATGGTATTAACCCTTATACATTAGGGTTCTCAATGTATCAGGACTTGCGCCGCATGTGTGAATCACCAACAGATGAAGATAAACATTGGTTTCCAGATATTGCAGGGTCAGATTGGCTAGAGACCTTAGATTTCGCCATGCGAAACTTTAAAGATGAAAGCTTTATACTTCAGTACCTCTCACCCAAAGTCATTCGCGACCTCAAACTTTTTTCCATTAAAGATGACGACCAGTCAGAACACTATCAAATCACAGGTATTCATAATGAAAACGGCTATCGATATGTACGTGAGCAGCTTTCACTCCAATATAATTTGAGCATGAAAGAACCCAATATTCAAATTTGGGATGTGGATTTAAGAGGTGATCGATCTTTAACGCTTCGACATATTCCCAATCAGCGTGTTCCTTTAGCGGCTAGCACCGAAAACGTACTTAAACACGTCCATAGACTCTGGGGTTTTAATGTCCATCTCTATAGTGTCGACGAAGATAAGACCATTGCAGAATTCCATTGCCCACCCATAAAAACTGAAGTTTCAAAGGAGCCAGAGGAATAAAAAAACCGATCATTGACCGGCTTTCTACTAACTAATAATCGTTACTTCCACTTCGCCCATGGATCAGAGCTTTGCTTTGCATCACCATCTGAAGATGAAGGGGGCGTGGATGGTTCATGATCATCTTGCGAACCACCATAACTACTATTATTCGTATACCCACCATCTCGTCTAACAGGCTTATATTTGCCTGACCCTGAGCCGTAACCACCCTCTTTATTTCTTTCCGCAGCTTTTCTTGCTCGTTTTTCTTGCAAGCGTTCAGCGTCTTCCATACTCAACTCTGCTGGTTCACCCGGCGTTTGATCCTCCGGCACAATGCGATCTCGAGGAGGTAAAGCAAACTGCGCTGAAGATGCTCTTGGTAAATTTTTAAATTCATATAAATAGAAGACTTCAACTTTTTGACGCGCCCATTCCGTTTTCTTAAGGAATTTCACACTTGATTCAATACTCGGATTCGTCTTAAAACAGTTGATATTTAAATAGGCAAAGAGAAGTCTAAAACCATATTGATCAACTATTTCAATCAACAAATTTTTTAAACTAAGCCCATGTAAAGGGTTATTTTGGTAATTGATTTCATCATTCATGGAAGTGCCCAGCGCTGTAGAGTAAATTTCAGTATTATACCTATCACAACGCATCCAGAATACAGCGTCATATAATAACTTTTGGCCTAAGTTAAGATTCTAGTGTTCTGTGCCCGCATAAATCCACATCGGTACGGTTTTACCTGCGCGCTCAAACCCTAATGCTTTATAAAATTCAATTGCATCACCATCTGCTGTGAGCATTTGTTGGTGAAAATCACCGTAAATTGTTTGCATCGCGGCCATCATTTGTCTGCCAATGTTTTTTCCTTGATATGAAGGATGTACCAACATGTGTGGATAATAAACAACAAGGTGACCATCAGATATCGCATTGCCGATACCAACTAACACGCCATCAATACGAGCTGTGACTAGCGTATGCGAATTTTTAAGAGCCGGAATTAACTGCTCTGGTTTTTCGGCTGATGACCATTGATTTGCCTGGTACAAGGCGATTATTTCAGGCTCTTCAAGTTTTCCGTTAATTTCAATTTCAACGTTCATTAAACATTTCCCTATTTTTCAATACCTTGTATTTTACGCTTTCAAGAAATCATTACCATTAAATTTATCCTCTCACTAAAATCAATGTTTATCATCAGCGAACGATTCAAAATATACTATAATTAAAGGCGTCTTTAAAAATTATGAGTATGACTAATGCTTAGAGGACCAATTGCCGGCCTATTCCTGTCATTATTTCCTATTTTGTTGTTTGGGCAAACCTTCAATATTATTGGGGATGATGACTACCCTCCGTTTACTTTCTATGATAAGAATGCTCAAGTAAGCGGTATTGATATTGAACAAATCCAAGAAATGGCTGATCGGCTAGACATCCAAATAAACATAAAACTGGTGCCCTGGAAACGACTATTAAAAATGACAAAAAATGGCGACGTTGTTGGTAGCTTTGCTTTATTCAAAACACCTGAAAGAGAACGTTTTTCAGTCTTCACTTATCCCGTTCATTACAGCACTTTTAAATTATTTACAACCAAGAAGCATGAGATCAGCTATTCAAGTGTAAACGACCTTTATGGTAAACGCATCGGTATAGAAGCGGGATTTGTAGTGAGTGATGAATTCGATAAAGCCAGCTTGCGTGGTGATATAACCCTGATTCAAATATTCAGTTTCGATGATGCTTTTAGACGATTACAGTTAAACGGAATTGATGCATTTGTTGGAAATGAGCTCGTTGTCCAACATAAATTAAAGCATAAATATACATACACCAAAAACATCTCAGGCATCATTGCCCTCCCTAAACCCTTAAAACAAGCCAGAGGTGCTTATTTTGTTTTATCAAAGAAGTTTCCTTTAGATGACATGCTCTTGTGGCAAACAAAGTTTACTCATACATTAAAAGCAATGGAGCAGGACGGAACAAGCCAACGAATCATTCAAAAATATATTAATTAAGGATTTAACACGAACTACTTTTTGTATTTCCGTGCTTGTTTTAGCTGGCATTCAGTTTGTATGCCTTTTAAGCATTCAAATCCAAGAATTCCGGTCAAAAAGTGCACTATAACGATAGAGACTGAGTTGTGCCAAGCTTTCTTATTAAAGAATAAACAGAGAAAAAATGTGCGCCAACGCTCAAAAAACAATATTTATGTGACGCAGTTCACGATTTTTTAGCATTAAGCCTAGGTGTAAGCCCTATGGACGATCACATTAAGCCCCCCTACCTCCTAATATAGCTACATCAGGACGAAATGTGTTGAGCAAAAAACTTCAGGCCTTTTTGTTCAGTATCATTTAAGTCTTGATAAGTTTAAAAAGTTTTTTCCAATCTGGGCATCCCTACAAAAGCCCAACTTGTGAACGCGGTAATTTGATATTTTTCGGCATCAAATTATCGCTTTTTTTTGCCTAAAATTCAGAGATTCTATCCCCGATTACTCACTAATCCTACGATAAGGCGGTAATGAATTGATAATCAGATTGCCGTAGCGACGTGTAATTAAACGATTATCCAGAATCGTAATCTGTCCTGTGTCCTGCTCTGTTCTAATCAATCGTCCACACGCTTGTATTAGCTTTAAACTCGCATCAGGTACTGAGACTTCCATAAAAGGGTTTCGCCCTTGTGACTCCAGCCATTCACTAATACTCTCCTCTAAAGGATCATTCGGCACAGAAAATGGAATTTTAGCAATCACAACATGTGTTAAATAATCCCCAGGTAAATCAACACCTTCTGACAAGGAAGCTAATCCAAAAAGGATACTTCGTTCACCTTCATCGATTTTAGTTTTATGTTTTTTTATCAGCTCTTGTTTGCTGAAATCATCTTGCGTCATGATATCTTCCCGAAGTTCTCGATCCACTTGAAAATAGACATCATTCATTTGTCGGCGCGAACTAAACAGTACTAAAACCGCTTTATGCTCCCCGATCCATTTCACTAGGTTAGATGAAATTTCTTGCGTATGAGCCTCTGGCTCTCCCGCTGAAGCATTCATATTAGGTATTAATAGGTTCGCGACATTATAAAAATCAAAAGGGCTCTCTACTTTATGATAAACACTCTCTTTTGGAAGCCCTGCTTTCTGGCTTAATCGATCAAACTTCCCCAAAGCGGTTAAGGTCGCTGACGTTAATACCGCGCCATAACATTTTTTCCACAGTTCTTCATGAAGCAAACCACCCGCACTCAATGGACTACCATAAAGAGCGATGTCGGCTTGATTTTCATACTCTCGATACACTAGCCAACGCGCATTGGGTACCCCACCTTCTTTCTGCTCTTTTCCATAAAACATCCATAAGGCATGCAGATTCTCGGCACGGTTACACAAACTCCCAAACACAGGAAACCACTGTTCACCCTCTTCACGAGACAAACCACAGTCTGATTTTTCGTCTACTGCTTTCGTGACTTCTGAGCGAATGTCATCTAATAAACGACAAAGGCTCGCGAACATCACTTTCAATTCACCTGCCATTTCTAACAATTCATCAGGAATAACGGCTTGCTTAAACCGGTATCGCCTCGCTCCGTTCACTTCTTCCTGATCCCAGTCAATCGTCTCAATTAAGAAATCATAAGTACGAGTGAGCCACTCATGCAGTTTTGTCGACACATCAGAAATATCAGCGATATGGCGCCCTAAATAATTACCTTGACCAAGATAAGGTGAAAACTCAACCATCACTTTACTGAGTGATTTCAACCATATGTCAGCACTTTTTAAACCACCATTCACGGTAAAATGGCTTAACGCTTTATCAGCCAAATGATGCGCTTCATCTAATACAAGAATCGACGATTCAGGAGCAGGCAATAACACCCCGCCCCCTAAAGCCAGGTCAGAGAGCAAAAGGTCGTGATTCACGACGATCACATCTGCTTCATCCCAAGTTTTTCGTGTTTCATAATAAGGGCATGAGTTGAAATAGCTGCAACGTCGCTTGGAACACTGTTGATTATCTGTTGATAGTGAACGCCAAACATCATTATCAATCACGCTCTCCCAAGTATCCCGGTCGCCATCCCATTTCCCTGAAGCGTAACTTGAAAGAAACACTTCTAATTCAGACTTATCAACAGTTTGGTTATCGCCCTGAATCATAAACAAGGGTAACGCAGTTTGATCGCTCCCTGTATTTTCAAGCTGTTGATCCAATTTACTCAAACAAACATAACGCCCTCGGCCTTTCGCTAAAGTGTAGTTAAACTCCAAACCGGAGTGTTTTGCTAATTCAGGTAAATCTTTACTCATCACTTGTTCTTGTAGCGCCGTGGTTGCCGTAGAAATAATGACGGTACGCCCTTCTTCCAAGGCCAAAGGCAAAACGGAAATAGAGTACGCTAATGTTTTACCCGTTCCAGTACCCGCTTCAACCACACAAACAGCAGGCGCACTCTTACGTAAACCTTGATCATTTTCTTTGATTGAACCCAAGTATTTTGCAATTTCCGCAATCATCACACGCTGACCAAGGCGTGGCCTAAAGCCTTCACGGTCAGTAAATTTACGATAGGTTGTTTGTATTAATTTTTTTTGACTTTCTGTGAGCATAAAGAAGGAGTTCGATCGATATATGATTAGGCGCTTGTACGAGTGTTAGTGTATAGCTTTACGATACTGACTTGGTGAAACCGCCATTACCTTCCTAAACACTCTCGAAAAATATAAAGGATCATCATACCCCAACTGAAACGCAATATCTGCAATACGTAAGTGAGAACTTTCTAATAAAAAGCAGGCCTGCTCTATTTTTAATTCAATAAAGTGCTGTAAAGGAGAATGTCCCGTTAGTGTTTTATATTTACGATTAAAATGATATTTAGATAACTTACTCACCTTGGCTAAATCATCCAAGCTAAGCTGCTTATGCAAATTATCACGCATATACTCTCTCAGCTCGGAAACGCTCGCTTCTGACAAAGTAGTCCTTATCGGCGAATTATTTACCTGCCGGTAAATAGGCTCTATCAAGGCTAAAGTATGCCGTAAATGATTCGCGACAAGAATGTAATCCGACACACTATACGCTTTTCGCACCGTACGTATCAGGCTGCTAAAACTGGATTGAAGCGTTAAGTCATTAGACCCATGAATAATTGGATAACTCGGCCTCAAAGGAAGCTGATGATAAAAATCACCTGCTAGCGCACCACGAAAATGGCACCAGAATAATGTCCAAGGTGAGTTATCTTGAGAGGCATACAGATGCTTTGTGCCCGGGGGTAAAACGATTAAATCTCCACTTACAACCTGTCCCTGGTAAGAGTCCGTCACTAACTCACCAGCACCAGAAACACAATAAATCATAATATAATCATCATGCCCGATACGCCGCATCTGATGATCATAAGCACGCGGGTAATATCCTAAAGCGGTAGGAAAGCAATCACGAGATAAAGCATGTTTCTCTAACATCAGCAACATATCATCAGGTACCAAAATACGAAAGGCGTCTTCAGATAAAGGCCATGCAGAAGGATCACTCATTAAGTACCTGCTATGAAAAAAGTAGGAAACCCACAATAAAGCAATATCGTCCATATTACCCGCAATTTATGTCATTCAATTTATTTAAAATGCGAGTAACCTTATAAGCATATAATCACCATGCGGATAAACATCATGACAACACACGTTCCTTTACTCATTAATGGTAAGTTCATTCAAAGTGAAAGCAATGAAACACTTCCTGTTTTGAATCCCGCTACGCAAGCCGTATTAGCAGAAGTTCCTTTAGCGACTAAAAAAGAAATTGAAACTGCAGTACAAGGCGCTAAAGCTGCATTTGAGCTATGGCGACATACACCCGTGACAGAACGTGCACGCTTGATGCTGCGTTATCAACATTTACTGAAAGAGCACCAAGAAGATATCGCGGCAATATTAGCCGAAGATACAGGTAAAAACCTTGAGGATGCGATGGGCGATGTATGGCGCGGCATTGAAGTCGTTGAGCATGCCTGCAATATTCCTTCATTATTAATGGGTGAAACCGTTGAAAATGTTGCGCGCGGTGTTGACACTTATAGCATTACTCAACCTTTAGGCGTCACTTTAGGCATTACGCCTTTTAACTTCCCCGCCATGATCCCGCTCTGGATGTTTCCTTTAGCAACGGCGTGCGGCAACGCGATGATCCTAAAACCCTCCGAACAGGTTCCACTCGCAACCGTACGCTTATTAGAGTTATTTCAAGAAGCAGGCGCACCAGCGGGTTTAGTGCAACTGATTCATGGAGGCAAAGATCAAGTTAATCAACTATTAGCTCATCCAGATATTCAGGCAACTTCTTTTGTTGGCTCCGTCCCCGTGGCTAAACACGTCTATCTAATGGCAACCCAGCGATTTAAACGTGCTCAGTGTTTTGCCGGTGCAAAAAATCATATGGTCGTGCTTCCTGATGCCGATAAAGACACCGTTATGAACGCTTTAGTCGGAGCAACAGTGGGTGCAGCAGGTCAACGCTGCATGGCAATTAGTGTGATTGTATTTGTCGGTAAAACGATCCAATGGGCTGAAGAGCTAGCCGAACGTTTATCAAACATTAAACCCAATATTTGGAACAATGCGGATGCCGCATTCGGACCACTCATTAATAAATCCGCTGTATCACGGGTCGAGAGCCTGATTCAGAGCGGCATAGACCAGGGCGCAAATTGTTTAATTGACGGTCGTGGTATTGAAGTTGAGGGTTACCCCGACGGAAACTGGGTTGGTCCAACACTGTTTACAGGCGTCAAAACAGATATGGACATTTACAAAGAAGAAATATTTGGCCCCGTTGTTTCTTGCATCAATGTGACGTCTCTCGACGAGGCGCTTGCGCTTGTGAATGCAAACCCTTACGGTAATGGCACCTCAATTTTCACCACATCGGGCGTACATGCACGTAAATACCAACACGAAGTTGAAGTTGGGCAAGTCGGCATTAACATTCCTATCCCAGTCCCCCTTCCCTTCTTTTCATTTACCGGTTGGAAAGGCTCTTTTATGGGCGACCTACATGCATATGGTAAACAAGCTGTACGCTTTTATACTGAAACAAAAACCGTTACGGCTAGTTGGAAAGAACCGTCAAACCATGCTCCGAATATGTCTATCTCATTAAAGTAACCCGGTATATTAAAAAGTATTAATACAACCATTGAGAATAAAATGAATTACGACTTAACTGACGACCAATATGCTTTTCAGCAAACCGCACGTAAATTTGCTCAGCAGCAATTAGCGCCTTTTGCAAAAGAGTGGGATGAACAACAAACATTCCCAAAAAATGCATTTATTGAGGCGGGTAAGCTTGGATTTATGGCGATGTATGTCCCTGAAACTCAAGAAGGTATTGGTCTAAGTCGATTAGACAGTGCAATAATCATGGAAGAGCTAGCAAGTGAGTGCACTTCAACGGCAGCATTCATTAGTATTCATAATATGGCGTTTAATATGCTCGCACGTTATGGGCAAGCATCCGTTCAACATACTTGGTGTACTGACTTAGCATCTGGAATAAAACTAGTCAGTTATTGTTTAACAGAGCCGGGAGCAGGCTCCGATGCGGCTTCACTCAGCACCAAAGCAGAAAAGCATGACAACCACTACTTATTAAATGGTACCAAAGCATTTATTTCTGGTGCTGGTGAGACTGATTTATTAATTGTCATGGCGCGCACAGCTCCTGATGGTGCAAAAGGCATTAGCTGTTTTGCGGTACCCGCTGACTCAACGGGGGTTTCTTTTGGCAAAAAGGAACAAAAACTTGGCTGGAATAATCAACCCACGGCATTAATTAACTTTGACAATGTACGTATCCCACTCGACCATCTATTAGCAGAAGAAGGCCAAGGCTTTAAACTAGCGATGGAAGGCTTAGACGGCGGACGTATTAATATTGCTGCTTGTTCACTTGGTACCGCAAAAAAAAGCCTTGAATTAAGCATTAATTACGTTAAAGAGCGTAAACAATTTGGTCAAGCGATCAGTGAGTTTCAAGCGACACAATTTAAATTGGCTGATATGCTGACAGAACTAACGGCAGCGAGACAAATGATCCGGTTGGCGGCCTATAAATTAGACACCAGCCATTCAGACAAAGCAACATACTGTGCCATGGCAAAGCGTTTTGCCACCGATCTTTGTTTTCGTATTTGTGACGAAGCCTTGCAACTACATGGTGGCTATGGGTATATCAAAGAATATCCGATTGAGCGACATTTTAGAGATACTCGTGTACATCGGATTTTGGAAGGTACCAATGAGATAATGCGTATTATCATTGCTAAACAAATATTAGCCGATGAAAATATGAATCTGCTTAGTTAGTAAGTTTATATAATCAGTTGCCCAAGAACACGAACGGCATATCGCCTAGCACTCAATTAATATGAATTAAAAGGTAGTAAAAATGACGAAAACAACACTTTCTACAACGGATAAAATTCAAGTTAAGATATTGAATCATACCGCCCAAATTACGATTAATAACCCACCAGCTAATACTTGGGATATGGAAAGTTTAACAGGTTTAAAATTGGTGATTGAACAATTAAATACCATGCCTGAGATTATCGCGATCGTCATACATGGACAAGGCCAAAAATTCTTTTCGGCGGGTGCCGACCTCAACCAATTTGCTGAAGGTAATAAAACCAAAGCATCTGACGTGGCGCACAGTTTTGGTGAAGCTTTTGAAGCGCTAGCCAACTTTAATGGTATTACCATTGCTGCAATTAATGGCTACGCAATGGGTGGTGGTTTAGAGTGCACGTTAGCCTGCGATATGCGTATCATCGAACAACATGCACAAGTGGCATTACCAGAAGCGACGGTTGGCCTACTTCCTTGTGCGGGTGGCACACAACGTTTGTCATGGTTAATTGGTGAAGCTTGGGCAAGCAAAATGATTTTATTAGGCGAACGAATGGATGCAGAAACGGCAGTTAAAACAGGTTTAGCGATTGAAGTCGTTGAAACCGGCCAAGCACTTGAGTATGCACTGGCTTTAGCAGAGAAAATCAGCAAACAAAGCCCTGATGCGGCACGCGCTTGTAAGCGTTTATTAAACAAAGCAAGAGAGAATGCTATACAAGCAGGTCTTGAGGCTGAACGAAGTGAGTTCATCGATTTAGTCGGTGAAAGAAACCAACTGGAAGGTACAAATTCATTTTTAGAGAAGCGTAAGCCAAAGTGGTCTCACGTCTAAATCAAACGATCATTTAGGTGCCTAGCGCACCTACGTAATGAAATAATCTTACGTTTTCTTTAATATAAAGATTTACATTCAAAGCGAAGGAATGAATACATATATGAGCCACCCCTCCGATCAAGAAAGCCTAGTTATCAGTGAGTTACAAGCCAATACCGGAAAGATTGGTATGCTTAGGCTTAATGCTGAAAAGACCTTAAATAGCTTAACTTTATCAATGGTTGAAGCCATGTCTAAGCAACTAAGAGACTGGGAAATTGATGTAGACATCGCCATGGTTGTTTTAATCGGTAGTGGCGACAAGGCATTTTGTGCTGGCGGTGATGTTCAAGAGCTTTATCAGTCCGCGATTGAATCACCGGGTGGCCCATGCACCCAAGGCGAGGCTTTTTTCAAAAGTGAATACCAATTAAATTACCAGCTTCATACCTATTCTAAACCAATTATCTGTTTCGGTAATGGCATTGTGATGGGAGGCGGGTTGGGCTTAATGGCTGGAGCCAGCCATCGCATTGCAACGGAATCTACTCGTATTGCTATGCCAGAAGTTACCATTGGGCTTTTTCCTGATGTCGGCGGCACTTACTTTTTAAATCAAATGCCCTACAATTTCGGGGTATTTTTTGCCTTGACTGGCGCAAGTATCAATGCCCGCGATGCGCTTTATACCCGATTAGCAGACTATGTAATCCCTTGGAATACGCACAAGAAACTACTAGAAAACCTTCAAAAAATAAATTGGGACACCTCAGATATAGAAAATAGCCATCACCTAATTGATGAACAAATCAAAGTTTTTTCCATAGATGAGCAAGACTTGCACGCCATGATGCTCTCTGAAATTCAGGTTCATCACAAATTATTAGAAACTATTTGTCTTCATAACTCTTTAGCTGAAGTATTACTTGAAATTAGTCAGTTCGATAAAGACAACCACTGGTTCAACAAAGCCAAATCAGCAATTACGCACGGTTCACCGCTATCGTCTGTTTTAATTTATGAGCAACTGAGGCGTCACCGTCATTCAAGCATAGAAACGGTCTTTCTATCCGAATTTCAACTGGCGACGAATGTCATTCGTTACCCTGAATTTACTGAAGGTGTGCGTGCCCTGCTAATTGATAAGGATAAATCACCAAAGTGGCAGTTTAAGCATTTTAGTGACATACCTTGTAATGTATTAGAGCATTTTTTTACGGCTCCTTGGGATACAAACCCATTGAAACTTGGCCATTAAATCGGCTATAGCGGCAAAAATCAAACAACAATAGGACGACTAACATGAAAACAATCGCATTTATTGGTCTAGGCAATATGGGCGCCCCCATGGCATCGAACCTGCTAAAAGCGGGTCATACAGTTCGCGTGTATGACTTAGTACCTGAGGCACTTAAAAAACTAGCTAAAGAAGGTGCATATGTAAGCGAATCGGCCAATGATGCCTGTTTAAATGCCGAGGTAATTATATCGATGCTACCGGCTGGCAAACATGTCGCGGGCCTATATTTCGGCTCAGACGGTAACAATAATGGCCTACTCAATAGCATAAATAATAACCCCCTCATCATTGATTCTTCAACTATTGATGCAGAAACAGCCATCGCTGTTCATGAGGCGTGTGAGAAATTAGGCTTGGACATGGTCGATGCACCGGTATCAGGCGGAGTCGCTGCGGCTCAGTCAGGCAAACTTACCTTCATGTGCGGTGGGTCTAAACAGGCATTCGAACATGCTCACGATGTATTAGCAGATATGGGGCTTAATATCTTTCATGCAGGTGCAAGCGGTTCAGGCCAAGTCGCTAAAATGTGCAACAACATGTTATTAGCGATTCATATGATTGGCAGCTCCGAAGCCTTAAAACTCGGCACTAAAAATGGCTTAGACCCCAAAGTACTTTCAGATATTATGCTCGCAAGTTCAGGCAGTAATTGGAGCCTTGAAAAATATAACCCCTACCCTGGCGTGATGGAAAACAGTCCCGCATCAAACAATTATAAACCTGGATTTATGGTTGATTTGATGGCAAAAGACCTCGGGCTAGCACTGGACAATGCCGCAACAATAAACAGCAATACCCCATTAGGTAAACTTGCATTAGAGATGTACAAACAAAAGCAGGACCAAGGCGACGGACAGAAAGATTTCTCAAGTATCATTGAGCTAATCAGTCAAGACCTAAAGAATAATTAGCTAAAGCTTCCTTACATGATTACCAAATATGGCTATCTAACTATTTAGCACACTTCTGTATAACTGCTGCATATCGAACTATAGTTACCCTAAGGTAATTATATTTTAGAGAGGTGATATGCACTCGCCCAAACTAATGACCGTACTACTTTTTTTCCTCATTCAAGTTAATGCGGTGCACAGTGCGAATGTAACGATGTCTTTTGGTGAGAAGATCCCCCCTTTTTGTTTTCCGGAAACCAATTCAGGCCTTGAACTTGATGTCATTGGTGAAGCATTAGCTTATCGAGGTCATAAGTTGATTCCTAGTTATTATCCTTTAGCGAGAATCCCCATCGCTTTCAAGCAAAAACTTGTCAATGCAACCATGACAGACTTAGGTGAAGACCTTACGACTTACGGAGGTCATTACGGTGACCCAGCAGTTTGGTATGACAATGTATTAATCACCTTAAAAGAAAAAAACTTAACCATAAACAAACCTGAAGACTTAAAAGATCTATCGGTCATCTCATTTCAAGGTGCTTTAAAACGTTACCCAAAATGGTTAAATCCGGTCAAAGCAGCTGGCAATTATTACGAATTAAATGATCAAAAGCTTCAAGTTTTAACCTTAAACAAAGGCAGATATGATGTGGTACTGAGTGACCGCAATATTTTCAAATATTTCAGTTTACAGCTTAAAAGAACAGCAAAGTTCTCATCTAAGCCTATTATAGAACACAAGTTTATTAAACTAGACCTAAATAACTACAGACCGGTTTTTAGAGACGCCGCCATAAGGGACGACTTTAATCTTGGTTTAAAACAATTGAAAGACAATGGTCGTTACCAAGAAATCTACGACCATTATCTTAAAGAATAATATTGTTAAAATTTGAAGGATGCACTACCACTCAGCAATTTATACTCCAAAAATTCATCGTGATGTACTTCGACATAACTCATACCCAGTTGTAAGTTTGATAAAATATAATAACTCGCATTAGCATTCACAGAGTAACCATATAAACCGTGATCAGAATCCATTTTTCTGTACCTTAAGCCTATTTCAGCTTTTACTGTGGGAAAATAGCTAAGACTTACCGCTCTAATACTCTCATTCCTCGTACTAACATTTGCATTTCTAACTGTTCCATTTACAACCTCAAGGCCTATTTCCTCAATGTCTATCTTTGTATACTGAAGCCCCACTTCAACAAACCCTAAGTCACCTAAAGCATATAAGTAATGTGTTCCTACACCGTAACTATCTACGTCATTATCATCTTCGTAAAAACCATATACACCTAAGGTTTCATTAATAAACCAGCCTACTGTTGCACTTGTAATATAACGACGATCAACGGTCGAACTTGTCCCATCAGCATAGTCATAATGTGAACTCCCAATTCGGGTATATTCCAACGCTGTCCACACTGGAAGCTCCGCATTAGCTAAGCGCATTCCAATTGATGAGTGATGAGCATCTGCCTTTCTTAAAATCTGCCCGCCTCTTATAGCGAAAAGATCAGTAACACGCGACTTTGATGAGTTTAAAAACAAGCCTGATGTACGCGTATAAAAAGGTATTAAACTGTAGGGCATTGAGTCATTCAATTTAATGGGTTCAAGGTAAGCTGCTGCATATAAACCAAGCTCCTCACCCTCTGCACTACCCTCATAATCTATATCTTCTCCATAAGCACCTAAAGAAAACTGATAACTAGAGTCGGCCGATACAGTTAGGGAAAATAAACTAAAAATGACTAAGGCAGTAGCCTTAAAAGCACATGAAATTAAACGCTCAAACATCTGGTTAACACCCTTATAAAACGTTATTAATTACAGTCAAAATTTTGAGCGGGTCATTTTGACAAGTAACTGAAGAAACGCAAGCCGGATATACGCAACTTTGAACTCAAACAAGTTACTTTCAGGTAGGTGTTATTACTGATAGATGTTATTAAAGTAAGGCATTATTACAGTGAGGCACTAAGCCTTAAGCAAGAGAAAAAACCTTCTTTTAACTCGTGCTGATTTTTAGTTATAAAACGGGAAAAAAATAGTTGAATGCAGCACCAACCCAAGAGAGCGCTAATAAACACCAAGGTAACCAGTGTTGTTTAACAACGACTGTTTCTAAAACTTCCTGTTCGGCAATAATATTTTTAGCTTTCGCCACAGACTTAAGCTGTTTACTTAACTCCCTTGCTTTGGACTTTTGCTGTTTCTTGTAATGCTCTATACCCTTTTGAATACCTTGGGCGATTAGTTTTGTTTGCTCTTTGCTTTGCCCTGTCTTTTGGGTGCCACGTGCAATTTTCGTTGCTTCTTCTTGATTTTTTTCATCGGCTTGGGGGTGCCGCTTTGAATACTTAGCCATGCGCATACAGTCCAGATATTTTGGAATCGCTATAGTCTAAAGGACTTTGATGACTGAATACATGGCTCTTATTACTTAATATCATTTTTAACTAAGCTCTGGTCGAACTGTGCAGTTTCGACCGGCCTCCTTCGCTTTATATAGGTTCTCATCTGCACATTTGACTACTTCCTTCGTACTTAGGCCTTGCGCTGAATTGGCAATTCCAATACTAATTGTTACCGATATCGACTTATCTGGCTTCGCTTTTTTTACACTGCCCCGATTCTCTGCTCCTTTTTGCTTGTCCTGTTCACGATCTTCTCCTCGCAAGGTCATATGATAGTGTTGAATCGACTCTCTCACAGCTTCTAAATATACATAACAGGCATTAGCATCACTACGATTGAAGATCACCATAAACTCTTCGCCACCATAACGAAAAGCGCGCCCACCACCTGCTACTTGGTGAATTCGACTAGCCACCATTTTAAGTACCTGATCCCCGACATCGTGCCCATAGGTATCATTGAATTTTTTGAAATGATCAACGTCTAACATGGCAATGGCATATTGCTTACTTAAGGTCGGTAAATAATCCTCCATTGACCGTCGACTAGGAATGCCTGTTAAGGCATCCATATAAGTCACTTGATAATTACTTTGCTGAAAAAGAATAAACAAGGCTAATAACAAGCCAGTAAAGCCGAGAGACGAAACTTCAGGTGTCGCGAAATCAACAAATACAACAAAACCGACAAACCATGTTAGCAATAAAGCATACTCCGCCGCACTTCGTTTCCAGATAGCCATAAAGCCAAGCACAACAACCGTTATACCATGACAGAGTAATAGCAAACTTGTAAGCCAGTAATGCTCAGTGAATGTAAAATACGCAGGTAGTTCAATTACTTGCCAGCCTAATATCACAGACGGTTCACTTCCCCAAAATAATAACATTAGATTGCCAAGCCCTAATGTAAGTAAGAAGGTTAAACCAATACGTGTCATCAAACCTTTTTCAGGCATCAAAGCGCTGATAATTAGTTGCGCACAAAACAGAACATTGATGCCGATAAACAAACTTTGGGTTGAAGGCTGACTTAAAGGCGATTGTAAATGTGACTGTATGAACCAATAAACAAATAAACAAATCACAATCGGCGCGATAAACCGACTTCGATTAAACATTGACGCAAAACATAGCAATACAATACCCATCAGATAAGGCATCGCTCTAAGCACATTTACATCAATTAAATTCAAAAGCTTACTATCAACAATCAAATATGAAAGCACGACAATTAAGAAAGGTGAAATACGCCAAAGGGTTGAAAATATAGACACTGCATCAACTTTTAATTAGGAAAGATTACTATAGTGTAGACGATCTTATGTCAGTTTTTTATCGCTAATTTTGTTATTACATTCAGATACATAAGATTACTCTTCAACAACCAAACATCACCAACATTACATAATTTCCCCCTATAATTTCGCTCCTCAAAAAGCAGTTAAAAATCAGTTTACCTTATCAGTCAAGAAGGTATGCAAATGGAAGAAACGGTTTTATACCTACACAGGAGTTCAAAATGATTAAGTCTATAACGACGATGTTCAGCATTTCACTAATGATCTTATCAAGCCAAGCTTGGGCCGACGCTTTAATGACTAAAGCACAATATGCTGATTACAGCGTACAGTACCAATGTGCCGATCTAAATTTTCATAATGATATGGAAAAGAAAGAAGCAGAATTAATTCGCATTGAAAATAGTTTCGGACTTAATGACGACAACTTTGATGATTTTGATGAACTAATCACCGAGTATGAACGCGATGATGCTTTATTGGATTCAATCAGAAATCGCGCTAAAACAGAATGTGCTTCATCCAGTATTGCATCCAGTACATAATTCTTACATTACTCATAAATAGGCACTACTCAAGCCTTTGATCTTTCAATTTAATGACTCAAAGGTTTGAAAATTTTATTTCAAACCGCATCAACACAGACGGGTTAGCTTTAAAAGAGTCCTCCCTAGGAAAAAGTAACTCCGGCGAAACCTCATAAAACAGCCAATCTTTGTAAAGCAGTCTTCGATATGTTGTTTTAAAGTAATAATCAGTCACGATGACATTAGGTTGATTCTCCGACAGTAAGCCTAGCTCATATTTTATTGCTCTAATTGAACTAAGTTTCTTTTTGATAGAAAAGACCTGCGCATACTCCATCAGCCGTTCATTATGTCGCCATCGCGCTTCACTTTTTGAAGCGAAGTAATAACTATGAATCGGTTTTTCAAATATAAATTTCGTTGTTTCTCCCCAGCTATCGTCATGAAAATAATAAAGGCTTTGGTATGTTTTGAAACCCCAATCATGAGCCAAACTCCATCCACGCTTCAGTCGCATTCGCCAAAAAGGATTAGGTTCGTGATTAAGTTTAACCCCTATCGAGGTAGACCTTTTCCAGTTTTTAGCGGAATCAAATACATATTGAAACGCGCCAGTCGTTGTAGAGATTGCAGGATCGTCATCTTGCAAAGAGCTATCTAGATTCGCTTCGCTTAATGTTTCTTGTTCAGGTATCTGACTTTCAACGACCAATTTAAGTCGTTTTTTTACCGTAGGTAAATCCAATTTAAACTTAAACACACGATCAAAAGAAAGCTCACCTTTCTTAGAAAATTTAATTTCTAAACCCAGCCTTAAAAAACTAGCATTTTCTTTATATTCAACGGCTTCACCTGCAAAAAACAGGTCTAATTGTGATCCTGTATTCCCAATCATGCTGGACCATTCATTGCGTTTATCAATCAACCATTTCGCAGACTGCTTGGCAAATGAAGTAGGCTGCCGGTATATTTCATTTAGGCCAAATTTGATTTCATCGGGTTGATATACACGCCAATAGAAGCTTTGATAAGAAAATTGATGTGCGTGACCATATAAGAAGTATGGAGACGGTTGAACCAATGCACCAAAACTAAGAGATGAGAAAAGAAAAACACATAGGCAGAACACAGCACGCAGGATGAACTCTGTACGCGAAACTATATTCTTAATTTGCGCTATAACTATATTCACGTTTTATTTCTACTACTTGAACACTATAAGAGTCATACCATTGAGCACGCCCTAGTTCTTGGGCAATCGTATGCTCAGCATCCTTCCTCCAGCGAATAATGGATGCTTCATCTTCCCAGTATGAAATAGCTATTTCTTTATTGCCTTCCTCTGTAGCGGTAATGAAGTCGACACACCCATACTTTTTGAAAGCAAGCTCCCTCATTCGCGCCACAGTTTCACTATAAAGCTCATCTTTAACAGCGGGTTTCGCTCTGAAAATAACAGCAAACATTACGGACCTCTGTGATTATTTTTAGATGGTTAAACTGAATCATAGCTTTAACTAAACATCCTTAAGCCCGATATTTTTTCGTAACCTTGAAAGAGATACGGGGGTAATGCCCAGAAAAGAGGCAATATGGTATTGCGGTAACTTTTTTACTAACTCAGGATATTGTTTACAAAACCATTTATAACGCTGCTCGGCATTGCCCAAAAGTAATTGCGCCTCTCTTCTAGCATTTTTAACAAACACCGTTTGTAGTAACTTGATTTCTAATCGTAACCATTCTGAGTTATCAGCTCCGAGTTCATAAAGATCGTTATAGTCTGCCAACATGAGCTGCGTCGGTTCGAGTATTTCCACATAATATTGGCAGGGTTCATCACTAATAATAGCACTGACTGGTGCAAAGACTTCATTCGCCTGATAGAAGTGTTGGTTTACTTCATTCCCTGATTGGTCGATATAGTATACTCGAAATAAACCTTTGAGGATGAAACAGAGCTCCACACAAAAGTCACCGGCTTTTATCCAATGCTCTTGTGCCGCCATTTCACGAAAATAGAATTTACTCGCTAAAGCGTCCCAGCAGTTGAGTGATGTTTTGAGCTGATTCTCAAATTCTTTTTTTAAGCGTTCATGAGCTTCAGTCATCGTATAATCAGTCATTAATCCATTCCAGATAAAATCAAATATCGTATCCTTACGATAACATAGCGCTGACTACTTTAACTATCTTCTATTCCGAGGTTGCAGGATAAAGAATTTTCAGCTCATTTAGCTTACCTTTACTTTAACCTGGGCGAGCACTTTATCTGTAGATTAGGTTTTAGCTGGCTCAAGCCTTTCAGGGTCGGCCTCATACCGTTCTTCAACATATGCTGGGGATTTATAAAGAATCTTTAGATCCCGATACGTCACGACATCTTTTAGCATCTGAATAAATTCATCTAAATTTAAACGTAATGGATTTAAGGTTGTTGGTTGACGACTTGTTAAACCATACTCAATTTTTCCTGCATCTCGCTCATCAACAAAGGTGCCAAAAAGTCGATCCCAGATAATCAGCACGCCACCAAAGTTCGTATCAATTTGGGCTAATTTACATCCGTGATGTACTCGATGGTGTGAGGGGGTATTAAAAATTAACTCAAAGGGTTTAGGTAACTTACCCACCATTTCAGTATGAATAAAGAATTGATACGCAAGACTAAGCTCTATCGCAATCATCGTCCAGTTTTTGTCAAAACCGATAATCGCCAAGGGTATCCACCATAATACCCAGCCAAAATTCAAATCCAAAAGAAAGTTCTGACGTAACGCTGTTGAGAAGTTCATAATTTTTGATGAATGGTGCGTCACATGTATCGACCAAAACCAACGCACTTTATGCATGGTGAAATGATAAAGGTAAAAGAAAAGATCAACAGCCAAAAAGAAAAATAAAATACTTAAAAAACCATCGTTAATTTGATATTGAAAACCAAACTGTTGAACGTATTCATAAAAAAACTGAATAAATACCGCAATCGCAATGCCGTCAAATACTTTATATAAACCACCCGTACTAATATTCGCGATCGTTTCTTTAAAATTATAGGCTTCAGGACGGCCTTTTCTTCGCCAATACCATGCTTCCAGCATGATAATACCTACAAAAACAATACCAAAGGTCACTATAAACCCCAAAGCATGTAATACATCCGACATAATATTATTACCTGTAATGAATTTCATTTATTCAATAGACACTAGTTTAATCAAGTTTAGAGGTCTATTATTGGCGTATGCGGCCTACTTTTTGACAATCTGCGCCACACAATCATTCATTTACACAAAAATAGAGTATGAGAAAGCCATGCTAAATGATTTTTTTATCACCCGAGATGTCATTGGTTTTCTACAAAATTACTTAAACGTCGCAAATATTGACTTACCTTTCTATTCAAAAAAGCTAGATGACCTGAGCTTAAAACAACAAATGTCTTTTCAGCAATGGTGGGACTTACTCGATGAATTAGAAGCGGAGCTCAGAACACCTGCGCTTGGCTTACAGATAGGTCGTTATATTAAAGTGGAGCATTGTGGTGTACTTGGGTATTTATTTCGCACCAGCCGTAATTTGGGCGAAGCCTTACACTGCTTTAAACGGTTTCAACGCCTTATTTATGCCGGAAGCCAAGCTGAGATCAAGCATATTAATAGCGAAACTTTCAGTGTGGAATGGGACCCTGACTTTGGTTATTCCAGTCAACTATCAGATGAATTATTACTCTCATCCATGACTAATATCACACGAGAAATCATCCAACCTCATGCTTTGAATCTTGTACAAGTAACATTCACCCAGCCGATCATTGAAAAAAATCTAACGATTTATGAGTCATTCTTCGGCTGTCCAGTATTACCAAAACAGCGGAAGTTATCTATTTCATTTCAAGTCAGTGACTTAAGTTCTCCAATTCAATATGAAGATCCAAATTTACATAGTCTGTTAGGTAAACAAGCAGAAGAGTTACTTAGTCATTTACCTGAAGACGACATGTTTATTGTTGAGTTACGTGATACGGTCATTCGCTGCTTACATGAAGGACACGCCGATGCTGCCGTGGTGGCAAATCAGCTTAATATTTCAGTGCGTACTCTGCATCGTCGACTTAAAGATAAAAAAAGAGTTTATAGAGAAGTACTAAAGGATATTCGCAAATCAATGGCCCTCAAATACTTAAGCGATCGTAAGCTTACGCTTGCAGAGGTTGCTTTATTATTAGGTTACAGCGAACAAAGCACTTTTTCGCGCGCATTTTCTAGTTGGCATGGAAAGTCTCCCCTACAATACAAGCGAGCGCATTTATAAACACACAAAAAGTGTACTTACGCTTGATACGCTTGATGTATTTCTTTTGCGATAATGGTTAACCCTTTTTGAACCAATATTTCGTCTTGTGAATAGGTAATACGTAAGCACTCATTTCGATGGTTCCAGTTCATATCTTCTGGTGAATCTAGGCCTGAAAAAAAATGATGTCCCGAAACAATTAATACACCTTTCTCTTTTAAACGTTCATAAAGAGTTTGGTTACTCACTGGGCAATCTTTTAACCAAAGCCATAAGAACATAGCACCTTCTACTTTATGTAAGGCAAAGGGTAAACCTTCTAATTTTTCTCTTAACAGAGCCTCCGCTCTCTGAGCTTTTTCGAGATAATAGGGTCGTACCACGTCATTGCTTAAACGAATAATTTCTTTTGATTTAACTAAATCATACGCCAACATACTACCAAAACTACCTGTCGCAAGGTTCATAATGGCATTCACTCCAGAGAGTGCTTTGATTACTTTCTCTTCAGCCACAACAATACCTGTTCTAGCTGCCGGCAAACCAAACTTGGATAAGCTTAAACAAAGGATCGTATTGTCATTCCACACAGGCCTTGCTTGCGTAAAGATCAGGTTTGGAAAAGGCGTTCCGTATGCGCCGTCGATAATAAACGGTACATCATGCTGTTTTGCTAAGCCATCTAAACGGCTGATTTCCTCATCGGTCAACACATTACCGGTTGGGTTCGTCGGACGAGAAACACAAATAGCGCCCGTTGTTGAGAATGCTGATGGTGAGGATGTTATTTTGTCAAAATCAATATGATATTTAAATGTATTCGAGTCGATATGTTCAATTGAAGGTCGATTAGCTTTAAAGAAATCATTATTTAAACCAGCATCAGCATAACCAATATATTCGGGTGCCAGCGGTAGCTGAATCTGTTTTTTGCTGCCGCCTTCAAATTCACCTGCGAACATATTAAACAACATGAAAAATGCCGCTTGACTACCATTGGTTAACGCAATATTTTCCGGTCCTAAGCCCCAGTCATATTGATCGTTTAATAGCTTAGAAATGGCGTTTACAAAATCAATATTACCTTGAGGCGGATCGTAAATACCGATTAATCGCTGAAAATCTTGTTTTGAGTTGAGGATATTACTTAATCGTTCTTTAAAAATAGCCTGAATTTCTGGAATATGCGCAGGATTCCCTCCGCCCATCATAATTATTTCAGCGCTAGACGAATCCGACCCAGAGGAAAGCGCATTCCCTAAATCATCCATTAAAGATGTGATACCTGCTTGAGAGGTGAATTTTTCACCAAAGCTCGAAAGTTTCATAGGTGCTTACCACCATGTAAAAAATTAATAATCCAGTACCCTAACATATCACTATGTAGCGGCTGCTCCAGTGATTTGACGGCATGCTCATACTGACCTTCAGCATAACGCTCCTGCCGTATAAACATCAAACGATGGCAGTAATCAATCGTGAATTCAGGGTGACCTTGAAACGCTAATACACATTCTGGAATATAAAAAGCAGAGAATTCACAAAATTCACTGGAAAACAGCACCTTTGCTTTAGGTGGCAGACAGGTCACTTGATCTTGGTGGCTATACAGTAAACATATCGAGTCTAATTTTTCAGGCATCCATTTAGCTTGTTTGACACCTTGACTAATCATCGCACCGACTCCCCAACCTTTATCAGATTTTTCAGCTTTGCCCCCGAGCGAGTCTGCGAGTATCTGATGCCCAAAACACAAACCTACCAACTTAACACCTTGGCCATAAGCTTTTTGAATAAATGATTTTAAGGTTGCTATCCAGGGTTTATCATCGTAAACCCCTGTTTTACTGCCTGTGATCAGATAAGCATCACACTCAATAAGATCTGTCGGTAATTTACCTTTTTGCACATCATAACGACGATATTCTATTGAGCAGTTCTTAAATGGAGCATCAGACTGAAATAAAGGTGCAAACAAGGTTTCGAACATACAGGTATAACAGTGATAATCACCCCGTAACTCGGGCGATAAGTCATCACAGTCAAGTATACCCAAAATTAACTTTTCCATGCTCATCTCTACTGATAAGGTTGATTTGTTTATTTTCTAGATATGGTTTATGCACCATACAATTTTTAGGAGCTACCGATGCCTATTTACACTTTTCAGACCGTCATTAAATTCCTCAGTATTCTTATGCTAACGTTTACTACGCTAACACATGCTGAGATTGAGCAAGCACTTATTCATGTTAACGCTGAAGGAAAATCTAGCGCACAACCTGACCAAGTTGAGCTAGCGTTAGATTTTTCTGTAACACAATTAGAGGTTGAGCCTGCAAGAAAAGAAGTAGACCAACATGTTAAGACCCTTTTAAACAAGTTAAAGAAATTTGAACTAGATACCTCATCACTCGACAGCAGTCAGACAAACATTTACCCACAATATGATTATCGAAATAACCAACGTCAATTTTTAGGTTATCAGGTAAACCGAAAAATAAGCTTTACACTTAAAAGACTAGAGCAACTTGAAGACCTAATCAAAGTTATTACGGAAAGCAAACTATCTAAACTTACACAAATGCAATTTGGATTAAGCGATTCAGAACTTTATCAAACCGAAGCCTTATTAAACGCGATTCAAAATTCTCGCGCCGTCGCGCAACTTATTGCAGAGGGTTACGACGTAAAACTAGGGTCTATTCATACTGTGAAGCATCGAACCACACAAAATAGAGGTGTTAATAGGACAATGATGATGGAATCTGCAAAGGCTTCAGACTCTTTACACGAACCGACCTACCAGCAAAAGGATCTTGAGTTCAAAGCAAGTGTCGATGTTGCCTTCACCTTTAAATAAATAAGTTAAACGTACCGCGTGTAAAGTAGTATTGATAAGTTCAAACTGGATTTATCAATACTACCAAACACAATATATACCAAAAAAGTTTATCCGGACTTTTGAAGTATTCTAGGGGTACGAAGCATCTGATCATTTCGGTAGTAAAGTACTAAGCCAAATAATACGCAGGCAGTACCAAAAACAATTTGAAAAGTAATCGATTCATCATTCAAAACGCTCCCCAATATTAGAGCAAGTACAGGCGTAACTAATGTCACCATCGCCACCGCGGTGGCTCCTAACTGCCTGACGATGTAAAAGTATGATGCAAAACCTAGCAAAGAGCCAAATACGGCTAAATACAGAACCGCCCAAGGTGATTCGCTCCCCCAATCTATTACAGGTAATTCACCATCCATAAACCACCAGCTTGTGATGAACAAAGGTACTGATAATATAACCGTACCCACGGTCAAGCTTAACGGGTGAGCATGATAAGCTTCACGTTGAACCAATACACCGCTCAAACTATAAAATGATACGGCAATTAGCAACAACACGACACCAACCCACCCATCTTGATGAAGCACCCAATCATCCAAACAAATCACTGCAAGTCCAATAAATGAAATAACGAACGAAACCCACCTTGCCGCCGAAAAGTCTCCTTTTCCTAAAATCAGATAAGCAAATAAATTAGACAATACCGGTGACAAAGCATACATAACTGAAATCAAGCCTGAAGGAATATATTGCGCTGCGCTGTAAGTACATAGCATGGCAATAAAAATTCCCATTAAAGAATAAGCATATGTCCGTAGCGCCTTAGCCGACCATGAAACAGGAATACGAAATGCTTTTAATAAAGCGTAACCAATGACTGCTGCAATACCCATACGTATTGTGACCGCTGCCACAGGGCTCATGGTTATATTACTCCAGGCAATCCCTAAAGGTGTGGTTGACCAAACTATGATGATGGTGGCATAAGCCACTGGCACTGACATCGTACTTACTCCTGCATTTAAATATAAAAAGACCTTCTAGACAAAAGATCATGCAGTGAGTTTGTATTTTGAGATATTCTGAAACAAAAGAGCAAAGCCACCGCAAGAATCTGCTGTGGCTGAAAGAAGGGAGGTTATCGTTTTACTTCTATCAAACTCACAGCGCTTATCGCACTCGCAACACAGCGGTGCCAGAGGACGAATGCCGCTTTCGCGGGGCGCATAACGCGTTTAAAAGAAGTAAATAGATTCATAGGCTCTGATAATGGGTGGCGAGTTAAAAAAAGTCAATCGTTTTTTAAATGATATAAATAATAGTATGGCGACATCAAAAAAATCGTTAACGTCATGGACTACAAGCCTTTTACTGAGGGGTTGCCATCACACTACTCTAGGCAAAATGCAGATTTTCACTCTAGATATCGAATTTCGTACAACAGGGCGTCATCATACGCACAGGTAATTTTATGGAAGCCTGATAACTTCCTATCCAATCTGTCAGAACCGCTATCAATACGTAGAGGCTTTCCATTCAGGGCTAAAATTTTGCTTTGGGTCGCTAAAAACTCAAGATTTTCTAGACCAACATGCTCGATAATTCTTGGACTAATTTGCTGGTTCCCCCGACCAAGTACAATCCCCTGCCCACCAATGATCGAAAGCATAATTCTTACTTTAGTATGCTGCTGCACCATTTCATATAATTGCGCTTCGTGAACATCTTGGGCCAATACTTCACCTTTATACCAGACATCCACCCCCAACAAAGTGGGTACTTCGACCCCCATTGCTGACTTCAATGCTTTAAGCGTGCCACCAGAACCTAAAATATATAAAGTATCCTCGTCTAATTCTTCCATAACGAATGCACAAAGTTCATCTAACATTAATTCGTCTTCGATCATGCCAGAGCATTTAACGCATTGAACCAGAAGCTGATCATCAGGGACCAACATCTCTCCAAAATACTGAGTACTCACCCGTCCCTGTGCAAATGCTGCTTCATCAATGTCGCGTACTTCTGCTACGCGAGCCGAGACCAAGCGATGCGACATTAAACTCTCAATGACCGACGCAACAGCTTTGGGTGTAACAGCAAAAACACCTGAATGCATTTTAACCCCAGCAGGTAAACCTAACACAGCTTGATCTGCACCTATCGCCTGATATACATCACGAGCGGTACCATCGCCACCTGCAAAAACAAGCAAATCAACTTGTTGCGCCTTGATTAATTTAGCAGCGTCCAATGTATCACTCGAATGGGTCTTATCTGGTGTAGTGTAAACGGACGTCACTTTAAAAGTTGAATTAAATGGCTCACATGCAAGCGCTCCCATTGAGCCGCTTGCTGTAATAATTTCCAAGCTCTGATTCAACTCAACCAAGCGATCTTTTAAGATAGATAGCATCGCCACAACACGATCATTTACCACAGAACGAACACCTCTTTCCGTCGCTAGCGCTGCCGTATCATGATGATCACTCCCTTTTAAGCCAGCCGGTCCACCTAAGCCAGCAAGAGGGTTGATAATTAGACCGAGTTTGAAAACTGAATTGACTTTGTTGGTGTCAGATATATTTTTATCCGTCATATGAGTATCAGATATATTTTGTGTTAGATATGAGTGACGCTAACTTAAGGCTAGGTTTCCTTAACAGTAGCTTGGGATAAGCAAGTTCTTATCGTTTTAATTAAGTTTTACTTTTCTTGTTCATAAATATACGTCGACAAAGTGAGTATTTCTTCATCAGTCAACTCAAGAAATTGCACTCCGACCGTGTATGCTTCGCCTTCATCTGCATCGTTTTTTTCAACATTCCGAATGATACTCGGCAAACAAACCCGTTTATTAATACCACTCACAGTCACTTCAAATTGCAAGAGTATTTCCTGCCCTTTTTCTCCAAGACGCGTAGAGGAAATCATACGCCCCCCCGTTTTACTTAGATTATTAATCTTTGCTTCTCTGGGCCAATCGCCAACAATATCAAAGTCACTGTCGACATCCGCCTTAATTAAAGTATCAACACGTTCAGAATTTCTGACCTGTAAAACCGTAATATCATCAGGGTAAGCTAAGTGGTAATAAGTATAGGGCTGAAGTGATCGATAAAGTACTTTGGTTTCAAAGGCGCAAACATTCTTTCCTACTAGTAAGCGTACCGCTACGACACAGTTTTTATCGAGCAACACTTCATTGCCATCCCTTAAAGGACTAGAAATAAACAAGCTTCGATTTTCAGCATAACCCAATAGTTGAACTTGGTACTTCCTCACAGGAGAGATTGTCTCAATGGTTAAACTTGCGCCAATCGTTAAGCTTAGGTCTGAAAAAGATTCAGTTACTTCAACTTGTTCAGGTAATGAGGAGTTTTCTACCACAATTGTCGCTCTTACGTTTTAACATTAAAGCCAAGCGCTTTAAATTTACTATGTAGCTCTGAATCAACCTGTTTGAGCTGAATTTTAACACCTGAGAATTCTCGTCGACACCGATAAGATTTTCTAAAGGCATCAAATGCGGCACCCCGTTCAGGTTCAGATAAAGATAACGTTGACTGCAGCAAGCTATGGTCATGACGTACATCAAAACAAGCACGTATTGCCGTATGAAGACACCAGCCAATATCTGCTGTAGAAGTAAAGGCCATTTTGGATAATGCGGGTTCTTCTAAAAACTGCCCTGAGCTAAGACGAAGCGGCAATCCTAAAAACTGGCAAAGTGCACGATAAATCATTTCTGTACCCGCAACTTTACCATCAAAACTATAACCAGCAATATGAGGTGTCGCAATTAGAACTTGCTTTGCTAAAGCCGTATCGATAAATGGTTCATTTTCCCAAACATCTAAAATTGCCGTAAAACGATCATCATTCTTTAAATGTGTGCTTAATTGTTCATTATTAATCACTGCACCACGACAAGTATTAATAAGTACTTGATCATAGCGCATTTGACTAAGCACATTTTCATTGATCATGTGGTAAGTGGGATAGTCACCATCAGTCGTTAACGGAACATGTAAAGAAACGATATCGCAGGTAAGTACTTCTTCAAAAGAAGTCAAAGAGGCTTGTTGTTGAGTCGTATCATCTAGTAAGGGGTCATAGGCTTTATAGGTAATACCCAACTTTTCCAAACGCTTGGCAAGTAGACTGCCGACATTACCGTACCCCACAATCCCGACACTCATTTCACCCCAATCTAGTCGGTGAGTTTCTGTCAGAATAGATAAACAACTAAGAATATATTCAACCACCGAATTTGCATTACAACCTGGGGCGTTTTCGTAACGGACCCCCTGCTTATTCAAGTAGTCGGTATCGATATGATCCATACCGATAGTACAACTACCTACAAATTTAACAGCGCTATTTTCAAGGAGAGCTTGATTTACCTGAGTCACGGAACGCACAATTAGAATATCGGCATCGGTAAGATCATCTGCTGTAATTTCTCGGCCAGCAAGTTGCTTAATTTGACCAATTTTATCAAAAAAACAAGAAAGTAATGGGATATTCTCGTCAGCAACAATTTTCATTTTTTATTCTCGATTCATTATTAAATAAACAATGAGCTTATTGCATAAATTATGCTCGTTGTTTATATTTTGGTTTACTCTAGCAAATAGTCCGGGTATTCGCAGGGTAGTTTCATACCAATATATTTCTCTATTTCTGGTAGTAAAAAGGCATCATCTTCACAGGCAAAAGAGATTGAAGTGCCTTTATTACCTGCTCGCCCAGTACGTCCAATTCGGTGAACGTAGTCTTCAGCAACTTCAGGCAAATTATAATTAAAAACATGACTGACACCGTCGACATGTATGCCTCTTCCAGCCACATCCGTCGCTACCAAGATTTGAATTTGACCATTTTTAAACTGTTCGAGCGTCTTAATTCGTTTATGCTGAGGTACTTCGCCGGATAACAATGCCGCTTTAACACCTTTACCTTTGAGAGCACTTTCAAGCCGACGAGTTTCATCGCGTCGATTACCAAAGATAATGGCTTTGGTTACATCATTTTTTTCAATGTAATTACAGATAATCTTAAGCTTTTCATCCGTAGGAACCATAAATACTTTTTGTTCGACTGTATCGGTTGTTAGCTGCTTTGCTTCAATTTCAACAAAAATAGGGTTTGTCGTCCAACGTTTAGCCAGATTCAAAACATCTTCACTAAAAGTTGCACTAAATAATAACGTTTGACGTTGCTCAACCTTAGGACAACGACTAATTATCCGTTTCACGTCAGGAATAAAACCCATATCCAACATGCGATCAGCTTCATCAATGACAAGAAAGTCGAGTTGATCTAGATATAAATCACCACTATTCAAAAAATCAATGAGTCTTCCTGGGGTCGCAACAAGCAAGTCAATGACTTCATTACGAACATGCGTTTTTTGTTTCTGGTAATCAATGCCGCCGAGTACCGAGTAGACAGATAAACCGACATGTTTCGTTAAGTCTACTGCATCTTTTTCAATCTGAAGCGCCAGTTCACGTGTTGGCGCAATAATTAATGCCCTAGGTTCACTAGTGAAACGTTCACTTTTTGGAATAGGACGATTAATTAAGTCATTAAGAATCGTAATCAAAAAAGCGGCTGTTTTCCCAGTACCAGTTGCTGCTTTACCAATTACATCATGCCCTTTCAAGGTATGAGGTAATGATTCTGCCTGAATCTCACTACAATATTGATAGTTCAGATCGGCTATACCATGAACCAATGCTGTATCAAGCCCTAAATCATGAAAGCGGGTTTTTCCTTCTTCAGGGGCAACCTTATAATCCTCAAGTGACCATGGCTTTGGTTTTGCAATAGGTTTTTGCTTTGTGTTTACTTCACCTTTTGGTTTAGCCACCTTGGAAGTACTGGCTTGCGTCAGCTTATTTTCAGCAGTACTTTGCTGCGTTTTTTGGTCACGACTTTTCTTTCCAAAAAAACCTTTTAACATCATATTGCTATTACCTGACTAAGCTGTAAACCACAAAAATTGCGCATTCCTTCAAATCCTAAAAAAATAGTAATCAGAGCTTATGCGTCATCACTCAGCCATGCAAGCTTTCTTGCTGCTTTCAAGTAACTTACTTTGATTTTTAGGCCTTTAATCCAAATCTGTCATCGAAAAAGCTGCTTTTTCAAGTTTCCCCACACCTGGACGAAAATAAGCTAATAATGCCTCAATAAAAATCAGCGCTCTTTCCGGCATATTTCCAATTTTTAAATAATGAATAACTTGATCAAGAACAGCCTGCTTAAACCACTCACTCGCACCTTTAAATTCTTGCTCATTTATAGCTTGCTCTAGATTATCAACACTGAGACGAAATTTAATGCCGCAAGCCTCTGTAAATAACCACTCCAATGCCTGAGGTTTAACTTCTACTAGCTCAAACTCTTTTTGCTTGATTTCACTTCGCCCATCAGGTTCATACCAATAACCAAAGTCAACTAATTTTCTTCTTTGCGGCCCTGCAATACACCAATGACTTACCTCATGCAATATGCTCGAAAAATAGTCTCGCGTAGATATTATTTGAGCCAATTCGTTCTTATCAGACGGAGGTAAGTAAATTGGTTCATCGCCACCACTTTTTAATTCGGTTTGTTCAGTTTCATTAAAAAGGTCATTAAAAATGGCCTCAAGTATACTAACCTCGTATTTAGACGTATAAATAAACGTTCGCCTCTACTCATTAATTAAATTTTATCGATCTAATAACACTTTTATAATGGTGCATTGTAACGAAATTAACACATTTTAAGTAAACCTTAAGTTTGAAAGCAGCATAATGATACCAATCGCTACAAATATGATGCTTGTTTCTGAAGCGTTTCACATTCATTTGGGAACTTTCAGGTTAAATTTAGCTCTAAGCACTAATCACTTTTTCTATTAAAGAAGGCCTACATGCATCACCGTACTTTACCCTTATTGCTCTCATTCTTATTATTTGTCTGTTTCAATGCTCATGCCATAGAGGGTATCAATACAACTACAACCAATGCTTTTTCGACGCCAGAATTTCTTAAAGTAGATGAAGCCTTCATATTTAACTCTGAAATGACAGATAAAGGATTAAAGCTAAACTGGGAAATTGCTGACGGTTATTACTTATATCAAGAACGTTTCAAATTCAAACCTCAAAAGTCCGGTGTTATTATCGGCGAATCTGAATTTTTACACAAAGGAAAAGAAAAAGAAGATCCGTACTTTGGCAAAGTACACATATATAAACACCAATTAGAAATACTGCTGCCAATTCAACTCCCAGATGGCGACTCAGATGCAGAAATAAAAGTGAGCTACCAAGGCTGTGCTGATGCAGGGCTTTGTTATCCTCCAAAACACCAATATGTTCTATATACCCCTAAAAGCAGCATTGTTCTGGCAGAAACTGCATCCAAAGCAATGACAATACAGACAACTCAAAGTACTCTCGATACAAGCACTAGCACGCATGATTTTGAAGACGCCGACAGTATCTTCAACTTTTTACAGAACGGTAGCTTACCCATAATTATCGGCATCTTCTTTTTATTAGGGCTTGGTCTAACATTCACTCCATGCGTCTTTCCGATGATCCCTATTATCACAAGTATCATTGCAGGCCAAAAATCCCCCACTACAGCCAAATCACTAGCTCTATCTTTTACCTATGTTTTAGGTATGGCAATTACTTATGCAAGTGCTGGTGTGATTACCGGAATGCTAGGCGCTAGCGCAAATATCCAAGCGGCATTACAAGACCCGTACTTACTTTCAGCTTTTGCAACCATTTTCATTTTACTCGCCCTAGCAATGTTTGGTTTATATGAACTACAGCTACCTGCATTTATTCGAGACCGATTAAATACAAAAAGCCAAACGTTGCATGGCGGACACATTATTAGCGTTTTCTTTATTGGCGCTTTATCAGCGCTGATTGTTTCACCCTGTGTTTCGGCTCCCCTAGCAGGCGCTCTTCTTTATATAAGTAGCACCGCTGATGCAGTCATTGGCGGTGCATCTTTATTCGCACTAGGGTTAGGCATGGGCGTACCCCTAATTTTAATTTCAGTGGGAGGAGGGAAGTTTCTGCCTAAAGCAGGGGTTTGGATGGACAACGTAAAAGCAGTTTTTGGTGTCATGTTGATTGCTGTGGCCATTTGGCTAATTAGTCGTGTAATTCCCGCTGATGTTACATTAGGCCTTTGGGCCATATTGATCGGTTTAACGGCTACTCAAATGGGGGCTTTTGATGCGGCAATAACCGGTTGGCAGCGAATTTCAAAAGGTTTAGGAATACTCTTTGCACTCTATGCTGCCATGCTTACGATCGGTGCTTTTACGGGTGCAAGCGATCCTTTAAAGCCCTTAGAAATGATTAGTAACGCAAAAATGAACACTAACCAGCAAATAACCATGCAATCAAACAAGGTCGAATTTGAAGTCATTCATGACTTGGAGGGTTTAAATCGGCACATACGTATTGCACAAGAAAAAAGACTCCCTATGGTGGTCGATTTTTATGCTGATTGGTGCATCAGCTGCAAGGTAATGGAAAATCAAGTTTTCACCCTTCCCGAAATAAGCAGTAAACTCAGTCAGTTTTACTTGATTAAAGCCGATGTCACTGAAAACTCAGACCAAAGCCAAGCTTTACTCAATCACTACGGTCTATTTGGCCCCCCATCAATATTATTATTTAATAACGCGGGTAAAGAGAGAACAGACCTTAGAATTGTTGGTGAGATCAGCAAAGACGGGTTTGAAAATCGCTTAGCAAATGTTTTGAAATAGACGTCGTTTATTGATAATAATGACGACGGTGATTTTTCTATTACTACACTAAAATAGCTCCAACTCTCCATCATCTAATGAGTCGGTGTCATCCGGCTCTTCAAGTGTAAATAGCATGTCATCTTCAAAAACTTCGATAGATATATGAAAAGCGCAAGTTTCACCATCTACATCAAAATAGACACTCGTTATCTCACCATTTTTAGATAACAAGTGACTAACATCTGAACCAAAGTAGCTCGTTGGCAACCCCAGATCAACCCGACAATTATGCGCTAGCAGCCTATTTTTAACACGCCCGACTAACTGATTGGATAGTTCAGAAATCCAGTCTTCCAAGCGTTCTTCATCAACACCCGTTATATCTTCTTGCACTGGGTATGTTAATGCTAAAACAGAGACAGGAAACTGCAAGCAAAGTGTGAGCTCTATATCACTCGAACCGGCATCAATACATGCAATAGGGACATCGATCAAATCCCCTCTCGCACCTTCTATTTTGACCGCCATATTACTAAGGCTAGTCAGCAAACCAGTACAGGACTCTTCAAACAAATCCTGAACACACTGAACAACTGCTGAGTTAGCCATAAATTGACCTCAATTCCTTTATTACAACAAAATTTTTTATTTGCACACGCAGATCACCTTTCACGGTAGTACTTGCACATCATTATTAAACAATAGTGTAGAACAATAAATGTGTTTCTGCGATATAGAATACTGACCAAATAGCGGCCAATATAAGAAAGAGTATTAGGAAAAATGATTAGAAAAGCTCTATTTCACCCTCAGCAAGCACATCAACATCATCATCTATTTCAACAGAAAATAACAACTCACTACCAAACGTTTCAATTGAAATATGGCAGGCACAGTTTTCACCATCTAAATCAAAGAACATCGATTTGGTTTCATTTTCACTTTCTATTAAGTCACTAATATTAGTTCCAAAATAAGTTATGGGTAACCCTAAAGAAACCTGACATTTGTGTGCGATAAGTTTCGTTTTCAGACGCCCTATCAATTGATTTGATAGTTCGGAAATCCAGTCTTCTAAGCGCTCTTCGTCTACCCCTGTGATATCTCCTTGCACAGGGTAAGTTAATGCCAGCACAGACATTGGTAATTGTAGCCCTACAATCAATTCAACTTCATCAGAGCCTGCATCAATACATGCAATCGGCGCATCATAAAAATTACTTTCTGACTCGTACACACTCAGTTCAACACGCGCAGCGTTACAATTCAAGCTTTCAAACAAGCCTAAACATGCGACTTCAAACAAACCCTCAATTTGACTAGCTACATCCCTTGAATGCATATTCCTTACTCCTTTTTATAAAAAATGGGAGTAAACGAAAAACTATAGCCCTTGTTTTTATATTTACTATTTTTAAGATCTGCTTATAAAAGATAGAACAATCACTAAAATTTGCAACTTAGTGCCCGCATAAGGTCTATCATCTTTTATTTCAGAATTTTTTAATGACATAGAAAAACTTTTGATCCGTTTCTTTTTGAGACACCAGCTCATGGCCAAGAAACTGGCAAAATTTTGGAATATCTCGCTGTGTCGCTGGGTCCGACGCTATAACTTGAATCTGTTCACCTGTCTCCATTTCAGAGATCTTAGAATGCAGCATCATAATAGGCTCTGGACAATAAAGACCTAAAGTATCGAGTTTATATTTGTATTCCATGATTCTCACTTTAAACTATACTAAATAGACAGTCTGTAATTTAAATAATACAACTCATTTTAACAACTACTTAATAGGCTACACATGATACGCGTCATTATCGACAGATTCATTGCAGAATCTTTAGAAGCAAACTATGAAGTCACTGCAAAAGAAACACTTAGTGCAGCAATTCAAGCACCTGGATTTATTTCTGGGGAGTCTTTAAAGGATGTTCTGAATGAGCGCCACCGCGTTGTACTGTGCAACTGGCGCAGCCTTCAAGATTGGCAAAAATGGCTAAGTTCCCCAGAGCGTAAAAGAATGATGGAACAATTGAATTTAATGCTCGAATCACCAGAAAAGGTCACAGTATTAGAGCTTCCTTATTAATAGCTGCCAACCAATGAGTTTTTTCTTGTGATAAAAAACTCATATTTTTCATACCTTTTACTCCCAACTCCTCCCTAGACCTGCGTCAGTAGATGATAGTACTCGCTATGATTCTAACTCTTTGTTTCTCCATTTTAATAACGTCATTTTTAGTTTTATATAACATTAGTAGGCTTGACCTAAATCAAAAGACTCAAACTAGATAGATATTTTCTCGCTGTTTAATTGATTTTCAAGCTCTCAATCAGTACCCTGCCCGATTAAATGTAGCTATGAACTAATTTAGCTTATAAATGACTCAAATTGGCTATTTATTAACCAATCAAGCCTGCTAAATCACTTTATTCAGCTACACTAGAGTGTGTTTACATAAATTGTATTTTATTTCAGTACTAACGAATGGATTATCAACAATGAGCAAAGAGATAAATCAAATAACTTATAACTACAAAGTTGTAAGGCAGTTTGCCATTATGACTGTGGTATGGGGTATCGTCGGCATGGCCGTTGGCGTACTTATCGCAGCCCAGCTGGTATGGCCTGCACTAAATTTCGATACAGCATGGTTAAGTTTTGGCCGTATCCGGCCTCTGCATACGAATATAGTTATCTTTGCTTTTGGTGGCAGTGCCCTTTTTTCAACATCGCTTTATGTTGTGCAACGTACTTGTCAGGCTCGTTTGTTATCCGACGGTCTAGCCTCCTTTATGTTTTGGGGCTGGCAGTTAGTGATTGTAGGCGCAATTATCACACTTCCAATGGGCTTCACTAGCACAAAGGAATATGCTGAAATGGAATGGCCTATTGATATCCTACTCACGATTGTGTGGGTTGCCTATGCAGTACTTTTCTTTGGCACCATCATGAAACGAAAAACCTCACACATCTATGTGGCTAACTGGTTTTTCGGTGCTTTCATTATCACGGTAGCAATACTTCATGTTGGTAACAGCCTTGTTATACCAGTGACCGCTTGGAAATCATATTCAATTTATGCCGGAACCGTTGATGCCATGATTCAATGGTGGTACGGCCACAATGCTGTTGGTTTCTTCTTAACCGCAGGTTTCTTAGGCATTATGTATTATTTTGTTCCTAAGCAGACAAATCGACCTATTTACTCTTATCGCTTATCTATCATTCACTTCTGGGCTTTAATTACTTTATATGTGTGGGCTGGTTCTCACCACTTACATTACAGTTCCTTACCAGATTGGGCGCAGAGTGTTGGTATGGTTATGTCCCTCATCCTTCTTGCCCCTTCTTGGGGTGGCATGATCAACGGTATGATGACGTTATCAGGTGCTTGGCATCAATTACGTACTGACCCGATACTTCGCTTTTTAGTTGTTTCACTATCATTCTATGGAATGTCAACATTCGAAGGCCCTATGATGGCAATTAAAACTGTCAACGCGCTTTCACACAATACTGACTGGACAATTGGACACGTTCATTCTGGTGCATTAGGTTGGGTTGCAATGGTTTCAATTGGTGCAATCTATCACCTGATTCCTAAACTATATGACCTGAAAGAAATGTACAGTACTTCAATGATCAACCTGCATTTCTGGCTGGCAACTGCAGGCACTGTTCTTTATATCGCAGCAATGTGGGTAAATGGCATTATGCAAGGCTTGATGTGGAGAGCCGTAAATGAAGATGGTACCCTCACTTATAGCTTCGTAGAGTCACTTGAAGCAAGCCATATGGGTTACCTGGTGAGGATGATTGGCGGCGCCATCTTCCTTTCAGGCATGTTAGTAATGGCTGTTAACGTTTGGTTAACCGTTAAACAAAAAGACGCTGTCGCACTCGACACCGTTACTGAAGCAGCCTAGGAGCAGTTATCAATGAAGCATGACATTATTGAAAAAAATCTAGGCCTAATGATCCCATTGATCGTTGTCGCCATTAGCTTTGGTTTTTTAGTTGAAGCAGTCCCATTATTCTTCCATAAAGATATGCAAGAGCCAGTAGAAGGCCTTATGCCTCATACAGCAATTCAGCTAGAAGGTCGGGATATCTATATCCGTGAAGGTTGTCACGTATGCCACACGCAGATGATTAGACCTTTCCGAGCTGAAACAGAGCGTTACGGCCATTACTCTGTTGCAGGCGAGCATGTATATGAGCACCCATTTTTATGGGGCTCTAAGCGAACCGGACCTGATATAGCACGCGTAGGTGGCCGATATAGTGATGATTGGCAGCGCGCGCATTTGTACAACCCTCGAAACGTTGTACCTGAGTCTAAAATGCCTGCTTACCCATGGTTATTTACCGCTAAAGTAGACCATAAGATTACGGGCGATAAAATGACAGCACTGCGAAAAGTAGGCGTACCTTATACGGATGCAGATATTGCAGGTGCAGCAGATGCAGTTAAAGGCAAAACTGAAATCGAAGCTCTTGTTGCATATTTGCAACAGTTGGGCACCGTTCTTAAAAACAAGTAAGCACTATTATTATGGATATCAATACGGTACGCGGTATATCAACCATTATTGTCATGATCGTTTTCCTGGGCATTTGCCTATGGGCGTTTAGTGGCAGTAAGAAAAAAGATTTTGACGACGCGGCGAACCTGCCTTTTCAGGACGACAATATCGCGAAACGCACATTGAGTCAGACAGAGAGAGAAAATCATGACTAGTTTTTGGAGTTTTTGGGTTGCCATTATTACACTTGGCGTCATATTTGGCTGCGTATGGTTACTTTACGCAGTACGTAATAGCCAAACGTCAGATGTTGAAACAGAAAATAAAATGGATCACTCCTTCGATGGAATCGAAGAGTATGACAACCCACTACCAAAATGGTGGTTCCATATGTTTATGGCAACCGTTGTTTTCAGCTTAATCTACTTAATTCTTTATCCTGGATTGGGTAACTTTAAAGGTGTTTTAGGCTGGTCTTCAACAGGCCACTGGGAACAAGAAGTTAAAGAAGCAAATGAGAAGTACGGCCCTCTTTTTAAAGAATTAGCAGCAAAGCCTGTTGAAGAACTTGCGAAAGATGAAGCTGCGATGAAAATTGGCCAGCGTTTATTTGCTAACAATTGTTCTGTTTGCCACGGATCAACGGGCCGAGGCGCGTTAGGCTTTCCTAACCTAACTGATAGTGATTGGATCTACGGTGGCGACCCTGCCACAATTAAAGAAACCATCACTCATGGTCGTGCAGCTCAAATGCCAGCTAAAGGTTTAAATGCAGCGATGTCTAAATCAGACATCAGCAACCTAACTCACTATTTACTGTCATTCAGTGGCCGAAGTGATGACACTACTGCCGTCGAGAAAGGTGGCAAGATGTTCCAGACAGCTTGTGCAGCTTGTCACGGCGACGACGCTAAAGGGAATCAATCTGTCGGCGCACCTAACCTCACAGATAATGTTTGGTTATATGGTAGTACGGCATCTAAAATAACCCAGACCATTACCTTTGGTCGAGCCGGTGTAATGCCGGCTCAGAAAGATAAGCTAGATGAAGATAAAATTCATCTTTTGGCGGCTTACGTTTATAGTCTTTCTCACAAATAGAAAACTATTCTCCATCAGGGTGCTCTTTCTACGGATAGTAGAAAACACCCTTTTGTTTTAAGTGCTTTACCTCATCCGCCTAATTCAAACGAACGACTCCCTTTCAGAATTTAGGCCAAAGCCCTTAGAACAAATATCTTAGCTTTATCACGATTTTCGAACGCGGTGTCCATATGCCTAACAAAATTCCAGTCATAGAAGTTGATCCAGGCACTCAAAAACTTGAAGTTTATGGGAAAAACGAACGAACGACTACCACAGACTTATTTGCATCTAGCACTAAAATTTATGCTAAAAAAGTTTCAGGATTATTTCAGCGAATTCGGAAGCTAACATTATGGCTACTAATGGCTTCATACTTTGCAATTTGCTGGGTTTCGGTTAACGGCCAACAAATCGTTCATTTCGACCTACCAGCCCGACAATTTCATATTTTCGGTATTACTTTTTGGCCACAAGAATTTGTACTGCTATCCCTCTTATTAATTATTTCCGCCTTTGGCTTATTCTTTGTCACGACTCTATTCGGACGTGTTTGGTGTGGCTATACCTGCCCTCAGACTTCCTGGACTTTCATTTTTATGTGGATCGAAGAAAAAGTAGAAGGCAGCCGTAACCAACGAATCAAACTAGATAAAGCTGAGTTTAGTATTCAAAAACTAGTAAAAAAAGGCACTAAACATGCTTTGTGGTTAGTTGTTGCCTTTGGTACAGGCCTTACTTTTGTCGGTTACTTCTACCCTATTCGAGAATTAGTACCCGATATTTTGACACTCTCAATTACCGATCAATGGTCGATATTCTGGATTGGTTTTTTTACATTAGCCACCTACATCAACGCTGGTTGGTTACGTGAGCAAATTTGCTTATATATGTGCCCCTATGCTCGTTTTCAATCCGTTATGTTTGATGAAGACACGCTTATCGTTTCATACGACACTAAACGCGGTGATCCCCGCGGCAGCCGTAAGCGCGAAGCCGACTACAAAGAACAAGGTTTAGGTGATTGTATTGACTGTAATTTATGCGTACAAGTTTGCCCTACGGGCATCGATATCCGCGATGGGTTACAGTACGAATGCATCGGGTGCGCTTTATGTATTGATGCCTGTGACGCTGTGATGGAGAAAATGGATTACCCACCAGGCCTAATCTCTTACACCACCGAGCAAGAGCTAGAAGGCAAACAAAGTCATGTTGTCCGCTCCAAATCTATTGCTTATGCAGCCGTACTCTTTTTAATGATTGGCTCATTCGCTTACTCAATTTTTACACGCGTTCCGCTAGAGCTGGATGTTATTAAAGATCGCGGCGCACTCTACCAATTAACGGGTATGGGAAATATTGAAAACTCGTATATCTTAAAAGTAATGAATATGTCTGATGAGACTCATGACTTCGAAGTTAGTGTAAGTGGTATTGAAAGCCTACATATCACCACGAAAACAAAAATAAGCGTAGAGTCTGGTGAAGTGTATACTCTCCCTACGAGCATCGAGGTAGATCCATCCAAGATGGATACAACCCATTATACAATCGAATTTACAGTGAAGGCTCTAGATGAAGATTTAGAAGCGAGTAGCGAAAGCCGCTTTCTTGGTTCTGTTGATTAAACGTAGATATGAAAGGCAACATTAGGATGAATACAATGACAGATACAAATGACCCTTCAAGCAACCCTTGGTATAAGCAACCCTGGCTTTGGTTTTTATTAAGCATACCGATTGCTTCGGTCATTTTAAGCAGTATTATGGTCACTGTCGCAGTGGTCGGACAAGACTCACTTGTTAGCGATAATTACTACAAAGATGGCATAGGCATCAACCAAACAATAGAACAAGATCGATTAGCTGTACAGCTCAACATTACTCCAATCATTACGATTCAAGATAAAACTGTTATTGTAAATATTCAGTCAGAAAAAATGCCGACCCAAGCATTCTTAACCTTAAAGCTAGTACACCCTACTGCTAGCGACAAAGATATAACGATCAGGCTATTACCAACAGAAAGTGGATTTATTGGCGACTTGCCTAGTACAGTTAAAGGCCGAAGATACTTAGACCTATATGCCTTTGATGAGAGTTGGCGCATTCGTGAAGAAGTATATCTTCCTCTGAACCAACACACCTTAAAACCTTCTTAATCACACTATGCCAGATACGTGTTATCACTGTGATGAAGTAATCCCTCGTGGTTTCAAGGCCGTTCTCACGATATCAGATCAACAACAAGCCTTTTGTTGCTATGGCTGCCTAGCCATAGCAGAAACCATCGTATCTGGCGGCCTTGAGAATTTTTACCAACATCGTACTCAAGCCTCCGAGAAGCCCGACCCTTTAAACCAATCCCAACAAGACGAAATACACCTTTATGATGACAAAGCCTTACAGGAAGACTTTGTCACGATTAAAGAAGGCATATCAGAAACACATTTAAGCATTGCAAACATTACCTGTGCAGCCTGTATATGGCTCCTTGAGCGAGAAATTAATAACATAGAAGGCATTCATCGCTTTACGATCAACCACACAAGCCATAGAGCAATATTAACGTGGATTGATGACGACTGCTCTCTTAGTACAGTCCTACTCAAAGTTCGTAAATTAGGTTATAAAGCCCGCCCTTACCAAGACGATCTCGCAAATAAACAAGCTAAGATAGAAAAACGAACGTCAATCTTCCGCATCGCCATTGCAGGCATTGCTACCATGCAAAACATGATGTTCTCATTGCCGCTTTATTTAGGTAGTGCCAACAGCATAGACCCAGAATATATTGCCTTATTTCGCTGGGTCAGCCTAATCATGTGTACGCCTGTGGTGTTATTTTCTGCATGGCCTTTCATAAAAGCAGGCCTGAGGGATATTCGAACACGCCACTTAACGATGGATTTACCCGTCTCTATCGCCATTCTAGCGGCTTACTCTGCAAGCAGTTATATCACTCTTTTTAGCAGTAGCAACCTGGAAAGTGATGTCTATTTTGACTCTGTCGCTATGTTTACTTTTTTCCTATTGTTGGGGCGTTTTTTTGAAATGCAAACGCGGCATAAGCATTTAAATAGTGATGCAGACTTCAGCCAATTATTGCCTGCTACGGCTCGCGTTAAAACAGCGGATGGAGAAGTAAGCAAACCTGCCCATAAAATTGAAATTGGCGATGTATTAATTATTCATCAAGGTCAAATTTCACCCGCCGACGGCATTGTCGTTGAAGGTCAGTCACGCTTTGATGAGTCGGCCCTAACGGGTGAGTTTTTGCCTATCAGTAAAACAGTTGGCAGTGTCATTAATGGCGGCACGGCAAACGTCGAAAATACGATATTGATCTCAACAACCGCCACACCAAAACATAGTCGAGTTTCCGCTATCATTCGCATGCTCGATCAGGCTCAACACGAAAAGCCTCAAACGGTTCAACTAGCAGATATCGTGGCCAGTTACTTTGTTGCCTTTGTTTTAATTTCAGCCTCTGTGGCCGGTTTGTTTTGGTATTTTATCGATCCCAATGCTGTTTTTTCCACAGTACTTTCCATACTCGTTGTAACCTGCCCTTGCGCACTGTCACTAGCGACCCCTACAGCCATGACAAGTGTGAATACATTTTTACGCAGCAAAGGCTTATTAATGGCCAAAGGTCATACCATTGAAGCAATGAACAGCACGACCGATATTATTTTTGATAAAACAGGAACGCTAACCGAAGGTAAACTAAAGTTAAGTAGCACAACAACATACAACGGAATGACGCAGCAAAAAGCCCAAACAATTGCGGCCGCACTAGAAAATCACTCTCGACATCCAATCGCTAACGCCTTTAAACCCTATTTTAAAGAAAAGGCCAGCCAAGTTGAAACAACACTCGGATATGGTTTACAAGGCTCATTTCAAGATAAAACTTATCGACTGGGAAATATCGCTTTTGCACTTAACAATGAAGACCCTAAAGATAAAATAGAGGAGTCGTTAGGCGCTCATATATTTTTAAGTGAACTTTCAGATAATAAGCAATGCACACTTTTAGCGCAATTTGAGTTAAGTGATACGCTTCGAGAAGAAAGCCTAAGTTGCGTAAAAGCATTTCAAACTCAGGGCATTCAAGTACATATTTTAAGTGGCGACCATCTAAACTCAGTACAACACATTGCTCACCAGCTCGGTATTAAGCATATTAAAGCTGCACAATCTCCAGAGCAAAAGCTAAATTATGTACGTAAACTACAAAAAGAAAACAAAGAAGTTGCAATGGTGGGTGATGGCATTAATGACTTACCTGTTCTATCTGGTGCGCGATTATCAATTGCGATGGGTGGTGCGAGCGACATTACAAAATTAAATTCTGACGCAGTATTACTCAATAGTCACATGTGCGTATTAAATCTGGCCTTTCAAAGTGCAAACAAGGCGCGTAAAATTATTAAACAGAACATGGCATGGGCGATAGGGTATAACTTATTAATGCTACCCTTAGCCGCAATGGGATTGGTTCCACCCTACTTTGCCGCATTAGGCATGTCAATGAGCTCGTTAGTCGTTGTATTTAATTCACTACGGTTAAAATCCTAAACATTCAAGACACATATTTATGGAAATACTCTTTATCCTCATCCCTGTCTCAATCGCCTTTGTAGCGCTTGCTATCTGGATTTTTGGCTGGGCCATTAAAAATGGACAGTATGATGATTTAGAAGGCCCCGCACATAGCATCCTGTTTGACGATGATGCCGATATGATTCCAGACAGAAACGATAAACCTAAAACAAAACCGATTAAGAATTCAGCAAAACCTTAAGAATGATGTTTAACGACCCTGCCATATTATTATCAGCCTTTCTATTAGGTTTTTTAGGATCAACGCACTGCCTCGGCATGTGCGGTGGCTTATCAAGTGCGCTTGGTTTAAATTCGAAACAAACATCGACATCGTCCACTTTTCCAACCTTATTACTTGCTTACAATATCGGCAGAATTTTCAGCTATTGTATCGCCGGCCTAATTGTAGGCGCAGCAGGTTTCTGGTTAAGCCAGCAGTTGGCAACATTCACATTACTGCGTTATTTAGCCGGTGGTATGTTGATATTAATGGGGCTTTATTTAGCTCAGTGGTTCAATGGCATTGCATTTACGGAAAAACTTGGCAGTAAGCTTTGGCCCTTCATACAACCATTAGGCAAGCGCTTTATGCCTGTAAACTCAGTTCGTGATGCCATCTGTATTGGTATGGTATGGGGCTGGCTACCCTGTGGACTGGTTTACTCAGCGTTGATTTGGGCAAGTTTAGAAGCAAGTGCCAGCGGCGCCATGCTCATCATGTTATTTTTTGGTGTAGGTACACTGCCTGCTATGCTCGCTACAGGCTATTTTGCACAAGGGCTTGGGAAGTTTATTAAACAACGCTGGTTTCGCTCTAGCGCCGGTTTAATGATGATTACCTTTGGTATTTACTCATTACCAATCGTGCAGTTATCTATTCAACGAATATTTCACTAGCCTAGCTCGCTATACTACTAAATACCAAAGCTTGTTGGAGTTCAACCCCCTCACCTCAACGCTTATTACACTACTGAGGCGAAATTTCTAAAATTTGTACCATCCCGTCTTCACTTTTGGGCCTGGATGACGAAACGGTCTGATTTAAATCGAACTCGTACGGTTTTCGTTCACCACTCCGGTCAATTTCTAAGGTTTCAAAATCGAACAATTGCGTATCAGCTAACTGTGATGGTGCCACATTTTGTAAAGAGCTAAAGATTGAATCAATACGTGTTGGGTGCTCTAGTTCCCACTCGTGAAGCATTTTCTTCATGTTCTGCCGCTGAAGATTCTCTTGTGAACCACATAAGTTACAAGGAATAATCGGATAAGCCATTAAATCAGAAAACTTCTCGATATCGCCTTCGCGACAATAAGCTAAGGGGCGTATAACAACATTTCGCTTGTCATCAGATAACAGCTTTGGAGGCATAGCAGAAAGCCTTGAACCATAAAACATATTCAAGAACATCGTCTGCACAATATCATCTTTATGATGACCTAAAGCGATTTTATTCGCATTAATATCTTCTGCAAAAGCATAAAGTGTTCCACGCCTTAAGCGAGAACACAAACCACAAGTAGTTTTACCTTCAGGTATTTTTGATTTCACGATTGAATAGGTATCACGATCAACAATGTAATACTCAATCCCCAACTGTTCTAAATACTCCGGCAAAATATGCTCAGGAAAACCAGGTTGTTTTTGATCAAGATTCACCGCAATCAAATCAAATTGAATTGGTGCACTCTTTTGTAAACTCATCAAAACATGCAGCATCGTAAAGCTGTCTTTTCCACCTGACAAGCACACCATGATTCGGTCACCGTCTTCAATCATATTAAAGTCTGCAATTGCCCGTCCGGCACCACCACGCAACTTCTTTTGTAATTTATTAAACTCTAACTTCTCAGCGCCGGCAAAAACTTGCATAACTACCTCTAAAACATCACCATAAAAATAACTACAACACAAAATGCAGCAAAAAAATGATGGGTATTATAGCGAATTTATGACTAAGACGATAATCTAAGACAAACACTTGAAAAAGAAAGCTTTAAAATGAATGATCTCAACAAAATAACGCAAACAATCGTCGCTTTTCTCGATCAAAAGAACCCCTGCACCGAACATGAAATTCTCAATAAGCTAAAAACAGATAAAATAGCCCCCTTCGACCAGTTAAACCTTCAGCAGAGTAAAGACTTATTCTGCGCACACTTTTTAACCATGCACGCACTTTACAACCTCCAAAACGAATACCTTAGCAAACAACAATACTGCTTAGATATTCAATCTATCAAAGTAGAAAGACATCCTTATTTTTCAAAAAACTCAATTAATGACTTAGCCTCTGAAAATAGCCTAAGCAAAAGTCTAGATTCACTTACAAAACATGATCCACTTAAAGAATATTATTTGAATATCAGCCATTATTTTGAAACAAGTGAGGACGAAGTAAATGAACTGCTAAAATCATTCTGGAAGAAATATCTTGCTCAAGATGATAAACAACAAGCCCTTAGTACACTTGCGCTTCCTGCAAACTCAAACTACGAAACTATTAAGAAGCAATACCGTTTACTGGCGCAAAAACATCACCCCGACAAAGGTGGCTGCGGCAAATATTTTGCTAAAGTAAATGCCGCAAAAAGTATTTTAGATGCACTTCATTGAGCCCGCAAAAAATATCACCCGCAGAGTCATTGGCTACATAATCTTAATCATCGATAGCAATATTCGCCCCGCCACACTATGAGTAAGAAAACAATCGATGAGATACAAAACCCAAGTAAAAAGGAAATAGGAAATAGGAAATAGGAAATAGGAAATAGGAAATAGGAAAAAATACAGAAGACTGGATTCAAGCAGGCTCTTCTGATGACCCACTAAAACGTAATTACGTTACGCGAATTAACTCTGAACATAAAACTACTTAGTTATAATCACCCAAAGTAGCTTTATACGTTTCGGAATCAAGCGCTTTACGTTGAAAAAACGCTTGATAAATCGACAATATCTGTTCTTTCTCCCAATGTAAAAAGTGACCCGCGCCTTTTATTAATCTGAACTCGCCATTGGGTATTAATTGTGTAGCCTTTCGGGTATCAAATAAATCCATAATCGTATCGTATTGCCCCATCACAACGAGCGTAGGAACACGAATATTCTTTAAATTGACCAGTTCTTTAAGATCGCCCATTTGAGTCACAAAAACACTATGTTCATAAAAAGACTGAAATTGAGCTTCTGTCATCTTATCAAACTGAGTAATGATCTGGCGCTTAAGTATGTCAGGAATATATTGGCCAAATTTTTCAATCATCATTGGCGCAATATCTTTTTCACACCCTTCACCAATCATTACTTGTACTTGCTCAATAATAGAACTCAATACTATATTTGGTTTAGTTCCAAAACTACCAAGTATTACTTTATCGAACACATAAGGATGCCGCTCAGCATAAGCAGCTGCAACGATTGAGCCCCACGAGCCGCCAAACACACACTTTTCAACCACAGAGTCATCAAGCGCTTCAAGCACGACCTGATTTAAGACTTCGACCTGTTCATCTAAAGATACACCAGCAGGACCTGATAAGATTTGAGCACGCCCTTGTCCAGGCATATCAAACACAACCACACTATATTCATGATGAAAATAAGAAATAAAACTACGCCATGCAGACATCGTTTGCTTGGCGCCACTTAAGCACACAATTGCTTTTTTTGCAGAGCCATACTTTCGGTAAGGTACGATAAAGCGGTCGCTGTTTAATTCTCCAGATACTTTTTCCATATGTCACCCAAATTTTTGTTTTTCCGCTTTAAGTTAGCTAAAGCTAATCAGCTCAACATCCTGTTACGCTTATTTATAACAGTTAATGCAATATGTTAGCGTGATAGGCTGCGCTAATTTAGAATTTGTTTAAACGGAAGATTTTATTTTGTATCAGGTAGACACCAAAACTACAAGCAAGCAGATGACGTGAAGTGAATAGAGACGTAATGACAGACCAGACAAAAATAAAAAGAGAAAACAGCTGATTTATAACGCTTTATGCCAGCTGTTTATAAAAGCTACTTAGGATAGCTCTTGATGAATTAATTCAAGCGCCTTCAAGGGGTCATCTGCTTGCGTAATAGGACGACCAATAACAAGATAATCAGAACCCGCTGTAATAGCCTCTCGAGGCGTCATCACTCTTCGCTGATCACCCTTAGCAGAAAAAGTTGGGCGTATCCCTGGCGTAACCAACTTAAACTCTTTACCAAATCTAGCTTTCAAGTTCGTTACTTCATGCGACGAACAAACAACACCGTCCAAACCACACTCATTGGTCAGAGCGGCTAACCGCGTCACCTGCTCAAGCGGCGAAACGGCCAAACCAAGTTCAGCCAAGTCTTCACCCTGCATACTGGTTAGAACGGTCACACCAATCAGCATCGGCTTTTGCTTAAAAGCACTTAATTTTGCGACACAAGCATCCATCATACGACGCCCACCTGATGCATGAACGTTAACCATCCAAACACCCAAATCTGCCGCGACAGCGACCGCATTAGCCGTAGTATTAGGAATATCATGAAACTTTAAATCTAAAAAAACATCAAAACCTTGTTTGTGTAAACCTTCTAAAATTTGCGGCCCACAACGTGTAAAAAGTTCTTTTCCTACTTTAACCCGGCAGTGCTTTGGATCTAGATTAGAAGCCATAGCAAGCGCCTCATCGGCAGCTGGATAATCTAATGCCACAATAATAGGTGAATTTTGTACTAAAGAATTGCCTGTCATGTAGAGCCTTTTATTTACGTTTGATATTTCTGTTTATAAATTAACGATTAAAGTTCCTCACACAAAACATATTCCTTTTCATGCAAAACCCTCTCAATTATGTGTGTTCATATTCTACTATAGGATACGTTGATTGCCAGCCTTTACAACTAGGGCACATCCAATGATGGTGGACACCTGAAAAGCCACATTTTTGGCACCGGAAAGAGGGTCTACCCTGCATCATCCCATCAATTACTTTAGCCACTACATCCAAAATACTACCATAATCTTTTTCATCAGATAGTTCAGGTACCAGTCCTACAGTAGGGTCATTAAATCTTTCAGAAGCACATTCTTTAAACATTAAATCTAATGCCGCCAAACTAGGCCTCAAGTAAATCTGTTCTTGTAAATACTCGTAGGCTTGGTCTTTTTCGCCCTGAAATAATAACGATTCAACCACCGCCAACATAATAGTCGTCTGGCCTGTTTCTTTATATAATTTTTCTAAATAAAGTAGATGCTGTTCATGCGTCGCTGTTGCAACAGCGCACTCAAGCAGCCGGGGAAGTATGATCGTAATATTTTCTGGCGATAAAATAGCAACTTTCTTTAAGTTATTCAAAGCTAGCCCATATTCTTCTTGTTCAAGATCTAAACGAGCAAGGCCAATTAAGGCCCTAACACAGGATTTATTGATACTTAAAGCTTGCTTAAAGTAACGCCGAACTTCTGAGACCTGCCCTCTGCACTGCCCATCTTCGGCTAATTCACAACAATATTGAGCGACTCTGACCGCAATATCTGGATGCTTTTTTAATTCTAGCTCCAAACCTTTTGATACTGCATTTTCCCAGTCCTTTTCATGCTCATAAACATTCAATAACAACTTAAGGCTTTTAAAACCAAACTGTTTCGACGTGCTTAGCTGCTGCAACAATGACTCTGCACGATCAAGTAAACCTGCTTTTTTATAATCCTTAGCTAACTCATAAATAACAGATTCTGAAGCTAGTTCAGGTAATTCAGGATGCGCCATCAAATTCTGATGAATTAAAATAGCTTTTTCGACCTCACCTTGAGCACGAAAGTGCTTTCCAATTGAAATATGTGTAGCGAAAGTTTCAGGATTAACATCTAAAGAGTGAACGAATTTATCAATTGATTCGTCACTATATGAGTCAAAAAGTAGCTGTAAGCGGTGTTTAATACCAGGAGATGTTTTGTATGTTTGTTCTTTTTTTATTAACTTTGATTTCGCATAGAAGCCTAATAGCCAACCTATTAAAAGCGCAAAAAATAAAAACACCCAAAGTAGTTCGACTTCCATCTAATTACCTTTAGCAGACTCACCTTTAAGCCGCAATAATTCATCTTGCTGACTTTGTAGCTTTCGATTTTGTTTTTTGTTCATTATTTTTGATGCCACATGACTAGGCAACATAACTAACCAGGCAACAATACAACCTAATATAAAACTTAGTAGAATCCAAACGCCACCACCGAAAGAAACAGGCTGACCCAAGAAAAAATCAATCGCAATTTGAGTTTCATTTCGAGATAAAAAATTAAATCCAATAACTGCTATTACAAGAATACATACTGCATATAAAGTAAATTTTAGCACGATGAATACGCCCTACTCTATCCAATTTTATGTCTAAATTAAATTTTAGAACTATCTTAGCATGCTAGTAACGAAGGATGGAGCAAATCAACACCAAAGGATCAATATCCTTGTTTTAAGCTTTCATTCACGCAATCTCTTAGCTCTTTACCTGGCTTAAAGTGTGGCACATGCTTCGCTTCTAAAGTAACTGAATCACCAGTCTTTGGGTTTCTTCCTACTCTTGGCGCACGATAATGCAAAGAGAAGCTTCCAAACCCTCTAATCTCAATCCTTTGTCCTGAAGACAAAGTATCCGACATAAGGTCAATTATTGTTTTTATTGCAAGCTCTACATCTTTTACTGAAAGTTGCGTTTGCTTCGCTGCAATAATCTCAACGAGTTCAGATTTTGTCATTGACTATCCCTACAAATCTTAATGTTTTTTTTAGTATAGACAAAGAAAAAAAAAAGACAAAAAAAACGGGCATATAGCCCGTTTTTTTATTACTTAACAAATAGTTAGAGCTTTTAAACTCTAATATTCGAATTGATTTTATATAAAATCAATTCAGAAAGACTATTTATTTTCCATTTGTGCCTTGATCAAGTCACCGATTGTAGTTGGGCCAGCTGACTCAACTTGCTTCTCGCGAACTTCTTTCATAGCTTCTTTAGTATCGTCGATATCTTTTGACTTCACAGACAAGTTGATTACGCGATTCTTACGATCAACGTTAATGATCTTAGCTTCAACTTCATCGCCAACCTTCAACTGAGTTGTTAGGTCTTCTACACGATCCTGGCTCATTTCTGAAGCCTTCAAAGTTGCTTCTACATCATCATTAATTGCTATGATCGCAGCTTTAGCATCTACTTCTTTAACCGTACCAGTGATGATAGTACCTTTGTCATTCACTTGTACGTATTCAGCAAATGGATCACTTTCCAACTGCTTAATACCTAAAGAGATACGCTCTCGCTCTGGATCAACAGAAAGGATAGTAGTATCGATTTCGTCACCTTTCTTGTACTTACGTACCGCTTCTTCGCCCGAATCGTGCCAAGAAATATCAGATAAGTGAACTAAACCGTCAATACCGCCATCTAGACCGATAAAGATACCGAAGTCAGTGATTGACTTAATCTTACCGCTAACTTTGTCTTCTTTGTTGAACTTGCTTGAGAACTCTTCCCATGGGTTAGCATGACACTGCTTAATACCCAATGAGATACGACGACGATCTTCGTCAATATCTAGAACCATTACTTCAACTTCGTCACCTAGCTGAACAACTTTAGACGGGTGAATGTTCTTGTTAGTCCAATCCATTTCTGAAACGTGAACAAGACCTTCAACACCTTCTTCGATTTCAGCAAAACAGCCGTAATCGGTTAAGTTAGTAACACGTGCCGTAACGCGCGTATTTTCAGGGTAACGCTCTTTGATCTGAACCCATGGATCTTCACCCAATTGCTTAAGACCAAGTGATACACGATTACGCTCGCGATCAAACTTTAATACTTTAACATTGATTTCGTCACCAACATTAACGATTTCACTTGGGTGCTTAATACGCTTCCAAGCCATATCTGTAATGTGTAGAAGACCATCAACACCACCTAGATCAACGAAAGCACCGTAATCGGTAAGGTTCTTAACGATACCTTTAGCTTCCATTCCTTCAGCCATGTTTTCAAGCAATGCATCACGTTCAGCACTGTTTTCTGCTTCGAGAACAGCACGACGAGAAACAACAACGTTGTTACGCTTTTGGTCTAGCTTAATTACTTTGAATTCAAGCTCTTTGCCTTCAAGGTGTAAAGTATCACGTACTGGACGTACATCTACTAACGAACCTGGAAGGAAGGCACGGATAGTTTTCAGTTCAACTGTAAAACCACCTTTAACCTTACCATTAATCACACCTTTAACAATTTCTTCGGCTTCGAATGCTTTCTCTAGTTCAGTCCATGCTTCTGCACGCTTCGCTTTTTCACGAGAAAGTTTAGTTTCACCAAATCCATCTTCAACAGCTTCTAATGCAACATCAACGATATCGCCAATGTTTAGTTCTAGTTCGCCGTTATCAGAGAAAAATTCCGCTAAAGGGATAACACCCTCTGATTTTAGCCCAGCATTAACGGTAACCCAGTCACTGTCAATATCAACAACTGTACCTGATATGATTGACCCTGGGGTCATATCTATCTGTTGTAGGCTTTCTTCAAATAAGTCTGCAAAGCTCTCGCTCATTAAATTTCCTGCGTGATTAATAGTCTCCGTATCACCAGCGTATACGGTTAATTTACATTCGTCATATTCTGCGTTGCTGGCCAACGTTTATTCAGAATTTGACATAAAATTAGTTGCCTTTTTGTAACAAATATTATGTTTCCAGCTCGTATTAACGAATTAAACCCATAACTTGTTCAAGGACTTCTTCAATAGAAAATTGAGTAGTATCAATGACTTTCGCGTCATCGGCAGCCTTAAGCGGCGAATTTTTACGCCCCATATCACGGGCATCTCGCTCTTCTATCTCCTTTAAAAGGGCCGCGATACTAACATCTCTGCCATCACTTTTCAACTGCCCACCATTACTGTTCAATTGATTATATCGACGTTCAGCTCGCTCTTCTGCACTCGCCGTCATAAAAACTTTATATTCCGCCCGAGGAAACACCACCGTCCCCATATCCCGACCATCAGCCACTAAGCCTTTTGACGTCGAAAAATCTCGCTGTCGCTGAAGCAGCGCTTGCCTCACCGCAGCTAAAGGTGCAATCTTAGACGCATTATTTCCAGCAGTCTCAGTACGAATTTCAGTCGTCACATCAACACCATCAAGCAATACTTTTACAGGTTGACCGAATTCAGACGGCAAAAATTCAACACTCAAACCTTGAGCCACCACCGCCAACGCCTGCTCATCTTCAAACGAGACTCCTTGATTGACTGCCGACAATGCAGTCAATCGATACAAGGCACCACTATCAAGCAAACTCCAACCAAGTTTTTTAGCAACTAGCTGAGCAATACTGCCTTTACCTGCCCCACTTGGGCCATCAATCGTAAGTACTGGAAAGTCTTCAGTTTTAACATCACTCATTAAACTAGGCATCCACTTGTATATTCATACCAACTTGCTGAGCAAGCGCGACAAAATTAGGAAATGACGTCGCAACATTTGCACAATCCTGAATAGTGATATCACCCTCAGCAATCAATGATGCAACAGCAAAAGACATCGCAATACGATGATCGCCATGACTATGCACAACTCCACCTTTAATTTTACTTTGCTTAATTGCTATGCCATCTGGGCGCACTTCTGTACGCACACCAAGCTGCGCAAGACCATCAGCCATGACCTGTATGCGATCACTTTCTTTAACACGCAATTCTTCAGCCCCTGTTAGTATAGTCTCACCTTCAGCACAAACCGCAGCAATAAAAAGCACTGGAAACTCATCAATTGCCAAAGGCACTTGATCTTCAGGAATATGAATACCTTTAAGCGGTGCATGCTTAATACGAATATCACCAACAGGCTCACCACCCACCTCACTTTCAGCCTCAATAACAATATCCGCACCCATTTGGCGTAGTATATTAATAATACCGACACGCGTTGGATTTAAGCCGACATGCTGTAAAAGTAGATTAGCACCCGGTGTAATCGATGCCGCCACCATAAAAAAAGCGGCAGAAGAAATATCTGCAGGCACATCAATTTTACCTGCTGTTAACGAACCACCACCTTGAAGTTTAGCAACCGCTCCTTCTCTCACGACATCATAACCAAAGCCATTTAACATCCGCTCCGTATGATCCCTTGTAGGCGCTGGTTCTGTCACCTGAGTTTCGCCTTCTGCATACATACCAGCCAACAACAAACACGACTTCACTTGCGCGCTAGCCATCGGCATATCGTAGTTAATACCTTTAAGTTGCTGACCACCTTTTATCTTTAATGGTGGTCGACCACCTTCATTTGACTCAATATTCGCCCCCATCAATCTTAATGGCGCAGCTACACGCTCCATTGGACGCTTCGATAATGACTCATCACCCGTTAGCTCAGTATCAAACGCTTGACCAGCCAATAAGCCAGAAAAAAGCCTCATACCAGTACCAGAGTTACCTAAATATATAGGTCCCGGAGGCGCCTTTAAACCATTGACACCGACACCATGAATTCTTACTTTTCCGTCATCAGGGCCTTCAATCACCACCCCCATATCTCGAAAAGCCTGCAAAGTCGCAAGACTATCCTCCCCTTCTAAGAATCCTTCAACTTCGGTCAAACCCTCAGCCAAAGCACCCAACATAATAGATCGATGAGAAATAGACTTATCACCCGCTACACGAATAGTGCCATTTACAGCACCACCAGCTTTCATTTTAAAAATCACATTTTTTGTATTCATGGTATTAGTATACGACTGTCCAGATAAAATTTTTGTAAAGTGTTCCCGTGCTGATTTTGCGCGCGTAAAAACACCTAGTAAAGTTTGACTATCTCTTGATTCAACTGCTTTTCGAAGCATGTCTAAGTCTTGAGTAAAATGATCCAACACATTCAAAAGTGCATCATGATTGGCTAAAAATATGTCATGCCACATCACCGGATCACTTGCAGCTATGCGCGTAAAATCTCTAAAACCTCCCGCTGCATAACGAAATATTTCTTGATTCTCTTCTTCCCCAGCCAAAGTATCTACCAAAGAAAAGGCGAGCAAATGAGGCAAATGACTTGTCGCTGCCAACACCTCATCATGGTGGTCAGCTGACATTTCAAGCACTGATGCACCACAAGACTCCCACATTTCACGCACCAACCTAAGCGACTCACTCGACGTCTGCGCAGTAGGCGTTAAAATCACCTTATGATGACGATAAAGATTTGCGTCAGCGGCAAGCACACCACTTCTTTCTGAGCCTGCAATCGGATGCCCCGGCACAACAAAATCTGGCACCGAGCCAAATATTTTTTCGACTGAAGCCAGAAAACAACCTTTTACACTCCCTACATCTGTTAAAACTGCACCAGATTTTAAATATGGTTTTATTTCTGCCAGCGATACATCAAATGCTTTAACGGGTACCGCCACAACAACGATATCAGCATTTTTCACCGCCTCTTCAACTGACGAAGCCGCAGCATCAATGACACCAAGCTCAACACCTAACTTTACTTCAGAAAAGTTAAGTGAATAACCAATAGTATATGCCGCAAAACCAGTTTGCTTTGCCGCTTTCGCTAAAGAACCACCAATCAAACCTAAGCCAATTACAGCTAAAGTTTGAACCTGTGCCCCCCGCTGACTCAAAGAACACTCGCCAAAGCATCTAAAAATCGCTGATTTTCATTTTTCAAGCCTATAGAAACACGAAGATGATGCGGCATACCATAATTTGCTAATGGACGCACGATCACACCTTCTTTCAATAAAGCCTGATAGACCTTTGAGCCATCTTCTACTACATCAAAACAAATAAAATTACCCACAGATGGAATGTAAGAAAGCCCTAACGCTGCCAAGCCTTCACCAATCTGCACAAGCCCTTCTTTGTTTAAACGCTTACCATTCTCAAGATACTCGTTATCTGACAATACAGCCGCCGCCGCTGCAAGCGCAAAAGAGTTCACATTAAAAGGCTGCCTGACGCGATTTAGAATATTCGCCACATCAGGATTGGAAATAGAATACCCTACTCGTAGCGAAGCTAAGCCCCAAGCCTTAGAAAAGGTTCGGGTGACAACTAAATTCGGATATTCCTGCAAAAGTGAAATACCATCAGGATAATCAGACACATCAATATATTCACAATACGCTTCATCTAACACAACAACAATATTCTCTGGAACGCGTGTTAGGAATTGCTTAAGTTTAGATGTATCTAAGTAAGTGCCTGTCGGATTATTGGGATTAGCAATAAAAATTAAACTTGTTTGCTCAGTTATCGCCTCAAACATCGCATCTAAATCATGCCCCCAATCTTTTGCAGGCACCACGACTGCTTTAGCATTTACAGATTGAGTAGATAATGCATAGACAGCAAAAGCATATTGAGAATAAATAACTTCAGATTCAGGACCAGCATAAGCACGCGCAATAAGGTCCAGCACATCATTTGAGCCATTCCCCAAAGTTATTGTACTAACCTCTACAGCCAGATAGTCAGCCAAGGCCTGCTTTAAAACAAACCCCGTCCCATCAGGATATAGCGTCGCGACTTCAAGCTGCTGCTGAATTGCTGCCGTCGCAAGCAGACTTATACCTAGCGGATTTTCATTACTCGCCAACTTAACAATATTAGTTAAACCCAGCTCTCGCTCCAACTCTTCAATTGGCTTACCAGGCTGATATGGGTGAAGCCCTTTAACACCCTCGGTCGCAAGTGAAATATAATCACAAACCGAAGTACTTGTATCGCTCATCAGAGCACTCCCATTGAGTAGGAGCCCAAGTGTTTTATTTCTACTGCTTCAGGTGAAATTTCACCAATCACATCTTTGATATTCTCGTCATCTACATGACCTTCAAAATCAATAAAAAACACATAAGCCCATGTGCCCGACACAGATGGCCGCGTCTCTAAACGCGTTAAGCTCACACCATGCCGATGAAAAGGCTCTAATACATGATATAAAGCACCGGGCTTATTTTTGGCCGAGACCAAAAGAGATGTTTTATCCTTCCCGCTTGGCGGCACTTCTTTCGTACCAATAATTAAAAATCGTGTCGTGTTATCTGGCTGATCTTCAATATTTTCAGCTAGTTTATGCAAACCATAAAACTCAGCCGCCATTTCACCTGCAATCGCAACCGCCCCCTCATCTTCCATTGAAAGTCGAGCAGCTTCCGAATTACTACTTACAGCAACCCGTTCAATTTGAGGACAGTGAGAATCCAACCATTTACGACACTGCGCTAAAGATTGCTGATGAGAATAAACGCGCTTCACATCGGCTAAATCTATCTTTTTATTTGAAAGTAAATGATGATGAATTCGAAGCTTTACTTCACCTGAAATATTAAGTGATGAATTAATAAAACTATCTAGCGTGTGATTAACCATACCTTCCGTGGAATTCTCGACAGGCACTACACCGTAGTTAGCTTGCCCAGACTCAACCTCACGAAACACTTCATCAATCGCAGCCATAGGCTGAACGGATACAAAATGACCAAAATGTTTCAGTGCCGCAGCGTGTGTATAAGTACCTTCCGGCCCCAGAAAAGCTATTTTCATAGGTTTTTCCAACGCTAAACAACAAGACATTATTTCACGAAAAAGCTTTGCCATTTCTTCATCTGGCATCGGCCCGGCATTACGCTCCATCACAGCGCGTAATACCTGCGCTTCTCGCTCAGGCCGATAATACTGAACCTCTTCGCCACCTGAAGCCGCCTGTTTTACGGCCGCCACTTCAAGCGCACAAGCCGCCCGCTGATTGATAAGTTTCTGAATATCCTTATCAATACCATCAATCTGATCACGAAGGACAGCAAGCTTTTTTGATTCTTCGGTCATACTTAATCCTGATACTTAACTATTTTGAAATCTAAGCCACAATCACTATTTATAACGCGCATTGAGGCTTCAGAAGAAACACTCAATACGCAGTTAAAGCAACTTAGACTTAACTCGCAGGGTCAACATCACCCGCGTTTTGATCATTATCACCTTCCAAAGGTGTAGCACTGGACTCTATCACCTCATCGCCATCAACCGCTTCACCGTCAACGACCTCACCTTCAATCAACTCGCCTTCAACCTGTTCGGGCTCATCAACGCGCTCCAGACCAACCAAATGTTCATCTTCTTGAGAAAGTTTGATCAAACGCACACCCTGGGTATTTCGACCCAAGATTGAAACTTCCTCAGTACGCGTACGAACAAGCGTACCTTTATCGGTGATCAACATCATTTCATCACCTTCTTGCACTTGGACTGCAGAGACTAACAAGCCATTTCGCTCTGAACACTGCATTGCAATCACACCCTGACCACCACGACCAATCACTGAGAACTCAGACATTTTAGTCCGCTTACCATAGCCGTTTTCACTTGCTACCAATAGCAATCCATCGTCTTTTGGCAAGATCAATGACACAACTTTAAATTCTGGCGCGATCTTAATACCACGCACACCACGAGCAGTTCGACCCATTGCCCGCACATTTGTCTCATTAAAACGAATCATCTTACCGGAATTACTCATTAGCATGATGTCGCGCTCACCATCGGTAATCGCAGCACCAATTAACGAATCACCTTCATCAAGCGCCAAAGCAATCAAGCCTGAAGACCTAGGTCTAGAGAAGTTTTCCAATGGCGTTTTCTTAACCGTACCCTGAGACGTCGCCATAAAGACAAAACGATCTTCGGTATATTCATTAACAGACAAGAAAGTAGTAATACGCTCACCTTCGTCTAAAGGTAGAATATTAACCATTGGCCGACCTTTTGAACCTCGACTTGCACGTGGAATTTCAAAAACACGCAACCAATAAACCTTACCTTTATCAGAGAAACATAAAATCGTATCGTGCGAATTAGCAACTAATAGCTTTTCGATATAGTCTTCATCTTTAATCGATGCCGCAGATTTACCTCGCCCCCCACGACGTTGAGCTTGATAATCCTCAACCGCTTGCGTCTTGGCATAACCCGCATGAGAAATCGTAACAACAAGATCTTCCTCATTAATTAAATCAGCAATATTCAAATCACGTTTTGAGGCAATAATTTCTGAACGTCGCTCATCGCCAAATTCCTCACGAACTTCTTCAAGCTCCTCACGAATAACTTCCATCAATTTAACAGGATCACTCAAAATACCTAGCAGCTCAGCAATTCGCTCTAATATTTCACGGTATTCTGAAATAAGCTTTTCAGTTTCTAGACCGGTTAAGCGATGCAATCGCATGTTTAGTATTTCTTGCGCCTGAATAGGTGACAAGTAATACATACCATCGCGCATGCCATACTGCGGCTCAAGATCATCAGGTCGACAAGCATTTTCACCCGCTTTCTCCAACATCCCCGTTACAGCACCAGGATTCCAAGCTTGCGCTAATAAAGCCTCTTTCGCTTCAGCAGAACTGGGTGATTTTTTAATCAACGCAATAACAGGATCTATATTGGCTAATGCTACCGTTAAGCCTTCAAGGGTATGACCACGCTCTCGCGCTTTACGCAGTAGATAAACCGTTCTCCGAGTAACGACCTCTCTTCGATGCTTAATAAAGATCTCTAATGATTGCCTTAGGTTAATCGTTTTTGGTTCACCTTCCACAATAGCAACCATATTTATACCAAACACATTTTCTAGCTGTGTCTGCGTAAACAAGTTGTTCATCACCACATCAGAGATTTCGCCACGACGCAGCTCGACCACAATGCGCATGCCTTCTTTATTAGACTCATCACGTAGCCCGGTGATGCCTTCAATTTTTTTGTCTTTTACCAGTTCGGCAATTTTTTCAATTAAGCGCGCCTTGTTCACCTGATAAGGTATTTCAGTGACAACAATTCGTTCTTTACCATTACTCTCAGACTCAACCTCATAACGTGCACGCAAATAAATCTTGCCACGTCCGGTTTGATAAGCCTGAATAATACCCGCTCGACCATTAATGAAGGCAGCCGTTGGAAAGTCTGGCCCTGGAATAATTTGCAGCATTTCTTCAAACGTAATATCAGGATTATCCATGAGCGCCAAACAACCTGAAATAACTTCTGTCAAATTGTGCGGCGGAATATTTGTCGCCATCCCTACGGCGATACCTGATGACCCATTGACCAACAAGTTCGGAACTCGTGAAGGCATTACTTCTGGAATATGCTCAGTGCCATCATAGTTAGGTACAAAGTCGACCGTTTCTTTATCTAAGTCGGCCAATACAGAATGCGACAATTTTTGCATTCTAATTTCGGTATATCGCATTGCTGCGGCATTATCGCCATCGACCGAACCAAAGTTTCCTTGACCATCAACCAACATATAACGCAATGAAAAAGGCTGAGCCATACGAACGATGGTGTCATATACGGCCGTATCACCGTGAGGGTGGTATTTACCAATAACATCACCGACCACACGCGCAGATTTTTTATAGCCTTTGTTCCAGTCGTTACCTAATTCGCTCATCGCAAAAAGAACACGCCGGTGTACAGGCTTTAAGCCATCACGTGCGTCGGGCAGTGCTCGCCCGACAATAACGCTCATAGCGTAATCAAGATATGATTGTTTTAGTTCTTCTTCGATACTAACGGGAATGATTTCGTTCGATTGCTCACCCATAAGGACAGCGTTCCTGTTTTTGTTGTCTTACTATGAAAATTATTAAAATAAAGCTCGCGATTCTAGCATGCTTTAGAACTGAATAGTGACCAATATCGCGCTTTAATGCCACAAAAACTGGTACATAAGAAAAGAACATCTAAGCTAATAACTATAAGGGCGCTTTTCACGAAACATTGAAGCTTTGACAACCGCCGTGAAAAACGCCCAACAATTATGTTATTAAGCCTAACAACCTATTGCCAGCCCTAAAATTATGAAAAAATTCCTACTAGTCGAAGACAGCCAAATCGTTGTTAAAATCATCAAACACATCAACGATTCAAGCGCTCGCTTTCAATACGATATCGCCACCTCTTTCACTGAGGCAAAAGCACTCATCGATAAAAACGGTGCCGATTCTTACCTCGTTGCAGTCGTTGACTTAAATCTACCCGACGCCCCCAATGGCGAAGTTGTAGACTACACGCTATCTAAAAAAATGCCTACAATCGTATTAACAGGCAACTACGATGAAGAGAAACGTGAGCAAATGCTCGAGAAGAAGATTGTTGACTACATCGTCAAAGAAAGCCGTTTTTCTTATGAATACGTAATGAAACTCATACATCGACTACACAAAAACCAAAACATTAAAATATTGGTTGCCGATGATTCAAAAGTGTCCAGAAACTACATATCAAGTTTACTAAAAACCCATTTATACCAAGTTATCACGGCTGACGATGGCGACACCGCACTCGAGATCATCAACAACGACCCCGAAATAAAACTACTCATTACCGATTACAACATGCCTCGCATGAACGGCTTTGATTTAGTAAAAAATATCCGTCGAGAAGTCAGTAAAAATGACCTAGTCATTATTGGCCTATCTGGCGAAGGTGATGGCAAACTCACCGCCAAATTCATTAAAAATGGCGCCAATGATTTCCTAAGAAAAACCTTTAGTCATGAAGAGTTTCACTGCCGACTCATGCACAACATCGAAGGCATCGAATACGGGCAAGCAATGAAACACATGGCTTATCACGACTATGTTACCGGCCTCCCCAACAAACGAACTTTTTTCGAACAGGGCAGTAATGAACTAGAAAAAGCACATACTGGTAGCGCCCACGTTAGCTTAGCGCTTATCTCCGTTGACCAACTTAACAGCATTCAAGATCGCTATGGCCTAGATGCTCCCGACATCACATTAAAAAGTTTAGCAGGGCTTCTGTCGAAAGCGTTTGGGCGCTTCCATTACGCCCGCATCAACGATTCTGACATTGCCGTACTAATGATAGGATTATCCCTGGAACAAGCCGCTAAATTAACAGAAGGATTTAGAACAATTGTTGAGGATCATATTGTTATTTTTGACGAACTAAATTTTAACTTCACTATTTCGGCAGGCATCACATCAAGCCAAGATAAGTCATTAATTGAACTGTTAAAAGATGCGGATAATCGCTTATATACCGCTCGAGACTCTGGTGAAAATCAGATTTGTTTCGATGAATAAGAACGAAACACAACGCCCAACCTATAAAGATTAAACTAACCAAAAATAACGGTTTTATTGCCATGTATGATTACACGATCTTCTAAGTGAAGCCTTAAACCACGAGCAAGCACGTTTTTCTCAGCATCCTTTCCTAACCTAACCATATCTTCAATCGTATTACTATGACTCACTCGCATCACATCCTGATCTATAATCGGCCCTTCATCTAAATCTTGCGTCACGTAATGACATGTCGCTCCAATTAGCTTAACGCCACGATCAAAAGCTTGATGATAAGGCTTTGCGCCAGCAAAAGACGGCAAAAAACTATGATGAATATTAATCACTCGCCCCGAATACCGCTCACATAATTGTGCAGGTAAAATTTGCATATAACGCGCCAGCACCACAAGATCCGTTTGGTAGTCATCCACCAGCTTCGTCACTTCCTCAAACGCTGCCTCTTTCTCACCCACTTTAACCGGCACATGATGATAAGGAATATCGTGCCATTCAACCATTCGCTTAAGATCTTCATGATTAGAGATAACGGCCACAATTTCAGCATTAAACTCATTGCTATGCCAGCGATGTAAAATATCCGCCAAACAATGAGATTCTTTTGAAACCATTAAAATGACTCGTTTTTTTACTTCCGAATCGCTAACACTCCACTGCATGGAATATTCTTTCGCAATCGGTTCAAATACGGTTTTAAAGGTATCTAAGTCAAAAGGCAGAGAATTCGACTTTATTTCATTACGCATAAAGAACCAGCCGCTCTGCTGGTCTGCATGATAATTAGCTTCAGTAATCCAACCATTATAAGTGGCCAGAAAATTACTCACCTTTGCGACAATCCCCGTCCTATCTGGACAAGAAACAACCAATCGGTATGTGCGTTCCATTTAGATCACTACTTTTTTATTTTTAAGATAAACATCTGCATACTACTTTACACACAAATGCTTTGCGCTTTATTTTAAATTTATAGGGCTAGTTTACACACCTAAAGCCTGACTTTCTCACACCTGGTGCGCAGAGCGCACCCTATAAACAATACCTAAGTAAAATTTTATACTTTCAAGATATCACAATATTACTTAGCTTTTGCAGCCATAATTTTATTATGCCATTTGATCGGCGCAATTTGATGCACAGACGTTCCAGCACTATCTACCGCCACTGAAACAGGCATATCCACCACATCAAACTCATAAATAGCTTCCATTCCCAACTCAGGAAAAGCAACAACTTCTGCATGTTTGATTGCTTTAGACACCAAGTAAGCAGCGCCACCAACCGCCATCAGATAAATAGCACCAAATTCTTTAATCGCATCAATCGCTACCTGACCACGCTCAGACTTACCAATCATACCCATCAAGCCCGTTTCTTTTAGCATAGTACGGGTAAACTTATCCATACGCGTTGCAGTCGTTGGGCCAGCTGGACCAACCACTTCATCACGCACAGGATCAACCGGCCCGACGTAATAAATAAAGCGCCCCTCCAAATCAACCGGAAGCTTTTCACCTGCCGCCAGCATTTCAGTCATTTTCTTATGCGCTGCATCTCGGCCAGTTAACATCTTTCCAGAAAGCAAAACTGTATCGCCTGGCGATAGCTTGGCAATATCTTCTTTCGTAACGTTGTTTAAATCAATACGCTTAGCACTTTCCCCTGCTTCCCAGGTAATTTCAGGCCAATCAGCCAAGTTTGGCGGTGCTTGCAATGAAGGACCCGTACCATCTAATACAAAATGTGTATGACGAGTCGCTGCACAGTTTGGAATCATTACCACAGGCAAAGAAGCGGCATGCGTTGGGTAGTCTTTAATTTTGACATCCATTACCGTCGTCAAACCACCTAAGCCTTGCGCACCAATTCCTAGATCGTTCACTTTATCCATGATTTCAATTCGCAATTCTTCACAACGGTTTTTCGGCCCTCTTTTACGAAGTTCGTGTATATCGATCGGATCCATCAACACTTCTTTTGCCATCACTGCTGCTTTTTCAGCCGTACCACCGATACCTATACCCAACATACCTGGCGGACACCAACCCGCACCCATTGTTGGTACAGTTTTTATCACCCAATCAACAATACTGTCACTCGGATTCAGCATCGCCATTTTTGATTTGTTTTCAGAACCGCCACCTTTTGCAGCCACATCTACTTCAACCTTATTACCCGGCACAACTTCGTAATGTATGACCGCCGGCGTGTTATCTTTGGTGTTTTTACGTGCGCCAGCAGGGTCATCTAGAATAGAGGCTCGCAATACATTATCAGGGTGCGTATAAGCACGACGCACACCTTCATTAATCATATCAGTAACGCTTAATTTAGCGTCCCACTGCACATCCATCCCCACCTTAACAAACACGGTCACAATACCCGTATCCTGACAAATAGGACGCTTTCCTTCTGCACACATTCTAGAGTTAATTAAAATTTGAGCCATCGCATCTTTCGCTGCCTGCGACTCTTCTTTTAAATAAGCCTCATGCACCGCATCGATAAAATCTTTAGGATGGTAATAAGAAATAAACTGTAAGGCATCAGCAACGCTGTCGATCAAATCATCTTGACGAATGGTGGTCATAGTCTCTCTCTGAAAATTCTTAGGGTATTCTGCTGAACACAAAAAGCATTTAGCATGTAATTTTTGTCATCCAGATTATACGCCTTCTTTAATTGATAGTGTAGCGAGCAACCATTGTTAACGACACACTTACAGAATGTTTCAAAAAAATCTTAAATAATTCATAGAATAAGCAAAAAAATTCGACAAAATCAGGTTTCATGTCTACGTTTAATCTAGATAAAAAAATTCGGCATAGCTGCGATTATGCAACTGCGCCACGAAGTAAATATAACGTTGCGAGAAGCCTTTAAATAAAAGCTCCGCACACGATATAAGACAATCATTAAGAAAAGGTCCGTTTCATGTACAAAAAAACCCTATTAAGTATAGCTATTGCTTCCACTCTTACGCTGACAGGTTGTTTGGAAAACGACAAGAATGAAGATGAAAATATTGGAGCAGATGCCAACGGACTGACACAAGAACAGAAAGATGATTTAGTGGCAGCGGCAGGCACTTATCCGATATTTAACCCTGCCATCTCTGCAATACCTATACCTAATGATTTAATTTTTGATTCAGTAGCGGGCGACGGTTCCTTTAAAATTGGCGAACCCACTCCACCAAACCCAGTTTTCACTGCAATAAACTCTTTAAGTGGTGCTTCAACAGTTGCACCGATAGATTTGGCGATGAACGGATTAATTACTGAAAACTCCGTATTCACAAACGCACTAAATAGTAATATATTTCTTGTAGCACTAGAATATGCTAGCGGCAGCCCCGTCCAAGGTCTTCCAATTGGCGAACCACCTACCGCCAGCGACATTCAACCAAGCTTTACACATAAAGTAATTACCTTAGATGGCACACACTTCCTGCGAATATTACCCACTAAACCACTAGCCCCTAATACACGCTACGTTGTTATTGTGACAGATGAAATACGAGACGCTGCTGGGGACCAAATCAAACAGTCGCCTAGCTATGCCCACATCACTGACGAAAACGAAACTTTACTTGCTGACTCACTTCAAGGAGTTCGTAGTTTAATGAATGGCTTATGGGAAAGCGTAGGCCTACTCACATTTAACACTCCCAACCCAGCATTTGGCGGCGTTAGTTTAAACACAGCCAGACAAGCAAATTCATTCCCTGCATTAACTGAAGCAAACATTGCGATGTCATACAGCTTCACAACTTCAGATGA